>Ga0182024_10003237_pt1 | contig 39107 bp, 33 predicted proteins | sample P32metaG_FD_120480 | JGI IMG/M metagenome (GOLD analysis project Ga0182024, IMG submission 120480) | Permafrost microbial communities from Stordalen Mire, Sweden - P3-2 metaG (Illumina Assembly) | ecosystem: Environmental > Terrestrial > Soil > Wetlands > Permafrost | place: Sweden: Stordalen...
ATGTACCGCAGTTCCGAAGCGACGCTGACGGGCGAGCTTTCCGCCGAGCGACTCGCCAACGCTCTGGCGCTGCTGCCGCGCGCGATTTACAAAACTGCCGAACGCGAACGGGCGCCGCCCGACATGTCGCCGGCGCCGCCGACCGATCTCTCGGCGGTCAAGGATGGCGCCTACGCGGAACGCGACGGCCTTCTCGTTGTCCGGAGCGGCGAGCGTTTCGAACCGGCCAGCCTCTCCGATTACACGGCCGCCCGCGTGCGCGGCATGCTCGCTGTGCGCGACGCCGTGCGCCGCGTGTTCCAAACGCAGCTCGAGGACGCGCCCGAAGACCAGATCGTCGAGGCGCGTCAGCGCCTGAATGGAATCTACGATTCCTTCTCTCGCCGGTTCGGCCCTGTCTCTTCCCGCGACAACGTCAAAGCTTTCGCGGGCGACCCGGACCAGCCGCTACTACTCTCGCTCGAAACTTACGACCCGGAAACCGGGCGCGCGGCGAAGGCGGCGATTTTCGAGCGCCGGACCCTCGAACGTTACACGCCGGTCGAACATGTCGACACCGCGGCCGAAGCACTCGCCGTCTCGCTCAACGAGGCCGGAAAGATCGACTGGCCGCGCATGGAGCAGGTAACCGGGCGCACAGGCCGCGAGCTTCAACACGAACTCGACGACCTCGTCTATCGCAATCCCGAAGGTGGTGCCTGGGAAACCGCCGACCGATATCTCAGCGGCGACGTGCGCACCAAACTCACGACCGCCCGATCGGCCGGTGCGCTCGACGCTTCCTATCGCCGCAACATCGAAGCTCTCGAAGCCGTTCAGCCTGCTGACCTCCAGCCCGGCGACATCGAGGCCCGCCTCGGCTCAAGCTGGATTCCTCCGACCGACATCAGCGAGTTCGTCGCCCACCTCCTGGACACCACACCTGACAGCGTGCGCGTCTCTCACGCCGAGGCCATCGCCACCTGGACTCTCGAAATCGATTCCGCTGCGCGGGGCGATGTCAGCAACACCACGACCCACGGCACGGCGCGGTTCCGCGCCACCGACCTTATCGAGGACGCCCTCAACGGGCGCACGCCCACCGCCTATGACGAGCGCGAGGACGGCAGCCGCGTCGTCAACCAGCAGGAGACGATCGCCGCGCGGGAGAAGCAGCAGCAGATCAAGGACCGCTTCCGGGAATGGGTCTGGGAAGACCCCGATCGCGCAACCCGGCTCGCGCGCGACTACAACGACCGCTTCAACAATCTGCGTCTGCGGACTTTCGACGGATCACATCTGACGTTTCCCGGCATGGTGCGCGAGCATTTGCGCGACAACGATTTGTCCGCTCACCAGAAAAACGCCGTCTGGCGCGTGGTGCAAAGCGGCAGCACGCTGCTCGCTCACGTCGTCGGCGCGGGAAAGACCTGGACGATGGCGGCCTCCGCCATGGAAATGCGCCGTCTGGGGCTGGCCAAAAAGCCCATGCTCGTTGTGCCCAACCATCTGGTCGAGCAATGGGGCGCGGAATTCCTGAAGCTCTATCCGCAGGCCAGGCTCTTCATCGCGGGCAAAGATCATTTCGCCGCCGGCAACCGTCAACGCGCCATGGCTCGCATCGCGAGCGGCACTTATGACGCCGTCATCGTCTCGCACCGTTCGTTCGAATTCCTTCCCGTGTCCGACAAGCTCTTCAACCGCTTCGTCCACGATCAATTGCAACAGTTGGAAGACGCCATCCTCGACGCGAAGAACGAAAGTGGCGACAACCGCCGCATCGTCAAGGAACTCGAGAAAGCCAAGAAGCGCCTCGCCACCAAGCTCAAGCAGCGCGCCGACCGCGAACGCAAAGACAACGCAATCTCTTTCGAGGAACTTGGCATTGATCAGATCTTCGTCGACGAAGCCGACGCCTTCAAGAATCTCTTCTACACCACGAAGATGAACCGCATCGCAGGCCTGCCGAACTCCGACAGCAACCGGGCCTTCGACATGTTCATGAAAACCCAATACATGCGCGAACTCACCGGTGGCCGCGGCGTGGTCTTCGCCACCGGCACGCCGATCTCCAACACCATGGCTGAGATGTACACGATGCTCCGCTATCTCGGCCCGGATCTCTTGGAGGAGCGGGGCGTCGCGCATTTCGACGCCTGGGCCGCGAATTTCGCCGAAGCGGTGACTTCGCTCGAACTCGCTCCGGACGGTTCCGGCTACCGCATGCACACAAGGTTCGCGAAATTCATCAACTTGCCGGAGCTTCTGTCGATGTTCCACACGGTCTCGGACGTGCAGACCGCCGACATGCTAAACCTGCCGCGACCGAGCGTTGCAACCGGCAAGCCGCAAATTATCGCGGCGCCCGCAGACGAGGACCTCAAAGCCTATATCAAGACGCTGACCGAACGGGCCGAACAACTTCGCTCACGGCGCGTCGATCCGTCTGTCGACAATATGCTCAAAATCACGGGGGACGGCCGCAGGGCAGCACTCGATATGCGCCTCGTCGACGCCTTCGCAGGCGCGCACGGCGATACCAAGCTAAGCCGCGCCATTGAGCGAATCCGCGCGACGTGGGACGCAACCCGCACCGAGCGATCGACCCAGCTTGTTTTCTGCGACCTCTCCACACCCCACCCAGGCCGCTTCAATGTTTACGAGGAAGTGCGATCGAGGCTCATCGCCGGCGGAATTCCAAAACACGAAGTCGCCTTCATCCATGACGCCGACAGCGACGCGGCCAAGCTGACCCTCTTCAACGCCGTCAATGCCGGGCGTGTCCGAATCGTCATAGGCTCGACCGAGAAGATGGGAGCGGGAACGAACGTGCAGCGGCGATTGCGCGCGCTGCATCATCTCGATGCTCCCTGGCGTCCGCGCGACATCGAGCAGCGCGAAGGGAGAATTCTCCGGCAGGGCAATCTGAATTCCGAAATCGAGATTTACCGCTACGTTACCGAGGGCTCTTTCGACGCCTATATGTGGCAGACCCTCGAAACCAAAGCCCGCTTCATCCAGCAAGTGATGAGCGGGCGCGTCTCGGTGCGCACCGCCGAAGATGTCGAGGGCGGCGCTCTCACCTATGCCGAAATCAAGGCCATCGCGTCCGGCAATCCGGCGGTCATGGAAAAGGTGAAAATCGACACCGAGATCCGCAAGCTCGACCAGTTGCGCGCAGCCCATCGCAACCAGCAGCACAATATCCGTTGGCAGATTCGCAGCCTGCCGGATCAGATCTCACAGGCGAGCGAAGGCGTCGACCATTTGCGCGCGGACATCGAGACGCGCGACAGGCACGGCGGCGAGGATTTCAGCATGACGGTCGGCAGCCAGTTCTTTTCGGGCAAAGGCGCCCGCGAAGAAGCGGGAAGGGCTCTGGCGCGAGCGATCCTCTCACGCCGCGACGAGTATGCGCCACGGGCTCGCGCGACGATCAAAGGATTCGAGATCCTGAGCCGCGACAAACCGGGAGCGTCCGTCCCGGACCTGTTCATTCGCGGCGCGGGAACCTACACCGCGCACATCAGTGCCGACAATCCCTCGGGTACCATACAAAGCATCGAACACACGCTGCGCGCCCTCGACAAGATGGCCGAAGATGAACGGCACCGAATCGAGCGGCTGGAAAAAACGCTGAGTGATTATCAGGTCCAGGCCAACCGGCCCTTCGAGCACGATGCGAAATTGAAGGAATTGCTCGCGCGCCAGGCCCAGCTCAATGCGGCGCTCGACCTCGACAAGAGCGATCTGCAAGTTGGTGAGCCGGGTGCGCCTGATAACGAGTTCGTGGCGGCGCAGAACCGCAGCGGGCCAGTCCCACGGCAGACACAACAGAACCCTTTGTCAACACCACGCCCATGAGTTGGGATAGACTCTTGGCGCAAATCCGGCGGATAATGGCAAGTCAGCGAGGTTGCGACATTGGTATCAAAGGCCCGGCTCCCTGCTTCTGTCCCTAGTGTGAACACAGCGAAGCAAGCGATACGAAATCGGTGGACCTAAACGAAGTCGTTGCGTGAATGTCCTCTCAGTCTTCGTCTTCGAGGTATTCGCGCCCCCCTAAATTGCCTTCGAGTTCGATGGAGTAATCGCCCACTTCGAGGTAATCATAGCTGCTCATGATGCTCTCGATTTCCAACCCTTTGTCGCCGTCGGGGTCGACGCCGACAATGCGGCAGACCTGCTCGGTTGTGTCAGCGTGGTGATACTTCCCGTCAGGTCCAATGACTACAAACGTCCGCTTTGCCATAGTCCGGAATCCCTCAAGATTACCGACACTCATCTCGTTCATACTGCTTCAACCTCCAAAATAACACACCGAAGTCTGACCTCATAAGCGCGTAGAAAACAGGAACGCAATCCGGAATGGGGGGCATTCCAAGGCGGTCATGGCCGTGATCTATCTCTTTGAAATCGCCTTCCAGAGACATTGCCGCAAGCCTTTCCCGGACCGACCTTACCGAATTCTGGGCACCGGCCGAATTAGGCCAGTACCGAATTCTGCCATTAGTACTAGACTTCACTTGCATAAAGTATCAGAAACCGATACCTTGTGCAAGTAATTTCTGAAAGGGAGCTTTATGGCGCAGGCCAGAGAATACATCGCCAATCTAGCAGCCGAAGGCCACCATCACTTTACGCTAGATGAGATGGACAATTCCCTCGGCGTGTCTCACGTTGCCGCTAAATTGGCCCTGAATCGGCTCGCCAAGCACGGCCTGGTGGCAAGCCCCGCTCGCGGCTTCTACGTCATCGTGCCGCCCGAGTACAAGCGCCTCGGCTGCCTTCCTGCCGAGCAATTCATCCCGGCTCTCATGGAGCGTCTAGGTATCACCTATTATGCCGGTCTCCTTTCTGCCGCCCAATACCATGGGGCGGCGCACCACCGGCCCCAAGAATTTCAGGTCCTCGTAGCGAAAAACCGGCGGCCGATCCACTGCGGCGCCGTCAGAGTTTCCTTCATTGCCCGAAAGCGGATGAGCGAAGTACCTCTCCAAAGCTTCAACACGCCGCGCGGTACCATTCTGGTGTCGACGGTCGAGGCGACGGCCCTCGACCTTGTCGGCTACGAGCGCGTCGTTGGCGGTCTCGATCAAGTCGCGACCCTTCTCTCGGAACTCGCGGAAAAAATCGATCCGGAACGGCTGGTCGCCGCTGCGCACACAGCACCGATATCGTGGGCGCAGCGGCTCGGTTATCTCATCGAGCGTGTTGGTGCCGCGCCGCAAGCGCAGTCTCTAAAAAACTATGTGCATAAAACGGCGAAAGAAATGACGCCGCTTTTGCCAGCCGTCCCGCACAAGAACGTGCCGCGCCTGAACGACTGGCGCCTCTTCGTTAACACTCAGGTGGAGGCCGAGACGTGATCCCGCGCGACTATATCACCGCATGGCGCGCGCACGCGCCGTGGGTCCAAGACTTTCAAGTGGAACAGGATCTGATCATCAGCCGCGCGCTGGTCGAAATCTTCTCTCATTCCGACCTCGCCGAGTCGTTGGCATTTCGCGGTGGAACCGCGCTCTACAAGCTCCACATCACTCCGCCTGCCCGGTACTCGGAAGACATCGACCTCGTCCAAGTCAAAGCGGAGCCCATCGGCAGCACTCTCAACGCCCTGCGCGAAGTCCTTGATCCCTGGCTCGGCAAACCTCAGTGGAAGCAGAATGAGGGTCGCGTCACGCTCGTCTATCGCTTTGACTCGGAGGACAATCCGCCTCTCCGGCTGCGTCTGAAGATCGAGATCAATTCCCGCGAACACTTCGCGCTGCTCGGTTACGCCACCACACCATTTCAAGTGTCGTCCCGCTGGTTCAGCGGTTCTGCCGACATCACGACTTTTGAACTCGATGAGTTGTTAGGAACGAAGCTCCGCGCGCTCTATCAGCGCAGGAAAGGCCGAGACCTCTTCGATTTGGCGACCGCACTGCAAAATTCAACTGTCAGTCCACAACGCCTCTTGGACGCTTTCTCTGGCTACATGGAAAAGGAAGAGGGTCGTATAACCCGCGCGATGTTCGAGCGCAATCTTGCCGCCAAGATTCGTATGCCGGAATTCGCTGCCGACATCGGGCCTTTGCTAGCTTCCGGCTACGATTGGAACATCGATGAAGCAGCGCGCCACGTATCGGGGCGGCTTATTGCGCTGCTCCCCGGAGAGCCATGGAAACGGGAGTAGTAACCGCAATCTCGAACGGCAAACGAATCGTCGGTTGTCGAGGACGGACTCACCGATAATTGGCCGAATGAACGCGTACAGACGACATCATAGAAGTCGAGGTGTGAGAGCAATGACGCACAGAGAGCTAATTCTGGATTGTCTTCGAGTAGGGCTTGAGGGCGAAAAAGTGGACTACGAATGGGGCACAACAGAGGACCAATCGGTTTCGGTAAAATTCGAAGACGGCACGGTGGTCTTGGTTACTGTTCAAGACGTGACGAGTTTGAGCCGAGAGTCCTGACGCGTCATTTCGAAAATTTGGAACTCTAGGCAGGAGCGGGAACTCGAGCGGCCCTTGTCGCTCGTCTCATGGCAAGTGACGACTTTATCCAAAAAGTCCGGCGAACCAATTCCGGTGGTTGATCTATTTGCGGGACCGGGCGGTTTGAATGAGGGGTTCACCTCGCCATCGGTCATCCGTGTCTGGTTCATCCGCTCGTGGACTCTGAAGACTTCTCAGCCGAGGTCCCCAGGCTTAGCTTGAACGCCGGGCTGTCACACTTTGGAATCGCGATGCCTAGCCGCCATCGGTTTGCCTTCTGTGACAGTCCGTGCCAGCATGGCAAAAAACGTCCCAGCGAGACACCGAAATGCTTATGCTGCCATCCGCGTCGGAATTCTCTGCCCTTCGGCAGCAAGCTGGTATTTCCATCGATGATTTGGCGGGGCAAAGCGGTTTTTCCGTCCGTCAGCTATACCGCTGGGAAAATGGTGAGAGCTCTCCGCGCAAAGCCGTCATCCACCTTCTCGAGGGAATTGTTCGCACATCACACGAACCGGCTCCTCCGGATCCGGCCTTTACCTTCATTGATCTTTTCGCGGGTATTGGCGGACTGCGCCGCGGCTTTGAGCCGCTCGGCGGACGTTGCATCTTCACCAGTGAATGGGACACGTACGCACAAAAAACCTATCTTGCGAACTACAGATGCGACCACGACATCGCAGGCGACATCACAAAAGTCAAAGCGAGCGAGATCCCGAAACACGACCTGCTGCTGGCCGGATTCCCCTGCCAGCCATTTTCGATCGCTGGCGTCTCCAAAAAGAACGCACTCAACAGACCTCACGGGTTTCGCTGTGATACGCAAGGCACCTTGTTTTTCGACGTAGCGCGCATCATTGAGCATCGCCGACCCAAGGCATTCGTGCTCGAAAACGTGAAAAATCTCGTCAATCACGATCGCGGTGCGACCTTCGAGATCGTCCATCGCACTCTGACCGAGGAGCTTGGCTATCAGGTTCACTGGAAGGTCATCGACGCCAAATCGTGGGTACCGCAGCACCGTGAGCGCATTTTTATTGTGGGATTCCGCGAGAAGAATGACTTCACCCTTGATGACCTGTTGATACCCGACCCTTTCCGGGGTCCGAAACTCGCATCGATTCTTCACCCGCAGGACGGATCGGAACCTGTGGAGAGGCCTTTCACGGATGACGGCGACAGCGAAGGACGCGTCTCGAGCAAATACACATTGTCGAGTCACCTCTGGGGCTACCTGAAGGAGTACGCAGCAAAGCATCGCGCCAAAGGGAACGGCTTCGGCTTCGGCCTGTTCGGACCGGACGACATTGCCCGAACATTGTCGGCCCGCTACTACAAGGACGGCTCAGAGATTCTCATTCGCCAGGGTCGCCGGAATCCGCGCCGCCTCACACCCCGCGAATGCGCTCGCCTGATGGGCTTCGACCGTCCCGGCCAAAGCCGCTTCGTCATTCCCGTCTCGGATACGCGGGCTTATAAACAATTCGGAAACGCCGTCGTCGTACCTGTCGTTGAGGCGGTCGCGAAACACATGTCCCCATGGATCGGGGTACGCGGCGACATGGAGGACGGTCCCCGGCAACTGCGGCTTCGCCTCAATGGCTGACATCGTCAACCCCCAGGTGCGCAGCCGAATGATGGCCGGTATTCGGGGTACGAACACTCGACCCGAGATTGCGGTGCGGCATGGGCTGCACCGGCGCGGGTTCCGTTACAGACTTCATCCCCGGAGTCTGCCCGGAAAGCCCGATATCGTGTTTCCGTGCCGCCGGGCCGTCGTGCTTGTGAATGGATGCTTCTGGCACGGGCACGAGTGTCACCTTTTTCGCTGGCCGAGTTCGCGCCAGGACTTCTGGCGGAGGAAGATCACCCGAAATCGAGCTCGCGATGCAGAGGTGCGGGAAGCTCTCGCAGCCGCTGGCTGGCGCATCCTTGTTATCTGGGAGTGTGCTCTTAAGGGACGCGAACAGCGTCCGCTGGAGACTGTGCTCTCCGAGGCATCAGCCTGGCTCAGGCGAGGAGAAGCAACCCGCGAAATCAGGGGGATCGAACATGGCCGTTGCTGACCTGACCGACTGGCTCGACCAGTTTTCTACTTCGGACTTCGTCTGGTTCGTGAAGCGTTTGTCAGCCAACGATACGCTTGCCAATCATGCCCATCAGGCTGGGCCTTATATCCCCAAAGAGTTTCTCTTCCAGTTGTTTCCGTCACTTAACCATCCGGAGGCAAGAAACCCCGACCACCACTTTCCGCTCTTCATCGATTCCCACGCCGACACGCGGCAGATAAGGGCCGTCTGGTACAACAATCGCCTGCATGGCGGAACGCGCAACGAATCGCGCCTGACCGGCTTTGGCGGCGCAAGCTCCGCGCTTCTCGACGCGGACAGCACCGGCGCGCTCACCGTGTTCGCGTTCCGAATGGTACCGGGCGGCAATGCGACCGAATGCCATGTCTGGGTATGTCACGACGGAACCGAAGAAGATTTTGTCGAGGAGAGAATAGGTCCCGTAGAGCCCGGGAAGGCCCTCGTCTGGTCCGCCAGACCTGGACTCCTTCCCCATCTGTTTCCGCCAATCGTGCGGGTGCGGGCGAATTGCTGGCTCGATGTCACTGAAATCCCGCCCGAATGGCTTAAGGAGTTCCCGAGCGGAGAAACCCTCATTGACAAGACAATCGAGCTCCGATCTGACAGCAACCTCGATCCGGACCGTCGTCTTGTTCGTCGACGGGAGTGCGAGTTCGAGATATTCCGCAGCGTCGAGGAAGCTGTGGAATTTCCGATTATCAAGGCGGGGTTCGGAAATATCGACGAGTTCGTAGCTCGTGCGCAGAGCATTCTCCAGCGCCGCAGGTCACGCTCGGGCCGCTCGCTGGAGCTCCACGCCCGGACGATTTTTGTGGAGGAGGGACTGAAGGAAGGGACCCAGTTCGCGTATCAGCCGGCGGAATCCGATCCTGGCAAGCAAGGACCTGATTTTCTGTTCCCCTCGCAAGGTGCCTATAGCGACCCGTCTTTCCCGGCAGCCCGTCTTCGCATGCTTGCCGTGAAAACCACCTTGAGGGATCGCTGGCGGCAAATCCTGCGAGAGGCCGACCGCATCGGGAAGAAGCACCTGCTGACCATCCAGGAGGGCGTTTCGGTCGCGCAGTTCAATGAGATCGTGGAGGCCGGTGTGCAACTCGTGGTGCCCGAGCCCCTGAAGAGTGCCTTTCCGCCCTCGGTACAGGAGCATCTCCAGACGATTGAAAGCTTCATCGCAGATGTTCGGTTACTAGGCCTGGAAAGATGATGTTCCGGGTATCGCCGTTCACTATCCATGAACTCCACTCGACACCTGACTCGTCCGTCGCGGAATAACCAAGGATGACGGCTATTCTGCTTCCCCCGGTACCATAGATTTTTTCAGGGCGTGGCAGACTCTTCGGCCGCCGATTTGGCGCTCGGCGGTTTCCATCGGTCGAATTCTTTTGGCAACAGGCCGAGGAACTGATCCACCGTACAGGCGTTCAGGTCGAAGGTCAGATCGAGTTGTGACAGCACCATTGGAAGTCGGCGCGAGGAGCCACCTTCCGCACCGGCGGCTCCCCGTTTCGGCCGTCCTGTCGCCGCATCCATGTACATACGATCGGCGCCAGCCACGATAGTGGTGCTACCCATCAGTTTCTGTCGTGCTGCGATTTGCTCGATAATTTCGCCGCGATGAGCGAGCACCCCAATGCCGGGTCTCGCCTTTCCGGCCGGGATCAGAAGCACCCGGCTGTGATCACCGTGCTCGTTAGCTGCGAGCCAAGCGGTGCGGATAGCATGACGATAGTAGCTGTCGTGTTTGAACGTCGGCGCAAGGATGTAGACCTCTATGTCGCGAATGTTGCGAGTGCCGTCAGGAAACGCGGGAGCTAACTGATCAATGTAAAACAGACTAAGCCAGTTCCAGAGACCGTAGTCACGTGAGATTAATGTCTTGCCAGATGAGCGAAAGCACTCCGTCAGATAGAGACCAAATTCATAGCGGCTCGCGAACGGCTTCCCTCCCGGCTCCTGCTCGATCGTCACAGGAGGCAGCAAAAGCTCTGTATACGCCGCGTCCACCAGCAGACTGACAGGTGCGGCTGCCGTCGACTGGTTTTTTGCAGCCTGAAACCATTCACTTAATTTTACGGTACCCTCCGCGTTCAACCGGCGTACTTGTTCACTCATTGATTTTTCCCGCATTGACTGTCTGCTGCAGTTTGAAATTCGTCACCCATTTTGTGCCTGCTATGAAGCTTGCGACAACCTCCTCGAGGATTTGCTTCAGAATCTCATCCTCTTCATCGTCATCGATCTCGCTGCCGCGAACGGTTTCGGCAAACGTCTTCCAGTCCTTTACCCATTCCGGGTCGTCATCACCTTCGTTCTCGAGGTAAAGGACTTCCAGCACTCTTCTCACAGCATGAGGAACGATTGCGCCCTGAAACAGCGCATTGTTTCTGATCAGATCACTCAAAGCGGGAATCAGGTTGTTCAGAACAAGCTGCGGCCTCACACCGGGTTCTATATCCAGCATCCAGATTGCCTCGCCTAGATCCCGGTAGGCTACGGGCAAAAGCGCCTTTCGATCATCCTCCTCGGCCTCACTTTCTGGACGGATCCCGTTTGCCGACGCGAGGATTTTTCCGACCTCGCCTGACTCATCGACGATCTTGACGCGGAACAGGACGCCCGACCCGGCGTCCAGCTCGTCCAGACCGGTGTCGGCGGGCGTGGTCATTCCAGCGATGGTGCCGTAATCGAAGCGCATCGAAGAGGTACCAACATAAGGCTCCACGTATATGTGTGCGTCAGGTTTCAGCCTGAGATCCGCGAGTCCGGGCATTTCGACGGTGAAAGATCGTCGTTCTCCCGGCAGTTTTGGCTCGACCACCCGAAGAGCCAAACATTTGAGCGGGATGTCAGCCCGCCCGGTCCAGTTAAGTGTCTTCTTCATTGCGATTGCCTCTTCGCCCTGACCTTGAGGTCGCGGTTTGTATCGAAGCCGTGAACCTTTACCTCGAAATCCTGGGAAGTTGCCTCGATCAGCAATTCGTTAGTCTTCGTCGGAGTGCATGTGGCGCCGTCGGATGTAAACACAATGTCTCCGGCCTTTGTGAGGTCAAAGTCAAACGGACTGTGCCTCTTGAGCGGATCCCCGTTAAGCAGGTTGTAAGCAACTTGTACCTTGATCTCTAACGGCAACTGAACAGTAGCCATCCCCTTTCCCGCGCGAACGGCGAATCCATCTTTCAGTTGTGTAACCGCAAATGCTTTCGGGGGACCGGCGGGGATTTTTATCTTCGGTGGGACGATGATCGGCGGTTTCCGAGACTTCTTGTCAGTCCCGCTGTCGGGAACGGAAAGAATGTTGATAAGCGCATCCTGCTCGACCCGCTCGACCGACTGCACCAACACGTCCTGAAGCGCTCGCAGACTGTGTCTGATCTGACTCAGGCGAGGGCCGGCGCTTTTCCAGTTTTCGTTGAGTCTGCGCGCATTGCCATTCCATCTCGTGTGGGCCGGATTTTCTGCATCACGGAGAAATCTGCTGACGAGACCATCTGCAGCCACCAAGGCGGCAAAAGACTGACGCGACGGAAAAAACTGTGACTCGCCAGGTACGGTGATCGAGTCACGAATGAAGAGGGGTTGACCCGGGACTCCTTCAGCGGCGGCACGAATAAACAGATCAAAATGGCCTTTCTGTGCAGGATCGCGTCTCGGACTCAAAGTAACCGGCGCTCGGACATGAATCATTTTTCCCGCACCGAACATTTCGCGAAGAAGCGCTAGCTGCTCGCCGTTGATGACGTTTTCCAAAGTCTGCGGCGTCCACGCCTCGGGCAACTCGAGGACGGGTGGCGAGTCTTTCGAGGAATGTATGTCCCGGATAAAACTGATGAGGTGCCCGCCGGAAAGGTTTTGACCCCCGTGCTTGGCGGCCATCGCATCAAATGTGGCGGCCGTGATTTTTTCTCCGGCGATTTCGACCTCCAGCCGACCCGTTAGTATCGGAAAGAAGTAATTCTGCACCACATGCGGAAGCAGGTTTTCAGCCTTGATCTCCTCGCGTACGAACGGAATGGCGATGGAAAGACCGGGCTCGGTTGTGCGGGTCAGGCGTGCCGACTTTCGGAACTCTGCTATAAACGCCGAATCCACAACCGGTATTCGAAACTGCTTGCTCTCATCGGCTGCAAACAATCCGATGGGAGCGTATTCAACGCCCGCTACCGAGTGATGTTTCAGAACGGATTGACCCATCAGGAGAGGGGTCCTGTTCTGGTCGTCGTAACGGACGGTCAGTCCAAAGAAAGTCCGTATTCTTGACGAGGCAGGAAATACGATTTTCCCGAGACCCCAGCTCCCTCCCTTGGTACCGCCTTTGTGCGACAGGCCGACACGCCGCCAGAAGTCCTGGAAATTGGAGTTGTCCTTGCTCTCGTAGCTTCCAGTCAGGCCAGTGGTTCCGAAGTCTTCTATCGTCAATATTCGCGGCATGCCGTAGTCAATGCCGGCAATTTCGATTCCGGCGCTTTTCAGATGGGGTTCAAGCTGTGAGAGCAATCCCCTCCAGAATCCCGCGTTGGCAGAATCCGGCTCAAATACCGCGAGGCGGATGCGGACGGGATTGCTGCTTCCATCTGGTGCGTCGTTGGAGTTTTGATGTGACTCTCTGACCAGATTTTCTGTGAGTGTAACCTCGTCGGTGTTGAACTGGTCTTCCTGTGTGGGATCCTGCTCCTCGGCGTCTGGATCTACTCTTCTGAAGATGGGTCTCATTTTGCACAAGTCCCCGAATCCGGCTATCCGCAGCCTTATTCGTTTTTCCTGCAATCGCAGGGAATTTAAAGCCGGGCAGGGCTCAACATTCTGCCCTGCCGGCTGGTTTACCAACTCACATATGGTCAGGCCGCGCTTGCCGAATTACCGATGGTAACCTTCTCCACATCGCTGAGGTTCAACCCGAGTTTCCGTTTCAGGTGTGCCTTGGTAGCTACGCGCGCCTGCCGATTGGAAACCACAGAATTCGCGACGATGCACACGGAATCCCATTCGTCGTTGTCTTTGCGCCAATCGATATCCCGCAAGCCAGCCAGCGGCGCTTTCCACCCGGTGTCGCCCTTCGGCAAGTCCTTCTTGAGCTCGCCCCCGATGCCGCCGATAGCGCGCAGCACCACCGAGTGTGCGCAGATCTTGCGATGTCGCAGGTCCTGCGACGTGATCTTGTGCTGTTTCACTTTTCCCCAATCGGGGATGAAATCTGCTACAGCGTTCCAGAATTCAACGATCTCGGTCGTTGCCTCCTTCGGCGCGATGTCTTCCCGCTCGCGATAGCTGAGAAGTTCGTCTGTCGCGTCGTAGATAGAGGTGAGGGTGAAAAGATACTCTGATCTTACGGCCAGACTCTGCGCATCCTTGTCCACCAGTCCTTTGAAAACCTCGACCTGCTCTACCGCTACCCGCACTGCTTCCGCGACCGGATCCCGATGGTCGAAGAGAATGTTCAGCGATTTTGAAGGCTTTACGACGTTCTTGTTCAGGTCCGTGAACATCTGCTGTACACGACTGAGCTTCTCATAGGGGAACAGCAGGACGGAGATCGACTCTTCGCGCAACGCGCTGTTGCTGGGTAGCGCCTCCTTGATAGCAGACGCTCGGTGCTGGCCGTCGTTGATGATGAAATTGACGATGCTCGGATCGACCTCAAGATACCCTATGTCAGGATCGTTTTCAGAAAACGGAACAAAATCCATCAACTCCCCGGTAACCTTGTAGGAGGCCGTGATACTTGAGAAAAGCCAGCCCTCTTCGTTTTCCAGAATGTATCGCGCGATCTCGGGTACCCGGTTCGTGTTGAGTTTCCGCTGCTCGCGGTCCTCCGGAGGAATATCGGTGTAGTCGCGGAACGTGAAAAACTTCGGGATTAGGTTCAGCGGCATCAGCGTAGAGAAATACTGGCGCTTGCCCATATAACCCCGCATTGCGGGAAACCGTAGTGAATGCTTCATGACCTGCTCCTTCGATCGAAGATCAGTTCGACCACCCACTCCCATCGGAAAACGGATTTTCGCCAGTCGAGAGGTTTTGAACTGTCGCGGTCAAACTACAGAGTCCATTCATATATGTCAAGAGTCCAAATTATATAAATTAGACTCTTAATTTCATTACTTGGAGTCTCGATATCAATTCACGAGACTCTCACTAGACGATACATTTGCGCCGCTGGCATTCCGCCGTTCGATCAGCCTCCCCTTTGCGGAACACGCCCCGATTCTTCGGCGTCGCCATAGTGTCGCAGCTTCCGCATCGCGATCACGCGCGTAAAGCCAACGGCTACTGATCGAATCGTACTATCGTGACGACAATTTCATCAGAGGAAAGACCTTTTCTCCTCCGACGGGTCATCCGAGCGAGTGAATCTGCTTCGATTTTATTTGCGTAGCGGTGTAGCGGTCAGCTTATGTGCGCGAGCAGCTCAACCGGAGAATTGATAACGAACTCACACGGCGATGGTCGGTCGCGATTGTAACCGTATGCCGCCCAACAAAATTTGATGCCGGCTCGACGGTAACCGTCTTTTCGAAGTTTCGCCGCGAGTCGCTCACTCCCGCCGTACCAGCCTCGCATCCATGTCATCACGCAACGCGACAAACTTCGGATGCCGAAGCCGATTTTCCGGCGTCCATTCCAGAAACTCGATCGCCGCCACGAGTTGCGGTTTCAACCATCGGCAGTTCTCCATGTCGGCCGCAGTAAGACCTTGACCCCACCTTCCTTTGGTTTTTTCCGGCAAGTTTTGGAACGGACATTCCTCGACCGACAACCCATCGAACTGGACGAAGAGACTACGCCTTGACGCTGCAACAAAGCCGCTGCGAATCCGGGCGGCGTACATAAGATCGCGCCCCTCATAGAAGCCGACCAGAATGGAATCGAAGGTGCCGGAACTCGGCACGTACCCGCCGATCACCAATTCCTGCCTTCGGTTGGCGCGCAGTTTCACCCAATCTCCTGACCGGTCTCCGGACCGATAGGAACTGCTCCGCCTCTTTGCCACCACACCTTCAAGGCCTTGCTCGCGCACGACTGCGAGAAGCTCCGCCGGTGAGACCGCGAAGCTTTCGGACAAGCGAATCGGGTCGCGCAATGTTCCCATCAACTCGGCAAGTAACGCGCGGCGCTGTTCAAGCGGACGCGACCGCAAATCCGTGGCTTCGAGGACGAGCAGATCGAAAGCGTAAAACAGGGTCGTCGCTTCCGCGCCATTCTGCAGAAGATTGAAGCTTGGAATGCCCTCATCGTTTACGGCGACGATTTCGCCGTCGATGACCGTCTCGTCCGGCAGGCTCTCAAGCGCCCGCGCGACCGCGGGAAAGCGCTGCGTAAAATCCTTTCCGTTGCGCGATATGAGCAGCGCGCGAGTTTTGGACTTGATGCCGATACCACGATAGCCGTCGAGCTTGAGCTCGTACTGCCATTCCGGTCCGTCCGGCAATTGTGCCGTGGCGAGACACAGCATCGGCTCGAAGAAGCGCGCATTCATCGGCCAAATAATTCTACAGGTCCAGGCTCCGATCAAATCGCCGGAATCAAGGACAATTGTAAGCCGCCCGATACCCCGCCTGTTCCGCAGCCTCGCGGCTCGGAAACACGACCCGATTCTGCGGCGCCATCGTGTCGTAGCTTCCGCATCCGGGCCATGCGTAGATCCTGCTGCGTCGATTGCCGACGATCTGACCCACACTTTTCGACGAGAGAGTCTGAGCCGGGCCGGAATTCGCCGCGCGGGGCATCACATCGTTCGGACCAATGGGCTGCACCCAGATCTCGTTCAAGAGACTCGCCAACCTGAATCCAGCCTTGGCGAGCTGGTGGCCCGCGACCGCGTCAGCGTGGTCCATATATGCAGGGCTAAGATCGACCTCCGGTTCATTGCGGCAGAGGGCGGCAGGAGGGTCGCACGGCTCGACTGGAATCGCAAGCGCCGCATAGATATCGGAACGCGCGATTTGATTCGACTCCCACGCGATATCGTTGGTATGTCCGGGAATCCAAGCGTCCGATGCTTTCTCCCCTGCGTAAGTTTGTTCCAGCTTGCGCGCCGTCGCCTCGACTCCGCCGCTCTCCTCAACACGGCGTACGATTGTGGTGTCCCATGCGGCGTGCAGATTTCTCGCGCCCAGCGGCGAATCGACCCGGATGCAATTGCCGCCCCGGTCGGCGTCATTCGCCGCATGCAGCGGTTGATGAACATCGCCGACAAAATGGATCAGGAACGCCAGGTCGCCGGCGGCGCCCCATCGGTCGTAGTCGCGTTCTTTCAGGCGTCTCGAGTACTCGTCAATCTTGCCGGTCACGCAGTCAGCGCCGGGGCATCGTTTTGGAATATCGACTCGCGCATCCTGCAAACAGATATCGATGAAGTGCCATGGAGCCGTCGAACGATCCTCTTCGCGGAACTCGGAGTCCGGCCGCACTGATGCTGATTCCATCGAGCTCGCTATTTGGTTGGCGGACACGCCAAGGATGCTCGCGACATGGCTTTGAGCAGCCAGTGTCAGGTTGTCCGCCGCAATGATTGCGACAATTTCGTGCCCGTCGCTTCCCCAGCCCCATGCCGATACGGGGCATAGCAGGACTGCTAAAACAATATTCGCGATGCGAAGTGCTGGTGAACCCATGGTGCCGAGTTTCTTCCTCACCGAGCCTCACCCTCATTCGAGGGTGAAGCCCGGAACTACGAATTTCAGAGACGAGAGTTAGCCCCGTCCTCATTCGTGCGATCGCTCCATTCGGATATATAGCGCCGGAACACCTCGGCAAAACGCACACGCGTTCATAGCGACTGTTCCGTTCAAGCACGCCCGGTCAAATCGTTTTTTCCACGGTCGTTGTCGGCGCCGATACACCGACGCGCTGTCATTTCGCTCATCGGAGCTTCTACGCTGAAAATCCCAAGCATTTTGAGCTTCGACAATTGCTTCGCGAAGCAGCGACAACAGTGAGTTGATTGCTTTGCCTAAACGCTACATAACGCGATATAAGAATCCACGGCGGTTGCCCGGCCTCGTGCCGCTAAACCTCATCCGAGCAAATCACCAGAACAAGCTATCAGAAGGGTCGCGCTGATGGATTTTTTTCGGCCAATCCGTATCTTCCTTGGTTGGTTAAAAGGACGGCGTCTTTACCGTCCGATAACCGTGCGATTTGAGCAGCCGGACCCCCAAAAAATTCGCCGCGAACTCGACCTGAAAAACGAGGGAGCGCGTCGTGGTAAGGAGAATCTGCCCGCCAGCGACGAAACTCGCCTTGACGAAGTCGAGCAGAAAATCATCTCGACGCTGGAGGCGCTGAAAAACCAATCTTATGAGACGTATATCGAGAACAGGGGAGCGTACGCCGCGACGCTTCGCTCGATGGTTTCACGCCCGCTTCAAGCTCGCGTTCTCACGGCGCCAGCGGATGCTCGATCCGAATTCGACAAGGCGATCCGAGAGGGCCGAGACGAGCTTCACAGTATTCAGAATTTGGTCATTGACGTTTCCAAAGAATTCGAGGCTTTCCGCAAAAAGAATCACATCGACAGGACGCCAGATTATCCTGACTCGAGATTTTTTTATTGGGGCGTAATAGCGCTTCTGGTTCTGGTTGAAGCCGGCGCAAATACCTTCTTTTTTGCCCAGGGCAGTGATTTTGGAATTGTTGGCGGCTTCGTCCTTGCAGTTTTAGCAGCCGCTGCCAACGTTCTTTTCGGCCTGTTCGTTGGATATCAACCATTTCGATGGACCCGAAGCCGTAATTGGAGTCTCAAACTTTTCGGATGCGCGCTCACGATTCTTTACATACCGTTGATGTTCGTGCTGAACCTCGGGGTAGCGCACTATCGAACCGCACTCACTCTATCAACGGATTCTTCGGTGGCTTTTCAGTTAGCCATTCAACAACTCTGGAGAACCCCGTTTCAGATTGGGTCATTCGAATCCTTGATGCTGCTCATCGTTGGAATCTTCTTTTCCTTGATTGCGTTTGCCGACGGATATCATCTCGACGACCCCTATCCCGGTTACGGCAGGTTGGCGAGGCGTCGAGAGGCTTACAGTGAACAGTTCAGAGACGCAAAGGCCGATCTGGTTGATTCTCTGAAAGATCTGAAAGACACCATGCTACAAGAGGTCGAAGAAAATTCGACAATGGTTGAACGCCGTCGGATGGACTTCCGCGAAGTGCGCGAGAAGCTTGAGTCATTGCAAAAGCAATTTAAGCAGCATCTCGATCATGTGGAACAGGTAGGGAACGAGGTTCTAAAAACTTATCGCGAGGCCGATCAGAATGCACGGACGACTCCGCGCCCGGCATACTTCACTGACCCTTGGATGATGTTGCGACCCGACATGGGAGACGCAACGATAGTCGATACCGACGCCTTCGAAAAAGAAAGTGAACTAACCGTCAAGGTCCTCGCATCAGCCGGTGAAGACATAATCCGTTCGTTCGAAGACGCCCTCAGATCCTTCGAAACGATACAAGAACTGACTCGTGACAAGGCAGAATCCGTGCAAGCGGGCCGCGACCTAAGCTCGGATGAATTCGGGTCGGTATCGACAGTTAAAGTAAATGCGCAGTAGGAGAGCTGCCAAAAGCCGGAAGGACTCGATCGGTGTGGCGCTCATAATTTTTTCGGCAGCGGCCATCGTGGGGGTACTGGTATGGGCCGCGATAGTGCGTAGTTCGAAAGCACAATTGGATCCGAAAACGCTTTGCCCCGTTGACGCACCAACCAGCATTACGGCTGTGATAGTCGATGCCACAGATGCTCTTGATCCGGTTCAACGGGAGCACGTTGAACGGCTGCTAAAGGATCTCAAAGACGAGATTCCAAAGAATGGCGAAATTGAGCTTTACACCGTCGGAACAAGCGACACGCAACTCCTGCGACCGGAGTTAGACATTTGTAATCCGGGAAGTGGTTCGACGGCGAGTCCTTACTATGAGAACCAGAAACGAATGCAGTTGGTGTGGCGGGATCGCTACTCAAACAAAGTGGATGAGGTATTGACTCGACTTCTCACCGAACCATCGAAGAACACCTCGCCGATAATGGAGAGTGTTCAGGCTGCGGCTGTCCAAGCTTTCATCGGACAGGGCCTCGACGCGATTCCCAAGCGCCTTGTTGTCGTTTCCGACATGCTCCAAAACACGAGCGGGTTGTCTCAATACTCGCGGCTCGAGTCCTTCGATCGTTTTAAGGCATCTCCGTATTACGTAAAGGTGCGGCCCGATCTGCGGGGCGTCCAAGTTGAGATCTACTACTTGCGTCGGACCGACGGTGTCCGCGTCCAGGGAGTCGCCCACATCAATTTTTGGCAATCGTTTTTTGCCGCATCCGGCGCAACGCTGACCCACGTCGTGTCCGTTGAGGGTTAATATCTTGAATCGTATTCGTGCTGGTGGTTCAGAAAATTCGCGGCTTGAAATATTACGGGAAAGAGAGAGCTTAACCTTCGGCGCAGTGGCCGTCCTTGGAGCGCTGTCAATTCTCTGGCTCCATTCCTTAGGGGCGCAACAGGTCATAGTCACAGGCGCGCCCGTTGTGCTGATGCTCTTGTATGCGGCTTTCGAGTATTTCATTGAAGAAGCTCCCACCGACGAGCTGGGAGACCGTCTCTATTATCTGGGCTTTCTATTGACCTTGACGAGTCTCGGATATTCGCTCTGGAAATTCGAAGGTTCAAGCAACGATGTTGCTCTAATTCTGTCGAATTTCGGTGTCGCGCTGGCTACGACAATCGTGGGCTTAGTCCTCAGGGTGGTCTTGAGCCAGATCCACGAAGACCCGGTGGGTCTGGAACGAATGGCACGAATGGAGCTGCGAGAGGCCGCACGGGATCTGCGGATCGAACTCATATCCTCCGTCGAGGATGTCGAAACATTCCGGCGAACGGTACTGCTCTCTATGAGCGACGGGCTCAAGGAAATGGTGACGAGCTTTTCTTCATCTATGCAAGACGCGACAAAGGCTATTGCGAGTGCCGCCCAAGACAGACTGAAAACATTTGGAGATTCTGCCGACCAAGCTGTCATCAAAATCGATAACGCTCTTCTGGTATTGCCCTCACGCGCATCCGAAATCGATCTGGCCGCGAACAAAATAGTGGCAGCGCTGGACGACTGCTGCCGGCGTATTCAGAACGTGACGATCGATAGCGATATGCTGGCCGACAAGTTCAAACCGTTGGGAGACAGCCTCACCGAATATGCGGAGGCCACAGGCGAACTGGTCAAGACCCAACGGGATGCGGCACGCAAACTACGCAAGAGCTTCGATACCCTCGCTGACGGAATTACCGGAACCGCCTCGGTCATTGCGGATACCAAGGCGCTGAGTGCGATGCGGTCGAAAACTGAGGAGGTTGCGTCTTCGCTTACACAGTTTCGCGAAACCTTAAACAGCATGACCGAGGGCGTGCTGTCGGCGTGGTCCAAAAGCTCCGAGAACTTGTTGGATATCGGCAAAAGCGCCGAGGCGAACCTCGACATGGCGGCAACAAACCGTAAGGCCCTCGAATTGGAAGTCGAAAAATCGAGAGCGGTCTTTGGGCAGGTTCAAGAGGCTCTCCTTTCAAGCGCGCGCTTGATTGTTGAGAGGCTGGGCAATGGAGCAACTTGAGGATCGAGGTCGGTCGTACCGACGTGGAACGATCCTGGGCTGGACGCTCGCGGAGGTGTTTCTCCTTATTGTCTTCATCCTGCTTCTTCTATTCGGACAGATGGCACGTAAACACGCGAACGAGCAAGACGTTCGGACCAAATTAACGGCTATGTCGCAACAACTCGATGAAGAGAAGCGCTCGAACGCGGCTTTGCTGATGGAGACCAGCGTTCTCAAAAGCGGTGCCCGGCTTCCGCGAAACTTCGACAATCTTTTTCACGAGCTGGTTCTTTATCGCGAGAAGGCCGCAAACCTTCAACAACAACTTGCCACCCTGGCCGAAAAGGATCGTCTCGCGGATGACCTCGAACAAGCTTTGAGCCCGCAGGACATGCACGCCAAGAACACGAAGGCTGAGCTTGAAGCTTTAGCGCGGAAAGCGGCTGAGGCGGAGAAAGCGAAAAAGATTCTAAAGAGTCACGGGGTCTTAGGTGCACCGTCGGAGAATTTGGCAGAGGCCGTGGAGCAGGTAAGCGCAAGAGCCGATCTGTTTAACCGACTCGCGAATGAAGGACGTATAACGCCTGAGAAACTTGGAGAGCTGACAGATCGCTCGAACCAGGACGAACACCAGTTGAACGACTGTCGCGGGTCGTTGGCTAACATGCAACAGCGGTTCGTCGCAATCGGTCGCGGTACTGAAAACCCCGCATGCTACGCCGACAGCAATGGCCACCCTCAGTATCTGTTTGATGTAGCGCTTACGAGCGGAGGCGTTATCGTACGCAAGAACGATATTCCCGGAAGAGAGGAAGACGAGCGCCGCCTTCCAATTCAGGCAATCGAGTTCGAGCAAGAAATATCGATTGAGGATTTCCTCGACGAAACCGACGCACTATTTAGAGTCGGTCAGCTCAAGAAAATTCTGAACGTTCCGTGCCGCTTCTTCGTCCGAGTATATGACGAAACGAAACCGGACGAAAAGGAAATCTATAAGAGCCACCTCAGCGCAGTTGAGGGCCATTTCTACAAGGCCTTAGCAACGGGTAGCTTTGAACAGAAGAAGCAATCGGCTGTTAATACAAGGCAATGATGTCTGCCGATTTGACGGACGCTATTGTTAGTTTACGAGCGCAGGTAATCCACCGACTTTGTCAACGTCTCGGCTACAAGGCTGATTTGGAAGTGATCTCCACTCATCTTTCTAGCCAGACTGACGAGCAGGTGTTTCAGGTCATTGAATCTGCCAACAGATCGGCTATCGAAAAACTCTACTACCGGCTAGCTTTCTGGAATCGGTCGTGATGTTTCCGATTGATCGAAAAAAAGAACGTTTTTCGGCAGGGACAAAATCAACAGCGAGATGATTTTGATCTGAATCCCAACTCAGTCTCAAGCGCCTGGCCGTTCGATACCGTCTGCCGCGCGGTGACGGGCTCCCGAGTTTAGTCCTTGTTACGCTGGTCCGGCTTGGTAGAAAGCCGATCGTCGGTGTGCGAAAGTCGGCCGCCTACGGCCGCCGCCAGCTGCTCCACGCTCGACCGGAATTGCGCCCGGTCTTCGTTGTGCGACAGTTGAAGAATTTTATTCAGTCTCCCGGTACTACGGAAAAGTAACTCCTGATAACGCAGAATCGGCAATTGCCTATTATTCTTGAACCTGCGATCGGGACCGCCTTTTTTGTTCACGTACTTCCACGTCGTCCCGACGATCTGGGAGTCGCCCGGAACTCTTCCGTCCTCGATAAAACGTGCGTCGCTCCACGCAATCCTGAGGTTTGCGTAGCTGACGGCTGCCGCTTTGCGTCCTTCGGCCACGAGCAGCACGTCGGGAAAGAAGTAGAGGTCCTGCCGGCCGCCCGTGATGCTCGGGACGCTGACATTGGTCTTGATCACGCGCGGAACTTTGTACTCTAGCGATGCCGCCGTTCGGGCCACCGAAACCGACGCGCCTGCATGCCGTTTCCAGTCCTTCTGCTCGCCCTGCGCCTGCAACACCCATTTTTCTTGCGCCGACGCCATCCCATCGAACGACTTCGTAAGTGCTTCGAAGCTCGTCTGCGCCTGTTCGCCCAGGTCGTACATCAGAACGACGCTTCGCCTGACGCTGTCCAGACGCCAGACAATAACCGTCGCGGACAGTCCGACGGCGGCGGCTAAACCCAGAAGTCCCGGCTTGTCTGGGTAGTAAGTCCCGGCCAAGAGCACCGCCACCAGCCCTAAAATCATGACCAGCGGATACCAAGGCAGAGAGCGAAGCTTAGAGTTGATGTGATCGAGGATCTCCTGCGCGCTCGAATCGGTCATCCGGTCGATGTCGCCGGTCTCGATCTGAGAAAGCTGCGTCGAGGAAGGCTGCGGCAACGACGGCGCAGCCGGACTGAAGCTGACGAGACCCTTTCGTTGACCCGCCGCTTTGCCGGAGGAAAGCGAGGCGCGATAGTAAATTCCGTGGCTGCCGATATTGATATAGTTGCCCCGCGGCCCGCTACTTATTCGGAACCCCTTGACGCCGGTCGAAATACCGATGCCGCTCTTCGACAGATTGAAGCGAAACGGACCGACCGAGACGCTTTTGCGGATGTAAAATGGCATCGAAGCTTCCTCAGCTTTCCTTGCGAAAAGCTATTTCTTCGAAAATCGCGCCGCGCACAAACGAGCATGAGCGATATAATTGTTGCCCAAGAATGGCGACCGTAGCGTTGGATTTGATGGTCGAGGTTTACCGAGAGGCGACCAACCGTCCCATCTCTTCGATGAAGGAACATTGCCGATTGCTTGCTGACACCGGATCCAACTGAATGAATCGCATCGCCATCGCGTCGAACTGGCCTTTCACGTACCGGTCCTTCTGTTCGCTCACGATGACAACCGCAGCGAAGACATCGAAGATTTTGAGGCAAACGGCGATGTCGTTGCCGGTGACCAAATCGTAGGCGACATGGCAATCCTTATCCTGCGCCCAAAGCGCAACAGGCGGGATGTCGCAGCCAAAGGTGATAGTCCCCCTCAGTCTTGCCGCTTGCTCATCCGAGCGGGATAGGATCACATCCCGCAGCCTAGCCGCCATGGGGTCGTCGATATAACTCTCGCCGAGCCAAAGGAAGGCAAGCTCATAGGCGATTTTTAGCAGTCCTTTCCTGAACTCGGCGAGATCTATCTTAATTTGGTGGTGGACTTCCGGCTTCTCGATAGTCCGAACGCCACTTGCAAGAATTATTTCGACCTGCGCCCGCAAATCATCCGCCGAAAGCGGCTCGAAGCCAGCGCGCTTCCGTTCCCGCTGAATTATTGTGCCGAGCTGCCCCGCATCTTTAGCGTCGATAACGATCTGGCGCTGCTTCATGCCAACGCCAAGCTCAGTCTCTATCGCATGATACAGCATCCGGAGATCCAGTTTCCCAGTCCTCGCATTCGTCCTAACCTGAAGCCTTTTCGTAGGATCGCCAACGAGCTCCCCCGTTCCGAATAAAGCTTTGAGACCATCCGGTATGGTGTTGCTATTGCCAGCCAGCTTAAGCTGCGCCCGCCGGACGACAATCAAGACATGATTACACAAAGGCGCATCCACCGCGTCGCCGAGTATCGAGTTGCACGTCGAGCAAACCCGATCGGTGTGCAGAGATCCTCCAATTGCGAGTGGAAATACATGCTCATCACTTGACGGACGGTCCTCAAGGCAGAATATGCAGCGCATAAACCACACTCTTCATCAACGCCAGCGCTCTACAACGGGTCGCACTTTCACCCGAATCAGCATAGCGGACCACTCCGACAGCTTGCCAACGCAATCACTTTGCTCTTTGACTCTCCGCCGCAAACCGTGGATCTATCAAGGAACGACCGAGGTAGCTTTCGCAACCATCGACAGACAAGAAATGCAGGGTTAGAAGTTGATCGAAAAACGAACGTTTTTCGCCAGTCTTCAAATCAACTGCTCGTCACTTTATGACGAATCCGGATTGAATGTCTAGGGTCACTGCTCACCCTTCAATAGTCCGTCACCGTAAGAGCGAAAGGTAGAGCGTCGAGCGCGCCACTCCGAGTTTGCGAGCTATGTCGCTGCGCGATTTGCCGCCTCTGATAAGACGTCGGGCTCGGTCAATCTGATCGACGGTCAGCGACCGCCTGCGTCCTAGTTTTCGACCACGGCGCTTTGCTGCCGCCAATCCCGCACAGGTGCGCTCCCGAATCAAGGAGCGCTCGAACTCGGCCAAGGCCGCCATGATGTGCAAGACGAGGCGTCCGCCTGGGCTTGCCGTATCAATGGGATCTGAAAGGGAGCGGAAGTTGATGCCGCGTTCGCCAAGTTCCGAGATGACCTGGACAAGATGGAAGAGAGAGCGTCCGAGGCGATCGAGTTTCCAAACGACAAGAGTATCGCCTTGCTTCAGAAAGGCGAGCACCGCGTCCAATCCGCGCCGCTGTGTTGCGGTTCCGCTCACGCCGTGGTCGGAAAAGATTCTTCGACAGCCTGCTGCTTTAAGCGCGTCACGTTGTAGCGCGAGGGTCTGATCCGTTCTGGACACCCGTGCGTAGCCCGCGACTAGCGGCTGTCTGTTCGGCGAAGTGGAGCGAGCGATCATGTGTTTCACACAGATGTCTGAAAAACGTTCGTTTCTCAGACAGAAGGACCAGGCGGGGGTCGAAACACCATAGCCCGGTTTCAGCGATCGTCAACGCCAAAGCTTCGAGTTCGGAAGCCGCCACACGCGGTTTCGGAGGGGAGCGAAATGAATTGTTATGCGGGAAGGATTCTGCGAGTCGCCGTTCTTGGCGTGGTTTTTACAATTGCCCTGATCACGGGCGTCGTCATTTCCGCCGTGGCCCAGAACGTCCAGCCTGAAGCCAAAAAGACCCCGACGCCGTTCGGCGAGATGAAGATCGCGCCTGCGAGTCTCGCCTTCAAGAAAGTAACTTTCGGGAAGACAGCCGACAGCGAATCGAAAAGCTTTTCGGTCGAAGACATCGGCACGGCGCCGCTCACCGTGACCGTAGGAAACCCGGCCACCTCCGAATTCACGATCACGCAGGGTGCAGGGCAAACGATTCTTCAGAAGAAAGGGTCGCTGCTTTCGGTTACTGTGCTCTTTGCTCCCGGTACCGCCGGAACGTTCCGCGACTCGATTTCCGTCACCAGTAACGCAACCAGGGGCAAGGCGAGCCGCCCGGTCAAATTGACTGGCGCAGCGAAGGGAACTCCTCCGGCGCCGACCTCCACCGCGACGCCGACCGCAACGACGACGCCCACCGCGACGCCAACCCCGGCGTCAGCGTCAGCATGGCCAATGTTTCATCACGACCTGCAACACACGGGTTCAAGTACCGTAGATACGAGCGCCGACACCGGAACGCTAACCTGGATTTTCAATTGCCCGGCTTCAGATCAAGCATGTACGGCGACTTCGCCAGTCCTCGCGCCTGACGGGACAATTTATCTGTCCAGCGGGTTTAACGACTTATATGCAATCAACACCGACTCGACTGCGAAGTGGGTATTCCAGGCCGGCATGGGTGTGGATGGTACCGAGGGCCTTTCGAATCCAGTGACAGCCGCAGACGGCACTATCTATGTCGCGATAGCCGGCCTCGGCAACTTCGGCGGAATGTCCCATCTCACTACCTACCTCTATGCTCTGGACTCCGGCGGAAAGCAGAAGTGGGTTTTTCAGGCACCCACACCCAGCCCGGCTGCTCCCTTTGTGTCGCCGACAGTGGGCTCCGATGGTACCGTCTATGTGGTCACCACCGACGGATATCTCTACGCCGTCACAAATCAGGGTGACGAGAAGTGGGCTTTTCTGACCACATCAGGCATAGCAATCAATTCGTCGCCGGCCATTGGGGCTGACGGGACGACCTATCTCGGTTCAGATGATCACAATTTGTATGCAATCGCCCCGAATGGTTCACTTGAATGGAAGTTTCCGACTCTTGGGGAAGTCGAGTCATCACCCACCGTTGCCAGCGATGGGACGATCTATGTCGGCTCCGATGACGACAATCTGTACGCTGTAAACCCGAATGGCACACAGAAATGGTCGCTTCTGACCGGCGGTCCGGTGAAGCAGTCGCCGTCAATAGCAGCTGATGGCACGGTCTACGTCGGGTCGGTAGACAATAACTTTTACGCGCTCAATCCTTCCGACGGATCAAAGAAGTGGGAAATCAATTTCATCGACCCGCCCACAGACGCCGCTATAGGAAAAGATGGAACCGTCTACGTCGGCTCCAGCTTCGGCTCCGGCGCCGGACTATTTGCTTTCAATCCTGACGGCACTCAAAAGTGGGCCTCGATCGGGGGCTCGGGGTTCGACTACATTTCACCAGCGGTGGGAACTGACGGGACGATCTACATTGACGCTTCGGGGGGCGACCTTTACGCCATTCATTAATAACGCTTTCTCAAAAATTTACCCGGCTGACAGCCTGCTGCAGTCTGGCCGGGCAACGTCATCCGACCTGATTCGAACGCGAACACCGGATCAGATTCTTTCGTCGAAGGAGATTGCTGCAAGCGAGATACTTTCGCTCTTTCGCCGGGGGCGTCTGTTTATTGACGCGCCATCGACCTTCCAGCGCGCGTTCATGCACTGGCTGGCGAGCGATCGCGGACGGACTTTCCGCGACGTGTCCGATTCGCTCCAGCAATTCCTGGTCCCGCCGTGTGATCGGACAAGCATTCTTACAGCCTGTTCTCCGCGCTCACACTGACGCGCAACACTCGCGCCGTATCCAGCGCGTCAAAGGACCGATTTCCGGAGCAGCTCGCAGACAACGGGTATCAAGGACAATTGTAGGTAGGACCGTCTGACCGTCACTCCGGCATTCCGTTTCTTTGCGTTCGCTACGTTTCTCGTTGTTCGAACACTTGTTACGATTTCGCAACTTCGCCTGAGTTTTCGGTCTGCGCTACCGCGCAAGATTATTTCGTTTTTGGTCCGCACATTCGAATTTGATGGATTTTATTTTCGCATTGGCGAGAATGCACGAAGTTTCGCACGAAACGACTATTCAATGAGGGCAGTGCCGTGACCGGCAATCAGATATCGCATATCACGGTGACTTTTGAGGACAGTGGCGCTGAGATCATCAGCGTTTATGCGGTTGCTGAAGACATCTCGCGCGAGCTGGGCCAACACATAAAGAAGCCGGCCGGCAAAGAGTTGCAAACGTGGCTCGAAACCAAGGGATGCCGACTCGATTCGTCCGGGGGCCCGGCTTTTGTTCGACGCACGACAGACGGCACAACGGTGGAGAAATATTACCGCGATGGAAAGCTGGACCGCGAGGGCGGCCCGGCCTTCGTCTGGCACGATATCAACGGCTCGAGGGCGGAGGAGTACTACCGAGATGGCGAGCGGCACCGCGACGACGGCCCCGCAGTTGTTTGGCGCTACGCGACGGGCGCGACAGAGGAGTCATACTATCGTGATGACAAGAAGCACCGCGAAGATGGCCCGGCCTATGTGTTGCGCACCGACGATGGATCGACGGGTGAATATTATTACCGCGATGGCAAGCGGCACCGCGAGGACGGCCCGGCGATTGTCTGGCGCTGGGCGGACGGCTCGACAGAGACAGAATTAGTGTCGTCATAACAAGCGGCAGCGGACAGAAGCCCAGCGGTAGGAGGATGGGGGGCGAACGGGACTAGCGCAATCTCTCCTGTAGGTATCAACTTTCGCACTCACCCACTACTAGTTGTTCTACACAGCCAGCGGATAATGAATTAGCCGCAAGTCTCGTAAGAAATTCGGCATCGCTGCTGAATCAAGGCCATCGAAGAGAAAGACATGCATTCATGAAAATCATCATTCTGGCGGGGGGCCGGGGAACGCGGATCGCCGAAGAATCTTCCGTGCGGCCCAAGCCCATGATCGAGATCGGCGGCAAGCCCATTCTCTGGCACATCATGAAAATTTACGGCCATTACGGGTTCAACGAATTCATTATCTGCCTGGGCTATAAGGGCATCGTGATCAAGGAGTATTTTTCGCACTATTTTCTGCATATGTCGGATGTGACCTTCAACATGCAGACCAATGAGATGACTGTGCACAAACAGGATGCAGAGCCTTGGAAGGTGAGCCTCATCAACACCGGCGACGACACGCAAACCGGAGGACGCCTGAAGCGGGCTCTCGCGCATATCGATCCCAAGGACGACAAGGTGGCGATGACCTATGGCGATGGTGTTGCCGATATTGATATTCGGGCGCTCGTCGCATTTCACGAAAAACACGGCAAACTCGCCACCGTCACGGCGGTCCGGCCTCCCCAACGCTTTGGCGCTCTCGCGATGGAGGGCGACTGTGTCGTCGCTTTCAAGGAAAAGCCGGAACACGAGGGCGACCAGATCAATGGCGGCTTTTTTATTGTGTCGCCAAAAGTACGCAATCTTATCGACAGCGACGACACCATCTGGGAGCGCGGGCCTATGGAGGCGCTAGCGAAACAGGACCAGCTTCGCGCCTATAGGCATTCCGGATTCTGGCACGCGATGGACACGATCCGCGACCGCCAGTTTCTGGAAGAATTATGGGAAACCAATCCGCCGTGGAAACAATGGTAGAAGCCGGTGCAGGCATGAAGGACCGGGCGGCGCTGTAGCGCTACAAGGTTGGTTAGGCCGCCCGCAACGAACAGCGCGGCGAATATCGTTGCAAGGAACGGTCTGCCAGTTTACAAGCTAGCTGAGAAAAACTGGAAATATAGCCTTCGCGAAGGCCTGAAACGAAGCATTGAGGCGGCCTAACCACGATTGCCTTGTGTGCGACTCTAGTTCTTTGATGAGCTCAACCTTGAACAATGAAAGAAAAGGGATTCTCATGCGCGGGGCGGATTACATTGCCGAATTTTTAGAGCAAAAAGGAATAGAGCACGTTTTCCTTCTGACGGGTGGTGCGGCCACTTTCATGATCGATGCGGTGGCGCGGCGTCCCGCGCTTCGCTACGTCTGTGTGCAGCATGAACAAGCCGCTTCAATGGCGGCCGATGCCGTTTGGCGCGTGAATGGGCGCTTAGGCGCCACCATGGCCACCTCGGGCCCCGGTGCCACCAATCTTATTACCGGCATCGCCTGTTCTTATTTTGATTCGATTCCCTCCATGCATTTCACTGGCCAGGTGAATAAAAATGAAACCTCGGCTTACCTCGGCGCACGGCCGCGACAGGTCGGTTTTCAGGAAACCATGATCGTCGAGATGACGCGGCCCATCACTAAATACGCCGTGCAGGTTCTGAGAGCCGAAGATTTACCGGCGGAACTGGAGAAAGCTTACAACATCGCCATATCTGGGCGCATGGGGCCAGTACTGATCGACGTGCCCATGGATGTTCAGCAAGCTGAGGTCGGGCCGATCAAGCTATCGGAAACAACAATTGTGGATACGGAAAATGGCAATGTCATCGGCCACGCAGCCGCGACTTTGAAAGACCTGCTGCAACAAGCGAGTCGACCGCTCGTTTATCTCGGCGCAGGAATTGGTCTTGCGGGCGCTGAAGCAAGCAACGCGGTGGAGGCCTGGCTGCAACGCACTCAGCTTCCCTTCGTGAGCAGTTGGAACGCGAGCACCTATTTCAATCACGATGTTCCCAATTACTGCGGCACCGTGGGTGTGTATGGTGGGAACGGCGCGCATACTCTCGTGAGTCAATGCGATGTCATGATTGTGCTGGGGAGTCGCCTGGATAACCGGCAGCGTACCGGCAATCCCTCCAGCTTCGCGCCACAGGCCAAGGTGCATGTTTTCGACATTGATGCCGAGGAGCTGGCAAAGTTCAAAAAAGACGGTTACGGCACGACAGCGGTGGATTTCCGCCTGATGCCAAAAATCCTGGAGGGATTTGGAAATTACAGGCCTTCAGATAGCTGGTCGGCATGGGCTGCGGCGATGCGGGAGAAATATCTCGGCAAAAATCACAGCAGCTTCGCTGAAAAGCACGGCACTCTCTCCCCCTATGATGTGATCCGAAAGATCAACACGTTCATCGCGGAGGATGCCATTGTCGTGAATGACACCGGTGCCGCGTTATGCTGGTTTTACCAGGTATTTCATCGGAAGCGCCAGACTGTGTTCACGGCGGGGGGAATGTCGCCCATGGGATATTCCTTGCCGGCCGCTATAGGGGCCAAACTGGCGGCGCCAGATAAGCAGGTGATCTGTTTCGCGGGCGATGGCGGGCTGCAATTGAACATCCAGGAGTTACAAACGCTGGTGCATTTAAAACTTGCGGTCACCATCGTGGTGCTCAACAACAATGGGTACGGCATCATCAAGCAATTTCAGGACACGAATATGCATGGGCGATACGAAGCTTCAGGGACCGAGCACGGCTATAGCGCGCCGGATTTCGGCAAAATAGCGGCCGCGTATGGCATTCCATATTGCCGAGTGGAAAAGGTTGAAGACATCTCCGCCGCGTGTTTCAGAAATGACGGCGCGATGATTGTAGACGTGATTCTCGATCCCAATACGCAGGTCGAGCCCAAGCTAGGAAATGGCCGGACCTTCGCCGACAGCATAGAAGTGCCGCTTCGCGTAAAAGTCGCCGCGACGGGATAGAGGCGCATGCTCTCTTCTCTTGTAAAGCCCCTGTCCAGGATCCGCTTCATGAGCTTTCTGGCTACGGATGTGCTCAGTGCCGCGTTTGGTTATGCGCGGGATGGTGTTTGGCGGCAACTTGCCGCACTCTCTGTCGGTTAAATACGAGCAACACGGCTGTCGCTTTTCCTGCCAGCTTCTCACGGCTTTCCAGCGGACCTGAAGGTGCTGGTCTTTTGGATTGCTAGCCTTCTGACTGTCTTTCCTTCATCCGAGAACGCACATGTACGAAGAAACGATGACAAACCAAGAGAGACCGAGGAACGCTTCCTCATGGTTTGAAGAACAGAGAGTCGGGATTATCGCTCTCACAGTAGCGTTTATTACCACCCTTTTATTTTTCGGCCCCTTCTTCTCGCATGGCGGCAGACCGGCGGCTTTCGCCTTCGAAGGCGACGCCCTGCATGTGACCATCGCTCAGTTCGGCTTATCCAGTTTTTTTGCCCAGCACGGAATCTTTTCAGGCATCGATTTCTTTACCGAGAATGGCGCCTCGGAATATTTTTTGCGTCTAAATATTCCCGCATATGAACCTTTTGTTCTGCTGTTTTCCTTTTTTCTGAGCGGCACTAATGCAGTGGCTGCCGGACTTATGTATGTACTGCTTTGCACCGTACATGCCTTTCTATGCGTTTTGTTTTTGCAAAAGCTTTGCACCCGTTTTTTGAATATGGATGTGGCGCTCGCTGCCTTCATCGCCGTGGGTTATGCGTTTTCAGGAATAGTAGCGCAATCTTTGTGGTGCGTTCCCTTTGCGTTCATCGCCTGGCTGTTTCCGGTTTGCATTTATGCGGGCCTGCGCTTCAAGAACTTTGCTTCGCCCCTGTCAGCTCTTTTTACGTCGATGCCTTTTTTCTGCATGTATCTGGGGGGATATGTGCCTCTGGCGCTGGTGAGCACTGCCTTGACGGCCCTCTGCGTTATCGGCATTGACCTGCTCGCCACGCGCGGATGGTCATCACGAGCACGGTTTCGTTCGGCGCTGCAGGGACTGACCCCGCTTTTTATCGCGAGTGCTCTGGTTGCGCCTTTCTACTTAAGCGCCACCCTTTACTATAGAACCGTTGAAATTGCTCATGCGGGTGCCGACACGCTCAAGGGGGTGGCGCACGATCTTGCAGAGCTACCGCAAAATCTGCCGCGGCTGATGGCCGACACGCTCAACTATCCCGGCCCCAAATACGAATTCTCGCTTTTCTGGGGCTTGGTTCCGCTACTCATTTTCATTGTTTACTTCGCGCAGTATAAGCCCGTGGCATGGACGGGTCCCGCCCGGACCGGCCGATCGCCGAACCGCAGATGGTTGTTGCTGGTCTCGCTCGTCGTTTACTTTACTTTTGTGTTGGCGATTTTCGGCCCGTCTTCGGCGATGAGCAATATTTTCTATTTCTTTGTTCCGATCGCCGGTTACATGCATCTTTACCAGCGTTATTTAGTGTTGGCGCATTTGTTCTTCATACTCTTTATCGCGCTCATGCTGGATGATGTTGCTTCCGATCGGCGCAAAAAAGCTGCAAAACTTATGGCGGCGTTGTTCGGCTTTCTCACGATAGCTGCGGCCCATCTGGTAGGACACCAGCCATGGGATACGCCGACCGTCACCGCTGGCTTTGTGATTGAAGCTCTGCTTGCGTTCCTTTTCCTGATAGGGCTGATACTTCTTGATCGCCGTGGTGTTATTGTTGCGGCGACCGCGCTCATCTTTTTAGTGTCGCTAGGCACGATCTATCGCCCGATGAACGACACGACGCGCTGGTATGAGGAGAAGGTCCAAAACCACTCCGTTCTTGGCCGGGAGGATATCGAGGGCATCGGTGCCTATTTCCGCGCGAACTCGCAAAAGGCCATTATCAAGTACATCGACCTGCTGCCTGGACCGCAACCATTGATTCCAAAAAACCTTCCGTGGCTTCTTCTTCGTGAAACAAAGCTCTCCAGCTACTATGGCTATGATTGGCACGTTGGAACGAACTATCTTTACCGGGGAATAATGGGCATTGCGCTACCGGCAGGCCAGACCGAGTTGATTTTCCGGCCTGACTGGGAATGGTTGCGAGCAACTGGCGCTGAGTTTGTTCTGTTTCGCGAAGGCCTCAGCGGCAACGACCCCAAGCTTGCGGACTATGTAGATCTTCGCAATCCGGCGCGCGCTTATCGGTTCACAGGTGATCATCCCTATGTGATCGCACCCCTGAAATTCCCTCCGCTTTCCGGGGATCCGATTGTCTTCGATAATGGCTATGTCCGGGTGCGAAGCGCCGATCCTGCGGCCAAGGTTTCAGATTTCTGGACCAACGATGCAGGCAGCTTGAGCTTCACTGTGGAATCTTCACAGCCCGCCAAAGCTGAATATCTGTTCTGGCCCAACTCCCATCACGTAGTGCGGGTGGATGACAGCACGGTGCCGACTGTGATTGAAGAAAGGCTCCTGACTGCTTCCGTTCCTGGCGGAAAGCATCAGGTGAGCATCAGCTATGAACACGCCCTGCTCACCCTTTTTGTGATCTTCTATGCCCTTTATGTCGGGCTCATTCTGGTCGGGGGCGGCTTTTTGGGGTTCCGCTTGATCCAGAAGCAATATTGGGATTCGCCGGACCGGCAGGAAGCACGCTAAACCTTTACCTGTAACCTACTAGACGCAACACGGGCCATATGCCAATCATGCTTCTGAATATAAAGATGGCCGTCCCACGCCTCTTATCATCTTCGCCGCGTTTGTCTTTCCAGAATTCTCGCCGCGCACGCCCACTAAAATGACCGCCATGTTCTTCGCGCTTCGACGCAGGAGTTCGTCGATAGACCGCGCATCCATCTCAGGTTAGCGGAGCGCATCTGATAGAATTGCAGTACGAAATCTCGACCGCTCGCCGTCAAGCGACCTGGGCAATTGAGCGAAACTAACTACAAGAAGCAAAAGAGAGCTCGCATTACGCTCGAAGCCCTGTTTCAGCGCGCCGACACAACCTTGATCATTCATTACTCCTGCGAGAGTTTCTACGACTGGAATCGAAAATCGTCCCCCCGCATAACTTCCGTAGCGGTGCGTCGACTCGATTCGGGTCAGACCAATTCGTTCTCGATTCACCAGGTCGCCGAAAGAAAGTCCGGTCTGGAAGATATTGATTCCAACTACGACCGGCTCGAGCGCCAAATGCTGCAGGAGTTCTATGATTTTGTCGACCGCCACAAGGAATGCAGATGGCTGCATTGGAACATGCGCGACCTCAACTACGGCTTCTCGGCGCTCGAACACAGGTTCCGGGTCCTGGGCGGTGAGCCGACGGTAATTGCCGACAATCAGAAATTCGACATGGCGCGCATACTCATCGACATCTACGGCGTCGGATACACCGGCCACCCTCGCATGCCGACGCTTCTCGAGAAAAACCATATCACTCCCCTGAATTTCATGACCGGAGCTGAAGAAGCCGCCGCTTTCGAGGCTAAAAATTACGTGGCGCTGCATCAATCGACCCTGCGCAAGGTCGACGTGATCGCCAACATCGCCGGCCGCGCGCATGACCGGAATTTGAAGACGAACACCCGTTGGTGGGACCTGCACGGCGGTTCGGTAAAAGGCCTCATCGACTGGATCAACGCAAATCCCGTTTGGGTTCTGGTGGTCAGCGTCGCGGGCGTCGTTGGATTGATCGTCAGCATTGTCGCTTTCCGCCACTAGTTCATAAAGCTCTTCGAGTCGAGTGGGACCATTGCCACGTCTGGCATGTGTTGAAAGATGATGAAACGCTGGGCCGACCGGCTCAGAAAATCGTCCTAGACCTTCTGAGCCGGGTACGACAGGATAACCCGCGGTTCGCTTTCTCTCGTCAAGAGCGCCCACTCGACCGCATAGCCGAAGATGCTTGGCGGTACCAGGTACGCGGGACGAAGCTGGCTCGTCGAGGCCAGGATGCGGCCCTCCTTCATATCGATGTAGCATGGCCTGAACTCGGCATCGGGACTGAAATTGGCCCGCAAGAACAGCTTCTGGTCCGATGGGCCTGCGGTAAGGATGAAACAAGGCTTCTCTGCCGGTGACATTTCGATGGACCAACCTCTTGGGTCAGCCGGCAAACGAACTTCATAGTCGGTCCCGAACGAAAGAACGTCCGAGTGCTGCGGTTCCATAATTCGCGCGACCATTTCGGGTCGCAGGCCGGGACCAAGCGGAATCATGACCATGTCGCCATCGCGGGTTGGATCCGCCGCTGCCAAGGCCACGGCCGAAGCTGGGCCGTTGGGAAAAATAAAAAGCTCGCCCGGTTTGAGTTGAGAAAATCGAGTCGCTCTGAGTGCCGGTGTTATCTCCATCACATCCTTCCTCAGCCAACCCGTGACGTGAAGCGCCGCCATAGGAATTCGGCGGCCTCTTCAGGAGTAAGATGCTCCAGATTGAGCCCTTCCCCGGCGCGGCCGCCGAAATCGCCCATCAGCGGCTTCAGCGCCAACTCGTCCTGCACCAGCGACAGCATCTCGTTGAAGCTGTTGTCGTCCCAACCGAAATCGGTCTCAGAATACGCGATCCCGTCACCACCCATCCTGTCTCCGAGCCAGAATTTGCAGTGGGCGCGCTTTTCCCCGTTAACAAAAATCTCTGCCACATACTTCGTGGCGTTGATTTCCTTGATCTCGCCCTCGATTGCGGCATCCTGCGCGGAGAGTTCCGCTAGAGCTTCCTTAAAATGCCGCACGAGTGTGTCGAAACAAGTCTGAATGAAGCGCCGTTTTTCAAGATCGGTCGGAGACCTTCGGATTTTCGGCATGTAGCGAGAAGGCGCCTTTATGGCGCTCGCCGATGAAGCGATACCGGGGAACGGCGGAGGCGTTTTCGTTTGTGTCCGTTGCTTACCGGGGAACTGCGGCTCTTCTGCTGGCTTGACGCGCTTTCCACTAATCCCTTCCAGAAGTCGTTCGCGCGCTTCATCCTTGTCCAGTCCGACGAGGTCGATATGGACAAGCGCCTTGAGCAATCCCGGCGCTTCGCACTCTCCGACACGAACCAGCACGAGGGAGCGTTTCGATCCCTTCGGGTCATTCGCCAAGGCCGCTGCCCATTCTGCCATTGCGTATTTCGATTTCAGGTACTCCTGCGACAGTATGGCGATGGTGCGCGAAGCCTCGGTCGCCGCGCGCTGCATTTCCACAACGAAGTTGCTGCCGGGAGGAAAGTCCCATGCTTGCAGCGTGACGGAGAAACCCCTCGCATCGAGAATCCATGCGACCCATTCGGCCCACTTCTTGTCGGTCGACGTATAGCTGATAAAAAAATCGATCTTGCTCCCGCTCATACGATGCGATTCTATTCCTCAATCGGCTCCTACTCGACCCGTCCCGGACCTCTTAGTCCACAATCAGCGAACACTTTTCCGTGCGTTCCAAACGGGGATGAACGAAGCGGAGTTCAAACGCTCTCATTCCGCGCGAGGACACTCCGGAGCCACTGAATTGCCGCACGCCGCTCCGTCGGGGTAGGCGGGATGGCGCTTGAATCGTATTGTGGCACGACCAATCCGTGATCCCTCAATTCCTCGTAGCTGACGACGACAGGCGCCGCGGACAAATACTCCTCCGTCGACTGTCGGTCGACGCGCCGCACACGTCGGCAGGCATAGAGCTGAGCGCTCCAGACATAGCCATACTCATTCAGGAGGTTCTCGGCATCGGAATCGAGATTGGGTCCACTCATTTGTTTCCTCCCGGATTCAGATCGCTATTTTGAACCGACCTTTGTACCGAGTCTTTGGCAAGGCAGCAGAGAACGCAACTCGACCTTGAGCGCCTGCTCCGCCGGAGATTTTCCCGAACCTCCGAGCCAGTTTTCGAAATCCATGAGCCGCACGCTGTGCGTCACCTCGGGATTTTTCACGGCAACCGTAAGCGCCCAATTGCGCCCGATGCCATCGACCCAATCGTTCGCACGGAGGATATGGAGTCCCCTTCCGACCGCCTCATAGAGACTGCGCGCCGAAATTTCGACGCTGTGCTCGGCGCCGGCAGCGTCGCGGCACGAGACTTTACAGAGCTTGGCCGTCACATTCTGGAGCGTAGCAGTTTCGTCTTCTGTTCGCCAAATGCTCTGTCAACCAAAACCGGGTATGTTGTGGAGGGCTTTTGTCGATAACACCATAGATGGTATAGTTTGGTTGATACGTCGATTAACCGAGGGAACCAAAAATGAGCAAGCGCGACAGATTGTTCGTCGAACGCCGGGACGCGGGCGACTACGCGGTCCGAAAGCCCGATTCGGAAAGGGCGAGCGATGTTTTGCCGACGCAGGCGGAAGCTATCGACAGGGCAAGGGAATTGAATCCGGGCAAAGCGCCTCTCGTCGAACGGGTCCGCTATACGGATCGCGGCAAGCCGGACAAATGGCGTAAACCGTAGTCCCGGTGCTTTAATTACAATGCGGTATATCGCCCGGCACTTGGGCTAGTCCGGCGGTTTACTGCCCCTGGCTTCAATTCCCGCAACTCACTTCCCGTCGTTGCGAGCGTTGCCCTGCGCATCGCGCAGGTCGCGGGCGAGAGCGAATTCCCGGCCAGACCCATACAAGGCCTGTCCGGCGGCTCGGCTTGCGTCCTTCCGAAAGAACGGCCCGGTATGTGATAACTTCCTGTTTTTCTGGTATGAAGCCTTTCGGTCTGCAGGACAACAAGTCCCGAAGGGAGATCGGAAAATGGCGAAACAACCTCCACCTTCCGATGCGCGCGACGAGGCAATGCCCCCGCCGCCTCCGCCCAAAACACCGCCTGCTCAACATCGTGGCAAATTGTCGACCGCAACTATCCTGAGCTTTATCGGAATCGTCGTCGCAGTGGCTACCGGACTCGCGTCTCTGGCTCTGACCTGGTCCGGACTGCGAATTAGCAAAGACGCAATGAATATGAGTCAGGATTCGGCGACAAAAGTCGATGCAAGCCGGGTAGAGATGGGTGTGGAGGCGACGAATACGAACGATCCCGATCCCGCCAATACCTGGACGGCCTGGGTCGAACCGAATGCAGGCGTTATTACCTACGTCGGTGTTGAGAGACGTATCTTCTTCAGCAAGCCTTTTTTGAATACTCCCAATGTCAGAGCGGCATTCAGCGTCGTTGAAGTCCCGCCGCTCGATCTCGTTATGACCGAAGCGGGCTATCCGATTAAGGACACCAAAGAGGGTCGCCGTTTGCGCGACGTTCACGTCGTGACCTGGACCGGTTACCTGGATCCCCGAAGCTTTATTCTTTATGTCGGAATAGGTCTGCCTAAACCATGCGGAGACTATCTGGTCCGGCACCTGAAAACGATGCCGGTCGACAAGGAAGCTCTCGATTCCGACGTCTATCTTCACTATCTTGGGGCCGCTCGTCAGGCCAGTGGAAATCTCA
>Ga0182024_10003238_pt1 | contig 39091 bp, 28 predicted proteins | sample P32metaG_FD_120480 | JGI IMG/M metagenome (GOLD analysis project Ga0182024, IMG submission 120480) | Permafrost microbial communities from Stordalen Mire, Sweden - P3-2 metaG (Illumina Assembly) | ecosystem: Environmental > Terrestrial > Soil > Wetlands > Permafrost | place: Sweden: Stordalen...
CGAACTCGCAATTTTCACCGACGACAAGGATTTCCTGGGCTACAAGACGGTTCTGCCGATCCGGCTCTATCATTTTATAAAATGATGCCGACTAGCCTATCTGGGGAACCAGGAGCGCCCCATATTCCACCAAGCGCCATATTCCTGAGCCATCCGCGGGAGGATATCGCGGCGGCACAGCGGATCGCCGGCGAGTTGCCGGAATGGGGAGTGGCGAAGCCCAATAGCCCAGAATGCGCGCGGTAGTATTCGACCTTGGTGATACCCTGGTCGAATACGAAGGGATGCCCCTCAGTTGGGAAGCACACTACCCTAGAGCGCTGTCGGAACTAACACGCGCTTTAGGCACTTCATTGAGCGCGGAGGCGATGGTGACGGCGTGCGGCGTCCTTCGAACGTTCAATACCAGAGTCAATCCGCGCGTGGACGGAGTCTCGTTTCAGACGATTCTGGGCCGCCTGGCAGAATTTGTGGGAGTTCAACCGGCTTTGACCGAGGTCGAGGCGGCGCGATTCTTCTTTGACGTCTTTCGTCGGCGTCTTCGCTGCTTCCCCGATGCGCGTCCTGCATTGAACGAATTGCGAGCGCGCGGAGTTCAGATAGGCATCTTCACGGACGTGCCCTACGGGATGCCGACAGAGCTTGTTCTCGAGGACCTTGTGGAAACCGGCCTTCGGTCCTCGTTCGACGTTTTCCTGACCTCGCGGGATGTCGGCGTAAGAAAGCCTGCGCCTGAAACTCTGCGCCGAATGGCAGCCCGCCTGAACTGTTCCGCTGCTGAGATGGCCCACGTCGGCAACGAACGAAAGGACATCGACGTCGCGAACGCATTTGGATGCGTCTCGATCTTGATCGATCGGAACGCAATGAAGCCGGAATGGGGTCAAACGCGGACCCTTAATTCGCTCTCAGAGCTAATCGGTGCAACGGGCGTTTGATCGGCAGATTTATATTGTAAGTCACTATATATAAATAAGAAATGGTGGAGGTGGCGGGAGTTGAACCCGTCTCTCCATCATCCACATTCTGTTCAATTTTGTTCATGCGTTAGAGCGAGATTTCAATTGGAGATTGAGCAACGCTAGGCAAATCGAAATGGCATGAAACGGCAAGGCAAGGCACCCAGATTGAGAGGAGTTGAAAGGAGACGCCGCAAATTTAGTTCAAACCCATTCGTGAGCCGCCAGCCAGCCAGCCGATGCCACGCATTTTAGCAGACCAGTCAGCCTGATCTCCGACCGATTTGTTCGAGTGGCTCAACCGCAAAGGTAAGGAGCCGCCGACCGGTTGCGAGTAGCTCATCGGCCGTGCGCCGACGGCGTGAGAGCAGGCCGTTGGCACAGTGAAACGTGGCTTCCAGCAGATCCTCGCCGCTGGCGAGCAGTTTTCTCAGTCCGTCACCAGCAGTGGAGGCGAGTTCTCGCCAGCGGTGTGGAAAGCACTCTTGCAGCGCCGTAGCCCAAGCCTCCGGCCATCGCTCGGCGGCGGCATCGGGAGAAAGCGCGGCGATGGCGAGCACGCGACCGAGGTCCTTGTTCCGACGCAACTGGGCTCTTCCTAGATAATCGGTGTCACGGATGGGATCATCCTCGAATTCCCGGTGTTCAAGCAGATTGGCCAGGGCCATCATCTCCGGGCGCGCGCAGCGGATGCCAAATTCAGAAGGCTGGGCACCGAAGGTGGCAACCCGAGTGAATTGAAAGCTGGGGAGCGCAAAGTGGTCTCCGCTCGAAAGAGGCAGACGCGTCCATTCCCGAGCGATCTGGTTCTCCGATGCCGGCTCAGTGAGGAGTTCCAAAAACCATTCACCGCCCGTTGGTGGATAAAGACGAACCGCTGGCAATTCTTCCTGCGGGGTCGCGGTGGTTCCTGGTTTGCCAAACTTCCCATCGCTTTTCTGGGCCCACCCGGCGGCAATCAGCTTCTCCGCGACTTCTCGGCCTTTTTCCACGGCGGCAAGGTGCGGTGAAAGAACACAATCGACATCCTTAGTGCGGACACCGCTGTTTTCGTCCCCCCGGAAGAGACCGTAGCCGGCTGCAAGGCTTCCGATGATGATAATGTTCGGATGCACGTCGGGCGGAATGGCCATCGCGACCTCGGCTAGCACATCGCGCAGGGATACTTCTATCGGTTGAGGTTTCATGACTGCACAGGATGCCGTTTTCGCATCGCATCGAGGAACTGTGCGGCCTGCATTTCCAGCCGAGCCTCGTGCAAGTCGAGCAGACATTCCACAGGGTCTGCCCATTCCAGGCCGCCTTCTCGCGGAGCGAAGAACGAATTCGCGTGATAGACATTGTGAACCACGACGCTTGCCGGTTCGAGCGGATCCTGAATCCTATGCAGGGCCGGATCGAGTTTCTCGATGAAATCTAGGTCGACCCGGGGGTCTCTGGCATGCAGCGAGATGTCGAGGCGGGGCGTACCGACGAGGTCGAGATCAGGGAAGTAGTGCTTTGCCCCGAGTACCCCGCCAATAGCGAGCCCCGGCAGGTTGAGTTTTTCCAAACGCGCGAGGTGGGCTTCCGGGGATCGCGGTTGACCCGACCGATCGGCATAGCGGGCCGTTGCCCGGGCGCGGTCGGACATCGCGACCAACCGCCCAAGTTCCTCTTGCGGAAACCAGCGCAGGCGAAATCGGCGGTCCGACCCGCGTTCGATCAAGCTGCCCAAACTTTGCAGCACATTCGCTACGGTCGGATAAGTGTATCCCGAAGCTTTGGCGAGCCAGTCGGCCGTCACAAAATGGCCGTTGGTCAGCCAATGGTGCAGGAGGATTTTCGGAACTACAAATGAAGCGTCGGCTCGCGCAACGCGCGGTCCGGACTGAGCCCTTTCTTTTTCAAGGACCTGCAGCAAGACGCGCTGGGTCTCGGCTTCGGGTGTGTGGGGAATCCCGTCGAACCGTCCCCTTTCTTCGACGCAGAGGACCATACGATCCAGTACTTCCCTGCGAAGGACCGCCGACGCATATTTCCATTCCTTGAGCAGGCGCTCCCGGGTGATCGCAACCTGCGAGAGGACCAGATAACCTTCCGCTTGCGGTTTCTCGGCTAGGGCATACGCCAATTGCATCAAGCCCAGGCGAACGCTTCTCAATCCGGAGACACCGATCTTCACTTCGATCAAACGGTGCCCCACCTCGGCATCTACCCCGAGGTCACTCAGCTTTCGATTCCCGGCATTGGCGCTCATTTCCGATGTTAAAGTGCCACTTTTATATGATAGTAGCAAGTTAATATGAATATGGCACTTTAACTATCGTCCCACGTCCCTTCTCATCCAAAGGAAACTCCCAATTATCTTTGGACAAGCCATTTAAGACGTTGCGTTCCCGCCGGTTTCCAGCGCCGGAAGTCCCTTGACAGTCTAGGTGAGCGACAATTTCTTAGGCCGGTCGCCTAGCCTGTCTAGGCGCCGCTTGTACTATGGCCAAAGGCAAACCCGATCTCGTGTACGGCACTCTCGACATGCTGATTTTGAAAGCGCTTCAGCACGAGCCTAGGCATGGCCTCGGCGTCGCTGATCGCATCCAACAAATGTCAGGCGAGATCCTGAAAGTAGAGCAAGGTTCGCTTTATCCTGCGCTCTACCGATTAGAGGCGGAAGGGTGGATCAGCGGGGAATGGGGATTTTCGGAAAACAACCGCAAGGCTCGTTACTACCAACTGACCGCCTCAGGGCGCAGGCAGTTGTCCGCCGAGACGGAGCATTGGTCTCGCATTACGGCTGCGGTCGACCTTGTACTCTCCCGGATCTGATCGGATCGCCGTCAATGTTCCGGCTTCGAGCAATCGGATGGCGTTTCCTCGGCCTCTTTCGCCGAAAACGAGATGAAATTGAAATGAATGAGGAGATGCGGTCGCATCTGGATGGACTCACCGAGCGCAATGTGCTCGCTGGCCTGCCGCCGCAAGAAGCCCGCTTTTTGGCTCAACGGCAATTCGGCAATTTAGACCAAATTAAGGAACGGGCCCGCGACCAACGAGGCATCTCCTGGATTGAGGAACTGATCCTCGATCTCCGCTATGCGATGCGTACATTAGGCAAGAATCCGGGGATGACCGCAACGATCGTTTTCACCATGGCCTTGGCGATCGGCGCGTCCACCGGAGTTTTTTCGGTGATCGACGGTTTGCTCCTGCACCCCCTCGGCCCCGATCCGCATACCGAGCGCGAAATCCGGATTTTCGAGACCCAGTCGCCTAAAATCTCCGAATCACGCGTATCGGCCGCCAACTTTATCGATTGGAAAAAGCAGGCGAAGTCATTCGCGTTCATGCGCGCCGGGGCCGGGGCCGATCTGAATCTTACCGGCAGCGGCGAGCCGGTCCATCTGGTTGCTGGAAGAGCTACCGCCGAGCTTCTGGGTACCCATACGTGGACGCTTGCCCTCGGTCGTGGGTTTTTGCCCGAGGACGACGTGCCCGGGAAAAACAAGGTTATCATTGTCAGCTATCAGATTTGGCAGCGCCTGCTGGGCGGCGATCCCCGGGCGATCGGCCGCATCCTGCAGGTGAATGGAGAATCTTACACGCTCATCGGCGTCATCGGCGAAGAAATTAGCCGGTTTTCGGGGGCCGACGCGTTTATTCCGATGGCCTTTACGGATCAGGAACGTGCCGAACGGGGCAGGCGCACTCTGGGTGTTTGGGGCCGGCTTAAGCCCGGGGTCACTCTCGCTGAGGCCCAAGCGGAAATGAACGTGCTCGCCGCTCAGCTGGCGCGGCAGTATCCCGACACCAACCAAGGTTGGGGCGTATCTCTAGTCCCCGTGAACCAGCTGCAGTATGGATCCGGTTTGCGCGAGGCATTGTGGGCGTTGTTGGGCGCAGTCGGATGTGTGCTGATTATAGCCTGTGCCAACGCGGCCAATTTGCTGCTCGCGCGGGCAACGGCGCGTTCCCGAGAAATGGCGGTGCGCGCCGCCTTGGGCGCGGCGCGGGCGCGGCTCGTCCGGCAATTGTTAACGGAAAGCGTCCTGCTTTCCCTTCTCGGCGGAACGGCGGGGGTGCTTTTCGCCCACTGGGGCCTCGCCGCAGTGCATGGCTACGCGGGGTCGGGGATGGAACGTTTGGGCTATGTCGGACTCAACTCGGGAATCCTCGCCTTCGCGCTCGTTCTCAGCATGGGAACGGGACTCTTATTTGGTCTCGCGCCCGCTTGGTTCGCGGCGGGGGCCAATTTAAACGATACCCTTAAGCGAAGCTTGCGTGGGTCGGGGGAGAGTGGATCGCGCGGGCAATTGCGCAGTGCGCTGGTCATGATCGAGGTGGCCCTTGCGATGGTGCTGGTGGCCGAGGCGGGCGGTCTGATCCGCCGGCTGGTGGAGCGGGGTCGCCTTGATCCGGGCTTCGGGGCCGAACACGTCACGGTCCTTCAACTCCGTTTGCCGCAGCCTAAATACGCGAAACCGGGAGAACAAGTCGCCTTTGCCACCGCCGTGGTAACCCACTTGCGCGACGTTCCGGGAGTCCAGATGGCGAGCGCCACGACTTCACTGCCAATCCCACAGCCAGGGTTCGGGTTCCAAATCGACGGCCGCCCTTCGCGCCCGCACAGCGATTGGCCCGTGACGAGCGCCTACGCCGTCACGTCGGACTATTTCTCGGTCATGAAAATCCGGCTATTGCAGGGCCGCGCCTTCACCGCCCAAGATACTCCTCAATCGCCGCGGGTTGCCATCATCAATGAAACCCTGGCGAAGCAATATTTTCAGAACGAGAATCCGATTGGCCGGCATATCGATCTCGGTGGCAGCGGTCTCGATACTTGGCGGGAAATCGTCGGGATCGTAGGCGATGTGACGGAATTTGGGGATGACACCGCCGTCACTCCCCAGGTTTATGAACCATTCGATCAGAGTCCCGGGCCAGGTCTCAACTTCGTCGTCAACTCCCCGGAAGATGGCGCTTCGATTTTATCTTCGCTCAAGCAGCAGATCTATTCCGTGGACAAGGATCAGCCAGTTTTATCAATACGATCGCTTCAATCCATCCTGGATGAACAGGTGGCCGGACAGCATTTCGCGGTTCACCTCCTAGGGGTATTTTCGTTAATCGCCCTGGTAATCGCGTCGGTCGGGATCTACGCGGTTGTCGCTTACACCGTCACCCAGCGCACCACTGAAATCGGCATCAGAATGGCGTTGGGTGCGCAGACCGAAGACGTGTTGCGGCTCATTCTCACTCACGGTGCACGCCTAATCGGCTTTGGTTTGTTGGTTGGCATCGGCGCAGCCCTCGCCGTCGGTCGCACCGTGGAATCATTGCTTTATCACGTCAATACGAACGATCCGCTTGTGCTGGCCGCTGTGACGCTTCTATTGGTTGCGGTGGGGGTGTTCGCCTGTGCGCTGCCTTCTTATCGGGCGACGAGGGTCGATCCTATTGTAGCCCTTCGATGCGAATGACGGGCGCGGCCGATCGCCCACTGAACTTGAGGGCCGCGCAGCAGGTGAATCGCAGTTCTGTTCTGAAGAAGTTGGTGGAGGTGGCGGGAGTTGAACCCGCGTCCCCATGACCTTCGCGCGCCGCGTCTACGTGTATAGTGTCCCTTTAATCTCGCCGGGGCTATGCGGTGACACGCGCTCAGTCCCCAGCCAACTCCCGGATGAACATACGGTGCGCAAACCGCGAGTGGCTCCGCGCACTATGCCTGCTGTCGTCGCAAGCTTCGGCTAGCAGGTGTCGCCGGGCTCACGTGGCCGCTTAATTAGGCGGCCAAGGGCATCTGTTCGATATTGCCTATTATTGGTTCGAAGGGGGATTTACGAGAGGCCTTCGGCTCTCGACAGGCAGCAACGCACTCTAACCATGGGTCGAATCCGGAACACCCCCATAAAGGGAAAAGTGAAACTGACTCGCTGACGGCTTTAGTGCCGAGCGATCAAAGAACGCAGGGATTCACCATAGACCGTCCGGCCACCAATGCAAGTGCCTTGAATTCCCAGTGGCGCGGCGGCCAAGTTTTTCGCGGGCCGGGGATTCAATTGACGACGTTGCGGGGTTGGCCGGCCATCCAGGCGCGCACATTGGCGGCGGCGGCTTCCAGGAGACGCCGGCGGGCGGCGCGAGCCGCCCACGCCAGGTGCGGGGTGATCAGGCAGTTTTTCGCCCGGAAGAGCGGATTGTCCGGTTTCGGCGGCTCGACCGAAAGCACATCCAGCCCTGCGCCCGCCAAGCGGCCCTCGTTCAGGGCCGCCGCCAGATCTGCTTCGTTCACGAGCAGGCCGCGACTGGTGTTGATGAGCAGGGCGGAGGGTTTCATGAAGGCGAGCGTCTGGGCCCGGATCAACTCGCGCGTGTCCGGCGTGAGCGGACAGTGGAGGGTGACCACGTCGCTGGCGCGGAGAACCGCCTCAAGTTCCGCGGCTCCGCCCGCCCGTTTTGCGACGAGCACCTTCATGCCGAAGGCCTCGCCGATCCGGGCGACGGCCTGGCCGATCCGGCCCGCTCCGACAATGCCAAGCGTCAGCCCAGAGAGCTCGACCAAAGGGAAGTCCCAATAGGAAAAATCGGGCGACGCCGCCCAGCGGCCCGCCTGAACCGTCTCGGCGTGGTGCCCCGCGTGCTGGGTCAATTCCAGCAGCAGCGCAAACGTGTGCTGGGCGACCGTCAGCGTGCCGTACTCGGGCACGTTGGTCACCGGGATGCCCCGCGCCCGCGCGGCATCCGTGGCGACCACATTGTAACCGGTGGCCAGCACGCCGATATATTTGAGGTTCGGCAGTTGGGCCAGGGTCGCCGCTGTCAATGGGGTCTTGTTGGTGAGGAGCACGTCCGCCTCCTGGGCCCGCGCCACGATTTGCGCCTCGGGCGTGCGTTCGTAACGGACCAGCCGGCCCAGTTGTTCAAGCGGCGTCCAGGGCAGATCGCCCGGATTCAGGGTGTGATCGTCCAGAATAACGAGGGTCGGAGAACTCATGTGGGGGTGGAGAATGCCGGGATATTTTGTCGCCTCAACTCCGGAGATGCGGATGCTCGATTCTCGGAAGACCCATGGCCAAAGTCGTTATCGAAAATCTCGTCAAGACCTACCCCGAAAAGAGCGGGCCGGGGGTTCGGGCGGTCAACGGCATCAATCTGACGGTGGAGGACCGCGAATTCATGGTGCTCGTGGGGCCTTCTGGCTGCGGCAAATCGACGACGCTGCGGATGATCGCCGGGCTGGAGGAGGTCACCAGTGGCACGATCCGGATCGGCGATCGGGTCGTGAACGACGTCCTGCCTAAGGACCGCGACATCGCCATGGTTTTTCAGAACTATGCGCTCTATCCCCACCTTTCGGTCTACGAAAACCTGGCCTTCGGCTTGAAGCTGCGGCGCTTCCCCAAAGCCGAGATCGCCGCGCGGGTTCACGAGGCGGCGGCCATGCTGGGCCTGGAACCCTTGCTCGACCGCAAGCCCAAGGCGCTCTCCGGGGGCCAGCGCCAGCGGGTCGCCGTGGGCCGGGCGATCGTGCGCAAGCCGCAGGTGTTTCTCTTCGACGAGCCCCTTTCCAATCTCGACGCCAAGATGCGGGTCTCGATGCGCCTCGAGCTTTCGCGCCTGCGGGCGCGCCTGGAGGCGACCGTGATCTACGTCACCCACGATCAGGTGGAGGCGATGACGATGGGCGACCGGATCTGCGTGATGAAGGACGGCGAAATCGTGCAAGTCGCGCGGCCGCTCGAACTCTATAACGAGCCCCAAACGATGTTCGTCGCCGGATTCATCGGTAGTCCGCCGATGAACCTTTTCCCCGGGGCCCTCGAGCGGGCCGGCGATCGGATCGCATTTGCGGAGCGCGGGGCCGGCGCCGGCGGCCTGCGGGTATCGTTGCCGGCTGGGCTCACAGCGCGGGGGGCCCGGCACCTGGACCGGCCGGTCGTCCTGGGCATCCGGCCGGAAAACGTGCACGACGCGGCCGGGTTTGCCGCCGCCGAAACCGCCGCGCGGGCGACGGTGAAGGTCGAGCTACTTGAACCGATGGGCGCCGAGGCCTTCCTGCACGTCCATAGCGGCCAGACGCCATTTGTCGCCCGCGTCGCCTCCGGCAGCCGTTTCACGCCCGGGCAATTGACCGAAGTGGCCTTCGATCTGCAATTCGCCCACTTCTTCGATCCGGAGTCCGGGCGGCTATGGTCGTAAAATCAGGCGCCGTCGGCCTGAGGGCAGGGAGCGGGCGCGCCACGAACGGGGCCATCGAGCCGGCGCGGCCGCGGTTGCTAGGTCGAAACGCCCAAAAGCCCGCGGGTCAGTTGAAACTCAACGAGACCGGACGAGGTCGCGGCGCCGGCAAGAGCCCCGCCGGCCGCGGCGAGGACCAGCTCGAGCAAAAGATCGAGGTCCGGCCCCGAATCGCCGGAGAGAAAGCCATCGACGCTATCCGTCGCAATGACCGCCCGGTCGGGGGGTTCGCCGACCTGCACCAGCGGCGCCAGGGGATGACCCGATCGCGACTGTGATCCGACGAGCGCCAGAGCGACCTGGGCGCCGCAGGCCACGAGGCCGGTCAAATTCTCGGCCCAGTGCCGCGTCTCGGTCGCGACAATATGAAATCCGCGTCGGGCGAACGCTTGGCCATACGCCAAGGTGGCTCCCGTGGCCGTCGGCAAGCCGGCCCGGTCGCGGAATCGCAACGAGCTGAGCAGTGGATCGGACTCCGGAATCAGCACCGTGCCGCCGGCCGCGACTACGAGGGCGGCCAGCGCGCCGAACGTTTCGGCGGTCCCCGCTGCCGGTGGACGCTCCGCCATCAGCGCGAGGGCGAGCGCCTGCAACGGTGCCGACTGCCGAGTGGCCGCGGGCAGCTGCGTCAGCCGGCCGGCGAACCAAGCTTCGATCTTGGCCAAGACTTTCTCGATGCCGCCGTCCAATTGCACGCTGGCCCACCCGAATCGCGCGGGATCGACGCCGGATGCCGTCAGTTCCCGCCGCATGACATCGTTGGGGATCTTTTCGCAGCCATGCTCGAGAAACAGCCCGGCCGCCACGCTGGGGTGGACGGCATAACTGTGGTAAGTCCTCTGCAGCAGCGCGTAAAGGGTTTCGCCCGCGAATCCGCAGCCTTCAGTGTGGGGCAGGGCGACGAACCGCGTGAGGCCTTGGGTTTCGCCCAATCGAGCCGTGTTCAACCGTTCGGCGGCGAGCCGGGCGATCTGGCTGGAGCACATGCTGGTGGGGAGGATAAGTCCGACTCGATCGGCGGCAAACCGCCCGTCCGGGCTCGGGAAAGCGGCGAAGGTGACCGCCGCGGCTTTTTCCGAGTCTCCGGCCGCATCCAAAGTGATCGGAACGCCCGTCGGGGCTGGTCGGGCGCGCAAAGCCGCCAATTCGGAGGCATTCGTTTGCCGCCACTCCCGCCAGATCGAGACCTGGGCATGGCCCGCGCGCTCGCCCTGGGTGCGCTCGCCGGCGGCTACCCGCTGGACCTGAGCCCACATCGCTTGGCCGAGCTCGTCCATCGGCGTCCCGTCAAGGTAAGCCCCCGCGTTGACGTCCATTTCGGCGCGCAGCAGGTCGTGGCGGCGCGTGGTGGAGGTCACCTTGACCGTGGGGACGAAAGGGAAATTCGTGACCGAGCCATTGCCGGTGCTGAAAAAGATTAGATTGCAGCCGGCGGCAACCTGTCCGGCCACGCTCTCGAGGTCATTGCCGGGGCTGTTCATGAAATAGAATCCCGGCTCGGTCATCAGCTCGGCGTAGTCGATGACATGGTCGAGGCGCACATCGGGATGCTTCTTCATCGCCGCGCCGAGGGACTTCAAATTGATGTTGTAAAGGCCGCGGAAGCGGTTGCCGCCGGACGGATTGCCCTCGACCGTGGTCCCGTGCCAGCCGAGGCGCTCCTTGAAGCCGGCGATTTTCCCGAGAAACGCCCGGGCGATCTCGGCGGAGCGCACGGACCTCAGGATGTAGGATTCGGCGCCCACCAATTCGTCGGTTTCGGCGAGATTCACCCGGCCGCCGTGGCGGATAACCTCTCGGCCCACGACGCCGAGTAAGGGATTGGAGGAGACCCCGGAAAAGGCATCCGAGCCGCCGCATTGGAGGCCGATCCTCAGTTCGCTCAGCGGGATCGGTTCGCGGGTTTGGGCAGCGACCGTCGGGAGCCAGCTGCGAATGATGTCTTCTCCTTCCGCCAGCGCGGTGGGCAAATGCCCGGGCAACGTCAAAAAACGGTGGCGCACGCTATCCAGGGCGTAATTCGACCGGCGCATGAACTCCTGCAGCATCGTCTGATTCACGGCTTCCGCGCCGGTGTCGACCGCGAGAACGGCGCCGACATTGGGGTTGAGCATGAATCCGGCGAGTGTGCGCAGCAATTCGGGCTGATTGTTGGGGGCTTCCGGGGTGTCTCCTTCCGTGTGGCTGACCGCCACGACGCCATCGCAGCCCGGATGGGCGCGGGCCAGCGGTTGCAGGCGATCGGCCAGCAGTCGGGCATAGGCGCCCGTCCGCGAGGTGAGACCGAGAACGACGATGTAATTGCGCACGCCGGCGCCGCGGGGAAAAGGGCGCCGGTAGCCCAAAAACATGCGCTGCCCGGCGTCGGGCGCCGGAGCGACTTGGGTCCCGGGACGGAATGCCGCCGGGTCAAAGGCATACGCGTGCAAGCGATTTTCAAAGTTGGGCTCCGCCGGCAAGCGGGCTCCGGCGAGGTCGCGCTGGCTCAAGATGTCCAGCGTAGCCCGATTGCAGACGTATTCGCCCGGAGCGATATCCCGCAGGGCCACTCCGAAGGGGAGTTCCCAGGAACGCAGTTCCTCGCCGCGGGCGATCGGCTGGATGGCAAAGCGGTGTCCCTCCAAGACCGTGTGGGCGAAGACTCGCGGCGTCCCCGCGAGCAACCAGGGCGTGCCGATCTCGATGCGCCGGATGGCGATCGCGGCATTGTCTCCGGGGGCCGGAACGCGGCCGAGGGCGGATAGTTCGAGAGGGGGAGGCATGGCCTGACCCCCCAACATGGCCGCATACCGGATCCGGAGCAACCCTGCGCGTGACCCCGCTGGTGCCTCCGCCGTCGTCACCATCCGGTCTCCGTCCGGACCGATTCCGGATCGGCGGAGCGCGGCGGGTTTTCAGCGTGCGTTGGTTCCCACCCCGCGCCAAGTTGGCGGCGGCCCGTTTTCCGCCGCGGGCTCCACCCCCAATGAAAGTCCTCCGCCCGCTTTGGATCCAGGTACTCGTTTGCGCTATGCTGGGCGCCCTCTTTGGCGCCATTTGGCCCGCCTGGGGCGCAGATTTGAATCCGATCGCCCAGGGGTTCGTGAAGCTGATCTCGATGTTGATCAGTCCGATTATTTTCTGCACGATCGTGATCGGCATCGGCGGCATGAGCGACCTGCGGAAGATCGGCCGGGTCGGCTTGGTGGCCATTGTCTATTTCGAGCTGCTGACCACCGCGGCGCTGCTCATCGGCCTAGTCATCGTGAACTGGATCAAGCCGGGCGCCGGCATCCACGCTCACGCTGCCTCGCTCGATATGGGTGCGATCAACAGCTACGTCGCGGTCGCCAAGAAGATGACGTTCAGCGACTATGTCCTGAACATTATTCCGACGACCCTGCCGGGGGCGCTCACCTCCGGTGAAATCCTCCAGGTTCTCCTGGTCGCCCTCCTGTTCGGCATTGTCTTGGTGCAAATGGGAGAGAAGGGCCGTCCGCTCACCGCGCTGGTGGAGACGCTCTACAAGGTGATCCTCGGGATCGTGACGATCCTGGTCAAACTTGCGCCGCTCGCCGCCTTTGCCGCGCTCGCTTTCACCGTCGGGAAGTACGGCCTGCGCACCATCGGCGGCCTGTTCGACCTTATGCTTTGTGTCTACCTCACGATGGCGCTGTTCATCGTGCTGGTGCTGGGCGGCATTCTGCGGCTGAACCGGATCGGCCTCTGGTCGTTTCTGCGTTATATTCGAGAGGAGCTTTTTCTCGTGATCGGAACCTCCTCGTCGGAGACGGCGCTGCCCGGCCTGATCGCCAAGATGGAACACTTGGGCTGCGCCAAGCCCGTGGTCGGCTTGGTGGTGCCGGCGGGCTATTCTTTCAATCTCGACGGCACGTCGATCTACCTGACCATGGCGGCGGTGTTCATCGCGCAGGCCACGGACACGCCGCTGTCGGTCGGCCAGCAGCTGGTCATGCTCGGGGTGCTGCTGCTGACCTCGAAAGGATCGGCCGGTGTGACCGGAGCCGGGTTTGTCACGCTGTCCGCGACGCTCGCATCCACCCAATCCGTTCCAATTTCCGGGCTGACGCTGATTCTGGGGATTGACCGGTTCATGTCCCAGGCCCGGTCGATCACCAATTTGATCGGCAACGCTGTGGCGGTCGTGGCGATCGCGGCGTGGGAGGACGAGTTCGATCGCGAGCGGGCGTGGCGGGTATTGGCTGGCCAGCCGATGGAGTTGGGCTCCAGTTCCATCCGGGAGGCGGTGGACGAGGCTGGGTGACGTCCCGCGCGATCCTCTCCGCCATCATGATTCGATAATCTTCCATGGGGCATGATTTCTGATTCACTTCTTCGTTACATGGACGCCTCCTCTCGCCGCTTGATCGATTGGGTCGCCTGGGTGGCATTGGCGGCGGTCGGGGCCGTCCCCGCGTGCACGAACTACCGGCCGGAGCCCCTGAACCCGGCGAGCGTCGCCGCGGCCCTACAACCGGTCCCGATCGAATCGGTGAAAGTCGCCGCCTCGGCGCTGCATCATCCGCTGGTGGCGGCCCTGACGATCGACGGCCGGGACGGATTTTCGCCGGATGAGATCGCCGTGATGGTCGTGGTGGTGAGCCCCGAATTGCGGGCGCTGCGCGATCAGCGCGGGGTGGCGCAGGCGCAGGTGTTGCAGGCCGGAATCCTCCCGAATCCCCAGCTGGCCTACGCCGTGGACAACCCGCACGGCAATGCGGATCCGACTCTGGTGAGCGCCCGCAGTCTCGGGCTAAGCTGGGACGTCACCTCGCTGCTCGTGCATCACGATCAGCAAGCGTCGGCGAACGCGGCGGCCCAATCAGTCGACTTGTCGGTCGCCTGGCAGGAGTGGCAGGCGGCGCAGGACGCGCGGCTGCGGGCTTTTCGGATCCTCTCCTTGGAGCAGCGTCTGCCGTTGGCCCGCGAGGTGGAGCGCGATCTGGCGGACGGCCTCGCGCTCACTCGGAAAGCGGTCGGCCTGGGGTATCAGACCGAGCCGGAACTGACCGCGGCCGCCGACGCTTGGACCCAGGCGGAAAACAGCCGCTTTGATTTGGAAACGCAGCTGGCCGGCGACCGGACCGCGCTGCGCCTAGCCTTGGGCCTGCCGCCCGGGGCCCCACTGGCCCTCAAGCCCGCCGCCGCCTTCCCGGCACTGCCGGCGGGAACCGAATCGGCGGCCGCCGATTTGCTCCAGGGTTTGGAGGACCGCCGCCTCGACTTGGTCGCGCTGCGGCGCGGCTACGAGAGCCAGGACGCCAGCTTGCGCGCGGCGATCAAGGCCCAGTTTCCCAAGATCAACCTGAGCGTCAATCGGGCCCGGGACACGACGCCGGTCAACACCCGGGGCTGGGGTATCACCGCGGACCTGCCGATTTTCGACCGCAATCAGGGGCAGGTCGCGATCGGGCAGGCGACCCGCCAGCAACTCTTCGACGAATACGTGGCCCGGGTCGCCGAGGCGCGCTCGCAGGTCGGCGAGATTCTCGATTCCCTGGCCGTCGCCCAGGCCCAGCTGCGGAACGCCAGCGAGGGATTGCCGGCGCTGCGGCAGTTGGCGCAATCGTTCGACGCGGCCATGAAAACCCGCAACGCCGATCTGCCCGCCGCGCGCGACGCGCGCGGCGCGTTGGCGGCGCGGGAGATGGAGGCGGCCCAGCTGCAGCAGCAGGTGCTGGAGCTCGAGGTGGGATTGGAAATCGCCGCGGGCCGACCGCTCCTCAATCGCAACCGGTGACATACCGCGGATTTCTATGAAAAAAGTTCTTCTTAGTCTGCTCCTGGCGGCATTGCTGGTCGGCGCGTGGATTTGGCACGGCCACCGCGCGCCCGCCGATGCGCCGGACGAGGACGCAAAACCGACCGCGCAAGTCCAGGTGGCGCCTCTGCAGACGCGGGAGATCAGCCAGACCTTGCCCGCCTTCGGCGTGGTGGAGGCGGCGCCGGCGGGAATCCGGGCATTGACCCTGGCTTACGACTGCGTCGTGCGCAGCGTCGCCGCCCCGACTGGAACCCGCGTGGCTGCGGGCGGTCTGATTCTGGAGGTCGGGCCGACCCCGGACGCGCAATTGCAGCTGGATTCGGCGCGCGCGACCGCCGAAGCCGCGGCGAAGGGATTGGCATCCGCGCAGGAGCGTTTCGATCTGCGCCTGGCCAACGCCCAGGATCTGCTCGTGGCCAAACAGGCGGCCGACGACGCCCGGCTCAAGCTGGCTAGCTACCAAAGCCGGATGGCCGAGGCCGATGGCCGACTCACATCCGCGGTCGACGGAGTGGTGACCCGGCTTGACTGGCAGCCCGGGGCGACCGTGGCGGCGGGGACCGTTTTGGCGGTGGTGGGCGCGTCCGGCCAGCTGGAAGCCCATTTGACTGTGGAAGCGGCTGCCGTGGGGATGGTGCATGCGGGCGAAAGTGTGAACCTGACCTCAGCGAATCGGCCGGATGCCGCGCCGGCGAGCGGCGTGGTGCGGCTGGTCGGCGGGAGCGTCGACCCGGTCACCGGGGCCGTCGACGTGCGGGTGCCGCTCCCCGCCGCGGCGAACTGGCTGCTGGGCGAACACGTGCAGGGTGCGATCGAGACGCAGCGGAAAACCGCGCTGGTGGCGCCGCGCAGCGCCGTGCTGCCCGACGACGACAAATTCATTCTGTTTACCGTCAAGGACGGCAAAGCGACTAAGCATGAAGTGCAGACCGGGATCGGCGACGATCAGGGAGTCGAGGTGATCACCAGCGACCTCCGAACCGGCGATCTGGCGGTGACGCTGGGCAACTATGAGTTGGACGATGGGATGGCCGTGCAGGTCGGCGTTCCGGGCGCGAAATCCGACGCGGCGAAGGACGACAGGGGCGACGCGCCCGCCGCGGGCCAGGATGCGGCACCGAAGGCGGCCGACGCCCCGACGCCGGAGGCCAAGCCGTGAGCTTCACCTCCTGGGTCCAGGCCCATCGGAGGTCGGTCCTTTTTCTGCTAACCTTGCTGGTGCTCGGCGGCATGGCGGTGGCCTTCCGTTTGCCGGTCGCCTTGTTCCCGCAAGTTGATTTTCCCCGGATCGTGGTGAGCCTGGACGCGGGCGATCGGCCGGCCGAACGCATGACCATGGAAGTGACGGTGCCGGTGGAGGAGGCCATCCGCTCGGTGCCCGGCGTCCGCAACATCCGCTCGACCACGAGCCGCGGCAGCTGCGACATCTCGGTCAATTTCGGCTGGGGCGGCGACATGATTTCCGCCATGCTGCAGGTGGAGTCGGCGATCAATCAGGTCCTCGGCACGCTGCCGACGGGCACCACCTTTGAAGTGCGGCGCATGGACCCGACCGTGTTCCCGTGCCTCGCCTACAGCCTCACCTCCGACACCCTTTCCCTGGTGCAGCAGCGGGAGGCCGCTTACTTTCAGCTGCGGCCGCTGCTCTCCACGGTCCCGGGCGTCGCGCGGGTGGTGGTGCAGGGCGGGGAAGAGGCCGAGTATCAGGTGCAGATCGATCCCGCACGGCTGGAAGCCCACGGCCTGACGCTCGGGGACGTCAGCAAAGGCCTCACCAGCGGCAACACGATCAGCGCGGTCGGCCGGCTGGAGGACCACGACAAGCTCTATTTGGCCCTGGTGGACAACCGGTTCGCGGGCGCGGCGGACATCGGCCGGACGGTGCTGCAAAAAGGGCCCGCCGGGCTGGTGCGGGTGTCCGACATCGGCACGGTGTCGCTCGGGAGCGCGCCGCAATGGGCCCGGGTGACGGCGGACGGGCACGACGCCGTCATCCTGCAGGTGTTTCAGCAGCCCGACGGCAACACCGTTCAGATCGCCCGCGACGTGCAAGCGCAGCTCCGCGCGTTCGCGCCGCATTTGCCGCGCGGGCTAAAGATTGCCAATTGGTACGACCAAAGTGAGCTGATCGTCGCCGCGGCCGGCAGCGTGCGCGACGCGGTGCTGGTCGGGATCTGCCTGGCGGGCGGGGTCCTGTTTCTATTTCTGCGCAACGGCAAAATCACGCTGATCGCGATGCTCTGCGTGCCGGCCGTCCTCGCCGCGACGGTCCTCCTGCTGCAGGCCATCCACAGCAGCTTCAACATCATGACCCTGGGCGGCATGGCCGCGGCGGTCGGCCTCATCATCGACGATGCCATCGTGATGGTGGAACACGTGGTGCGGCGCCTGCGCGGGCACGACGGCGAACACCGGGGTCTGGTCTGGAAGGCCGCGGCGGAGTTCACCCGGCCCCTGGTCGCCTCCTCCCTCTCGACGATCATTATTTTCGCGCCGCTCGCCTTTCTTTCCGGGGTGACCGGGGCCTTTTTCAAAGCGCTGTCGCTGACCATGGCCGCCAGCCTCGTGATTTCGTTCCTGATCTCCTGGCTCGCCGTCCCAATTCTGGCGGACCATTTTCTCAACGAACGCGATGCGAACCAGAAGGAGGGCGGGCCGCTGACCGACCGGATGCACCGAAGCTACGCGCGCGCGATGCGCCGGCTGCTCACGCAGCCGGCCCTGCTTATCCTCGGCGTGGTTCCGCTGCTGATCATCGCTTGGATCGGCTATCGCAACGTGGGTTCCGGGTTCATGCCGGTGATGGATGAAGGGGGATTCATTCTCGATTATCGGGCGGATCCGGGCACGTCGCTTTCCGAGACCGATCGCCTTTTGAAGCAGATCGAGGCCATCCTGCAGGCCACCGCGGAAGTGCAGACGTACTCCCGGCGGACCGGCTTGCAGCTGGGCGAGGGGGTGACCGAGGCCAATGAGGGCGACTTTTTTATCCGGCTCAAGCCGCTGCCCCGCCGGTCGATCGACGCGGTGATGGACGATGTGCGCACTCAGGTGGCGAAGAACGTCCCGGGACTCGACGTGGAGTTGACGCAATTGATGGAGGACTTGATCGGCGATCTCACGGCCGTGCCGCAGCCGGTCGAGGTGAAGCTCTACTCGGACGATGGCGCCCGGCTGCAGGCGGCTTCAACGAGTGTGGCGGCGGCGATCGGCAAGGTCGGCGGCGTGGTGGATGTCGAGTCGGGGGTGATTCTGGCCGGGGATGCGCTGACCATCACGGTCGATCCGGCCCGCGCGGCGGTGGAGGGGATGGATGCCGACGCCGTGACGAGTGCCATGAACGACTTTCTCACCGGCGCGACGGCGGCGACGAAAATCGAGAGCGATCCCAAATTGATCGGCATTCGCGCCTGGATTCCGAAAAAATACCGCGGCACCCAGGAGGCGATTGCCAATCTCCGCCTCAAGGCGCCCGACGGGCACTACTTCCCGCTGAAGCGCGTGGCGACGCTCGCCAGCGTGACCGGCCAGCCGCAGATCAATCGCGATGACTTGAAGCGGATGGTGGCGGTCACCGGCCGCATCGCCGGCCGAGACTTGGGTTCCACGATCCGCGACGTGCAGGCGGCGCTGGCGCAGCCCGGCGTGATTCCGGCCGGGGTCTATTGGACGTTGGGGGGCACCTACGCCGAGCAGCAAAAGGCCTTCGCGGGCCTGCTGGCGGTTTTCGGCGCGGCGGTGGCGCTCGTCTTTCTGCTCCTCCTCTTCCTCTACGAACAGTTCCGGACGGCGATTGCGATGCTGGCGACGACGCTATTGGCCCTTTCGGCGGTGACGATCGGACTGTGGATCACCCACACCGAGCTGAACATTTCCGCCATGATGGGCATGACGATGATCGTCGGCATCGCGACCGAAGTCGGAATTTTCTATGTTTCCGAGCTGGTGACCCTTCCGGCCGGCCTGGCCCCCGCCGATGCCCTCATTGAGGCCGGGATCAATCGCATGCGGCCGATTGCGATGACCACGTTTGCCGCAATTCTCGCGCTGCTCCCCCTGGCTTTGGGCATCGGCGCCGGATCGGCCATGCAGAGTCCCCTGGCCATCGCGATCATCTCGGGGCTGATCCTCCAGCTGCCCCTGGTGTTGGTGGTGCTGCCCGTGCTGTTGTCGGTGCTGGCTCCGCGCCGGAGCTAAAGTCGGTCCGCCTCCCGGTGGATGGGGAGCCCCCACGCCGAGCTTGCGGATCGCCGAATATGGCGGAGATTGACCGGATGCTCTGGACCCGTCCGCTCCGCTCGGCCCTTTCCGCCGGTGAAGGGCTGTTGGAACGGGCGCTTTGCGTGGCCGGTGCCGTGCTTTTCTCCCAGATCCCGGAATTTATGCAGCAGTATGTGCAGCGGCTGGGCGGGCACTTAGACGAGGCCCGGCGCCAGCTGGAGCAGATGCGCTCGGCCGCCGTCCAATCCGGGGCGACGTTGGACCAGTTGATCGCCAGCGCCTCCGCCAATCCGGATCCGGCCATCGCGCGTCTGGGGCAAGTGGTGCGGGAAACGGCGCACCGCGTTGACGTCCTCGCCGGCGACAGCCAGGCGATCCGCGGCGCCTCGGCCTTCACCCGGCCGTTCGTTTTTCTCCGGCACCTCGATCCGGCGATCGTCCGCGCCACTTGGGCGATTTTTCGACCGGCGGTGCCCACGACGATCGAGGGATTGACCTATGCCTTTGCGGGCATGGTGGTGCTCCTGGCGGTCTACCATGGCGGCGTGCGGTATCCGGTGCGCCGCGTTTGGCGCGCCCGGGCCGCCCGGCGAGCGGCGCCGGAACCGGTCTGAGGCGCGGGCGCCGGCGGGAAGCGCGGGCGGAACAGGATTTACACGCGGGGGACCACGCGCAAGTGTGCGCGTTTGCATGAATGAACCGCTCACCGTCACCTTGGCCGAGCGATCCTACCCGATTCGCTTCGGGCCGGACCTGACGGCGCAGGTGCGGGCCGAGGTGGACCAATTGAGCGCCGCCGGGCGCAAGGTGGTGGTAGTCACCGATCAGAATGTCAGCCGCCACCAGGGCCACGCAATGGCGGCGATGTTCGCCGGGGCGCCGGTCTGGATCGCTCCGGCGGGCGAGGAAACCAAGTCGCTGCCGGAATTGGGCCGGCTGCTTGATTTCTTGGCCGGAGCGCGCCTCGACCGATCCGCTGCCGTGTTCGCCGTCGGCGGCGGGGTGATCGGAGATTTGGCCGGCTTTGCCGCGGCGAGCTATCTGCGCGGCATCGACTACTTTCAAGTCCCGACGACCTTGCTGGCGATGGTCGACAGTTCGGTCGGGGGCAAGACGGGCATCAATTTGGCCGCCGGGAAAAATCTGGTGGGCGCCTTTCATCAGCCGCGGGGCGTATTCATCTCGGCCGGCCTGTTGGCCTCGCTGCCGGCGCGGGAATTTGCGGCCGGGATGGCCGAAGTGATCAAATCCGGACTGCTGGGCGACGCGCCGTTGTTCGCGGCCCTTGAGCGCGCGCCCCTGACGGTGAACAGTCCCGCGCTCCCCGCGGTCATCCGGCAATGCTGCGCGATCAAGGCGGAGATCGTGGCCGGTGATGAGCGCGAGCTCGCCGCGGAGGGGGGGCGCGCCCTGCTCAACCTCGGACACACTTTTGGCCACGCGATCGAGCAGGTTTCTGGCTACGGAGTCTATTTGCACGGCGAGGCGGTGGCGATCGGTCTCGCGGCGGCGGCGCGGCTTTCCCAGCGGTTGGGCTACCTTGCGACCGAGGAGGTGGCCCGCATCGAGGCGGTCCTGGCGGCCCACGGTCTCCCCGTTCGCCTGCGGGCGCCGCTGCCGCTGGGCGCGTTGCTGGCGGCCGCCGGCCGCGACAAGAAGGTTCGGGCGGGCGAACTGCGCTTTGTCGTGCTGCGCGCCATCGGCCACGCGGCGACCCAAGGGGGCATTGACCGCCGGCTCGTGGAGGATTGCTTCCGGGAAGTGGGGGCAGTTTAGCCTTCAGCTTTGCCGGCGCAGGGTCCAACTTGAGGCTATCGCATGTCCGCCATTGATGAAGGCATTGTCCGGGAATATTTTGAGCAGAATGGATTCTTCGTGCGCCAGGTGCGCAAATACCAGGTGCAGGCGCGGAAGAAAACGAGCGGCGAGGAGATCGATCTGCTGGTGTATAACCCCACCTGGCAGCCGGGCAGCCGGCGGCCGGATTTCTTTCTCTTTCCCTCCGAAATGCCCTTCATCCAGCGCGCCTTGGTGGCGGTGAAGCCCTGGCACACCGACGTGTTTACCCCGGCGATGCTGCGCAGCGCGCCGGAGATTTTCAGCTTCCTCGAGGAAAATGTGCTGAAGCAAGTGAAGCGGCTGTTCGCCTCGGACGCCGACGAAGCGGGCGGCGAGGTCATGAAGGTGCTGGTGCTGCCCGCGCTGCCCACCGCGGAGCCGTTTCGTTCCCAAAGTGTGGCGCTGCTCAAGGCCAAGGGCGTGGACGCGATCATTTCGTTTCGCGCCATGCTGCTGGATCTGATCGAGAAGGTGGAAACCAACCGCAGTTACAAGAAGAGCGATGCGCTCCAAGTGATCCGCATCCTCAAGAACTACGAACTGCTGCGCGATCCGCAGCTCACGCTTCCCAGCCGCTAACCCCGCTGCGCCGCCATGCCGACGTCCATCCATCCCACTGCCATCGTGGAGTCCGGCGCCGAGCTGGGCGCCGACTGCGTGATCCACGCCTATGCCATCGTGAGGCAATGGGCGATCCTCGGGGACCGGGTCGCGGTGCATCCCTTTTCCGTGGTCGGCGGCGATCCCCAGGATCTGAAGTTTGTGAGTACGACCCGCTCGTTTGTGCGCATTGGCTCCGACACCCGGATCCGCGAGGGCGTTACGGTCAATCGGGCGACCGACGAGGGCCACTGGACGGTGGTGGGCGACAACTGCCTGCTCATGGCCACCGCCCACGTGGCCCATGACTGCACGGTCGGCCGCGATGTGGTCGTGGCCAACGCGGTGCTCCTGGCCGGGCACGTCGAAGTGGGCGACCACGCGATCCTGGGTGGCGGGGCGGCGATCCATCAGTTTTGCCGGGTGGGGGAGCGCGCGATGGTGGCCGGCGGCACGCGGGCGACCCTCGACTATCCGCCCTTTTGTCTGGCCGCCGAGCGCGACGAACTGATCGGGCTCAACCTGATCGGGCTCAAGCGCAGCGGCATGGAGCGAGAGACGGTGCTCCAACTCAAGGAAGCCTATCGCGCCATATACGGAACGCCGGGCAATATTCGCGAGGTCGCCGCCCAGTTGCTCGCCGGCGGCGCTTTTGCCGCGCCCCCGGTGCAGCAGTTTCTGCGCTTCTTTCTCGCGGGCAAACGTTCCGTGGCCCGCCCCCGGCGCGGGTTCGCCGGCGCCGATGAGCTGTAAACTGGCCTTCACCTGCGGCGATCCGGCGGGGATTGGCCCGGAAATCATTGCGGCGTGGCTGGCGGCGCACCCGGGCGCGGCCCGCGAAGTGGCGGTGATCGGGCCGGCGGCCTGGCTGGCCGGGCTGGCGGCCGGCGAGAAGATCCCGGTCGGTTTGGAGTCGTTCGCGGCGGAACCGGGGCGGCCCACCGGCGAGGGTGCGCTAATTGCCTGGGCCGCACTGGAACGGGCGGCGGCCGGCTGCCGGACCGGGGAGTTTGCCGGGGTCGTGACCGGCCCGGTGAGCAAGGAGGGCCTGGCCCGCATTGGCTGGACGTATCCCGGCCAAACGGAATTTTTCGGCGCCCGCTGGGGCGCGGAGCCCACCATGGGCTTTTGCGGCGGCCGCATGCGGCTCGTGCTGGCGACCTGGCACATCCCGCTCGCGACCGTGCCGACGCAGCTGACCCCGGCCGTCCTGCGGCGGGCGGTCGCCGCGGCCGACGGCTTGGCCCGCGCCGGCGGGGTGGCCGCCCCGCGCATCGGCGTCTGCGGCCTGAATCCCCATGCGGGGGAGGGGGGGATCCTCGGCACCGAGGAGCGGGATCTCCTCGATCCCATCCTCGCTGGATTGCGCCGGGAGTTTCCGGGTCTTTCGCGTACCCAAGCAGGCGATACTCTATTTGCCCGCCACCGACGGGGCGAATTCGACGTCGTCGTCGCCCTGTATCATGATCAGGGCCTGGCCGCCCTGAAAACCGTGGCGTTTGACACCGCGGTCAACGTCACCCTGGGCCTACCCCATGTGCGCACGAGCCCGGACCACGGCACGGCTTTCAGTCTCGCCGGCACCGGGCGGGCGAGCGGCGCCAGTTTTGGTCAGGCCGTAGCCCTGGCCCGCCGTTGGGTGCGCCGTCGGCCCGCCGTCTAGGTCAGCCGCGCGGGCGGCGAGCCCCGCCAGCCCGCAGGCGAAGAGGCCGGCGGTGGACGGACCATCCGGCACGCTCGCGGCGGCGTTCCATCTGACCTGCCAGGATCCGTACCAGGAGTCGGTGTCGCCATCCCAGCTCATCGGCACATAGAGAAGCCGTCGGCCAGGGTCTGAAATTCGAGCGCGGTGTCGGTGCTGGTCGGCCCCGAGGCGCCATCGGTCGGGCCGGCGACGAAGGCGGGGCCGGCCGGCGCGACGGCGGCCCCTTCGGTGCCCGAGAGATAGAGCTGGCCCTGGGTCCCGGAGACCAGTTGCACCCCCAGGTTCACCTGTGCCGTGGAGCCCGGCACGGCCACGCTCGCGCCCAGGGCGGAGTTGCCGAACGCCCAGTTGGCCCCGGTCCAGTCCCCCGCGCTGAGGCTCACCGTCAGGCTGCCGGTGTCGTAGCCGCCGGCCGGGGCGCCCAGGTCGCGCCCCATGGTAGTTGAGTCAGCCCTACAGAATAGGGCCGGCCCCGCCGCGAGGGCGAGGAGGAGGGGGGCGAGGCCCCGGGAATGGGTGATAAATTTCATGGTGGTGCTGTTTGCGCTTCCGGCCCGCGGCCCTCGTCCGCGGCGCTGGTCGGCGAGCTGACTCCTGCCCCTGGCTTTCCTGGTCCGTTCCGATTCGTGCTTGACCATCTAGGCGGTACTCCAAAGCCCGATACAGGGCCGCCGATTCGCCCCCGGGACGGGTGAACAAATTGACCCGGCCGCCGGAGAGGTTTGCCTTTCGCGGAACTTCGCCCATATGTTCCCTGAAAATGACCGCCGCACCCACGATTTTGCCTCCGCCCCTCGCGACCGAAATCGCGCGCGAAGGGAACGAAAACCTGGTGCGCCTGACCCCGCGCGCGGGCGGCAAGGTGCAGGCCTTGGTGGCGCGTGACCGGCCGGGCGACTATCTGCGGGTGGCGATCAGCGGCGGCGGCTGCAACGGCCTGAGCTATAAGCTGCGCTTTGTGGCGGCGCCCAAACGCGGCGACATCTTGGTGCGCTCGGCGGGGGCAGTCGTCCTCGTCGATCCCAAGACCGCCCTCTATCTCAAGGGGACCGAGATCGATTACGCCGACCAGCTGATCGGCGGCGGGTTCAAATTCGCCAACCCCAATGCCAAGGCGAGCTGTTCCTGCGGGGACAGTTTCAGCGTTTGAGGCCGCCGCAATTAGATATTGTCATTGGGACGGGTTCGGGCGATATACCCTGCTGACCCAAACACCGGTTAAAACCATTTGATGGCTACTTCGTCTCCTTCCGCTCCCAGCAGCGGCTCCCGTCCCGGACAATATCCGCGCCGCAATGTCGATCCATTCGCGAGCATCCGGCGCAATCATCGCATCAAGGTCCCGCAGGTGCGGGTGATTTCCCCCGAAGGCAAGCAGCTCGGGATTCTGGACACGCCGAAGGCCGTCAACCTGGCGCTGGAGGTGGGACTGGATCTGGTGGAGGTCGCGCCCACGGCCCAGCCGCCGGTTTGCCGCATCATGGATTTTGGCAAGTACGTGTACGAGGAGCAGAAGAAGCATTCCCACGCCAAGACCACGGCGAGCAAGATCAAGGAGATCGAGTTCAGCGCCCGCATCGAGCAAAACGACTTTGTCACCAAGCTGCGCCACGCGGAGGAATTCCTCTCGCACGGCAACAAGGTGAAGCTGCGCCTCAAGTTCCGCGGCCGCGAAATGGCCCACACCGAGATCGGTTTTGGCGTGATCAAACGCGGGGTCGAGGACCTCGCGGGCATGGGGCATCCCGACGCGGAGCCCAAGCTGATCGGCCGCAACATTCATGTGATGCTCACGCCGCTGCCCATCAACAAGCGCAAGCCCAAGTTCCACGTGCCCGACGGGGTGCAGGAGGAGGCTGGCGCCGATGACAACGGAGCCGCGCCCGCCGAGGGCGCCTGAGTTTCCCGCCGCCATGGTGACGGCGGCCTTTCGTCGCGCGCTCGCCGCGCTGCTGCTGGGCGGCGCGGTAGCGGCCGCCGCCGCGCCGATCAGCGCGCTGCGGTTGGGCGGCGCCGACTACGTCAGCCTCTACGATATGTGCGGGCGCCTGGGCCTGAAGTTCGTCGATTCGGCCAATGGGCGCGCGGTCACGGTGCGGAACGGCGCCCATACCGGCGTCTTCGCGGCCGATAACCGGGAAATGATCTTGGACGGGGTCCGCCTGCTCCTGGGCAGCCCAGCCGTCGCCCGCGGCGGCCATTTCTACGTGGGGCGCCTCGACTACGAGCGGCGGCTGCTCGGCATTTTTCGGCCCGATTTGGCGCCGCCGGCGCCGCGGCGGCCCCGCGTGATCGTGCTCGATCCCGGCCACGGCGGCGTCGATCCGGGCACCCAGAATCCGCGCTATCATGCCCAGGAGAAGGTCTTCACGCTCGATGTCGCCTTTCGCCTGGAGAAGCTGCTGCTCGCGGCCGGCTACCGGGTGATCCTGACGCGGCGCACCGACTTCAAGGTGCCCTTGCCCGAGCGGCCCGCCATCGCCGAGCGCGCGAACGCCGATCTCTTCGTCAGCATCCATTTCGATTCGGCCCCCGGCAACACTCACGGCTCGGAAATCTTCGCCTACGTTCCGGCGGGCCTGCGCGGCAGCGACTTTCAGACCGTGCCCCCGCGGTCGGAAACGCAGCCGGGCAATCGCCTGGACGATTGGAATGCGATCCTCGCCCATACGCTGTTCCGGCATTTGCCGGCCAGCTGGGGGACCTTCGATCACGGCGAGAAGATCGGGGATCTCGCGGTCCTGCGGACCGCGACCTGTCCGGCCGTCCTGGTGGAACCGGCCTTCCTTAGCAACGACGCCGAGGTCCTCCGGGTCGAGACGCCGGCCTTTCGCCAGCAGATCGCCGAAGCGCTGGCGTCAGGGATCCGGGCCTACACGGCTTTGGTGGACTCCCTGCAACCGCGTCCGTCCGCGCCTCCGCTCCCCCCGACAGCGGCGCCCCGCGCGCTCCCGGTCGCGCCCGCGTCCGCCCCGCCGAAATAGCCCAGCTATTTTCGCGCTGCATTTCAGCGCAAAGGGGTTTTTGCTCCAAGGATGACGTCGTTTTTCCGCCTCCTGCTCCTGCCCCTGGGCATCGCCGCGCTGCCGGTCGGCCTGCAGGCCTGGGGCGCGGACGGCCACCGGATCGTCAATCAAGTCGCGCTGGCTTCCCTGCCGGCCGATTTTCCCGCCTGGATTCATGAACCGGCCAACGCGGAGCGGATCACCTTCCTCGCCAACGAGCCCGACCGCTGGCGCGACGACGCCAATCACATGATGGAGCATGCGACCAAGCCCGATCACGAGATCGATTGGGAGGAATTCGCCGACGCCGGCATCGACGTCAACACGCTCACGCCCTACCGCTATGAGTTCGTGGTGCAGTTCGCGGCCGGCCGGGCGGCCCACCCGGAGAGATTTCGGCCGATCAACCCGAAAACGGACGTCAATCACACGTACGCCTTCCCCGGCTTTCTGCCGTGGGCGATTTCGGAGGCCTACGGCAAATTGGAAGTCTGCCTTTCCTACCTCAAGGAATACGAGCAATTCGGCACCCCCGCCGAAATCGCGAACGCCCGGGCCAATGTCATCTACGTGATGGGGGTGATGGGCCACTTTGTGGGCGATGGCAGCCAGCCGCTGCACGTGACCAAGCAGTTCAATGGCTGGTACGGCCCCAATCCGAACGGCTACATCACGAAGGCGGGATTTCACGGCTGGATCGACAGCGGCTTCATCGTCAAGGCCGGCATCAACTTCGCGGAAATCCTGCCGGGGGTTAAGCCCGCGGCGCCGCTGTCCCTGGCGCCCCGCGCCGACGGACGGGATCCGGTGTGGGTGGCGATTTTGGATTACCTGCAGGAATCGAATCGGCGCGTCGAGCCGCTCTATCAACTGGAAAAGGCGGGGCCGCTGAAGATGTACGGGCCGCCCACCACCGAAGGCCGCGCCTTCATCGACGCGCAACTGCTGCGCGGCGGCGAAATGCTCGGCGCCCTCTGGCTGACGGCGTGGCGCCATGCCGGCCCCGACACCTACCTGCAGTCGGAATTGGTCAAGCGCAACGCCGCGGCCCACCCGGCCACGCCTTAAGCGGTCACGGCGTTCCCAGCGCGATCCGCCAATTGTTCATCGGCTCATTCGGGATCTGGTGGTGGCTCTCCACCCAGGAGATCATCAGGTTGCGGATTTCATCGCTGGAACGGGAAAGGACCGGGGCGCCCTTGAACATGGTGTAGCCGCCCCCGCCCGTGATCCGGTAATTATTGATCGCGAGCCGGATCTGGCGGGCCGGATCGAGCGGCGCGCCCTGAAACGTCAGGTCGCGGATGCGGTCGCCCGGCGGCCGCGTGAGGTCGATGACATAATTGACCCCGGCGGCGATATCGAAATTGTACGGCGGGATGCGCTCGTCCATCAGGTCGGCGGCAGTCTTGCCGGCCTGATAGGGCCGGAAATAGAGCGCCGAGTGCTCGAGCGCTTCCTTCAGTTGCTGGCCGGTGGCCGCGATCACGATCAATGTATTGTCGTAGGGATAGATCCCGTAAATATCGCGGACGGAGACCGGCCCTTGCGGAATCTTGGCCGCCAAGTTGAAGGGCGCCGCCATCGCGACATCGGCGTGTCCCGCCTCAAGTTGGGTGCGCAGGACCAGATCGATGATTGCCGTGCTGCGGGTGCGGGCGTCTTCCGCGTTGAGCGGCGCGGCGCTTTCGCCGATCGGCCGGTCGAGCCAGGCCTGCGCCGCCTGGTGATAGCTTGCCGCCAGCCGCAGAACCTCCGGATCCGCCGCGGTGTCCTTCGTGACGGGAATTGTGTTCACCTGTTTAGCCCAGACTTGCCAGTGGCCCCCGGGCGGCCGCCGTAAATACAGATTGGCGTGCACGACCCGCTCGCCCCACAGGTCGGCTTGGGCCAGGAGCACGCCATTCACAGTCAGCGAAGGCAGTTCGCGGTGGGTGTGGCCCAGGAGAATCAAATCGATCGCCGGCACCGCCTCGGCGATCGCCAGCCCGTAATTTTCATGCGCCAGTTGCGAAGGCGGTCTTTCCCCCGTGGCCAGATCGCGCTCGAGGCCCATGTGCATCGCCAGGATCACCACATCGGCCCGCTCCTTGCCGCGCAGCACTGCGACCCATTTCTTCGCCTCGGCCACCGGATCGCGAAACTCCAGTCCGGCGTAGTTCGGCGGGCTCTCCCAGCTGGGAATCTCCGGCGTCGTCATGCCCAGCACCCCCACGCGCACGCCGTTCACCACCTTGATCAGATACGGCTGGAACGCCGTTTCATCCGTGCCGACTTTATAGGTGTTCGCCGACAGCCAGGGGAAGTTCGCCTCGTGCCGCGCCTTCGTCTGCACCTGGAGGCCGTAATTGTAGTCATGATTGCCGACGGCCATCGCATCGTAGTGCAGCGCATTCATGACCAGCATCATCGGATCCAAGGGTCCGTTATCGATTCGGTTGTGATAGTACTCCAATGGGGTTCCTTGGAGCGTGTCGCCGCTGTCGAGGAGCAGCAGATTCGGCGCCCCGAGCCGTAGGGTTTGGACGACCGTGGCGACTTTGGCCAGGCCGGAGGCCTCCGGGCGGTTCGTAAAATAATCGATCGGGTAGATATGCCCGTGCAGATCGGTGGTCGCGGCCACCGTCACGCGCGTGTACTCAAAATCGCCGTCGGCCGGCGCCGCCGGCAGCGCGCTCGCGGCGCGGCCCACGAGGCCGACCGAAACCAGGGCGAGCGAGATCAGCGCGGCCCGCCAGCGACGGGGCGGAGAGGAAGTCATGGCGCCAGATTTGGTCAAAGGCCGCCGGAGGCGAGGCTGTTCTGCTCACTCGAACGCCATGCGCGAATTGGCGCTCAGGTAGTCCGCGATCTCGCCGGCGAAGACCGCGGCGAATTCCGCCCGCTTCTTTTCGCCCATCCCCGGGATCCCCTCCATCGCCGCCGCGGTTTCCGGATAGTACCGCGCCATCGCGCGCAAGGTGGTATCGCCAAAGATGATGTAGGCGGGGACGCTGCGCTCGTCGGCCAGCCGCTTGCGCAGCAGGCGCAGGCGCTCAAAGAGGATCTCGTCGCAGGCGATGCTGCCGGCGCGGCTGGCCGCCCGGCGGGCCTTGGGAGTGGCCATCGGCTTGGTCAGCGTGACCGGCTGGCGGGTGACCAAGGCCGCCAATCCCTCGGTGGTCAGTTCAATGGTCGCAAACTCCCCGGCACTCACGGCGACAAATCCCAGACGCATGAGTTCGCGGCCGACCGCCGCCCACTGCGGCCGCGGGAGATCTTTGCCGATGCCGTACGTCGAAAGCCGATCATGGCCCCACCGGCGGATTTTTTCGGTATCGGCGCCGGTCAGGACTTCCGTCAGGTGATTCATGCCGACGTTGAAACCGCTGGCTTGCCGGACCCGGTAGATGCAGGACAGCAGCTTCTGCGCGGCGAGCGTGCCGTCATAACTTTCTCGCGGCTCCAGGCAGTTGTCGCAGGCCCCGCAGTTGTCCAAGGGGAACTCCTCGCTGAAATACCCCAATAGTTCCCGGCGGCGGCAGGCGGCGCTTTCGGCGTAGTGCACGATCTGCCGCAACTGGGCGCGGGCCACCGTCCGCTCGCGCTCATCGGTGATCTCATCCAAAAAATGCGTCTGCTTGGCGATGTCCCCGGCGCTGAACAGGAGGAGGCAGTCCCCCGGCAGTCCGTCCCGGCCCGCCCGCCCCGTCTCCTGATAATAGCCCTCGATGTTCTTGGGCAAGTCGTGATGGATGATCCAGCGGACATTGGGTTTGTTGATCCCCATGCCGAAGGCGATCGTCGCGCACACGATGCCGACGTCATCGCGCAGGAACTCCTCCTGGCGCCGGCCGCGCTCGGCCCCGTCGAGTCCGGCATGGTAGGCGTGGGCTTTGTGGCCCTGCTCCGTCAGGGCTTCGGCCACTCTTTCGGTGGCTGCGCGGCTGGCGCAGTACACTATCCCGCTCTCGGACTCGCGGTTCCGCACCCACGCCAGGATTTGCTTCACCGGCTGCTCCTTCGGCACCACCCGGTAGGTGAGATTGGGCCGGTTAAAGCTGGCGACAAAGACGGCGGGCTCCCGCAGCCGCAGATGGGAGATGATGTCCGCCCGGACCCGGTCGGTCGCCGTCGCCGTCAGCGCCATGATCGGCACCTCGGGCAGCGCCTCGCGCAGGCGCGCGAGCTGCCGGTATTCCGGACGGAAATCGTGGCCCCATTCGGACACGCAGTGCGCCTCGTCGATCGCCAGCGCGTTGACGTTCCACTGCTGGAGATTCTCCTTCCACCCGTCCATCAGGAGGCGCTCCGGGGCGGCGTAGAGCAGCTTGTACTCACCCCGGTGCAGCCCCCGCAGGCGCGCCCGGGCGCCATCCCCGTCGAGGGTGGAATTGAGGAAAGTCGCGGCCACGCCGCTGGCCTGCAGCGCGTCCACTTGGTCCTTCATCAGTGCGATCAGCGGGGAAACCACGACCGTCAATCCGGGCCGGGCCAGGGCGGGCAATTGGAAGCAGAGCGACTTGCCTCCGCCAGTCGGCAAGAGGGCGAACACGTCGCGTCCGGCCATGGCCGCTTCGATGATCTCCCGTTGCAGGGGCCGGAAGGAGCCGTAGCCAAACGTGCGCTGGAGCAGCGTCGTGAGGTCGGCGGGAGCGGACGGGGAGGAGGAGACCATGCGGGCGCAGCCATTGATGATGGCAAGGCCGCCCGCGGAAACAAAAAAGAAGCGCCGCGACCTTTCGGCGGCGGCGCCCAGTCAATTGGAAGCTAAGAGGACCTTAGATCCAGACAGTGGTGAGTTGGCCCGTGCCCCGGGAGGGCTCGAACCATTCGGACGGCTCCGCGTCGGGGGCGAACTCCGGGCAGGCTGCGACGAGTCGGGCCCGTAGGCGCTCGCGGGCCCGGGCGATCCGGCTCTTGACCGTGCCCGTGTTGATCCCGAGCTGCTGGGCGATCTCCTCATAAGAGAGGTCCTGCACGTTGCGCAGGGTGAGGATTTCGCGGTGATGGGCGTCCAGTTTCTCCATGCAGGAGGAAATCAGAGTGGCGAACTCCATCCGCGAGTTCTCGTGGGCCGGATCGGGCGAATCGGACGAGAACAGGTCCACCAGGGACGCATCGCCGTTCTCACCCACCGGGCAATCCAGCGAAACCGTCCCCTGCCGGCAGCGGCGGAAGAAGTACCAGTACCGGTTGCGGGCCAGGTTCACCGCGATGCGATGCAGCCAGGTGGCCAGCGAAGAGTCGCCCCGAAAACGGGGAAGGTTGCGGTGGGCCCGGATAAAGGTGTCCTGGGTGATTTCCTCGGCGTCGCCGTGGTTGTGCAGGAGGCTTTGGGCGACCACGAAGATCTTCGCCTGGTAGCGGCGCATAATCTCGACGAAGGCGCTCTCGTCGCCGTTCACGAACCGCCGGACGAGGGAAGGGTCCGCGGCGGTTGCGACGTCGCCGGTATCTTCCGGGCGGAGGGCATTGAGCTCGGGGGCCGGCGCTTGGTCCGGGGCGGTGTCATCCGCCACAATGAAGGGAGAAGAGCTGGAAGAAGTGGTGTTTTGATTCAGGAGCATGGGAAATTTGGGTTAACGGATTGGGTATCCCTTACCTTAATTCATGCCATGGCCTCCGAATGACTCTTAAGTCATTATTATAAAATTGGTTAAATTTTTAGCCGGATTTGGCAGCGAGCGCATTTCGTTCGAATTTCCAGGCAAAATGCCCGGGTCTCATCAGTGCAATTCGCAGACTGCATGATTCCCAAGGCCGAAGCGCAGCTTGGCACAGGGCCTGCAATGAAACCCGTGGCGACTGACCTGGTTCAGCGCTGGACCCTGAGGCCAAAAACAGGAACTTTATTGAAAGTCGATAAAAAAATTGATTTTCGTAACCGATTCGTAACACCCGTTACGAATGGGCAACTCGTGGCATGGGACCAGCTTGATGCTTGACTGGGAGACGTCGTTGCCGAGTCTACCGCTTAAACACAACGCAGCGGGCGATCACTAAGTCGTCGGCTTTTTGTACCTCTCATCAACAAAACTATGCATACCAATCGTTTGGGAATATTCGTCTCTGGGGTATTTGCCCTATTGCTTACTTTGCTCACCGCGAGTGTCGGCTTTGGCCAGGGCGTCACCACCTCTAGCATTTCCGGCTTCGTGACCGACAAGCAAGGGCAGCCGGTGGCTAGCGCAACGGTGACCGCCATTCACACGCCCAGCGGAACCCGTGCTGTCACCACGAGCCGCTCAAATGGAGAATATAATTTTGACGGTCTGCGGCCGGGCGGACCCTATACCATCTCGGTTTCCATCAATGGATTTAACACGGCCGAGAAGTCCGGGTACAGTCTGGCCACGGGCGTCGACCTAACGCTTAACTTCACGGTCATCTCCCAAAGTGACGTCGTGTCAATGGCTGCCGTGACGGTCTCTGAGAGCCGGGACACTACTTTCGACGGAAATGTGATGGGCACGGGAGATACCTTTAACGCCGCCCAAATCGGTCAAATCACTTCCGTGCGGCAGGACGTGCAGGATATCGAAAACACTGATCCCCGAGCCAGTCTTGTCCAAAGTGGCAACAATGATGTCGAATACAACCTCAGCGTCGAGGGACAGAATCCTCGCGACAATCTTTTCCTGATCGACGGCGTGGTGGCGACCGATAATTTCGGATTGAATTCGAATGGCTATGCGGGCTTGCGCAATCCCCTGCCGCTGCCCTGGATCGAATCCCTGGCCTTCAAGCTAAACGAATACGACGTGACCTATAGCGACTACTTGGGTGGCGTGGTCGATGCCACGTTGAAAAGCGGGACAAACTCTTTTCATGGATCGCTTTATGAGATGTACATGGGTACTCATTTTCGTGGGGCAGACCCTTCGGCCGGCATCCCGAACCCCCACGAACCCATGCAAGTGCACACCACGGGCGGCACGCTCGGCGGACCGATTATTGCGAACAAGCTCTTCTTCTTCGTGGGTTATGAAGCTTTCCGCGAGTTGGCTCTTCCGCCCGCGCAGCAATTTTTTCCCGAGGATAACGCGGCGGACACCGCGGTCGTGAATCAGATTCTGGCCAAGGCCCAATCGCTCGGCGATACCAATCAGGGAAGTTTTGTGGCGGGCGACCATTATTGGCAGCAAAACGCGGTCGCCAAAATCGATTGGAACATCACGGACGCGCAAAAATTCGAGTTCACTTTCCGTCACACCGACGGCTTGGATCCATTGTTCTACAACTATTCGAGCAGCACGGAAACCTCGCTGAGCGGTTCTTGGTATAACTCCCACCGCGTCGATCAGTCGTACACGGCCAAGCTGAACAGCGACTGGAGCATTTTGTTTCCTGGCCTCACGACCGAACTTGAAGCCACCTATAAGCGGTACAACGGCACCGCGGCTTTGAACGGCACTGACTGGGCGGGCGTGACCATTGACAACATGGTCGGCACCAGTGCGCAGGCATCCGCCAATGCGAACCCGTCCGCATTTGCGCTCTATCTCGGGCCATCCGGCAGCTACATGGCCAACCAGCTATACACCAAGGAGCAGGAGGCTCATGGCTACGCCGAATATTCGGTTGGCGCGCATACCTTCAAGTTTGGCATCCAGACTGACGAGACTTTGTGGGACAACGAATTCATCCCGAACTATAACGGCGCGTACACCTTCACCAATGTTACCGACTTCCTGAATCAGACGCCAACGGGCTTCACCCTCGCGACCGGCAACCCTGGCTACAATTTGGCCTCGGCGATTGCTCATGGGGAATTGATGGATGTGGAGCCAATGGTTCAGGATACTTGGAAGCCCACCCCGGACCTCACTTTACTCTTCGGCGTCCGCCTGGATTATCCCTACGAATCGGGGAAGCCGATCTTCAGCCAGGCGTTTTATTCGGCTTACGGCTATTCGAATCAAGCGACGATCGACGGTAATTCTACGATATCTCCCCGGTTTGGGTTTAATTACAGCTTGCCCGGGGATCTGAAGACCCAGATTCGCGGCGGCGCCGGTCTCTTCCTGGGCCAAAACCCGTTGGTCTGGCTGGAGAATTCATTCAGCACGGCTGGCCAGTTAACGACGGCTTCGTCCGCCGTCTCGAACTCGAGCGTTCCGATCCCCGGCTTTATTTTTACCGGTCCCCAATCGGTGCCCTCCAGTTTGGCGGTTAGCAGCGCGGCTCCCAATATCGACATCGCCGCCAGTAATTTCCATTGGCCCGCCAACTGGAAAGAGAACATCGCCGTGGATCATCAACTGCCGTTTTGGGGCCTCACCGTCACCGCCGAGTTCGATTTCTCCCAGGTCCAAAAGGGCGTCTATACCGAGGAAATCAATCTTAAGCCGGCGACCAGCGGACCCGCTTTCATGCCGGACGGCGCCATTCGTTACGCCGGCAACATCACCCCGACCAATATCGGCGCCGCCAATTTCGTGACCGGTTACACCACCACAAATTTCTACACTGGCGCTTCGAGCAGTTCCGCCGGCGGCGCGGTGCAGTTGAACCCTCAAGTCGCGCAAGTCTTCGAGCTGGCTAACACCGACAAGGGGGGCTCGCAGGAATACACGCTGCAAATCAGCCGACCCATGAAGGACAATTGGGCCTTCTCCATCGGTTATACCCACACGCATGCGACCGAAGTCAGCGGCATGGATGGGACCACGGCGAGCAGCAGTGTTTTTGGAGATGATTTTGTCAATCCCAACGACAATGTCGCCTATCGCTCCCTCTGGGCTGAACCGGATAAGGTCGTCGTGTCGTTCGCGCGCCGCTTTCATTTCTTCAAGCACGCAAACACGGCGACGACGCTATCGGCCCAGTATATTGCCGAAAACGGTCTGCCCTACAGTTATGTTTTCAAGGGCGATGCGGACGGATCGTCATTTAGCAGCCAAAGTTTGTTCTATGTGCCCACGGGTCCCACCGACCCCAAGGTCAGTTGGCTCAGTTCCACCGAAGAGGGGAACTTCTTTGCTTGGCTCGCCCAGCATCCGGACTTGGCCAAATACGCCGGCCAAGTTGCTCCGCGAAATGCCTTTTATTCGCCGGATCAGGAGACGGTGAATGTCCATGTTGAACAGCAGATCCCGATTTACAGCAACAAGGTGTCGTTTACCGTCTTCGCCGACTGCTATAATTTTGCGAATTTGCTCAATAGGAAATGGGGCATCGTGAATAATTATGGCACTTATGAGACGGCGGATCAGACGGTGGCCGGCACCGGATACAATCCGGCCGGCAACGGCGGGCAAGGCCAGTACATCTACGTGTTCAACGCGGGAACGCAGAATGTGGCGCTGCCCTTGGCAGACGAATCCCGCTGGTCGGTGCAGATTGGCGGCCGGCTCGAATTCTAATTGCCGCCGCTTCCCCACCGGTTTTGTTTCGGGCCACCCTTTCGGGCCACCCTTTCGGGTGGCCCTTTTTTTGTCCACCTAGCATGTCTCATGCCTCAGGAGTGAAAGTATCCAACCCACCCGATCAGGGAGCAAGTTGGCGAAGCGCAAGGGCGGCGCAGTGGCCTTCGGAGGTAGCTGGCCGGCCCTCCGCAAGCTTGTGGCCCCCGCCTTTTTTGGTAGATTCATCGCGTGCATTTTTCCGTGTCGCGCGCTGATCCGGCTCCCCATGATTCGCGCCGGTCCGTCGTCCTATCGGCGCTGGCCATATCGTTGGCGGCGGTGGCCGCGTATCGGGGATCTTTTGCCGATGCATTTTTGTACGACGACGGCGAGGCCATCGTCAGCAATCCCACGATCCGCCGGATCGGGACCGCCCTATTTCCGCCTTCCGGCGGCCTTCCGGTCAGTGGCCGGCCATTGGTCAACTTCACTTTCGCAATCAATTACGGCCTGGCTGGCCTCGACGTCTGGGGTTATCACGCCGTCAATCTCGCGATTCACATCCTGGCCGGCCTGGCCCTTTTCGGAATCGTGCGGCGGACTCTGGGCCGGATCGCGCCGGCATTTGTCATCGCGTTGCTCTGGACGGTTGATCCCTTGCAGACTGCGGCGGTCACTTATCTCAGCCAGCGGGCGGAGTCTCTCATGGGGTTATTCTATTTGTTGACGATCTATTGCTTCATCCGAGCGGCCGGTCGAGACGGAAAAGGGAAAACGCCTGGATCGCCCGAAACCGCCGCCGCTTCCGCGAAGAGTGGCGAAAAAGGCCGCCGCCGGACAACGGCTTTGTGGTACGCGGCCGCGTGGCTGGCCTGCCTCTGCGGGGTCGCGGCCAAGGAAGTCATGGCGACCGCCCCACTCTTGGTCTTCCTCTATGATCGCACGTTCGTCGCGGGCAGTTTTCACGAGGCGTGGCGGCGACGGGGCGCTTTCTATCTCGCCTTGGCGACGACTTGGCTGCCGCTCGCTTTTTGGGTGGCGCGCACCTCCGGGCGGGGTGGCACCGCGGGATTCCATAGCTCCGCGGCGTGGTGGGCCTATGCCTTCACGCAGTTCCGGGCGGTGGCGCATTATCTTCATTTGAGCCTCTGGCCGCGTCCATTGGTGTTCAACTACGGCCTGATCCTCGGCGGCCCGCCTTGGGTGATGATCCGTGATATTGTCCTCGTCGCCGGATTGATGGCCGCGACCGTGGTTTTGATTATCCGCGGTTCGCCGGCCGGCTTCCTGGGGGCGTGGTTTTTCGTGATTCTGGCGCCGAGCTCGAGCATCGTCCCGGTGGCCACCGAAATCATCGCTGAGCATCGGGTTTACCTTTCGGTGGCCGCGGTGATCACCGCCGTGGTCGTGGGCATTTCGGTGGCGGCAGAGCACGGGAATCGTCGCTGGGGCCTGCCCCCTCGCGGTCTGGCGCTCATCGGCCTAGGGTCCGGGATCGCCGTCGCTGGGATCCTGGGAATCGCGACTGCGCGTCGGAACCAAGTGTATGGCAGCGTCCTGTCCCTTTGGGCGGATGTCGTGGCCAAGGAGCCGGACAATGCCGGTGCGCGCAATAACTACGGCAATGCGCTGGCGGAACAGAACCGCCTGGACCAGGCAATCGCGGAATACCGCGCCGCCTTGAGCTTGGTCCCAGATTACGACGACCCGCACTACAACTTGGGCAACGCTTTGGCTAAGCAAGGGCATTGGGGTGAGGCGGCCGAACATTACCAGGCGGCGCTGCGATTTCGCGCGGATGAGGCTGAGATTCACTATGCGCTTGGTTCCGCCCTCCGGCATTTGGGCCGAAACGGGGAAGCGGGCCAGCAGTATGAGCGGGCACTCGCCGGCCAGTCGAATTCCGCCGCCCTCTGGTATCATCTTGGCAACGCGTTTTTGGAGACCGGTCGAATCGATTTGGCCGCTACTGCTTTTGGGCGGGCGGTGGGCCTTCAGCCCAACGACGCGGATGCGCAATTGAATTACGCGGGCGCGTTGGCCCAAATTGGGCGGCTGCCCGACGCCGTGAAGGCATTCCAGAATGTCCTCCGCCTGGATCCCGATGCGGCCGACGTGCATAACGATCTCGGCGGTCTGCTGGCGGAGAGCGGACGGTTGACCGAAGCCCGGGACCAGTTTGCGGCGGCCCTGAGGATCAAGCCCGATTATCAGGAGGCGCGCCGCAATTTGGAGCGGGTGGAGGCACTGGAACGCGGGAGGACGGGCCCATGAATCCGTCCCCGCGGCGCCGGGGTGGGGCCGCCATCGCCGCCGGCTTGCTCGTTCTGGCCGCTTACGCCGGAAGTTTTTCCGGCCCGTTCGTTTTTGACGACCTGAATTCGATCCTGGCCAATTCGACGATCCGACGGCTTTGGCCGTTGCCCTCGGTGCTGTCGCCGCCGTACGCCTCCGGGCAGACCGTGGGCGGCCGGCCGGTCGTGAACTTGTCGCTGGCGATCAACTATGCGATCGGCGGAACGGCGGTGGGGAGTTACCATGTGGTGAACCTGTTGATTCACGTTTGCGCGGGTTTGGCGTTGTTTGGAATTGTGCGGCGCACCCTGGCCCGCCGCGGCGACGACGGCGCTCCCTTGCTCGCCTTCCTGGTCGCATTGGTTTGGACCGTCCACCCGCTCCAAACCGAATCGGTCACCTACGTCGTCCAGCGGGCGGAGTCGCTGATGGGGTTGTTTTATTTGCTGACACTTTATTGCTTTATCCGGGCGGCGGAGGAAAAAGACGGGTGGCGGAGAACTTGGTTTTGGCCGGGGTTATCTTTCGCGGCCTGCCTTTTGGGCACCGCGTCCAAGGAAGTCATGGTCACTGCTCCTATGATCGTGTTTCTCTACGACCGCACATTCGTCGTCGGGAGCTTTCGCCGCGCCTGGCAGTTGCGGTGGAAATTCCATGTGCTGCTGGGTTCGACCTGGCTGCTCATGGCTTGGCTCGTGGCGGGCACCGGCGGCAGTCGTGGCATGACATCCGGGTTCCGGCTGGGAGTTCCCTGGGGCCGGTACCTCCTGTCGCAGGGTCCGGCGATTCTGAACTATCTCAAACTCTCCGTCTGGCCTCATCCTCTAGTCTTCTATTACACGGCTAGGTTCGGCGAGGGCGCGGGCACGTGGTGCGCGGCGGCGGCCGTCCTGCTGCTGGTTGCAGGCACCGGCTATTCGCTCCGGCGTGAGCCGGCCTTGGGATTTCTTGGGGCCTGGTTTTTTCTCGGTCTCGCCCCGACTTCGCTGGTACCGGGCCCAGCGGAGACGATGGCCGAACACCGGATGTACCTTCCGCTCGCCGCGGTATGGGTCCTCGTGGTGATGGCGGGATGGCGCTTCTTGCCCTCGGTTTCTCGGGTGCCGGTTTTGGGCGGAGTGGGGTGGGCGGAGGCATTGATTTTCTCCCTGCTCACGGCG
>Ga0182024_10003239_pt1 | contig 39089 bp, 34 predicted proteins | sample P32metaG_FD_120480 | JGI IMG/M metagenome (GOLD analysis project Ga0182024, IMG submission 120480) | Permafrost microbial communities from Stordalen Mire, Sweden - P3-2 metaG (Illumina Assembly) | ecosystem: Environmental > Terrestrial > Soil > Wetlands > Permafrost | place: Sweden: Stordalen...
CGCTTCGGCGAGGCGCGCGAACTTGTGGGCGCGACACTTTTATTGGCGAGCGAGGCCGCGGGCGGGTTTATAACTGGATCGGAAATCGTCGTCGATGGAGGATATCATGCGATGACGATCTAATCGTTGCTTATACACGGCTTTATCATAACGCGCGGGGCTACTCGCGCAAATTTGAGCCCGGGCAACCTTGCTATAATCGCCAACGTGTGGCAATTATATGAGACTTATGGTAACCGAAAAAATAAAAGAATTGGAGGCCACCAAGGCCAGGCTTGTGAAGCTCGAGCACTCAGTTGCCGTCGCACTTCGCAAGGAACTGGCTTCGCTGCCCGCCTCATACGGCTTTGACAGTGTGGGCGGGTTTATCAACGCGGTTTCAGCCGCCGCCGGTGGCCGCCGCGGGAAGGCGAAGGCCGCCCGCACCGGCAAGAGGCGCCGCCGCCGGGCCGTCATCACGGACGCGATTCGCGCGGAAGTGAAGAAGCTCGCCTCCGCCGGTAGGACCGGAGCTGAGATCGCAAAGATGGCCGGGATCTCATTGCCGAGCGTCCAAAACATAAAGAAAGCCCTCGGGCTCGTCAAAGCCCGGAAGTAAGCGGCGCAAGGCCGTCGTTTTTTTGTTGGCTCGGCTGCCCGCGCGGGGCGACTGTCGGCATGCCATGTCGACGGTGTTCATCCAGGCCAATACAAACGGCCGGCTCCATCCCGCGGAGGAGGCCTCCCTGCCGCCGCTTAACCGCGGCTATCTTTACGGCGACGCTATCTATGAGGTGTGGCGAACGTATCACGGGGTCCTGTTCGCTTGGGAGGAGCACTGGAGGCGCCTGCGGGAGTCGGCAGCCGCTCTGCATCTAAATCTCCCGTTCGAACCCGGGCGCATCTACGGCGAGATCGCCCGGACAGCCGCTGCGCACCGGGCGGCGAGCGGGTATGCGGGGGAACTGTATGTGCGTTTGCAGATTTCGCGGGGCGGCGGCCCGATCGGCCTCGACACCGCGCTCGCCGACCGCCCCGACTTCGTGCTGCTCGTGCAGCCGTGCCCAGATCTCGGGACGGAGAAGGCCCGCAGCGGCTTGAAGCTCTCCGTGGCCAGGGACCTGCGGCGCAATCCGGCGGCCGCGCTGAATCCAGCCTGGAAGACGGGCAACTATCTGAACAATCTTCTCTGCCTTCGCGAGGCGCGCGAGCGCGGCGCCGACGAGGTCGTCATCTTGAACCTCGCCGGGGAGGTGACCGAGGCCGCGGTCTCGAATATCGCGTTCGTGCGCGGCGGGACGCTGGTTACGCCCCCGATCGAATCCGGCATTCTTTCCGGAATTACACGAAGCCTGGTCCTCTCCGCGGTGGCGGCTGAGGCGGGACTGGCCGCCGAAGAAAGGGTAGTGGGAACCAAGGACTTCACTGCGATGAGCGAATGCTTCCTCATGTCGACCACGAAGGATATTGTCCCCGTGGCCTCGATCGACGAAACGCGATTCGAAGTCGGGCCTGAGACGGCGACGATGCGGCTCAAGGCGGCGTTTGCCCGGTGCGCGCGCCGCTACGCGGAGGGGCACCCGAAGTTGAAAATATTCTGATGCGCTGCCTTGGAATCGACTATGGCACCCGCCGCTGGGGTCTCGCGTTTGGAGACGACCTGGGCGTGGCGACTCCCCTTCCGGCCCTGGTGGAAAAGGATGTGGCGCGGCGCTGGGCCTCGCTTGGCGCGGTCGTGCGCGGCCGCGGGATCACCGACGTCGTGGTCGGGTACCCGCTCAATATGGATGGCACCGCGGGGCCCAAGGCGAAGGAGACCGACGCATTTGCCGGGCGGCTTCGTGCCGAGTTTTCGCTTCCCGTGCACTTGGTGGACGAACGGCTGACGAGCTATGAGGCGGAGGAGCCGAGCCCGAAGAAAAACCGCCGTGCGATGCGGTACTCGGGTGTTGTGGATTCGCGGGCGGCCACGCTCATCCTGCAGGACTATCTGGGCCAGGTCCGGCCGCTCCCATGAGTTCCGGCTCGGCCCTGAAGTCCCGGCGTTGGAAATGCGTTTGCGCCTATAACGGCGCCGAATTCGCCGGCTGGCAGAGCCAGGAGCTCCGGAGCCGGCCGGCCATCCAGGACATCATCGAAAAACGCCTTGCCGCGATTCTCGGCTCCCCCGTGCGCATTCACGGCAGCGGGCGCACCGATGCCGGGGTTCACGCCCGGGCCCAGGTTTTCCATTTTGACGCTGCGTGGCGCCACGGCCCTGGAAAGCTCCTCGCCGCATTTCGCATAGGACTTCCGGCGGCGATTCAGATCCGATCGATCCGGGGGGCGCCGCCCGGATTCCACGCCCGGTTTTCCGCCAAGGGCAAGATCTACAGCTACACTATATGCCTCGGAGACGCCGATCCGTTCATGCGCCCCCAAGTCTGGACAGTTTTTCGGCCGCTGGATTTGTCCGCAATGAAAAGGGCGGCCGCTTATCTGCGCGGGCGGCACGATTTCCGGGCGCTTTCGGCGACCCGGGGCGCGGGGGATGAGGACAGCGTTCGCAATCTACGCCGGCTGGTGATCAGGCGGCGGGGACGGTGCCTGACTATCGTCGCCGAAGCGGACGGATTTCTTTACAAAATGGTTCGGAGCCTCGTCGGAGCGCTGGAGTCGGTGGGGGAGGGCAAGCTTGCGCCGGAGGAGCTGCGCGGAATCTTGCGGTCGGGCCACAGGACCGCCGCCGTGCTGACCGCCCCGCCCCAGGGACTCTTCCTCGAAAAGGTGCTTTATTGATTATGTGGCCATTTCAATCCCACGGATGCTTCTGCGCGGGCTATCCGACGTCGTATTTCCTCCGGTCTGCGTCAATTGCCGCGGGCTTGTGGAGGATAGCCCGTACAGGCACATCTGCGCGCGGTGCGCGAGATATCTGGAATTTGCCAAGCCCCCTTTTTGCGAGACATGCGGACATCCCCTGCCGGGCGGCTCCGCCGGGACGAGCTCATGCGAGCACTGCGCGGGCCTGAATCCGGCATTTGGGGCAGGCCGTTCCGCAGTGCTTCTCAGAGGTCCGGCCCGAGCGCTGCTTGTCGAGTTCAAGTACCACGGCGGCAGGCACGTCCTCGAGGACATGGAGGAGATTTTTCGCCGCTCGGCACCGGTGCTCGACCACGTGCGGGGCGCGGCGCTTGTCCCCGTACCGCTTCATCCGCGAAAGCAAAGGGAGCGCGGTTTCAATCAAAGCGCCCTTCTCGCGGCGGCACTTGCGCGCGCTGCCGGCGGCGGGACGACGGCGGCTTCCCTCGTTGCGCGCCAAACGGATACGCAAACACAAACCGCATTCGACCGGCGATTGCGCCGGGACAACCTGAAAAATGCCTTTGCACTCGCCCCCGGGGCGCGCTTGGATCCACGCCTACGCTACGTACTTGTTGATGATGTTTTCACGACCGGCTCCACGCTCAATGGCTGCGCCCGCCTGCTTCGCCGGCACGGTTGCCTGAACCTGGACGCTGCCGTCTTCGCCCACGGTTAAGCCTCAAACATCCATGCATTTTGACAAGCCGACCTATAAGGTCAAAAAAACTAAAAAGAAGGGCATTCCCGAGGGGCTTTACACCAAAGACCCGTTGACCGGAGAGATTCTCTTCAACAAAGAAATCGAGGACAACCAGATGGTTGTCCCGAAAAGCGGCCACCATTTTTCGATCGGCGCCCGTCAGCGTCTGGCGAAGCTGTTCGATCCCAACACCTGGGTTGAGGTCGATGCGGGAATTCGCTCCGGAGACCCCTTGAAATTCGTCGATTCGCAGCCATATCCGGAACGGCTCAAGCGGTACGAGCGGGACAGCGGTCTTCCGGAGGCCGTCGTCTGCGGCACGGGCGAGATCCACGGAATAAAAGTTTCCGTCGCGGCGATGGATTTTCGGTTTTGCGGCGGGGCGATGGGCGCCGCGGCCGGCGAAAAGATCACTCGCGCGATCGAGGCCGCCGTCGCCCAGAAGATCCCGTGCATCATATTCAGCGCCTCGGGCGGAGCGCGAATGCAGGAGGGGATCTATTCGCTCATGCAGATGGCCAAGACGAGCGCCGCCTTGGCGCGGCTGGCCGCGGCTCGCCTGCCATTCATTTCCGTTCTCACCCACCCGACGATGGGGGGGGTGACGGCCAGTTTCGCCACATTGGGCGATGTCATCATCGCCGAGCCCGGAGCCCTGATCGGATTCGCGGGCGCGCGGGTGATCCGGGACACGACCAAACAAACCCTCCCGTCGGGCTTCCAAACTGCCGAATTTCTTCTGAAACATGGGCTTATCGATCAGATCGTGAGCCGGCTCGAGATGCGGGACCGGCTGTGCGACATCCTATCGGCACTGCATGTAAAAAAGAAGAAGACTGCCTGACCATGGCGGGGGCGGGGTCGGCTTCAGCGATGACAGGCGAATATCAGGCCGTACAGGACTACCTCTTCGGCCTCAAGGCGTGCGGGGTGAAGTTTGGCATCGATCGGATGCGGCTGGTCGCCGATGCGCTCGGGCATCCGGAGCTCTCGCGGCCATGCATCCACGTGGCGGGCACGAATGGAAAAGGCTCCGTTGCCGCGATGATCGAGTCGGTTTTTCGGACGGCAGGCTGGCGCACGGGACTGTACACGTCTCCCCACCTCGTGCGCCTGGGCGAACGGGTGCAGGTGGATCGCGTTCTTTTGAGCGAGGAAGAGATCATCGCCTACGTCGCGGAACTGCGGCCGGTCGTCGAGCGCCTGGTCGCGTCGGGCGGACCGGAAGACCATCCGACCTTTTTCGAATTCATGACGGCGATGGCTTTTCTGCAGTTTGAGCGAAAGCGCTGCGACGTGAATATCATCGAAGTCGGGCTCGGCGGGCGACTCGACGCGACCAACGTGGTCTTGCCAGAGGTGAGCGTCATAACGGCGATCAGCTTCGATCACTGCGAATTTCTCGGAAATACCATTGAGTCGATCGCCGGAGAAAAGGCCGGAATCGTAAAACCGGGCCGCCCGGTCGTGATCGGCCGGATGCCGCCCGAAGCCGTTCGGACTATCTGCAAGATCGCCGACGAACGGGGATCGCCCGTTTTTTCCGTGGAGGAGGAGTACGGCTCAGAAATCGGGCGCTATCCGGAGACAAACCTGGAGGGCGACTATCAGAGATGGAACGCCGCGACCGCGGCCCTCGCGCTGCGACGGCTTGGCAGCGGCTGGAAGCTCACCGACAATGTCATCGAGCGCGGCCTGCGCCAAGTGGGCTGGGCGGGGCGGTGGCAGCGAACCCTCCTGGGCGGACGCCTTTTAGTTCTCGATGCTTCGCACAACCCGGAAGGGGCGCAGATCCTGGATTCCAATCTCGCAAAACTTCGGTCGGAAACGGGAAGGCGCCCGGTCATAATCACGGGCGCTCTGGGGGCTGCGCGGGCCGGGCCGCTGCTAGCGACCGTCGCGCGGCATGCTGCCGAAATTCACCTGGTCGTCCCAAAACAGTCGCGCGCCTGCGGTGTCCAGGAGCTGGAGAGCTTTATACCCGGGGATTTCCGGGGCAGTGTCGTCCGTTCGACCGTGGAAGAGCTGTTTCCGGGACCGGGCCTTTGCACGGTGGGCGGACCGGAAGATTCGATTGTCGTCACGGGATCGATCTACGTCCTGGGCGAAGTGCTTGCCCGGATCGAACCCGGCCGCGGCGCCGGGGAAGGCCGGCTGCAGGATTTTTGAATTGATCTCTGGCGTTGGGTTGAGTCTCTACTCTTCCGCAACAGGGGCTCTAGTCTAGTGTCTCACAAATACCTGTACAGTTCCGAGCTGATTTTGGCTCTGGGCAAGGCGCAGCAGGGAGGGGTATCCCCAGCGGGGCTATCCCTCCCTGCTGCAACGCAGCCCACAGACAAAAGCGGCCGGAAATGGATAGGTATTTGTGAGACACTAGACTAGCTTCGGTTGCCACGCCAACCATGTCGTTAAAGCCCTTTTCCAGCCGGCTTATTGCAGATGTCGGAATTTCCTTCGGCGACGAAGGCAAAGGCCGCCTTATCCCCGAGATCGCCGAAGAACTCCGAGGCTCCGCCGCCCGGGTCTCGGTCGTCCTAAAGGTGAACGGGGGCGCGAACTCCGGTCATACCGCTGCGGGCATCAAGCTAAACCTCCTTCCCGCCGGCGTCGTCGAATCCGACATCGCGCACCTGGCGATCGGAAGCGGCGTGGTCGCCGATCCACGAAAGATAGGGTGGGAGACCCGTCCGCTCGAACGGAAAGGCTATGCTGTCCTTTCCAGGCTCCTCATCGACGAGAAGACCATGGTATCCGACATGACTCACCGCTTGCTCGACCTTGCCTGGGAGGATTACCGGGTGCGGCATTTGCGGGAGGAGCCCAGGGGCTCGACCGGGCGCGGAATCACGCCGGCCTATCTCGACGAGGTCGGGCAGTGGCAGATCACTTTTGCGGATTTTCTTGCGGGTCCGAACTATTTTGCCCGCAAGCTCACTCAGCGGGCGGACCGTGCCGTCCGGACGATCGAACACGTCTGCCGGGTCCTGCCCGAAACCTGGAATGAGTTCTTCGAAAAGCTCGATGCGGCCGAGCAGCGCGCCAACGCCGAAGCGATCGAGCTGGGGGCTCTCACGCCGGGCGACGTCAACTTCCTCCAATTCCGGGGGAATCGCCCGTTCACCCTCAATGTCGAACGGCTGGTCGAGGTTTATTGGAAGGCCGGGACCGCGTTGGCGAAGAACATCGGGGACGTGCGCGAACTCGTCCGCTCTGAATTGCTCCTCGGGCGGACTGTCATCGGCGAGTTCGGGCAATCCTATTGGCTCGATAAGCGGCGCGGATATTCGCCGAACGTGACCGCCTCGCATTCCTTCACGCCCGAAATCTTCGAAAGCGCGGGGATCCCCGTCCAGCCCGTCCACACCTTTGGCGTGGCCAAGGCCTATGATACCAAGGTCGGCACCCACACGTTTCTCACGAAGATGGAGGAAGGCCATCCCCTCACCGACCGGCTCAAGCAAATCGAGTACGGCACGAGCACGGGCCGCCAGCGCATGGTCGGATGGTATGACGCCGTCGAGAAGGGCGACGCCCTTCGCTACGGTGGATTTCAGGACCTCATGATCAACAAGCTCGACGCGCTGACCTGGGCCGGCGATTGGAACGGCGACCTGCGCATCTGCACGGCCTACGAAGATTCCCAGGGCCGCCGGTACATGCATGTCCCGCGGAACGAGGCGGTGCGCAAATCCCTGCGGCCGGTCTACACCTCCTTGCCGGGGTGGCGGGAAAGCCTATCCGGCGTCCGGCGGTATGCCAATCTGCCCGCAGCGGCCCGCTCCTACATCGCCGCGATGATGCGCAGCGTTCTCGACGTCGCCTATGAGGGCGAACCCCGGCCGGCCACATTGCCCAATCTCCGCTACCTGGGCGTCGGGCCCGATCCGGCCCAGATCATCCGCGATATTCCGCCAACCGCGGAGCTGATCAAACCTCCCTGTTGAAGGCTGGAGCGTCATCTGCTCTTACAATCATTCCTGGAGCTGGTCACGAAGATCCAGCATTTATGGTTACTCAAATGCTTCCGACGTTCGCCTTTCTTGATAAGAGTTTTGGTCGATGACTCCTCTTTGCCGTGACACGCATCGTCTAGTTTGAAGGTCTGATGCCGAGTCGCGCCAGCGCATCGAACGAGTTCCTTCCGACAGTTACCGGGTTCCCGTGTGGAATCCAATCTTGCGGCCGTGCTTGGGGCCGGGCGGGGCGAGGATTTGGCGGATCGCTCTGACGATCGCGGCGAGCTGCTCGTCATGGGCGCCGATCCGGGCGTCCATTTCGGCCAGCTTTTCCGCCAGCATCTTGTCATCCAGGGCGAAGCGGCGGAGCGCGATGAAAGCGCGGACGACGATGACGCTGATCTTAGCTGCCCGCTCGCTGTTGAGGACGTTGGCGGCCATGAGGGCACCATGTTCGGTGAACGCCCATGGGAGCTTGCGGAGGCCGCCGTGGCCTGAACTTGATATCGCAGATTGCGATATCAAGATTGTAACCTCCTCGGAAGTAAGCTGAAACCGGAAATCGCTGGGGAAGCGAACGGCGTTTCTTTTGACCGCCTCGTTAAAACGGAAGGTGGGGACGTCATAGAAGCGGGCCAGATCGGTGTCGAGGAGGACCCGATGCCCGCGCAGGGAGAGAATTCGACTTTGGATGTCGTCGAGGGGGAGAAGTTCGTTGGACATGGCGATCCCGTAAATATGGCAACCGCGCTAGCGAGCCCGATCCGGCCCAGATCATCGGCGGCATTCCGGACGCCCATTTTCGTAGTGTATTGATTTCACCCCATCTTCATCTTCGATGACGGGGCGTGAATCCCGCCGGTCAGACCAAGCCCCCTCCAACCGCCGCATTCATTTTTGCCTTTGCGGCCGTCTACCTCATCTGGGGATCCACTTATATGGCGATCCGGATCGCCGTGGCGGTGCTGCCGCCGTTTCTTCTGGCCGGCGCGCGCTTCCACCTACGCTTATGTCAATCCGGTCGTCGCGGTTTTTCTGGGTTGGCGCGTCCTGGGTGAGCCGCTCACCGCGCGGACTCTATTCGCATCAACCGTTGTCGTCGCTGGCGTAGCGATCATCACGACGCAAAAAGTACGGATGGAAAAGCTCAAGCACTAGGCCGAATCGTCGGGTATTCCGCGCGGCCGAGTCAAATCAGCATAACAAACGAGTTTCGTCCGGAAGTTACCGGCAAGCAACGGCGGCCGCCACAGGCGGAACTCGAGGTCACAAATTGTGACCTCAAGATTGCAACCTCTTCCTGCGTAGGCTGAAAACAGAAATCGGCGGGAAACCGTCTCGGGTTCCGCGATTATTCCTGGACGAAAAACTCCGACCGCACGGGCCCCAGCACCAGCCGCACGCTGGTGACCGCCTGGTCGCCTGCGCCCGACTTCTGCGCCTGCGCCTCCGAGCGCTCGCCGGTGTGGGGGTCCCAGATCGCGAGCGTCTTGTCCCCGCGCAGTTCCACCGTCACGTCCACGGGTTTTTCCGTTGTGTTCGAGAAGAAGTAGACGTCATGGCCGCCCTTCACCTTGTGCAGGTAGGTCAGCGCTCCCGGATAGGCCTGGCCGCGGGTAAGGGGCCACAGCGGCGCCGCCTGGATGTTCACGTCGCGGACCGGATCGCACTCCTTCAGGACGGCCTGCAGGATCGTCGGATCAGGCCGAGGGATAAAGTAAGCGCGCCCGCCGGCTGCGTTCTTGTGGATGAAGTAGTCCTTGACCTCGTCGGGCACGATCGCGGCGGCGGCCGTCATCGGGTGCTCAAAGGGCATGCCGAAGATCTCCTCCATTGCCTCGCCCACTTCCCGGTCGCGCCCGGCCTCGGCCGAGAACGTGGGCAACTTGCTCGTGCCGATCACCGCGCCTCCGGCGCGGTAGAACTCCAGGATCTTCTTCGCCACGTCGGCCGAAAGCGTGCCGCCCCCGGGCAGCACCAGGACCCGGAATTCCTCGCGGTTTTCCCGGTTGTTCAGCACGATCCGCGGCCCGTCGATGCTGCAGCGCTGCATCAGGACCTCCGGGTGGAGGTAGGTGTAGTCCACACGCAGGCTCCGATAGAGTAATTCGCCCATCTCCTGGTAGTCGATTTCCGGCGGAAGCACTCCCCCCTCGACCGAATAGGTGAAGCCCGTCTCCTCGCCCACGCGGGGCCCGGGAGTGGGCTGGGCGAAGTAATAGCCGGCCTGCAGCGAGGCGATGGGATAAAGCACGGCGACGTCAGCCACGTGACGGCCTCCCCGCAGCAGGGTCCCCAGCCGCCCGACCACGACCTCCGTCGCCGGGTCGATATTGCGCTCGCGGGCGTCCATCTGCATGTTGATGCCCATCGCGGCTTGGTCCAGCGTCGTCCGCAACGCGATCGTGGTGGTGACCGGCTGCGGGCGGTATGCGGCGAAGGTCTCGGCGATGCACTCCGGCCAATCGTAATTGAAGGCTGCGGAGGTCACGATCTTGTACGAGACGAGGGTCCGGCCCGGGTAATAGATGTCGTCGATTCCCGGGATCTGCTGGTGCTCAAATACCTTCATCATGTCGCCGGTGATCGCGATCGGCATCGGCACCTCCTCCTGGTCCTGGTGCCCGGAGAACTTGATCCCATGGTCCGCGCACCATTTGGCCATCTGCCCGATGTAGTTCTCCGCGTAGAGCTCGGAGTGGAACCCGAAGAGGGCGTTGCGCGCCGCGGCCGTCTCCGGGCCGATGTCGTACCACAGGGCCGGGTAAAGGGTCATCGGCGAGTAGCCGCGGGCCGCCTGGAAGTCGCGGTTGAAGTGGGGGCTCCACATCCGCCCGTCCACAAGGTGCATCGACGGCTCGTCATAGAAGGTCCGCTTGATGACCGTACCGAAGTAGTCCTTCAGGTGGTCGTAGTACTTCTGGTAGCTCATGGCGATGTACGTGGCCACGGCCTCGTGGTCTAGATAGTCGACCGCGCCGCCCTTCTGCGAGGCCGGCCGGAACTTCCCATTGAGGTAGAACGCCATCAGCTTCCATCGGCCGGCCGGTACGTCGCAGCGGACGACGCTCCCGTCGCGGCGGTCGCTCACGTCCCGGCGCTCGTGGGTGTCGAGGTTCATCAGCACCGCCCCCATGTAATCCCCCGCGTCCCCGGGCACCGTCACCTCCGCGGCAACCGGTCCCGTCATGTCCATCTCCGCCTCCTCCAGGCTCTTGCCGACCATTTCCGGATGCTGGGAGTAGAGTTGGCCGCCGACAATTCCGGCCGGGTACGTCCACTCGTCGTAGATCATGCTCAGGGGAAAATTGTCCTTTTGACCCTCCACTATGGCCGCCCGGTAGATCTTGAAGTACTCCTCGCTCAGGTAGGGCACGCCCCGCTCGTTGGGCTGCCTTCGGGACGCCTTCAGGTAATCCGCGGACAGGCCGGTGGTCGGGCCGCCCCCCGGGCCGAGCTCGAACGATCCCCAGTAGCCCGTCTGGGCGGCCGCCTTCACGCCAGCGGCTATGCTGTCCTCCGTCACGCCGGAGAGTCCGAGGCCCTGCCAATGGATCGGCCAGTACTCGCGGGGCGGATCCTTGAATTGGGCGTAGTCGGGCTGGGTGTCCTCGCCACGCATGGCGCCGGGGAAAACGATGGCCAGCAACAGGGGAAGGGCCCCGACGGTGCGGGGGAGGAAGCGATTTTGGAAGCGATTGAAATGCATCGGGGTGGGGAATAGAGGCTAACCGCCGGACTTGGCCGGGTCGGGCGGATTGAGGGGTTTGGCCATCCACGCGGCCAGACGCTGGTAGTCGAGGATGAGTTCGGTCTTCAGGTCGTCGCACTTGGATTGGTCGAAGGCCGCGCGCAGCGCGGCGACCCGCTTCTTCAAGTCGTCGATGATCGCCTTTTCGTCGGCGTGGTGGCGGGCATCGTCATCCTTGGCCAGCAGGGAGTCGAATCGGGTGAACCCCTTGTCGAGGACGGCGAGCGCATCCTTCTGCTGCTGGGTCAGGGCCGGCGGCGGGGGCGGGATCGTCGGCGCGGGCGGGGCATCTTCGGCCCGGACCGCCGGGCCGATGGCCAAGACCGCGGCGGCGAAGATCGGCCGGAAGGCCGCAAGCGCGTATCCAAAGCGGGAGGTCATGGTGCAGTCCGCCGCCGCGGAATCGAGCGGCCGGGTTCAGGCGGTTTCCAGGCCCCGCATGGTGCCCGTCGAGGAGGCGAACTTGCTCTCCTCTATCCCCAGGCGTTGCAGCATCGAGACAAAGAGGTTGGGCAGGGGATAATTGCGCTCACGATCGAAAGCGAGATGCTGGCCGTGGCGGAAGCCGCCGCCGGCGAAAAGGATCGGCATGTTCGTGCACACGTGGGCGTTCGCATCGCCGAGGTTGGAGCCATAGAGCACCATCGTTCGGTCGAGCAGGGTGTCGCCGTCCTCCTTCGAGGCCTTCAGATCGGCGAAGAGGTGGGAAAGGAGCTCCATGTGCGCGTGATCCAAGGCCCGGAGCTGCGCGAGCTTTTCCGGAGACTTTCCGTGGTGGGAGAGGTTGTGGTAGCCCTCGGTGATCGCGATTTCGGTGATGCCGTCGACGGCGGGCGTCGAGGCGCTGTCGAGCATCAGGGTGATGGAGCGGGTCGAGTCGGTCTGGAACGCCAGTTGCGCCAGGTCGTACATCAGCTTCACCTTGGCCATGTAGGCCGAGGGGTTGGCCGGATCGACCGGGATCGGGACATGGACAACCGGCTTGGGTTTGGTCTCCCAGCCCTTGGACACCTGGAGCCGGTGCTCCAGATCGCGCACGCTCGTGAAATACTGGTCCAGCCGTTCGCGGTCGTTCGGCCCGAGGGTGCGCTGGAGGCTTTGGGCCTGTTCGGCGACGGTGTCGAGGATGCTGCGTCCGGTGTCGAGTTTTTGGACCTGAGCGTCTACGTCTTCTTGCGAGCCCTGCAGGAAGAGCTGCTTGAACACCTCCGCCGCCTTGTCCTCCGGCGGGATCGACACGCCGGTGCCGGTGACCGATAGACTGCGGCTGCGCGTATTGACTGAGAGCGTAAGCGAGGGGAAGCGGGTGAAAACGCCGATGCGCTCGGCGATGACTTGGTCGAGCGAGATCGTGTTGTGGAACGAGCCGCTGCCGGGATGCGGAGCTGCGGTGAGGAAGCAGACATCCGCCGGATGGCCGCTGTCGACGGACGGGTGGGAAACGCCGCTGAACACGGTGAAGTCGTTGCGGAAGTCCTGAAGGTGTTGGAGATAGTCCGAGGCGACGTAGTCGCGCCCCTGACCGGACGGGAAGAACTGCTGGGACAGGACGCCGAGGTTATTGCAGACCGCGAACAGGCGCCGGGGCGTCGCGCCCGGCGCCGTGGACGAGGCCGCCGCCGCGGCGCGCGCCAGGCTCGGGAGCATCGCTTCGAGAAAGGGAAGGGCGAGCGCGATGCCGGCGCCTTCGATGAAGCGGCGGCGGGACATGGGTTGGCGCATCGCGATGAACGGGGCGGGGTAGGAGCGGAAGTTCATTTGTCGAGGAAGAGGTCGCTCTGGACGATTTGGTGGACGAGGCTGCGGACGCCGTAGTGCTGGGCGCGTGCGCCCTCGATAATCTTTTCGATTGCCGCACGGTCGGCAAAGCGGATCGGCGCCCCGGTGGCATAGACGGTCAGCTGCTGGGCGAGGTTGCGGGCGATCTGGGTCTCGTCGGCGAGCAGCAGGCGCTTGAAGTCCCTGACGTCCTTGAATGTGCGGCCGTCGGGAAGTTGGCCGCTGGCGTCGACCGGGAGGGCGTAGCGGAATGCGAGCGGCCAGCCGTTCTTCCCGAAGCCGAGCTCTGCGTCGCCGTCCTCGGCGGTGGCCCGGTACTGGTCGCGCCACGCCCCCATGACATCGAAGTTTTCCAGGGCAAAGCCCGGCGGGTCGATTTTGCTGTGGCAGGCGGCGCAGGTCTTGTCCGCCCGGTGCTTGTCGAGCTGTTGGCGGATGGTCACGGCCCCGCGGATGTCCACCTCGACCGCCGGCACGGTCGGCGGGGGCGGCGGTGTGACCAGGCCCATGATCCGCTCGCGGACCCATTTGCCGCGCAGTACGGGGGACGTGGTGGTGCCATTGGCGGTTAATTTCAGGACACTGGCCTGGGTCATCAGGCCGCCGCGCGGGCTGTCGGGCGGCAGCTTCACCCGGCGCATCGCGACGCCGGTTACCCCGGGGATTCCGTAATGGGCCGCGAGCCGGTCGTTCAGGAAGGTATAGTCAGAATCCACTGCGTTGCGCGCCGGCAGGTCATTCGCGAGCAGGTCGGCGAAGAACATTCGCGTCTCCGCCATCGAGGATTCTTGCAGCTCATCGTCAATGTAGTAGTCGCTGTACAGCGTGGTGGACGGGGATGTCTCATCTATGCGCCGAAGATCGAGCCAGTAGTCGAGGAAGGCCTCGACGAAGCGCTCGGACCTGGGGTCGTCGAGCATGCGGTCGGTCTGCGCCGCGATCACCTCGGGCCGGTGCAGCTCCCCGCGCTCGGCGAGCGTGCGCAGCTCGGAGTCGGGCGGGGAGTTCCACAGAAACAGCGCCAGGCGGGTTGCCAGCGCCCAGTCGTCCAGGCGGCCGGGGCGCTCCTCGATTGTGATGAACCGGGGCGAGGATAGCACGGCGGTATAGCCGGCGAGCATCGCCTGGGCGAAGCCGAGCCCCGCATGGAGCTGCTGGTCGATCAGCCCGAGGAATAGCTTCACGTCCGCCTCGTCGACCGGGTGGCGGTAGGCGTGGGCCATGAAATTGCGCAGAAGCCGCTCGGCGTCGCCCTGGGGATCCGTTGAGACGACCAGCACTTGCACGGTCGTGGTCGGGGCCGCGCGGCCGAATTGATTGACCCCGCGTCCGCGCCCGCCCAGATAGCCCCGCCCAGCGCCTGCGGAGACGACATCGACGCCCACGCCGGGCTCGCCCGGCGCCGCCTTCCTCAGCGGCAGGTCGCCGAAGAGAAGGCGGTAGCCGGCTGCCTCCGGAGCGTCGTAGATGGGGCCCTCGACCTCCATCCACTGGAAGGCGACCGCGGGTATGCCGTCCCGCTGCGCAAGCGGGTTCGTGTACCCGTCGGGAATTCCGGTAGGCCGCGAGCGAAAGAAGCGCACGGCGTCCGTGGCGATCACCTCGTTCGCTGCCAGCCAGACCTCGCCGATCGTACGGGTCGTGGGCTCGGGCTCGATGTCGAACTGGCCGAGGCGCCGGTTGACGCCGCCGCCTTCCGCGTAAACGACGATCGGTTCGTAGCGCCGACCGGGCGAGACATCCCGAAAGTTGGGGCGATACCACTCCGACGGCAGGACGGCGATTTGAGTGGGATCTCCGCCCGGGGGCGTCTTGCCGATGAAGGAGACGGTCGGGTGGCGCGTTCCGCCCGGGCCGACCCAGACGGAGTAGCCTTTGAAACTCAGGCGGTAGCGGCCGGCGACCGGGGAGCGGAAGACGGCCCAGGTCGAGCCGAAGCCGGTGGAGTAGTTGCTTTGGACCCACGCCATCGCCTCGCGCTCCCGCGTCGCGGGGTCGGCGTCGCCGACGGTCATCGGCGCGTTGCCGTCGAGGATGGCGGGCTGCGCCTTGGCGTCCAGCACGGGAAACTTCTGACGGTCCGGATTGCCGTCGTCGCCGCCGCCGCGGATCGAAAATGATTCGCGGGAATAGTACCGCTTGACCGCGGTGGGCGGCCGGAGGTACTGCACGCTGATCGCCTGGCGCAGCGCATAGTCGGCGGCGCTCATGTAGCGCGCCATGTGGACGTACGAGACGTCGAGGGCGCTGCTGATCTTGTTGAAGTGGTAGGCGTCGCCGTCCTCGGGAAGCTGGTCTTTGACCTGCAGCCAGGGCGCGTCCAGCAAGTCGCGCAGCGCGTTCTCGTACTCGCTGCGGTTGAGCCGCCGCTGCGTCGAGCGGCCCTCGCGCCGGGCGACGTCGTCTTCGTAGGCGGTCAGACTTCCGGCGAGCTGCCCCACGAACGCCCGCAGCTCGGCCGTCTCGGGACGGTCCTCGCCCTTGGGCGGCATTTCTCCTGCCTGGAGGCGGTCGTGCACCTTTACCCAGGTCTGGAAATTCTCGGGATCGTCCGGCTTGTAGGCGAGGCTCGTCAGATCGAGGCTGCCCTTCAAGTCCTCCTCGTTGTGGCAATTGGCGCAGTAGTTCTGGATGAAGTCGGCTGCGGCCGCCTGGAGGGCGGGAGGCGCGGACGCAGGCTCGGCCGTCGGAGTTCCCTGCGGGCCGGCCGCGGACGCCAGCGCGAGGGGCAGGAGGTAAAATGGGGTGTTCTTCATGGCCCGTGCCTAGCCTAATGATGGCTAGGAGCGCAGCGGCGCACAAGCCGCCATTTCATTCCGAAAGGCGCGCCATAGTGTGGGCTAGGACGGCCGTGCCCGAGGCGATGTGCTCGGGCGAAGCATACTCCTCGGGGCGGTGGCTCCAGCCGTTGCGGCACGGAATGAAGATCATCGTTGTCGGACTGACGCGCGCCATGAAAAGCGAGTCGTGATAAGCGCGACTCACCATCCGCTTCGAAGGCAAGCCGAGCGCCGCGCAAACTTTCTCGATGACCTCAATGGTATGCTCATCGCCGGCCGCGGGTGGATCGGAATTGATCTCCTCGAAGTCCAGACGCACGCCGCGGCGCGCGCAGATTTCGTCCGCCGCGCTGCGAAGCTGTGAGAACGCTTTGTCCCGCGAATCCAATCGTGTGTCGCGGAGATCGACTTCCAGATAGGCGCGGTACGGAACACTATTTACTGCGCCAGGTTCTATCCGGAAGACGCCGGTTGTGCCCACCGTGTCAGGACTACCGCTTGTTTTGGCGGCCTTTTCGACGGCGAGCGCTATTTCCGCAGCCGCGAGGGAGGCGTCGTGGCGGACCGGCATCAATACAGCACCGGCGTGTCCTCCCTCGCCGACAAGCGTCACTCTATAGCTGCTGGGCCCCGCGATGTGCTCCACGATGCCGATTGGGATCGCTGCTTTTTCGAGAACGGGCCCCTGCTCGATATGGAGTTCTACGAACGCATGAAAATGACCCGGGGCGAGCCGCACCGATTCAAGGGAACCCCGATATCCGGCTGCCTCTCGCAATTCGTCCAGGGACCGGCCTTCCCGGTCTTTCAAGCTTCGAGCCTTGGCCGCATCGATCGATCCCGCGAGAAGACGGCTGCCCAGGCAGCCGATCCCGAAGCGCGTCGGCTCCTCTGCCGTGAACATCACGACTTCGAGAGATCGCCTGGGCTTGAAACCTGCACGTTTCAGGGATGCCAGCGCTTCGAAACCTCCGAGCACACCCACGACTCCGTCATAAAGCCCGGAGTTCGGAATAGCGTCGGTATGGGAGCCTGTTCCCACAGCGGACAGACCCGGCTCGCTACCCTCCCAGCGGGCAAAAATATTGCCGACCGCGTCTTCGCGCACGGCCAGCCCGGCGTCCTTGGCGATGGTTCGGAGATAGACCCGAGCACGTAGGTCGGCTTCCGAAAACAGGACCCGCGACATGGCCGGGGCCGGCGTTTCCGAGATCAGCGCCAACTCGTTCAACCGTCGCTGAAGAGCGGCGCTGTCGATCGCCAATTGTGGGAGAGTTCGCGTATCGGCCATTGTACGTAACGGTCGACGTTTTTGTACCGGATATGAATGCCCGGCTGCAAGTGGGACTTGAAGGATCTGATTTTTTGAAAATGTCCTATCAAGGAAGAGGCGTGCAGAGTTCAACAAGGTGGCCTGTATTGTCCCGGACGTATGCCACGGTTTGCCCCCAGGGCTTCGTGGCGGGTTCGCTCACCGCGGTGGCCCCGGCTTTCATAGCTCTCGCGTACAACGCCGGGACATCGGATGTCACCAGGCCGACCTCAAATGGGGGCGGCGTCTTGTCCAATGAGGCCGTGACGAATGCTTGTTTGGCGTGTTCGTTGGCGATTTCGACGCTGACAAAGGCGAGGCGGGCCGCTCCGGTCTCCAACTCTGCATATCCCTTGCCATTCTCCTCCTGGAAGAATCGCCGAGTGAGGCCGAAGGCCTGCTCGTAAAAGGTGAGGCTCGCGGCGACATCTTTCACATAGAGGATCACATAACCAAGCGAGACGGATGTTGTGCTCATTGTATGTTCAAGGGATTTGACGGATTAGCTTGTTATTTCAGAGGCAATCCCAGGGTTCACGACCACCGAAGCCCATTCGGCGCAGGCACTAGTTGAGGGAATAATCGCGAGATTACTGCTTGCGCGTCGAGACCTCAATTACGTCATGGGTCTCGGCTTCCTTTTGGCCGGCGGGGCTTATCCGGACGAAACGGGCCTTGGCGCGGAGCTCGGCCAGGGTCGATGCCCCGAGATAACCCATTCCGCTTTGGACGCCTCCGATGAGCGCGGACAGCGCGTCATCGACTGAACCGCTGACCTCCTTCAGGGCCTCGATTCCTTCCGCTGCGAACTTGCGATTTTGGTCGGCCTCGTTGTGCCCGTACCGGGCGGCGCTCCCGGCCTTCATTGCGGCGAGCGAACCCATGCCGCGGTACTGCTTGTATGTCTTTCCGTCGATTTCGATGATCTCCCCCGGGGCCTCCCGGCAACCCGCGAGTAGACCGCCGCAAATCACCCCGTCGGCGAGCGTCAGCGCCTTCACGATGTCGCCGGATTTTGCGATTCCTCCGTCGGCGAGAATCCGGACGTTCTTTTTCCGTGCCGTAGTGCTCGCAAGGTAGAGGGCGGTGAGCTGCGGAATGCCCACACCGGCGACGACGCGGGTCGTGCAGATCGACCCGGGCCCCTGGCCGACTTTAATGGCATCCGCTCCGCACTTGGCCAGATAGTCCACGCCATCGGCGCTCGTGACATTGCCGGCGATGATTGTAAGCTGGGGAAACGCGTCGCGGATCAGGCGGACGGCGTCGCCGACGCCTTTCGCATGGCCGTGGGCGGTGGATACCGCCACGGCATCGACTCGCTCGGCGACTAGGTTGCCCACGTTCTCGAGGATGCTTTCCCTGTCGAGCGCGCCGTCGGATTTACGCTGCGGCGAGATCGCCGCGCCCACAACGAGGCGGAACTCGGCGTCGCGGGCCGGCTTCTTCCTAGCTTTGGCCTCGCTTGTGATGCGCTCGACATCCGAGGCGGTCACCAGTCCGTGAAGGCAGTCGGACTTGTCGACGATGAGCATCTTGTTGAGTCCGAGATGACGGCTGAAGAAATCGTCGGCAGCCTTGATCGGGTCGGGGCCGACGGCTTTTTCCTGCTCGGTGATTAGAGATGCCCGGGGCGTCATGACCTCTCCCACTTTTTTATACCGATAACGTTCCTTGAGCACGTTTCCCGACAGCAACCCCGCCAGGTGTCCGTTCTCGTCCACGACGGGGAAAGTCGAGAAGGCGAACCGCTTTGCTTCGATCATCGCTAGCACTTCTGCCACGGTCTGGCTTGGCTTGACCGTGATGGGGTCCTGGATGAGGCCGTGAATGTGGCGTTTGACCCGCGCGACCTCCTTCACCTGATCGCGAGGTGCCATGTTATAATGGATAAGGCCCAGGCCGCCGTTGAGGGCCATTGCGATCGCCATGCTCGATTCGGTGACCGTGTCCATGTCGGACGAAACGATCGGAATCGGCAGTTTCAACGTCTCCGACAGGCTCGTCGACGGGTCGGTTTCCCTCGGAAGAACTTCCGAGTACAGAGTGGCGAGCGATACGTCGTCGAAAGTCAGCGCCGTCGGGAGATTGGCGCGGAAAAAGACGTCTGCAGGCAGGTAAAACTCGGCGTCGGTTGGCATGGCAACTTTGGGATGAGTTGCCACAATCCGAATAAGCCGCGTTTTTGCCATGGCAAACGATTTCTTGGGCGGCTTGCCATAATGGAGCGCGCCTCAACGATATCCTCTCAATCCGTGAGCTTTCGTTTCGAGTGCCGCCGCTACCGCCTTCCATTTCGCGCGCCGATGCGCGCTGCGAATCGGAATTGGCCGGAACGCGAAGGATGGATCGTTCGGCTTGAAGGAGAGAATGCGTCGGTCGGCTGGGGGGAGGTCGCGCCGATCCCGGAATTTGGAACGGAAAACATGGAGGAGGATGCCGAGGCGATTCAAACCCTGGGGCCGACGATCACGCAGGCCGAGATCGAATCCATCCCGGGAAAATTGACCTGCCTTCGGGCGGGCCTTTGGGCGGCGGCTTCCGATGGCAAATTGCGGACGGGCCTCCCCGGATTTCTTCCCGTCGCCGCGCTTCTGCCAGCCGGGCGCCCGGCTCTGGCTGAAGTCGTCGCCCGGGCGGAATCGGGATTTCGCGTCTTCAAATGGAAGGTGGGTGTGGCGGACATAGGCGACGAACTCGGTCTTCTCGACGACTTGCTCGCTGCCCTGCCGTCCGGATCGAAACTTCGGCTGGATGCCAATGGAGCATGGGACCGGCGCCGCGCGGAGCGCTGGCTCGAACGGTGCGCCGACCGACCGATCGAGTTCGTCGAACAGCCGGTCGCCGCCGATTCCAAAGGCGCTCAGGACCTGCTCCTTGGCCTGGCAGCCGACTACCCGACGCCGCTCGCGCTCGACGAGTCGCTTGTCCGGGCGGGTGACGCGGAGCGCTGGCTCGGCGCGGGCTGGCCAGGGATTTTCGTCGTAAAAATCTCGCTTTTTGGCGGCGCAGACCGGGTTCTCGGCCAATTGGCTGCGGCAAAGGCCCGCGTTGTGTTTTCATCGGCGCTCGAGACAGCCGTCGGGGCGCGTTCGTCGCTGAGCGCGGCTTTCGCGTGGCCCGGCGTGCAACTCGCTTTGGGATTCGGAGTCTGGCCGCTTTTTGCCGACCCGAAATTCGATGGTCCGGCATCGGCACCCTTCATTCGGCGCGAGGACGTGGAGCGAATTGATCCGGAGGCCGTATGGAACGCGTTGATCTAGCCAGGATGATTCGGGCGCCCGATGCGGCTGCGGAGCCCCCGCGCGGCCCGTCGGTGATCGGGGAACGCGATCCGGCGGCATTCATGGAGGCTTTTGCGCGAGCCGCAGGGGGAAGCGAAAGGGTTTTCCTCGCCGATCCAGCGTGGACGCAGAGCGACCGCTCGACCTTTTCCAAGCTCGCGGGCTCCGAGCCCGCCTCCACAGGTCTGGGCTGGCTCATGATTCCAAGCGGCGGGACGGGCGGAACGCTAAAGTTCGCCCGCCATGACGAAGGAACGATTTCCGCCGCGGTGCGGGGATATTGCGAGCACTTCGGTGTCCGGCGCGTGAACTGTGTGGGCGTTTTGCCGCTCTATCACGTAAGCGGATTTATGGCATGGATGCGGTGCGTCCTGACGGGCGGCCGATACATACCCTGGGATTGGAAACGACTCGAGGCCGGCGAATTCCCAACTTTGCCCTCTTCCACCGGGCAGGGCGAAGGCTGGTATCTATCGCTCGTCCCGACCCAGCTTCAGCGCCTCCTTTGTCCGGCGGGGCCCGGGGCCTCGGATGCAGTTAAATGGATGCGCGGGTTTGATGCAGTGTTCCTTGGGGGCGGTCCGGCATGGCCCGAGCTCGAGGCCGCGGCGGAGGCTTCCTCCATTCCCGTCTCGCTCGTCTATGGCATGACGGAAACGGCGGCGATGGTTGCGGCCCAGCATCCGGAGGAGTTTCTCGCCGGGGACAGAAGCTGTGGGTCGCCGATGCCTCACGCCCGGATCAATCTGACCGCCGCCGGACTTGTGCGCATATCCGGGGAATCGGTCTTCCGAGGCTACTATCCTGCCTTGAGCGAATCACGCGAGATAACGAGCGAAGATCTCGGATCTATCGACGAGCGGGGACGGCTTCAGATTCTGGGCCGGAGCGACGCCGTTATCATCACCGGCGGAAAGAAGGTCGATCCAACCGAGGTTGAGGCGGCGCTTCGGACGACCGGCGAGTTCTCCGAAATTGCAGTCGTTGGAGTGCCGGATGCCGAGTGGGGGCATGTGGTGGCCGCGTGCTATCCGGAAAGCGACCGCCAGCCCGATCTTTCGCGCACCGCTGCGGCCCTCGATTCGCTCGCTGCTTTCAAGCGGCCCCGACTTTTCGTCCCGGTTGCCGATTGGCCGTGCAACGCCCAGGGAAAGCTGAACCGGGCCGAACTTGTCCGGCGTCTCGTCAGCCGGCCTTGACCCAGGCGGCGAGAGCGTCGGGAAGGGCTTTGCGCTCGCGGGACTTTGAGTCGATGCACACATGCTCCGTCCGGACGCGGCCCGCGATTTTCTGCGAAGGTCCGAGCCGAATTATCTCGAATCGGATCTCGTAGGAATGGTCGGAAAGCGCGGCGGGCGTGCAGCTTACGCTGAGCTTGTCGCCGGGAAATAGCGGGCGAAGATAGCTGGCTTCGCTTTGCGCGATCGGTACCAACACGCCCGCTTCCGAAAAGAAGGTCTTTAGCTCGACACCCGCCGCCGCGAGGGCCGCCTCATAAGCCTCGTGGCAGATCCGCAGGTAATTGGCGAAGAAGACGACGCCGGCGGCATCGGTATCGGCAAAGTGAACCGTGCAGGAATAGTTGAACGGCATTTACTTTCGAGTATCCCGGCCTGAGCGGGAGGTCGAGCGGGAATGCTGGGGACAGCCCCTATAAGGGGACAGCCTCCATCGGGGGACAGGCACCATTTTGAGTTGAGGCGGCTCCCTCCTCGCGGATTGTGTCTATTGAACCATGACCAAGAAGGAGATCGCGGACGTCCTCGGCGAAATAGCCACCCTGCTGGAACTCCAGGGCGAGAATCCATTCAAGGTCCGGGCGTACCAGGTGGGAGCGCGCGCGATCGAGTCGATTGAGGAGGCTGAGCTGAAGCGTTTGATCGATTCGGGCGAACTCGACGAAGTGAAGGGGATTGGCGAAGCATTGGCCCGGAAGATCGCGGAACTTCACAATACGGGCCGCTTGGAGTTTTTTGATAAGCTCCGGGCGTCAATTGAACCGGGCCTTTTAGAAATGCTCCAAATCCCGGGGCTTGGGCCAAAAAAGATTAAAGCCCTTCATGACAAGCTCGGCGTCTCGAGCATCGAGTCGCTGACCGCCGCCTGCGAGGCTGGGCGCGTCGCGGAGCTGGACGGATTCGGCCAAAAGACCCAGGAAAAGATCCTTTCCGGAATCGCCAACCGCGCAGCGTACGGGCGGCGCCATCTCTGGTGGGACGCTTGGGAGGTCGCCGAGCCCATAGTGAACGGCTTGCGCAAGCTGCCCCAGGTCCGCAAGGCGGAGGCGGCCGGCAGCTTGCGGCGCTGCCTCGAAACGGTGGGCGATCTCGATTTCTTGGTTGCGGCGGATGAATCCGGACCGGTTGTCTCGTGGTTCACTGCGCTGCCCGAGGTCAAGGAGGTCACCGCCAAGGGGGACACCAAGGCCAGCGTGCGTTTCGCGACGGGCCTTCAGGCCGACCTTCGAATCGTTCCCGAAAAGCAGTTCGTCTTCGCGCTTCACCACTTCACCGGCTCAAAGGACCACAATGTGCAGATGCGCCAGCGAGCCCTCACCCGCGGGCTGAGCCTGAGCGAGTGGGGGCTTGTTCCCGCCGGGGGGGAGGAGAGCGTCAAACAGAAGGTGGCGGGTTCAAAAGCCCCTGCCGGTGCTATGAAGCCGCCGGCGGACGAGGCGGCCCTATTCAAGCTGTTGGGACTCTCTTATATTCCACCGGAGCTTCGAGAAGGCTTGGGCGAAATCGAAGCGGCCGAACGCGGAGAATTGCCGCGTCTTGTCGAGCTAGCTGATCTGCGCGGAGCGTTCCACAACCACACCACGGCCTCGGACGGCCACAATACGCTGGCTGAAATGGCGGCCGCGGCTGAGGCTCTCGGCTGGGCGTATATCGGGATCGCGGACCATTCGAAAGCGAGCTTCCAAGCCCGGGGCCTGAGCGAAGACCAGCTATTGAAGCAGGTGGACGAAATCCAGGCGTTGAATCACACGGGCCGCTTTTCAACGCACGTGTTTTCCGGCGTCGAATGCGATATTCTGCCCGACGGCAGGCTCGATTTTGAGGACGATATCCTGGCTCGCTTGGATTACGTCGTCGCCTCCGTTCACAGTTCCTTGAATCAGGATGCGGCCGCAATGACGGCACGCACGATTCGGGCCGTCGAAAATCCCAAGGTGACCATGCTCGGCCATCCGACGAGTCGCCTGCTGTTGCGCCGCGAGGTCAGCCAGATCGATCTTGGCAAGGTGATCGATTCGGCCATCGAGCGGGGCGTTGTCATCGAATTGAACTCCGATCCGCGCCGGCTCGATCTCGACTGGCGGCACTGGCGCCGAGCCGCGGAGCGCGGCCTGCTGTGCTCGATCAATCCCGACGCCCACGATTGCGACGGGCTAAAGCATGTGCGGGCCGGGATCGGGATAGCGAGGAAGGGCTGGCTGACGGCGGCAAACGTGCTGAACACCCTGCCGCTCGCAAAGATTCGAAAATGGCTCGGGGGACGAAACGCCCGATCCGCGAATTGAGTCTTGGATCCGCTTATTCCGGCAGCGTGAAGCTGAAGAGGACGTTTCCGGCCGAAAGCGCGATATACTGCTTGCCGTCGATGGCGTAGCTCATCGGCGCGGCGGCGTTGGCGCCTCCGGTTTGGAAATGCCACAGGTACTCGCCCGTTCTGGCATCGAGTGCCCTGATGTTGCCGTCGCGCGTGGACGCAAGAAGCAGGTTGCCGCCGGTCGCCAGGACGCCGTTGCCAGGCGAATTCTGGATGATTTTGATGTCCCAAACCGTCCGGCCGTTTTCCGGATCGATCGCCTTGATTCCGGCGTTGGGAGCCGGCTGGTCCGGGCGCCTGGGGAGCGGATGAAGGCTCGATCCGCGGCCAAGGTACTCCTGGCCGCGCTGCACCTCCTGGGGTTCGCTGACGAACTGCATGGCGGACTCGTTGTATTCCATGTAGAACAATCCGGTGAGAGAGCTGTATGACGGGGACTGCCAGTTCGTCGCGCCGCCGGACGGATAAACAAGGAAGCTGCCCTCGGGGCTCGAGTTCGACCCCGGAATTTGCTTCGGCCGGCCATGCTCGTCGAACCCGGCGTTCCAATTCTGGTAAACGAATGGAGTTCCCGACAGGAACGCGCCATTTGTGCGATCGAGGACGTAAAAGTGCCCGTTGCGATCGGCGTGAAGCATCAGCTTGCGGTTCTGCCCCCGCCACACCCGATCGACGAGCACAAGATCCTCGGTCGAATCCCAATCGTGCCCGTCATTGGGCGTAAATTGGAAATACCATTTGAGTTTGCCCGTGTCCGGATCGAGCGCGAGGACCGAGTCGCTGAATAGGTTGTCGAGGGATCCCCGCACCGAGCGATCGACCTGTTCCGCCGGGTTTCCCACGGCCCAGTACAGGAGGTTGAGCTCCGGGTCGAACGAGCCGGTCAGCCAAGTCGGGGCTCCACCGGTCTTCCAGCTGTCGCCCTGCCACGTGTCGTTGCCAAATTCCCCCGGCCCGGGAATCGCATTGAAGCGCCACAGCCGCTTGCCGGTGGCGGCGTCATAGGCGTCGACGAAACATCGGGTGGCGAATTCACCGCCAGCGACTCCGGTGATAACCATGTCCTTGAGCATGAGCGGCGCACTCGTGATGTTATAGCCGTCCAGCGTATCGGCGACCTGCACCTCCCAGAGCTGCTGCCCGCTTCTCGCATCGAGCGCGATCAATGCGGCGTCCAGCGTCCCCACGAACAGGCGGTTTCCCAGCATCGCGACGCCGCGGTTGAACGGATTGATCTGGTAGGGGTTCACCACCTTCTGCTGGCGCGTCCAGACCCAGATTTGGCGCCCCGTCCGGGCGTCAAGCGCCGTTACCGTCGCGGGATTCCCGCCTCCAGTCACATACATCACGCCATCGACGACCAGCGGAGTGGATTCGAGCACCGAACCGCCGGCGAGAATCGGAAACGCCCACGCCGGCCGCAACTGCCGAACGTTGCCGGTGTTGATTTGGTTCAACGGAGAATAATGGTCTCCCCGATAGTCGCCCCAATACATCAGCCAGTTCTGGGTTTCAGCTACTGAATTCACGAGCCGCTCGTAGCCGACGCCGCCGGGCAGGGGCTGCAGGATCGTCTTGCTGAAATCCCGTCCTTTCTGAGCAGCAAGAAATGCTATCAGGTTCGTAATCTCGTCCGAAGACAGCCGGGCGGAATAGTCATCCGGCATCAGCGATCGATTCTCGACCGTTACGGAGGCCATTTTTCGCTTGTCGAGCATGTACAGCTGTCCCGCTGCATCGACCATCTGAATGGAGTAGGCGTCCTCGTTGCGCCGAACACCGCGGATTTCCCTTCCGTCCGGGGTTCGGACGACCAGCGTAACCGGCAATAGATTGTCGGCCATTCCATGAAAGCGGGGAGCGGGCGGTGAAGGATCGTTCGGCGACACAACCTTCTGCCGTAGCACCGCCGCGCTCAACCGCCCGGCATTGGAAAGGTCGGGCCCGGTGACCCCGCCGCGCGCGTTGACCTCATGGCAGCTGAAGCAACCGGCCCGGCCAAAAAAAAGCGTTTCGCCCGCTGAGGCGTCACCGGGCACGGGCCCCGAGGCGGTTCCCGCCGTCAGGTTCTGCAGACTGTGGATATAGGTTACCAGTTGCCAGACTTGCTGGTCGCTCAAGCCGTGAAAGGGAGGCATCAGGGTGCCGGCTACACCGGTTCGGATGGTGCGGAACACGTCGGCATCCGTATCACCATGTTTGAGCCCGGTCACATTCAACGTTGCGCCGCCCCGATCGCGGTTGCCCTCCCCGTTGGCGCCGTGACAAATCTGGCAGGTAACACTAAATAGCCGCCGGCCTTCGTCGACGGCCGTGGGGCTCGCCTGCAGCGGGTTTGCAACCGTGCCGGACACCGGAATCTGCTGGGCCCGCAACAACCCTGCAGCCATGGCCGCCAAGCCCAGAACGAGGAATTTGGTTCGCTTCTCCATTGCTGCGCAGATTATTTCCTCATTTAGATCCAAACGAGATAACAGAGATCGAAAAGCCGTCAATCGGGCTCATGAAGTGGCAGTAGGTCAGGTAGCCCGACGAGGTGGAAACTTGCGTCCGAGGGCGGTATCAGTAGATCCTTGTTACCGCACTCTGCTTATGCCGATTTACGAATATTACTGCCCGGACAATAACAAGATCTACCAGTTTTTTGCCAAAACGCTGGCCCATGGTCGGACTATGCCGAAGTGCCCCGACAATGCGGCTTTCCGAATGGAAAAACTCCTCTCGCCCTTTGCGGTGACGGGTAGGGGGAATAAGAAGGATGAGCCCGGCGCAGCGTCGTCATCTCCGGATGGTTCGCCCGCGGCAACAGATGGCGGAGACGATCCCCGCATGGAGGCGGCCATGGCCGCAATGGAAAGCGAGTTTTCGAATGTCGATGAGAACGACCCGCGTGCCATGGGCCGCATGATGCGCCGGATGGCCGAACTCTCCGGCGAGAAAATCGACGGCGAAATGGAGGAGGTCGTGCGCAAGCTTGAGGAGGGGGCCGATCCCGATTCGCTTGAGGAGCAATTGGGCGGCGCCGGGGAACCCGGCGAGGACGATCCATACGGCGAGGGAACGGGTGACGGGGCGCCGCCAGTCGATCCCAAGGAGCCGAGGCAAAAATTCAAGGCGCGCCGCCGCGCTCCGATCCGAGATCCCAAACTTTACGATTACGATTGAGTGATTGTTGGGCTTCGCGCTCGACTGCGAGATCCGCCCGGTTACCGCGAAAGTGCAGCCTTTACTCTGAAATAACCGCTTTAGCGGTAATTTGTACCGTTTTTAGGCTACAATGAGGAAAATAAGCCAAAGAGCAGTAATTTATACCGTTTAAACGGTAACATTTGTTGATAATTTAAATTTTTAGCCTTGAGAAAATCATTGTTACGGTATACTTACTGCTAAAGCAGTAATGATTGCCTTAGCTCAACTGATCCAAGGTCATCGGAAGAAAGCCGGATTAGCCCAAGCCCAACTGGCGAAGCTCGCCGGAGTGGGCAAGACCGTCGTGTGGGATTTGGAGCACGGCAAGGAGTCGGTTCAGTGGGACACACTCCAGAAAATCTTCCGCGTGCTAAACATATCCGTCGAATGGCAGAGTCCGTTACTCCAACGGGCAGCGACAACAGAAACAATGCAATCAGCACCACCGCTACCGTCGTCATCTACCCGCTCTCCGAGACGGCAGCGTTCGTCATGAAGCTCGCCCGCATTTATCAGCAGGATCAACTCGCCGGCCTATTGGAGGCGCTCGACGACGGAAGCTATCGTTTTACGTATGACACCGCGTTCCACGGCGAACCGGTCTCGCTCACAATGCCGACCAGACAGCGAGTGTGGGAGTTCCCGAACTTCCCCGCGCCGTTTGAGGGACTGCTTCCCGAGGGCGTCCAGCTCGATGCGCTGCTTCGGATTCGGAAGCTGGATCGCAACGACCTATTCGGTCAGCTGCTCGCCGTGGGGCGCGATGTCGTCGGCTCCCTGCGGATCGAAGCCGCCAAATGAGGTGCCTGATCACGAACGAATCCTGGGAAGGTCCGGGGCCTTATTCGCCGGCGGGTCTGCGCCTCCTCGATCGCCGTCTGCGCTCCTTGGCGCCGTTGCCCTACACCCGGGACCAACTACTGGAGGAAGCAGCCGCGCGCGCGGCGAAGATGTCCATCCAGGGCATGCAGCCTAAAGTCAGCACGGTGCTGCGCGTGACCGAAGGCCGAATGGAGATCGTCGACAATGGCGGGCGGTATATCGTGAAGCCGCCCCACCTCGTTTACGCAGAATTGCCGGAGAACGAGGCGCTCACCATGTCGCTCGCCGCCACCCTAGGTATCGAAGTGCCCGTGCACGGGCTGCTGCAAAACAGCGACAAAACCCATTCTTATTTTGTCCGCCGCTTCGACCGCGCGGGCTGGAGGAAGCAGCCGGTAGAGGATTTCGCGCAGTTGAGCGGCGCGACCCGTGACACGAAATATGATTCCAGCACGGAGCGGCTGATCGAGATAATCGACCACTTCTGCACATTTCCGGCCTTGGAGCGGCTGAAGTTCCTCGACCGGTTGCTTTGCGCTTACTTGACGGGCAACGAGGACATGCACCTCAAAAATTGGTCGCTTATCACGCGCGACGACAAGGTAGAGCTGTCGCCGGCTTACGATATGCTGAATTCCACCATTCCAAATCCCCGCAACCGCGAGGAACTCGCGCTGCCGCTGCGCGGGAAAAAAACCAATGTCCACGCGAATGATTTCTGGCGTTACCTGGCCGGCGAGCGGCTCGGCCTCACCTCATCGCTGATCGAGCAGACACAGGCGCGCTTCGCCGCCGCATGCGCCGAATGGCCCGCCCGAATCGAAGCTAGTTTTCTCTCCGCCGAGATGAAGAGGCGCTATCTTACTTTGTTGGCGGAGCGACGAAATCGACTCGGCGGAGTGTGAGGCCGTTGGGTGAAAAACGCGGAGGCCGCTTGCGGAGCCGGGCGCTGTGACCTAGTATCGGGGCCATCACGGTTCGTTTTCTGCGTCGTTTGGTCCTCGGCTAAAATGAATACTACCGATCATTCTGGAAAGTGCGGGTCCGCGACTCTGTCGCGTCTTTTCCTCGGCGTCTTGGGAGCCGCCGCGCTGTCGGCCAGCGCGGCTTCGGCAACCGTGAAGGTGGAGGAACTGCCTTTGGGGCCCGACGGCGATATCGTCGGCTGCGCCGTCAGCCCGCACGGAGGCCATGTGGCGGTCCTGGCCAACAAGGGAAGCCGATTCGTCGTCCTGCTCGATAACGTCGAGGGACCAAGGATCGACGCTTTGCTCTCCGGAGTCTATAGCGGTCCGGCTGGGGTCGGCACGTATCCGAACGGGCAGATTCCCGTTCTTTTTTCCAACGATGGCTCCCATAGCGCCTATATCGGAAAAATCGGGGATGAATATGTCGTCATGGAGGACGGCAAGGAACTGTGCCGCGGCCCTTTCGTTTCGAACGGAATGTCGAATATGACGGTGCAATTGACGTTTTCGCCCGGCGGCAAGCACCTCTTTTTCATGAATTTCGACGGGGGAAAATACCACGTCGTGGTGGACGGCAAACCCGGCCCGCCGACCGGAATCTCGCAGCCGCTGATCATTAGCCCCGATGGGGAGCACTACGCTTACGGCGGCTTCACCAACAGCAGCCTCGGAAACGGTGTACCGAACTGGGCCGTCGTCGATGGCCAGCAGGTCAACTATGTTGGCGACATGCAATACACCGCCAAGAACGTGCTCCTCAGCACCCTGCCGTTTCAGGGGAACACGTTGCTCCTCCTCAATGGCAAACCGTCGATCAAGGCCTACGGCATCAATCCGATTTGGATCTCCCCCGACGGCGCTCAAATCGCGATGATGATCACGCCGACAAGCGGTCAGCCGCCCATTTTCTCGGTCGATGGCAAAACTATCCCGCTCGACCAGGGCATGTCGGTCGGGTATCTCTATTTCAGCCCTGACGGCAAGCGCTGGGCGGCTCTTTGCAACGACCGGACCGGATCCAAATGCATGATGATCGACGGCAAGAAGGGGGAGATGTATCAGAGCATCGCCAATCAGTCCCCTGCGGCCGATTATTACCAGCGCTGGACTTGGGTGAACGGAAAAACGCCTGCATCGTCCTCGGACGTGGGAATTGCCGTACCGGGTTTCACTGCCGATTCCTCCCAGTTCGTCTACGTCGCCAGCCAGGGCGGCCGGCAATTCATGGTGGTGAATGAGGACGAATCCAACGGATTTTCGAGCCAGCAAACCCTGGCCCCGATCCTTAGCCCCGTCGGCCATCGCATCGGGGTGATCGGGGTTGCGCCCAATGGAAAACAGCATGTCATCCTCGATGGCCAGGAAAAGGAATACGGGCCGCCCAATGGCGCCGGGGGGATTCCGGGGCGCATCAATTATCTGACTTTCACCCCGGATGGAACCCGCTACGCCATGATCAACGGCCCCCACCTGGTCGTCGACGGCGTCGCCCTGGGCGGCACCAATCCTGGAATGTAGTACCTTTTCAGTCCCGACAACAAGCACATCGCATACATAGCCATCGACGCGGGCGGCAATCGCCTCTTCCTCGATGGCAAGATCATCGAAAACAGCCCTAGTGTGGGGCAGATCCGCCGCATCTTCTTCAGCGCCGACAGCCGGCATCTTTTCACGCTGAAAATCTACAATTTGCAGTCGCTGGGGACAAAGGATAGCACACAGCTTTCAGTCGACTGCCAACCGGCGACGCACTACTCCGACAGCGCCCAGTCCGGAGGGAACCCCTGCAACTTCGAGTTTTCTTCCGACGGCGTTCTCTCCTTTGCCGCCGTCACGGACGGCAACATCCGGCTTTTCCACATGACTCCGCCGTCCGACACGAGCGTCGATACCTTGCTCGCGTCCGCAACGGCTCCGACCGACAAACAATAGAACTTACGCAAGGGGGCATACCAATGAAACACTTCGCAGGCAGGAACTGGACTATGGCGGGGCTGATCTGGGGCTGTTTGGCAGTCGCGGCGCCGGCGGCCCCCCCGGAAGTCCTGTCCGCGCCCGATCTGGTCAATCACCCAGACCGCTGGCCGGCTTCGGTCACTCTTCAAAGGGATTATAAATTCACGAACGGCCCCGTCGCCCATCAGGGCGATAAAGTGCGCGTGATCCAGTTCGACGGAACCCATGTGACCCTGCTCACCTCCGGCAACATCCGATTTAGCGTGACCCCCGAGGAGTGCGGATTTCTCGATGCCGCCAACCAGGCGTGGGCTGCGCTGACACCGGCGCAGCGCGCCGTGGATCCCGCTTCCATCTCCGCCGACCTCTCGCTCTGGCCGCCAAGGGTAGCTCTGACCACCCCCGTCAATTGCAGTTTCGGAGCGCTGCCGGCCGGAACCGAGATGGGCCTCGTGAGCGTTTCGATCAAAGGCCCGGTGATCGCCTGGCCGAATTCCCCCAATCGGCTTACGGTGAATTTCGGAATGACCGACCTGCTCGCCCGGGCGCAGCAAGCCGTCCTGCTCGATCCGGACAAGCGCCCCTCGCGCATCGCAGCCGCCCTGCAGCCTTTGTTGGTCGATGCCGACGGGAAGCCCTACCATGACGACCATCTGGACGACAAAAAATTCTTCGCGTTCTATTTTGGCGCCAATTGGTGCGCGCCCTGCCACGCATTTTCGCCCGGATTCGTAAAATTTCTGGACGCGACCATGCCCCAGCATCCCGAGCTGGCGGTCGTGCTAATGAGCAACGACCCGCTGCTCGCCCAGACGCTCACCTACATGCGGGATGAGAAAATGCCATTCCCCGCGGTGTCCCAAAAGGACCTGCTCCAATCCAGCCTACTCTCGAGTTACGCCGCCAAAATGATTCCGCATCTGATCATCGTCGACCGGTTTGGGAGGGTCTTGGCCACGAGCGACGACGCCAGCGGCAACCGCTCCGACCCAATGGATACTGTCGCTGCGCTGGGCAAGATGCTGGCAGCCCCCACGGTCCAGATGTAGCCGCCTCCGGTCTTCGGCCGCCATTGGTTCCGTTGCTTCCCGCGGACGGTTTAGCTCATTGACCGAAGCTCTCCCGCGTGGGAGAGATTAGGTTCATGCCATCCACGGACCTTCTCAACCGAATCGATGCGGCAAAGCGCGCGGTGAACGCGCAGATCGAGCTGCTCCACCGCGAATTTGGCCGGGCGGAGAGCCGCTGGAAAAGCGATGGAACGCGCGTGACCGCCGCCGACCTCGCGATCTCCGAGGGAATATTCAAAGACTTGCGGGCACAATTCCCGTCGGACCAATTCTTCAGCGAGGAGCAGGCCGATTACAAAGGACCGGTGCCTGTGACCGCGCGCTATTCATGGATTTTGGACCCGATCGATGGCACGAACAATTTCGCCCTGGGGATTCCGTATTGCGCCATCTCCCTTGCCCTTGTCGAGGACGGGCAGCTGGCGTACGGCGTCGTATATGATTTCAGCCGCAGGGTCCTGATGCACGGGGGCCCCGGCTTTGGAATGCACGACGGGGAGCGGCAGACGACCGTGACGACCGGGACGCCGCACCGGGAAAGCCTCGTGGGATTCCACAGCCCGTTCGACAAATCGCTCGTTCCGCTGGCTGAGGGAATCCTTTCCAATTTCAAGATACGGGGCCTTGGAAGCGCGACTCTCCACCTCGCCTACGTGGCCGCCGGCATCCTCGACGGCTCGGTCGACTACAACCTCAAGATTTGGGATCTGGCAGCGGCTATCCCGCTTTGCCAGGCGGCGGGCGGGGAAGTGCGATTTCTCAACGGAGAGCAGCTTCCTATTCGGAAATTCGACCTCGCAATGAAACGGATCATCTACGTGGCGGGGAGCCCGGCCATGTGCGACCGACTGCAGGCGTTGTCCCGCCCAGGTCTACCGACTTAGCCGGGCGCGAGTCGCCACGTTTTGTTTGTTCGGATTTTTAGCGGTCGGGTGTTATTGGATGACACATTGTGAACGATGATGCCGAACTGCTCCGACAGTATGCTCAGAGTCGCTCTGAAGAGGCGTTCGCTGAACTTGTGAGACGCCATCTTGATCTCGTCTACACTTCCAGCCTACGGCAGTTGGGCGGCGACACACACCGTGCTAAGGATGTCACTCAGATCGTGTTCACCGATCTCGCACGGAAGGCGTCCATTCTCTCCCACCACACGGCATTGACCGGATGGCTCTACACAAGCACTCGTTTTGCAGCAGCGAAGGCGATCCGGGCAGAGCAACGCCGGCAGACTCATGAACGGGAGGCCCAAGCGATGAATACTTCATCAAGCTCCTCCACCGATGATATCGACTGGGATCGCCTGCGTCCGGTGCTCGATGATGTGATGTGTGAATTGAACTCGCTCGATCGGGATGCGGTCCTGCTGCGTTTCTTTGAAGGGCGTGCTTTCGCAGAAGTCGGCAAATCCCTGCGGCTAACCGAGGATGCTGCGCGAATGCGAGTGAGCCGAGCCTTGGATCGGATGCGGGGCCGTCTGGCCCGGCGAGGGATCACCTCTACAGTCTCCGCTCTTTCGGTGCTGCTTTCGAGCCAAGTGGGTTCAGCCGCTCCAGTTTGGCTGGCGGCAGAGGTGACCGGCACAGCCCTGGGTGCTGCCAGCAACGCCGGAGCAACCGGGGCTGGCCTAATACAACTTATGAGCGCAACCAAACTCGCAGTCGGCACAGCAGGATTTCTGGGAATCGTAGCAATCCTGGGGACGATTACCATAGGAGTCGGCACCTATGAGCTCCAGCGCGCCTTTTTCGGCGCTCAGGCTGCGGATGCAACGAACAGGGCCCTCGGCCTAGAACTGGCAATGCTTCGAAGTGAGCTCGCAACTTCGAATGGGCAAAACGTCGCGCTCCAAGTCCAAGTCGATCAGCTTGGCGATTCACGCACCAGGACTTCAGTCTTTGGCAGCAACAGCGGACTGAGCGCAGGTCCGAATGCGCGAATCGGTCGGGGCACTACCGCCCAGAGTCCGGCAGTAGAGGAGCAGACCCAACTGTATTTTGAAACTGAGAAGATCAATAATGAAATCCGAGCGGCTCAAGAGTTTCGCAAACTGAGTCTCTCCGAAGTGCAATTGGAACAGTACGCTGGACTAGAGACGGATGCGCTCAAGGGCACAATGGGCACCAATGCCCAGGTAGGAGCATCTGCGGCGGGAATGTCAGTGGCCGCGTACAAGGCCCAAGTGCAAAGCACGCTCCAAAATGAGATCCAAGCTTTGGTCGGCGAACAGGCGTACGCACAGTTACAGCAAGACAATGCATCTCCCCAAACACCCACCGCGTCTGTGGCTATCGTCCAGCAATTGGCGAGTTATTTGGCCACTGGGACTTCTCCGCTCAATAGTAAGCAGGCCAATCAGTTATTGCAGGTCCTGGCGGCCAACCAAGCGGCTATCGACGGCAACCAGGGATTGGTTCCCGACACCGTGATCGCTGATGCTCAGGGCTTCCTTTTGCCCAGCCAGATTGCTGGGTGGCAACGCATGCAAAGCGTCCGGCAGACCTATCAGGCCATGCTCAATTCACCGGGGAATTAACCACCGTAGTTTTTCTTCACGAACCGAGCATGCGCAGGAAAAAAGCCATTTATAGTTTTATCCTCGCGATCGCAGTCCTGGTCGTCATCGCAGCCATTCATGAGGTATGCCGCTTCCGTGCCCTCGAGATTTCTCAACGGGAGTTCAAGCGACAATTGGCTGATTTGCGGCTTCGCGTTGCGGCTGCACAGAAACTCGAAGCCTCGATGACAAAAAAACTGCAGGATCCAGGGGCGACACTGGAATCTGCCACACAAGCCGACCTGACACAAACCGCGGAAATCCGCGCGAGATCCCTGGCGGATGCCGCCAAAAGAAAGGCCCGAATCCTGAAGCGGATGGACCTAGAACTATATGTGCGACCCGAATTCGAAAAACTTGGGCTGTCGCCAGTCCAATGGGAAAAGTACGCATCGCTCATACTTGAGCGCGGAGAATCTCTGGCTGACGCGCGAGGCGCCGCCCATGCGCAGGGGCTTGCAGGAGCGGACTATCAGGCAGCCGTGCACGGCGTAGTGGATGCGGTCGACGCCGAGATCCGCGGGGTGGTGGGCGATCAAGCTTTTCAACAATTGCAGGATTTCAACGAAGCGCTGCAATTGTGGCAGGAAGTCCAAAGTCTCGCTAATAATCTGCTTCGATCGGATATTTCACTTAGCACCGATCAGGAAACTCAATTGGTGCAATTGCTCGCGAGCAATCGCTCAGCTTTGCCAAGCGTCGAGGAGGGCGTGTTTTTCGTCCCCAACGCCGTTGTCACCCAGGCTCAAGGTATTCTTTCAGCGCCTCAATTTGCCGCGTGGAGCAGACAAGAATCCGTCCGCGAACTCGCGCACCAGTCCAACGATCTTTTCAGCGGACCCGTAGTTCCTGCTACCATTACTAAGGCTCAGTGATTGACGGGGCCGTGATAGGCGGGAGCCGATTTGTCCTCATCATGACCCGCGCAAGCAAATCTGGCCCCGGATTTAGCAGCGTTTCGTCAAACCAGATGCTCACGGGCCCGGCGATGGGATCTAAAAGCCAAGAAAGAATGACATGGTCGTTTCCCCACGGCAGAGTAGCGGTGAACGTCAGGTGCGGCGGCCGGGTGTGCGCATCGAGGATATCCGATTCGGTCGGGGGAATCCAACGGTCGTTTTTGCCGCGGATGTAAAGTATTGGCGCGTTGGTTCGTTCCACGGCCGATAGGATATCCGTATTGCTCCACGAGAAATGGGCCATTTTGGCGGCCCGGTCCAATGCGTTTGAAAAATCCTCGTCTGTCCAGGACTTGACCATCCCCGGGATCACTCCGTGGGCGAATTCCACAACGCCATTGCGGGCATCGCTGAATGGCTCAAGCGCTACAACCGACGCGATGCGGGGATCCTTGCCGGCCAATTCCAAGGCAATACTCGCACCGTACGACGATCCGAGGACTCCGATCGGTCCGGTTGCGAGCCCGCGCTTTTCCGCATCGTCGAGCACTTGCTCGAGATCACGCACCTCGAACGCGCCGTAGCCGATCCAATTACCCGTGGACCGACCGTGACCGCGCAGATCCACAAGAATCGAACGATAGCCAAGCTTGGCCAGGAAAAAGGCCCAGTGGAGCATGCCCTCCTTCGAATCCTCGTAACCGTGAAGGATCAGGATCGTGGCCTTCGCCGGTGTACGCGGATCAGGACGATTTGTGGGGATGGTCCAATTGGAGATTGGCTTCAGGGTGACGCGTCCGTCCGCCAGCGGTCTTTGGCTTATGGTCATGCTATAGCCATAGTCGCCGGGTGCGATGACTGCTGCGGAGAGAATAGCCTGCGGCGGGCCAACGGGAACACCCCAGGCCAAGGCATAAGTCTCATCGTCGCGGACCAGGATATCGTGGTTCTTTGGCTTTAGTACGTCTGGCGTTGTTCGAATGTTCGGCGCTTCTACGACCGCTTTCGTTAGAATCGCGGTCATGCAACCACTCGACGGCAGGAGCGCGAGCGCAGCGGTCGAGAGGAACAAAGCGGTATGGATACTATGCTTGGATTGGGGTTCCATCCGGCTTGAGATCACGGGACTAGACCTGATAGAGCTGCAGCGGAATGGGATCGAGGATCTTTGCCTTCGGCATATTCGCCGCGAGCTGTCGCGCGACCCAGGCGCGAGCCGGCGGATCGCCGTGAGTGACAACGATGCTCCGCGCTTGAGTCTGCATCGCAAAGGCAACCAGCTCCTCGCGGTCGGCGTGCCCGCTTAGTTCGAAGCGGTCCACCCGCGCCTTGAGCTTTGCCCTCACGTGCACGGCCTCAAACAGAAAGCTGTCGCCCGGCTTCGCCTTGAGCAGCTTGCCGCCGGGGGTGTCCGGATCGCAGTATCCGACGAAGCCGATCGTGTTTCGGGCGTGCCCCACCAGGCCCGACGCGAGAGTGTAGCTCGGAGTTTTTTCAACCATCATCCCCGAACTGACGACATACAGGGCGTTCTGGCCGGGATCTTCACCCGGGTGAAGTTTGCGCGGCAGCGGGCGCACGTGCAGGTCCTTGACGATCGAGCGCTGGAAATTCACATGCTTGGTCTTGCGGCTGATCTCATCAAAGTAGTCCACGAGGTCCAGGCCGAGTCCCGAACCGTAGATCGGGCAATCGACCAGCCGCCGAAATCGGCGGGCATCATGGAGGATCGAGAGTATTTCCTGCATGCGCCCGAGCGCGAATACCGGGATCAAGAATGAACCGCCCTTCTGGATCGTTTCGTTGATTCCATCGACGAGCCGCGCCATCTCGGCACCCCGGCTCTTGTCCGCGGGGCGTTCGGTGTCGCCGCGGGTCGTCTCGGTGACCAGCGTGTCGAAGTGCCCCGCCGGGAACTTGGCGCCAGGCACCGTGCGCTGGTCGGCGAAAAGCACGTCGCCCGTGAAGAAGATGGCCCTGTGCTTATGATGGATTTCCAGGCCCGCGGCGCCCGCGACGTGGCCGGCGGGATGAAAAACGATCTCTATTTCGTCTCGGGCTCCGCGGATGTGCTTTGCCTGTCCGAAATTAAGGCCGATAAGACGCTTGGCGCAGCGATCGATCTCTTCATGGCTGAAAAGGGGGTAATCGGCGATTTGGTCTTCTTCCTTCTGCCTCATCATCACGTTGACCGAATTGTGCAACATGCGCTCGATTATCATCTTGCTCGATGTGGTCATCACGACGGGCGCCTCCGGATGTTCGCGCATCGCGATCGGCAGGCTGCCGATATGGTCCAAGTGACAGTGGGTGATTACAATCAGGTCGAGGTTGCGGCCGCGCAAAGGGGAAAAATCCGGCGTCGCACGGCGCCCAGTCTTTTTTGGGTGCAGCCCGCAATCAATCATTAGATTGAGGTCGCCGAGTTGCACGAACAGCGAATTGGCACCGATGCCACCGTCGCGGTTCAGGTCGATTAACTTCATAAAGGCTCATAGGAAACCGAGAGTTCCGCCGATCACAACCGCGAACTCTTGACACGCGGCGCAATGGGGACGCTCTTTTCCCTTATCTAAATCACGGGAATGCGCGGCAACGCCCAGGAAATATGACCCCTCACATCGGCGTTTTGAATATCTCCGACCGCGCGAGCGCAGGGGTCTATCTGGACACCCCCGGCCAATCCTGCGCGGCTCTACTTCGCGAATGGATCACGACCCCCTTCGAGACAGACTACAAGGTGATCCCGGATGAGCGGGCATTGATCGAGGGCGAACTGCGCCGCATGGCGGACGAAGCCGGATGCTGCCTTGTCGTCACGACCGGCGGCACGGGCCCCGCTCCGCGGGACGTCACTCCGGAGGCGACCGCGGCGGTCTGCGAAAAGATGCTGCCGGGTTTTGGCGAACTCATGCGATCGGTGTCGCTCAAGTACGTGCCCACAGCGATTCTATCCCGCCAGACCGCCGGGGTCCGCGGCCGCACGCTGATTGTCAATCTCCCCGGCCGTCCCAAGGCGATCCGCGAGAACCTCGAGGCCGTGTTTCCGGCGATTCCATACTGCATAGACCTGATCGGCGGGCCCCGCCTGGAGGCGAGCCCGGCGGCCCCGAAAGTGTTCAGGCCCGCCCCGTAACCGTTCAAAGGTCGGTGTATTTTTCGGCGCGGCCCCGCGCTTTCTCGACGGGATATTTCCGGGCGTTCGCCGCCATCTTGTCCTCGATTGCGCGGGCGACATCGAGGCTCGTCGAATTGGCGAATTCCAAGGCGTAGATGACTACGTCTGCGAGTTCCTCGGCGATCTTCGGCCGTTTGGCAGGGTCATTTGCAATTTCCCGCGAATGTTCGGGGCTTGCCCAAAGAAAATGCTCCATGAGCTCCGCGGTTTCGGCTGCGAGCGCCATGCTGACGTTTTTTGGAGCGTGAAACTGCTCCCAATCGCGTTCCCGGGCGAAGGCAAGAATCCGGCTTTTTAACTCGGCTATGGAGGCGGTGGAGTCGGTGAGGGCGGCCATGGGCAAACCCTGGAGAAGGGGGGGACGTCACGCAATCTTCACTGTCGCCGAAAAAAATAACTTGGCATGGGACCTGCGATATGTAGTTTGAATTTCGATCCAATGAACCGGACCCAGCAACAGCAGCGCAGCCACGCAGGCGCCTCGAATTCGAAGGCCTGCGTCCGCCATGC
>Ga0182024_10003241_pt1 | contig 39076 bp, 35 predicted proteins | sample P32metaG_FD_120480 | JGI IMG/M metagenome (GOLD analysis project Ga0182024, IMG submission 120480) | Permafrost microbial communities from Stordalen Mire, Sweden - P3-2 metaG (Illumina Assembly) | ecosystem: Environmental > Terrestrial > Soil > Wetlands > Permafrost | place: Sweden: Stordalen...
CCGAACTGGGCAACATCTCCTCACGCTTCGAGAGTGCACGGAAGCTGATGGGCTATTGCGGCGTGTTTCCGAGCGAAGACTCCAGCGGCAAGCGCATTCGACGAGGCGGCATTACCAAGGCCGGCAACGCTCACCTCAGACGAATCGTGGTGGAATCGGCCTGGTCCTATCGACATCTGCCCCGCGTGGGGGCCAAGCTGCGCAAACGACAACAAGGGGTCCCGGCAGAGATCACCGAGATTGCATGGAAAGCGCAGAACCGCCTGCACAAGCGTTACATGAAGCTGACCATGGCAGGCAAGGATCAGAGGAAGACCATGACGGCTGTCGCACGCGAACTGCTGGGCTTCATCTGGGCCATCGGAATCAAGGCCGAAGCAGCCGGGAAGCAACAAATGGCGGCATGACGGGAACCGAAAGAACAAAAGCAAAAACTTTCCAAATAAGGAAAAAACAAAGACCGACCAACCAATGAACAGCGCTATCAAATTCGAGGACAGAGTCAGCCGCAGCCGGAGCAAGCACGAAGGAGAATCCTCGGCGGACATTTGCGACAGGCACAGCCGGACTCGCGTGGATAGTCAGAGGCAGCTCCCGACGGATCATGATTATGCGGTTTCGACCCGCGAATATCAGCTTGATCAATCGTCGCCATTACCTGCCACGGCTGCTGCTGACCCTGTCCTCGAAAAGACAAATACAAAAACCACCCCAACGATTCGCAGATGTTGACAGGATCACACCATATCATGTCCGGATAGCCGACAATCCGCCCGGAGCACGTATGACGCTACAGGCACCCAGCGAACGGCCTGGGAATGGGTGCAGATGGCGCACTCCGCGGCTTCTTCCCCAAAAGGCTTCTTGCAATGTCACCATGACAAGCGTGCCTTGTAAGCGATGTTTATCCTCTATCTATGTGGCGTTGTTGGGGAGCAACCGGGGAGTCGTGAAAGTTGACGCGATCGCCTGGAAGATATCACTCAGGCTTACTGTCGCATGAGAAGCGTCCTGGCAGGTGCTGCCCGATCCGCTCTGGTTGTAGTCGGAGTAGAAATACGCCAAGGAAGTTGCGATGTTCTCCATCGTCAAGCATGGGGTAACCTGGGAGAGGTTGAAGGAGACGTTCGCACTGCTAACGACAGAACTTTGAAGCGTGGTATCGGTCAAGCCGATGTTCCACCCGCTGTTGCAACCCGTACCCTCCGAGCCGTAGGCGACCGAGTACACCCTGGTTCCTTTGCTTGTGGCATACTGTGCGGCCGCCATTGCCTGCTGGCACTGGTCAAACCAATCCGGATACACGCCCTTTGACGATCCGCTTCTTGAACCCCCGGATGGCGAGGAACTGAGCGTGTCATAGCCGAGCGTGCTCGAAGCGCTGGTTGCTGGAGTGTAATAAGCGGGGACGGGATCGGCAGGACTCGTGCTGGTAGGCCCTACCTCGCTGAGGGCCGGGCCCGACGGGAACTCATTCGCGTCCGCGTATTGGTTGGAGGAGTTGGCTGTTCCGTAGGCGCCGGAATTGAATGATACTCCAGCCGATGTTTTACCCTCATAGTAGCTGGCGTTGGACTGGCCATCGCTGAGGACGATGATCGCGTTATTCCCCCCGTTTGGCGAGTTTGCAGCCTGTTCGGCAACCAGCGCCGCCTGCGCCTCATAGATTGCGCCTGGAAGGTAGGTGTTTCCGAATCCGCTGCCGGAACCGGTACCCCAGATGCCGAAAGTATACGTCAGGCAACCTTTGGTACTCCCAACCCCGACCGCCTTCACGAGGTCGGAACTGGAGTTCAAACCGCCCGTGGCCGAAGGTGCGTAATAATCGCTCAAGAACGGGGTGATCTGGTAGGTCGCTGTCCACGTCTTGCCTGGAGACGTGGCAGCCGAGGTGGTTGTATAACTCATGGACGTGGCGTTCGGCACCCCATTCAAGGCTGCCCCCGGAACGGGCAAAGTGTACGGCGCGGCTATCGGCTGGTTGGGATAGTTCGTCCAAGTGGCAGGGGTTCCGCTGCAGTTGATCTCGTCGCTCAACGAGCTATTGGAGACTCCGTTATAGGACGTCAATATATTCGGAAATGTGAACAGGCTCACCCGGACATTGGAGCCTGAGCCGCTGCAACTGGATTCACCGTTGGGGCAAGGACTGGTGCTCTCCAGCAAAGCCTGTGTGCCAGTCAAGGCGCATTGGAACTCCGTGAGGTTGTTGCAGTTGCTGTCCGTTGAGGCCATTGATCCCGTGGAGTCAATGATGATGGCCACGTTCCACAGATTTGCGGCTGGCCCCATGGACGCAGCCGCGGTTGCCCCCACCTTAAGTGTCGGGACGCCGAAAAGACCCATCAAGAATGTCTTCACGTTGGCGGAATTGACGACCTTCACGGCGTTCGGGGCAGAGCCCGAGACACACGAAGATCCCTTTGGCATCAGGGAGTTCAGGCACTCCGTCGTCACCGTCGTGGAGACATTGCTCAGCCCGGATTGGGCGTTCTCACCGCCGCTTGACGCACTGTATTGGTCCGCCTCCGTGGTAGTGTTGACGCTTGCCGAATTGGAGGTGTAGGTTAACCTGGCGGCGGCCAGCGCCGCCGCATTGGCGGAATTCTGGAGCTGCGCACGAACAACGTAGGCGTGACCCACGTCAACCGTCAAGCCCAACGCGCCAAGTAAGGCGACCATTCCTAACGCTACGAATGGGAGAGTCTGCCCGCGCTGGTCGCTTAGCGCTCTTCGGGCGAAAGACAAAGTGGTTTTTCTCATTGGACTTCTCTCCTTGGTCTTGAGGGTAATGTTCATGTCGGGTCACCGCTGCTGCCAGTTGGTAGCCTGTCGAGAATTTGGGCCCGTCTGAACCCTGATCGTTCTCCTTGTATGCTGTCCTGCCCTCGCGAGAACAGTGACTAGCTTACGTAGCTGCCGAGGGTGGTGCTGATCCCCTGGAAAGCGAGGTTTAGGCCGCCAGCCAGAGCCTTCATGCCTGCTGTCGCGCCAAAGGCAATCAGAGCAACGACCAGGGCGTATTCAACCAGGTCCTGACCCTCTTCACGGCTGGCCAGATCCTGGAACATCACATAAAACTTCAGAAGCACGGTGTTCATAAGCGTGTCCTCTCAAAATGGGATTTGGTGCGCCATCATGTTGAAATCTACATGCGTGCTCTGCTTATTGAAATAGCGGTTAAGTTGTAGCCGCTATGGCGAAGTGGAGCACTTTGGGGGATATGTAGACCTTTTTGAGCTTTTCGAGTTACCAGGGTGGTAGCTCGGCCAGATTGGAGCGGTCAGCCAGAGGCATATCCTGGGCCGCGGGTTCCGGGCAAATCACCGGCTACCCGTAAGTTACCAGCTGATCAATAGTCCAGCACGGCTTCGGCGTGGACGAGGTTTTCGGTGCCCTGAAGCCTCTGCTGGCCTGTGTGGGACAGCACGATGCAACTCTCATTTGGGTGGGCGGCGAGCTAAATCTGATCCAGCACAAGCCAACCGGCCCGACAACCAATTGGACACCGAAATCCCCATCGGTTCCCAAGTGGGGCTCTCTGCATCCGAGTCTTTCTGAGGTGACATTGACAAGGCCCGGAGAGTCCACACCCTCCGGCTAACCTGCTCGACTTCACTCTACCGAACTAGGTCTCCCAGGTCTGAACCGCCGGTCAGTCTCGTTGGCACAAGCGCGGCTACGTCGAATGTGGTTCGGAGCACAGGAACCACAAGGTAGCGGTCACCTCCTGGGCCAACCAGAACGCGATTCCGGCTTCATCGTCCGCGTCGCTGCTCATTTGGAGATATTGCATGGCCTCGCGGTACGCGAAATCCTCCGCTTCCACTGCGGCTTCTTGCAGGACTGGGTCGCAGGTGATGGCTAGGTTCATATTCATGAGCAAGTGAATATCCTGCCGAACCGCTTCGGCCAGTTCGCCCTGCGTCGTATCGACGTGGTCAAGTACCCAGGCTGTATAGGTGGCTCGAAGGGCAGTTGCAGCATCCGGGCAAAGTTTGGGAAAGCTCGCTGAGTCAAGAAGGCCTCGGTACACCTGACTAGAAGTTCTCATGGTTGCGTTCGCTGTTGGCATGCTTACTCCTGACGTAGTCGTTCGTTGTGGGGCTGACTCCGGACCCCTGTCGAGCGTACGACCATCCCGTCTTCGCGTGGCGAACTTCGGCGGGTTGCAGTATGGGATTTGGTGCGTTCTGGGCGCGGACGCGGCTGATGTTGGGCCGGGCGGTGGCTACACCGCTTCGAGAGGAACGACGTCGCTGAATTAGATTTATCAGGCCTTCGACGGCGGCGTCTGCGCCAAATTGCACGTATTTGAATGATTCATCAGTAACTTCTGCAGCCATCACCCTCCAAAGAAGTACGCCTCCCGAAAGCGGAATCCCGTCTTGCTCGCCCAGAACAACAGCCAAGTGGTTGATAAGCTTACCTTGGCAGTAACTGACGGATTGGCGACAATCGAGGCACAACCCCATTCCTAGAGCCTGCGGCGTTTGCGCGGACCAATTTCGCGAAGTTATTCTGATGACTCGCCGTTGACGGAACGCCGAATTCGATCCTGGCAAACGGGGAGCAGAACGTCATGAGCAATGAATGGTTCGCGAGGCCTGTGCTGTTCGTAGCGGATATCGACAGGTCCGTCGATTTTTACGTGAAGCAGCTCGGGTTCACTCAACCGTGGCGATATGAGGAGGGGGGGAAAGCGTGGGTCGCGCAAGTCGACCGGCAGGGTTGCGAGCTCATTCTCTCTTCTCAATGGCCCAATAAAGTCGGCAAGGGCCTTATGTTCATCTCGCTCGATGTCGGCGTGCTCGATGCCTTGCGCGCGGAACTGGAAGGGCGCGGCATGGATGTGAAGGACGGGCAGTGGGGCTACCGGCTCATGGTCATCGCGGACCCGGACGGCAACGAGCTCTACTTCCCCTATCCGACGTCGCTTGCTACCGGTTCCCTCATCACGCCGAACCCCGGGCATTGAGCTGAAAGGCGGGGTTCTGTCCGGATCGGCGACGATACAACCGGAACAAGGACGGCGAGCGGTGGTTCCCTTCAATATGCGCACCACACTGTGAACAACCAAGCTGGGACCGGGACGTCCGCCGCACGGCAGGGACTCAACGAGCGCGGGCAAAAACGACCGTCGCATCATCAGGTTGCTCCCTGTCAACGACGCTGCAAGACACCCTCACCGCCCGAACGGGATCTGCACGCGATCACTTCTGTGCGATCCGGCATGCTGGGATATCGGGACCTGTAATCGTCGCATTCTTGTTGTAAAGATCGAACGTGCCCTTCCCGGGCAATCTGAACAGTTTCGCATCCACTCCTCCGGACCCGATCAGATTGAAATGCGTGGTGGAGCAGTTTGGAACGATGCTCAGCGGACCGGAGCCGGCGTAATCGTACTCATCCACCCACTGAACATAAGCGCCACCTTCGGTCTTGAAGAAATCCGGCATATCGTTCGAAAAAGCAATTCGCTTGGCCACTTCATGTTTGCCTGGACTGGCGATCTCAATCACAAAGGCAATGACTTTCTCGCGGTGATCGATGCGGACCCCGCTTCCGCGTCCTATGAAAAATTGATCACGACCGTGGTAACCGATCAGCCGACCATGCAGATTCATCACACTGAATACGTGATGCCCGCAAGCGGGATGCTCTTCGCCAACGATCATCTTGCCGGGCGAACTTTCATATTCGACGCGCGCAACCCCCTCTCTCCGAAGATCGTGACTTCCTTTACCGACATGGCGGGCTATATGCATCCGCACTCCTATCCGCGGCTGCCCAATGGCCATGTCCTGGCCAGCTTTCAGCACTCCCATCACGACATGGTCGAAGGATGCAGGTCTTCAGAAGCTTGAGTCGGCCGGGAATCGCGATTGGTCTCCGAAACCTTCGGGTTGCTCCGGTAGATCGAGCAGCCCCGGAAGCGTGTCTCGGGCAAGCGGCACATTGTGTACGCCGCAGGCAGGCGGCTATTGAGCCTTGCCGTTGGAAGCATGATTGTTCCATGCCGAACCCCCAGCGAGAGACTTCCACCAAACACACATAGGATACCAATCGGCCAACGGGCTGGGAAGGGGTTCCCAAGTGTGTACAGGGAGTGGCGCCCCGGTACCTCGAAGATAAAGTTGAAACGCGGCCAAAATTGAACAGACACGCATTCCTGTGATGGCTACCCTTTTTGGACTATAAGACAGTAGCAATGGAAGGGGTGCATCATGGTCCATCAGTTCCAGCCGAACTTTCCTCACAGATTGAACGATGATCGGTCATACGATTCGATCTGCACTTTGTGTCTTCAGATCGTTGCCACGGCGAAGAATGAAGCCGAACTTCTTCAACATGAGCGGAGTCACAAATGCGACCCGGTGCGGCTCTATGAAGCCAGCTATTTTACGGACTGGTCTCGCACAATCGCCATCTAGGAACAGCGGTGCTTTCTGTAACCGATTTCTGCTCCACAGGCCATAATGACGTGGCTGTGACCGGGCCAGGACGCGCTGCTGGAAAAATCACTGGAATGGTGCGGAGGAGGGGACTTGAACCCCTATGCCTTGTGGGCGCCAGCACCTCAAGCTGGTGCGTCTGCCAATTTCGCCACCTCCGCTTGAGGTGATCTCAACAAGTATACCAAAAGGGCGAGTGGATTGAGGAGGGTTGCTGCGAGCTGTTCGCGGGCGGCGAACGGGGGGCACGTCAATGAGCGGGCTGCGGTGCGGGCTGCGGCGAAGCGGCCATCTTTGCGCGCAAACGCTTCTCCGCGTCGGCGCTCCAGTATTTGCAGTCGAGGCGTATAAAGACTGAGGTGTAGGGGATGGTCATTTTGGTCTTGAGGACAAGAATGTTGAAGTGCCTGGAGGCCTCTTCGATGCTGGCGATGATGCGGTCGTGGGGCAGGGACTCGACCGGGTAGGCGCGGAGAAGATCGGCAATTTCAACGCGATAGGTCGTTGCGCCGGGTGCGTCCTCTTCAGGGAGGAAGGGCAACTCCGCATCAAGTGAAATGACCGGCCGAACGTGAATTGACCTGTCGACAGCGCCGAGTACGTGGCGAACGACTTCCAATTGGCCGGCGTTGGTTTCGATGGTTTCGATTCCGGGAGCGGCCTGCAGCGGATATGCCGAATCGACGATCAGGATCCAGTTGCGGTGGCCAAGCAGGGGCATGGCTTCAGCGACCTTTGCTTTCCAGTCAGAGGGTGCGGGGGCCTGGGCGGCGAGGATGGATGGGAGTGGCAATAAAAGGGTGAAGACTAGCATGGCTTTGCGCATGGAATTGATCCTCATTTAGCTGGGAACGGAGCAGGCACAGCTTCGCTTCCCGTCCAAAACACTACACGATTTTGGAGCAGCGCGGCAGGGGCCGAGAATCCATGGGCGAGTTCTGTCACAGGGCCATGTATTCCCTCAGGGGCTAAACAGACAGCGGAAAAACTCTGTTGTCTTGAAAGGGCATGGCTTTAGCCGTGCCGAAAGTGGATCAGGTAGGAGCGCGGCTTTAGCCACTGAGGGAATGTAAGTCATTGAAAATAAATTCCCTCAGGGGCTAAAGCCCAAAATTTATTTTGCCTTTCTGGCGGCACGGCTAAAGCCGTGCCCTTTCAAAACGACCGAAAGCAAGGCCCGAGGGGCCTTTTTCCGGAGCCTGTAAAGCCCCGCGCTCATTTTGCTGCTTTTGCGGCACGGCTGAAGCCGCGCCCTTTCAAAGCGTCGACTTGTTCAAAGATGCCTTGGAACGGCAGGCCTAATCCTCGATAAGACGCGCCATCCAGGCAGCGAGAGCTTGCTGGTCGGGGGTTCCGGCGGCGTGAGCGGCTTGGACGTTGATGCGCTCCTGAGGGTCGCGATTCTGGCTGATCTTGAATTTGCCTTCAATGCGGGCAACGGAGATTCGGAAACCAACAATTCCTGCCAGCATGGTGCGGCGGAAGCCATCGGGCATGGCGCGCCATTGCTCAGCGAATGAGGGCTCGTTAGCCTGGATGAGGCCGGCGAGCAGAGCACATTTGCCGGCTTCGTCTTCGACGAGTTCCAGCGTTCCATAGGCGTGAATGGCGATGTAGTTCCAGGTGGGCACAGAGAGCGGGTCGACGTAGATGGTTGGCGAGACGTAGCTGTGCGGGCCGGGAAAGACGACCAGGGTCTCGTTGCCCGCGAGAGATTGCCAGTGTCGATTGGCCTTGGCGAAGTGGCCCTCGATCAGGCCATGGGGGCCTTCATCTTTGACCACCAGCGGAAGATGCGTGGCAACCATGGCTCCTGCTGCCTCGGCGCTTCCTTGCGGGCCGAAGAGGATGGCGAATGAGTAAGCCTGCATGGCCTCGATGAGGAGGTCACGGTCGGCGACCCGATTGAATTTGGGCGAGTACATTGGGCTCCTAGTGAAGGGTGGGGACCGTAGAGGCTCAGCTTCATGATAAAGGAAGCAAGTTTGCCCGCTCCGCCGATGGCGAGTTAGAGCGCGTTTCAAAAACAGGTCTGGCCTCAAACCAGGCGCTTCCACGCGTGCCGGGTGAGCTGTCAAGCTTCCGCTATGACCGATCGGCGGAAGCTGTTGACCGGCGAAGAGTGGAAACCGATACGGCCGTTGTTTCCCAAGCCGCTGCGGAGACACGATCGGCGATGACGCCCGCTAATGACTGCAGCCTCCATTCATGAATGCCGATGAGTAGGAGAGAGGGAACAGAGTGAGCAGTATAGATCAGACGGGCCTGTAGTTCGCTCGATACCCTGACTACAAAGCTAGATCCGCGGATTTTGGAGGGATCGACCATCCGAGGAACAAGAACGCCGACTTACAGCGTCGCCCTGTTTCCTTCTACGGACCGACTAACACGAAGTTGACCGTGCAGCAAAGTGTGCGTTGGCTCACAAGTAGCAGCGCAAAAAGATCCAAGTTACACGGGAAGAGAGAGGAACTACCATGACATTCCCGAGAACCTTGAAGCTGCGCCTGCAGAGAATCTTCGCAAACGTTAGCCCTGTTGTATTGTTTGCCTTACTTCTCACGATGGGCCTGTTCAAGCCGGCGCTCGCCCAAACCGCGCCACCCCTGGGCACAGCCCAGAGCTACGCCATACTGGGCTCCTCAACAGTAACCAATACCGGCCCGTCCGTAATTACGGGCGATCTCGGCCTCAGTCCGGGAACATCAGTCACCGGCTTCCCGCCCGGCATCGTCGACGGGGGCTCAACTTACGTCGCGGACGCTAAAGCGAAGCAGGCTCGGGCGGATGCGACTACCGCCTACGGCGATCTGGCAGGTCAGACTTGTAATACCACCTACAGCGCGCCCAAGGACCTGGGCGGATTGACGCTCGTTCCAGGTGTCTATTGCTTCGGGTCCACTGCTGCCATCACGGGAACGCTCACTCTGAATGAGGAGGGCAACCCCGACGCCGTATTTATCTTCCGTGTGCCCAAAACCCTCATCACAGCCAGCGACGCCTCCGTGGCGCTCGTCAATGGCGCGCAACCATGTGGGGTCTTCTGGCATGTCGGCAGCTCCGCGACTCTTGGGACGGGGACAAACTTTATTGGAACCGTTATCGCCCTTGCGAGTATCACCTTCGATACCAACGCCACCTCGACCGGCAGGGCACTCGCACTCACCGGCGCGGTGACGCTGGATTCGAACACTGTGTCCGTCCCCTCGTGCGCCGCGACGGGCAACTCCCCACCCGTAATCAGTAAGTCATTCATCGCGCCCTCTATTAACGCGGGCGACAATTCGACACTTACCTTGACTTTGAGCAATCCAGACAGCACCGCGGCCACCATCACATCGCCCCTGATCGACACGTTCCCCAGCGGCATGTTCGTCTCCGGAGCTGCGAGCACCACCTGCGGAGGAACAGTCAGTGCTGTGATTGGCCAATCCGCCATCTCCCTGACCGGAGGCACCATCCCGGCCGATGGAAGCTGTACCGTGACGGTGGCGGTGTCCGCGCCAGTCGCAGGCGCTTACATCAACTCGGTGCCATCCGGCGCGTTGATAACCAGCAATGGCAACAATGTATCTCCGGCCGTCGCCACCCTGACGGTCACTGTTCCCGGCATGATTCCGCCCACGCTCGGAAAGTCGTTCAGCCCGGCGATGATTTCTCTCGGCGGCGTTTCGGAACTTGTCCTTACGCTGAGCAACGGCAACTCCGTGGTCGATACCATGACAGCGCCGCTCACGGATCACTTGCCTGCCGGCCTCGCCGTCGCCGGCCCCGCCAGTACTACCTGCGGTGGAACAGTCGATGCTCCGATCGGAAGCAAGTCTGTCACTCTCACCGGAGGCGCCATACCTGCCGACGGCTCCTGCACTGTCTCCGTCAACGTCTCTCCCGACTGTGGATGCGCCTACCACAACTCTGTGAGAGCCGGCGCACTGAAAACCGACCATGGCGAAAACGCTGCCCCTGCCGTCGCCACCCTGACCGTCACCAAGACCGCTCCGGGCGGTCCGCCTAAGTTAGGCAAGTTCTTCTTCCCGGATGAAATCAAACCTGGAGGGATCACTACTCTTACCATCACCCTGACGAACCCCGATGCTACGGCCGCAACGCTAACGGCGCCGTTGACGGACGACTTGCCCAGCGGCATGGTCGTCTTCGGCCTGCCAAGCACTTCTGTCCCGGACAACACTTGCGGTGGAACGCTCACTGCCACCAAGGGCAGCACGCACGTAACCCTTACAGGTGGAGAGATACCGGCGGACGGCTCTTGCAAGATCACCATTTTGGTCTCTGTGCGGAAAGCAGGGACTTACGTGAACTCGCTGCATAGAGGGTCACTCAAGACCAGCCACGGCAGCAATCCAGACCAGGCGAATGCATCTCTTTTCGTCAGCGAATCCGTGGGCGGGGGCACCCAACTGCTCAAGTCTTTCTCTCCCGCCACTATCAAGAATGACGGCGTCTCAACCTTGACCATTACTCTCAAGAACTCCGACGCGCTGCCCGCAAAGCTCACGGCGCCACTGGTCGATTACATGCCTAAGGGCATGGTGGTCCATGGCGGCGCAAGTAATACCTGCGGTGGAGTGGTCAAGGCCACAGTGGGCAAATCAACCGTGATTCTAACCGGCGGCGCAATTCCGGCAAATGGCTCCTGTACCGTGACTGTTCGAGTTACCGCTCCTTGCAATATCTATTTCAACAATTTGGCCCGTGGAGCGCTGCAGACCAGCAACGGCAGCAATCAGGAACCAGCCGGGGCGAGCTTGACTGTGACCCCTGATGATTAGGGCGGTTCTACAACTTGCTTGGGCTTTGTGGCGCCGCTGAAGGTGGCTTCTCTTGAGAAAACCCGATATGCAGATGCCAAAACCTACACGCTCTTGCAGGGTGGGAAGGCCGGGCATCTGCGCAGGGGTACCCGGCGAGGGCAAGCGGGCAGATTCTCAGCGCGCATCAGCGGCCGGGCTTGACCTCCGTGGTTGAGGATGCGCATTCCGATGAGCTCGATGGCGTGTATGGGGTTCGTTCGCAAGATCGAATGCAGCGTTGACCAGCGCGATATGTGAGAACGCCTGTGGGAAGTTGCCGACCATGCGCTTTTGCTGGGTGTCGTACTCCTCGGAAAGAAGGCCGAGATCGTTGCGCAGCTGAAGCAGCCGTTCAAACAGGGCCTGCGCATCCTTTACGCGGCCAATGGCCTTCAGGCTGCTCACCATCCAGAAGCTGCTGGCCAGAAACACACCCTCGCCCGGCGGCAGCCCGTCTTCGACCTTCGACGTGTCGTAGCGCAACACGAGGCCTGCCGGCATAAGCTCACGCTCGATCGCCTCAACCGTACCCTTGACGCGCGGATCGCTGCCGGGCAGAAAACCAACCACGGGCATCAGGAGCAGGGAGGCATCGAGCTGCTCTGAACCATAGGCTTGAGTAAAGCTGCCTTTCTTTTCGCTGAAAGCCCGCAAGCAGATTTCGTTGTGAATCGTGTCCCGAATCGCCTTCCATTTCTCAATGGGAGCCTCGTAGTGAAGCTGTTCGGCCAGCAACACGGCGCGATCGAAGGCCACCCAGGCCATCATCTTCGAGTAGGTGAACTGCTGCGGCCCTCCCCGCACTTCCCAGATGCCCTCATCCGGCTGCTGCCAGATTTTCTCCAACTGCTCCAGCAACAGCACGAGCATGCGGAAATCATCCTCTATGTGCCGGCCCATGCTGTGCTGAGCGTGGAAGAAAGAATCCAGCACTTCGCCGTAAATATCGAGCTGTAACTGCCCGGCCGCCGCGTTGCCAACTCGCACCGGCCGCGAGTTCTCATATCCGGGAAGCCACCCAACTTCCCACTCGAGAAGCTGACGTTCGCCCTTCAGGCCGTACATGATCTGCACCTGTTCCGGACTTCCAGCCAGAGCGCGCAGCAACCAGTTCTGCCACGCCGCGGCTTCGTCGAAGTAACCGCCGTTGGCCAGGGCAAGCAGTGTGAAGGTGGTGTCGCGAAGCCAGCAACAGCGGTAATCCCAGTTGCGGACGCCGCCAATGAACTCGGGCAAAGAAGTGGTGACAGCAGAGACCACACCACCTGTGGGACGAAAGATCATGGCCCGCAGCGTGATCAACGAGCGCTCAACGCCATCACGATATTTGCCTTTGTACTTGAGGCGGTGAGCCCAACGGCGCCAGCGCAGTTCGCAATCCGCGAGAGTTTGCGCGATGTTGATTTTTCTAGGATTGGGCTTGTACGAAGAGCCATAGGCCAGCGAGAAAGTTACGCGTTCGCCGCGACGCACCGTGAAGTCGGCAACTGTCTTCAGATTTTCTCCATGCATGGGAACTGAAGCGCGGAGAACGGCCAGGTTGGGGCCGGCAATGGCCCGAACGCCTTCTTTGATGTGTGTCACCCACGGAACCGTCCGGCCGTAGTCGAAGCGCAGCGCCATCTCCATGCGCACTGGGATTTTTCCGCGAATGCCTTCAACAATGCGGACAATGTGGGAGTTTCGCTGCCGAACTGGCATGAAGTCGATCAGGCGGAATGCGCCATCCGGATGCTCAAATGTAGTTTCAAGGATCAACGTGTGGGGGCGATAACGGCGCGTCGTTTTCCATTTGCCTTTCGCGGGGGCAATCTTCCAGCAGCCGTTTTCTTCAGAGCCTAAAAGCGCGGCAAAGCATGCTTCGGAGGAGAAATCCGGCCAGCAGAGCCAGTCGATGGAGCCGTTCTTGTCGACCAGCGCGGCGGTCTCGCAATCTCCAATTAAGGCATAGTCTTCAATTTTTGCGGGCATATGAGCTTCGATCGTTTGCGGATAATCTTGTGGTTGAGTTTGGGTTTGTGCCGGTGTAGCAATTTTCGTTGGATGCGGAGAATGGGGAAAGCTTCGCACTCCTGTGAGCCAAAAAGTGGAACGAAGCAAATCGCCAGCAGTTTACGAATCGGGAAGATTCAGCGGCGGGCCACCCTGGTAGTAGAAGGGCCGGTCGCCATACTTCTCTCTGAGTTGGGCAATCTTGTACAGATGATATTGGAAGTAAAGGAATGAGAAGAAGAGCGTCATCGCACCGCTCAGATAAAGGCCGATGGGTTCGCGGACGTTGTAATGGATATGGAGTTCGGCGCGAATCACGTAGATGGTTACGATCCACGTGCAGAGAGAGATCAGAGCCAGAATGCCTGCCACAATGGTAATTCCGGCGCTAGATGGTTGGAGAGCGGATGGCGCAACGATGGCGAGTTGCGACGCGACAAACGCAGCGCACCAGAAGATGCTCATGAAACGCGCGTCGAGTTTGTGAAGCCAGAGGCAGAGATAAATGGCCCATGCATCGATGACCAGGGTCGAAACAAGATTCCAATAGGCCTTGGGAAAGATAAAAACGGCCAGGACGGTGATGACAACCTCAGCAGATAAAAGAGTGCCCCAATGCACATCGGGTGGCGGGGGATAGACAACTCGATATTCGGTCTCAGGCAGCGCCGACGGCTGATCCATTGGAAATTCCTCGCTCCGTTAGAAAATAGCACAGAGTTTTGCGAAGGAATCGAGTTCAAGCAATTGCTGGCCTTCTGGAGCGGGGTCGAGGGCGGCGTGTTCCAGGACCCAGGTGTCCTTATGGAAGAGGAAGACGGCGTGGAGGCCGGCGGCCAGGGCGGGGTTGATGTCGCTCTTGATGCTGTTGCCGATCATCCAACTGGTATGTGGAGCTAGCTCGTGGCGATGGATAACTTCGTGATAAGTGTCAGGATCTTTCTCGGCGACGATTTCTACGGCGGAGAAGTGCTGAGCGAGGCCGGAGCGAGACAGCTTATCAGCCTGTTCGGCCTGGTTGCCTTTGGTCATGAGGATGAGACGATGGCGCTTGGCTAACTCGGCCAATGTTTCAGCGACGCCGGGGAGCAGTTCGATCTCCTGCTCAGCGATGGAGCGGGCAAAGCTGTGCACGCGATTTATGTTGTGTTCGGTCACGGGTTCGTGGCTGAGGCGCTCATAGGTAGCAACCAGGGAGCGGGTGAAGCTGGTGAGCCCGTATCCGTGGGCCAGGATGGTTGCGCGTTCCTGGACATTGAGAGCGCTGCGCACGGCAGCCGGCGGATATTCCTTGTGATCCAAGAAGCTGATGAAGGCGGCGATGGCGCGCTCAAAGTAGATGTTGTTTTCCCATAGGGTGTCGTCGGCGTCGATGAGCAGGGTCTGGCCGGAAGGGAATTGGGGCATGGAGTTATGGTAACGAATCTGGGTGCTTGGACAGAGCTGCGATTGGGGTTCGTGCGATCCCACCCTAGCGACAAAAACAAGAACGTCGCGAGGATGGGGACCCAAGTCAATTGGTGATCGCGAGTCCTAAATGCAGGTCCTTCGACTCCCTGCGCTTCGCTCCGGTCGCTCAGGATGACAGCGTTGAGGGGAGTGCGAATTATTGCGCGGGAGCGGGAAGCGTGTATTCGAAGCTGTAAGAATGCTTGCCGCCGGCGATGGTGATGGTGAGGGTTCCGGCGAGGCCGGTGAGCTGCCCGGTGCCTGAGCCCGGCACGACGGCGACAGAGAGCTTGTAGCTGCCACCTTCCATGACGCCGATGTGCTGCAAGGCGAAGGAGCCAGTGTGGCCGTTGAGGGTTCCGGTGACCTGTTCGATGGCCACGTAGCCGGCATTGCCTGAGGAGGGCTCGCCGGCGCTGATCATTTCGCCTTTGCTTGTTGCCAGCAGGTCGCCGTGATATTGCTTCACGAGCGAGTAGCGGCCGATGAGTGTGCCCATGGTGGCGTCATCGGCAGCGAGCGGAGTGGTTTTTACGTCGAAGGTTCCTTCTGCGCGGCGGGTCATGACGGGGGCCTTTCGGAGGAGTGTCGATGGCGGTGCCTGGGGGTGCGCCTGAACCAGAAGGACCAGACAGGCGCACAAGCAGGTGTTGGCAAGGCCAAGTCTAAGACGCACGCAAGGCTCCTGATCGAATGTGGCCATTCTACCGGAAATGCAGGTCCTTCGACTCGTCCGCCGCGGCGGACCCGCTCAGGATGACAAATTTTAGTGTTAATCGGCCAGGTTGAAGATGCGGATCTGTACCAGCTTTTCGATGGTCAGGTTCTTGAAGCCGCGGGCTTGCATGCTGCGGATGAAATCCGGTGTGACCTTGAAGATGCGGATCTGGACGAGCTGGTCGAGGGTTGGCTGGTAGCCGAGCGCGCGAATTTCCCGCACCTCATCCGCATTTACGCCTTGAACGCTGAGAGCCACGAGCTTATCGGCGTCGGGCACCGCGTAGCCGAGCGAAGTAAGCCCATGAACAAAGGCCGGGTCGATGTGGAAGATGCGCAGCGCAATCAGGTTTCCGGAGTCAATCCCGTGAATGCCGAGCTGAAGGAGGGACTGTACCCAGGCGGTTTGCACATCGAACAGGGTATAGGCCAAGAGCTTTTCGTTATCGAAGCCGGTAAGGCCCATCTTCTCCATGCGCGCAACAAAGTCGGAGTTGGACGTAAAGGCGGCCTCGCCGTTCAGCTCGCCCTCTTTGATAGTTCCGGTGCAGGTGAATGTGCCGGCCTCCGCGGCGAGCGTGGCGGTGAGATGTGCGCCCTGATTGGCGAAGTCGGAGAGGTTGATGCCCGTAAAGCGGTTGGAGGGCAGATCGCTCATGTTGGAGCCGCAGTCTCCGTGGCCATGGCAGTCGCCATTGTCGGTCTGCAGGCGAAATGTTCCGGACTTATCACCGATGCTGACATAGCAGTTCCGGTCGAGGGAGCGAGGCGCCGCGGCCTGCAGTGCAACAGTGGAGGAGGCAAACGCAGCGAGTGCAAGCAGAGAGCCGAATCTTGTCATTGAAATCTCCTTCATGGGCCTTCAAACAGCGCGCTGCCTTTCCGCTCGTGCTCAGGGGCGTGCGTGTAAATATCGGGTTCGGGAGGCCGAGCTACTTAGCCGATTCGTCGTCGAGAATGCCGGAGATGCGCAGCTTGACCAGCTTCTCAAGAGAGAGATCGGTGAATCCGTGCTTTTTGGCCGACTCGATGAAAGCCGCGTCGATATTGAAGATGCGGGTCTTGACCAGATCTTCGGCCGTTGCGCCGGGGAACTGCTGTGCAATGGAACGCGCATACTCCGGAGTGACTCCCTGAACACGCATGGCGACGAGCTGCTCAGAAGTGAGGCCGCTGAATCCGGCCGATTTCATCCCGGCAATGAACTCCGGTGTGACCTCAAAGATTCGGAAAGAGATGGCCTGATGAACATCCTTCACTTCGATGCCACCTTGCTTGAGTTGGGTGATGTATTCCGGTGTGACGCCTTGTATCTTGCAGGCGATCAGGTCGTCCGCGGAGAGCTTGCCGAAGCCGAGTTGAGACATGGCGGCGGCGTACTCCGGTGTGACGTCCTGGATCTTCATGGCAATGTACTTGTCGAGATCGACGTCGTATCCGGCGGCCTTCATGCGGTCGATGTAGTCGCCTTTCTGCCGTTCACTTGCAGGCGTATCCTGCTGAGCCCCAGCATTTGCGGCCTGAGCGAGCATGCGGGGCGTGAGGAGCGCAATTCGGGTAGAAAGCGCGGCAACGTGGGTAGGAAGTGCCGCCATGGCGGCGCCAAAATGAGCAGGTGACGAGCTCATATTGGGATCGAAAGCAGCGGCAGGGGCATTGACGGCAAGAGGGGCAGCGCCTGCAGAGGTGGTAAGGACGGCGGACGGGGCGGGCTTCAGACTGGCCAGCACTTGCGGAACAGGAAGCAGCAGGACAACTAGCACTGCAGCAGCCGCGGCCAGAGAAAAAGGTCCACGGCTGGCTGTTTCTGCCACGGGTTCGCCCAGAATGCGGGCGATGCGCATGCGCAGGGTTCGCGCGGGCTGGTGGCCGTCGAGCGCCATGGCGAGTTGACCCAGCTGCGAGCGCTGCTGCTCCAATTGAAAGAGCGCGTTGGCATAGACGGCTGGATTGGGGCAAACCTCAAGAGCGAGGTCGTCGCAGCAGAGTTCCCGCTCATGGCGGATGCGGCTTCCGATCCACCACACGGCGGGATGAAAGAAGAAGAGCGTCTCCACCAGTGTCTGGACCAGGTTCCACAGGAAATCCGCACGGCGGACATGAGCCAATTCGTGGGCCAGCACGACTTCAAGTTCGTCGGGGCCGAGAGATGTGGCGGCAGAGAGCGGCAGAAGTACGAGCGCACGCAGGGCTCCTATTGTTACCGGGCCGGCAATGGCGCTCGATACGCGCAGCAGGACAGGCCGGCGAAGGCCAAGGGCGGCTGAGATGCGCCGGAAGCTTGCGCGCACGGCCGCCGGGGCTTCGACATTGGCCGTGGCACGGAGACGCTGGATCAACCACCATCCGCCAAAACCGCGCAGAGACAGCGCGAGAACCCCGAGGAGCCAAAGGCCGACCATTGCACGCAGGAAGGGCAAAGGCAGGGCTGGAAAGGGCAGGGCTGGGAATCGCGCCAGGCTCGCGATCGGGTGGGGCGATGCGGCTGAGGGTCCGGAAGCAGCAGATTGTGGCACTTCGGTTCCCGGCGTCTTTACGGGTGAAAAGTTGTACCCCGTCACGCCATTGCCGGGTTGATCCGCGAGTGCCGGAGATGCATTGGAGCGCATCTCGAATGCGAATGTGGCGACCGACGACCCGAGCATCAGCAGAAGCGCGGAAAGCACAAGCAGATAGCGCGTGTTGCTGGAGCGTCGCGCTGTTATGAGGCTCAGGCCGTGATAGACCGCGGCAATGGCGGCGGCCTGCCAGCAGAAGTGAATGAGGGTCCAGGCGATGGCTTGCACAGTGGGGGTCATAGCTCAACCTTTCTGTCGCGTGTGCGAGGTCCTACGTGTTCGTGCGCGCCGTTGTTCCGGCTGGAATGATTCCTTTTGAGCAGGGCGCGAATTTCTTCAAGTTCAGTGTCGCTGGCGGGTTCCATCGCCAGGGCGTGCAAGGCGAGTTGCGCGGCCGAGCCGGAGAAGAGGCGGACGCTGAGGTCCTTGAGAATTTTGCTTTGCATGGCGTCCTGGCTGATGGCGGAGCGATACACATGGGCGCGATTGGCTTCGTCGCGGACGACCAAGCCCTTGGCGGTCATGATCTGCAGCAGCTTGAGGACGGTGGTGTAACCGGAAGGCCGCTCCATGTTCAGAGCGTCGAAAATCTCTCGAACCGTTGCCGGCGCCTTGTCCCAGAGAATGCGGAGAAGCTCGAGCTCGGATTCGGTGGGTCGGGGGAGGGAGCTGCTGGACTTCGTCATGATGCTTCAGACGTTATACGAAGCATTTCGTAATTGTCAACGAAAATCTTCGTAGTTTGTGAATATCTTTGCGACTCGCTGGGAAAGGGTAAAGACGCAGTCGGCTACGCCGGGAAACAAATGGCCGTCCAGATGAGTACCGGGGGAGTGCTGGGCGGCCGTTGGCATTCTGGTGCGATTGATTCAATTACGGCTTGGGCTGGGCCGCGATCCATGCTTTCAGGTTTGGCTCCTGGAGGCGGCGAAATTCGATGCAGCCGTCGATTCTTTCGATGGAATGCTTGAGGGCGCTGTCCGAGGAGGGAACTTTGTGTTCGGCGAAGAAAGCCTTCACGTCGTCGCGTGCATCGATAGAACAGAATGCGCTGGTTGATCCCACGAGTATGCTGCCCAGCTCCGGAGTGAGGAGAGTTTTAAGGGTGTCCCAATGGCTCTTGACATAACTCCAGGTCAGGTCGCGGGTTGCGTCGCCTTGCAGGCCAATGGCGAACTGGATGAGTGCGTCCTGGTTGCGTACTTTGTTTGAAGCAGCATAGTTCAGCGAGCGCTGCACGAGGGCTGGGTCTTCGAACCTGGCAAGCAGGCGAAGGGCGCTCTCTTGAAACTCGGGATCGGTTGAGGTCTCGGCGATTTTCTGTAAATGGTCAAAGAGGGCTGCGTCACCGTTGCGGGCGGCGATGGCCGCAGCAGTCAGGCCAAGTGTAGCGTCGATGGAGGTTGGATCGGCGAGATACTTCTCAGTGATCTGGCGAGCCTGGGCCTGGACTGCGGCATCCTTGGCATAGTCGCCGAGAAGGCCGAACATGTGCGCGCGCAGCTCGCGGGTGTTGGGCGAATCGGAGTCTGACGATGGCCCGAGCTTAGCGTACTCAGGGGCAAAGGTTCGATCCATCCAGGCGGCCAGTACAGCCCGCTCCTCGGGAGTCGCGGCAACTCTATCATAGATTGCTGTGACACCGCCAAATGCCGTACCCGCAAGCTCGGCGCTAGGGTCGGCCTTGAGGACGGTGACGAGGTTGAGGTAATCGCCAACGGTGGCTTTGTTGAAGCGCAACTGGGCCCACTCATCGCCCGTGAGGCTGATGCGCTCAGCGGGGCTCAGGTCGGTTTCGGCGTTGGCCACCAAGGCCGCGTAGACGCTGGGAGGATAGGCGCTGCGGTAATAGCCCTTGCCGCCGGCGTTGGCGAAGAAGAGGCTGGCGGCGGGGACCTTCAGAGTGGAGTCGGCGGGAGTGAGTACCTGGCACTCCTGCTTGTCCGAGCCGGTTTTCCAGCCCGTCGACGAAGACCTGTCGCCGGGGGCCCCGGTTTTAATGCAGACGGGGATGGTCCACTTCTGCGCGGGGTCGGGCTGAATCGAGGGGCTCAAAAAGAAGCGCTTCTGGGACACGGAAACACTTCCATTGGCCGGTTCGCCAAAGGTGAGCAGCGGCTCACCGGGTTGAACCACCAACGACTCCATAATTTTGTCGACCGGCTTGTGGCTGGTTGCGGTCTCCGCTCCCCAGAAATCTTCGGCGGTCGCGTTGGAGTAGAGGTGGGCTGCGAGATAGTTATGAACGCCTTTGCGGAAGGTTTCAGGGCCGAGGTAGTTCTCGACCGCGAGCAGTACATCGCTGCCCTTGCCGTAGGAGATGCCGTCGAACATCTGTTCGATCTCGTCGCGAGTGTCGGCCCTGGCGCGAATGGCGCGGGTAGTTGGCTGCGCATCGAGCCCGAGCGTGTCATCCTCGTCGCTGGCTACCAACTGATCGATATCCCATTCCGGATGCATGGCGGCCACGGGTTTGTTCTCCATCCAGTCAGCGAAGCCCTCGTTGAGCCAGATGTTGTCCCACCACTGCATGGTCACCAGGTCGCCGAACCACTGGTGAGCCATCTCATGGGCGACCACAATCGCGACTTCTTTCCTGGCTCCGATGGATGCTGTCTTGGGATCGATGAGCATGGCGGTTTCGCGATAAGTAATGGCGCCGAAGTTCTCCATGGCGCCGGCCTCGAAGTCGGGGATGGCGATCAGGTCAAGCTTCTTTAGCGGATAGGGAATGCCGAAGTAGGTGTTGTAGTAATGAAGGACATATTTGGCCACATCGACGCTGTAGGGAGTGAGCGCGACCTTGTCGGGCGTAGCGCAGCCACGGATCGCGACGCCGTCCGATTCGCCCGAGGTGCACTGAAAGTCCCCGACCAGAAAAGCGACGAGATATGTCGACATCTTAGGCGTGGTGAGGAACTTGAGGGTGTGCTTGCCTTCGCCGGGGCCGGGCGTATCTGAAACGATAGGCCCATTGGAGATGCCTGTGTCGCCTGTGTCGATGATCAGGGAAACGTCATAGGTGGCCTTGAATGCCGGCTCGTCGAAGGATGGAAAAGCGCGGCGCGCATCTGTGGATTCGAATTGCGTGACGGCGTAATTGCGCTTGGCGGTCTTCGAGAGGTAGAAGCCGCGCAATTGGCCATTCAGGATGCCGGTGTAGGCGATGGAGAGCGTTGCCTTGCCGGTGGGAAGCTGGTCCGGAAATGTGAATGTGGTCTGCTCCTTGTCCTTGTCCGACGTTACTGTGGCGGTCCGCCGCTTGCCGTTGGCGGTGACGGTTACGGACTGGAAGGCAATTTCAGCGGAGTTCAGAACGATGGCATTCGCCGGTTCGGTGAGAGAGACTTCGATCGTCTCGACGCCGGAGAAAGTAGCGGCCTTGAGGTCGGGGGAGAGGGTGAGCGTGTAGTGCTCGGGGCGGACGGTTTGGGGAAGGCGCTGGGCGCTTGCCGGGCGAGCTGAAGCAAGGAAGAGACAGAGAAGCGCGGCTAAAGATGCGAGCACAGCACGAGACGGCACGGGGGAGAATGCAAACTTCATGTGATCCTCAAAGGGTGTATTTAAGAGCAGGTGCAGTGAATTGGCGCCGTGGTTCTCAACTCAAGGATGAGGAAGACGTCGAAGTATTGACGCCTTGCACGGCAGGAAAGATCTGACTTTCACATTTTAGGCTAGCGGACGGCATAGATGGGACACGAAGTGGGGCTTCGATGGGTTCCGTGACGGAGAGGGCAGAAGGTAAGATGAGCCAACGGAGTTTGGGGAGGAACGATGGTCGCATGGTGGAATCGGTTGCTTTTTTCGCTGGCAAGCGTGGTGGCGGCGGTAGTTGTTTGCCTGGGCGGGCTGATTGTGGTTGAAGTTGTCCTCAAGCGTCAGACGGCAATTATTCACAGCAGTGAAGTCGCCTTGACCGTTGGAGTGACCTTCGCCCTCTGCCTGGTTGGATGGGTGATCACCGCGCCCCTGATCCTCATCGTCCGCAATGTTCCGGGCGGGCGCTTCTGGGTCTACTGGGCGCTCGGCAGTTGCGTTGGGCCTCTGTTGATGCTGGGGCTGTTTGCCGCGGTGTTTTTCCTTGTGCCGCATAGCCCCAACGACCACTGGATCCGCCCGGAACTCTGGCCGCTGCTCTATCTGGCTGCGGCGATCTCAAGCCTTACTTCGATCTTCTATCTGGTGCTGTTGCGATGGGGGCAAGGAAGAGCAACCGTTTATTCGACTCCGGTTCCTACGTCAGGAGGGCTGATCTGAACCTGGGGCTGGATGTTTCTTCGGAAGCAGGGAATCGAGAAACAGGAGGCAGGCTCCGGTAACAACCGAGCTGTCTGCTACGTTGAAGTCGGGCCAGTGGTAGCTGAAGATGTGGACTTCAATGAAGTCGACGACCGAGCCATAGAGGATGCGGTCATGGACGTTGCCGAGCGCTCCGGCAAAGATAAGCGCCAGGGCAATGGTGGTGAGGGTGAAACGGTCGCCGAGGCGAACGAGGGCGATGAGAACGGCGAGCACCAACACCAGTGCGAAGCTGACCAGGACCCAGCGGACGAGGTGGGGCGAGGCGGATTCGGCGAAGAGCGAAAAGGCCGCGCCTTCGTTGATCCAGTGAGTGATGCGGAGGACGCGCGGGATGACCGGTATTGCACCGCCCATGGGGATGTGCGCGGCCACCCAGGTCTTGGTGAAGCGGTCGGCCAGGACGATGAGCGCGGAAAGGGTGAGCAGCCAGGGCAGGCGGCGAGGGATGTGAAGGCTCACTCGGCGGCCTCTTCGGACGAAAGCGACTTTGGTATCGCCAACCAACTTCCGTGCCCCACCCTTGCGACTTTTTTCTGTCGCAAGGGTGGGAAAGTACGAACCCCAAACGTCTGTGGTTTCCCACCCATTTCGCAAAAGGCGCGAAATGGATGGGGCACGGAGCAGTTGCTCATAGGGCGGCCTCCACGGGGGGTTCGATGCCCATCTCGGTTAGCGCGGACTGGCAGCGCGTGCAGACGTTTTCCCAGAGGCCGTAGTTGGAGACTTCAGGCATGAAGTTCCAGCAGCGGGCACATTTGTGGCCGGTGGCAGACCAAAAGCCGATCGCGACGACTCCCCCTAGTCCAGGAATCCGCACGATTCTGTCGTTTGGATCTATCATGAGCCCGACCATGACTTCGTCCTCTCTCTCTTGCAAATCCGACTCTGACACGTTCAGGATTTCCTTGAGTCCTCCAGAGTGGCGGCTCAGAAGTCCGTAGACCTCACCCGATGCCGCAAATTTAAGCTTTGCTTCCAGACTCTTCCCAATCCGCTTGGCCTGACGCTCCACTTCCAGCAATTGCAACGCCGAGTCCCGAATAAAAAAGATATGATTCCATTCTTCAAGCAGTGGTGCGGGGTTCTCAGAAAAGACCTCCTCTGGCTTGGGGAACTGCGCCAGATGCACGCTGACCTCGCGGCCTTCAACGGGGGGCAGATACTCCCAGACCTCGTCGGCGGTGAAGCTTAGGATGGGCGCGACAAGACGCACTAGCGCTTCTGTGATCTGCCACAGCACGGTTTGGGCGGAGCGGCGGTCCTGGCTTGTGGGCGCGAAGGTGTACATGCGGTCTTTGAGCACGTCGAGGTAGAAGCTGCTCAGGTCGACTACCGCAAAGTCGTTGACGGCGTGATAGACGCGATGGAACTCGAAGGCGCCGTACCAGTCGCGGATTTTTTCGGTGAGATCGCGGGTGCGGGCAAGCATGTAGCGATCAAGCGGTAGAAGCTCGGCCTCCGGGACGCGGTCGCGCACCGGGTCGAATGGGTTCGTTGTTCCCAGCAGAGGGATGGAACCGTTGAGATTGCCGAGCAGGAAGCGGAAGGTGTTGCGCAGCTTGCGGTAGATGTCGGCGCAACGCTGCATCAGGTTTTCGCTGGAGGCCATGTCCTCGCGAAAATCGATGGACGCGACCCAAAGGCGGACGATTTCGCCTCCCATGCGGTTGGCGATATCGACGGGATCGACGCCGTTGCCTAACGATTTCGACATCGCGCGGCCCTGTTCGTCGAGGGTCCAGCCGACGGTTGCGCAATGAGAGTAGGGCGCGCGGCCGCGGAGGGCGACCGAGGTGAGAAGTGAGGAATGGAACCAGCCGCGGTGCTGATCGCCGCCTTCCAGGTATAGGACCTGCACGCCTTCGTGGTTCTGGAAGGCGGTGTAGGGAGTTTTGAGATCGGGATCTGCTTCGCAGACGGCGAACCAACTTGTGCCGGAGTCGAACCACACGTCGAGAATGTCAAACTCTTTCCGGAACGCAGTGCCGCCGCATTGGGCGCAGGCAACGCCGGCAGGCAAGAGGCCGTCTGTCGCGGAGGTGTGCCAGGCCTCGGCGCCCTCGCGCTCAAACAGGCCGATGATGGCGCGATTGAGCGCTGGGTCGAGGATGGGCTGGTTGCAGCCTTCGCAAAGAAAGACGGCGATGGGCACGCCCCAGATGCGCTGGCGGCTGATGCACCAGTCAGGCCGCGTGGCGATCATGTTGGTGATGCGTTCTTTGCCCCAGCCGGGGTCCCAGATTACTTTGTCGATCTCTTCAATGGTCAACTGGCGGAACGTGGTTTTGGAGCCGTCCGTACGCTCGACGGGCGTTTCAAGCGAGATGAACCACTGTTCTGTGGCGCGGAAGATGACGGGCTTGTGGCAGCGCCAGCAATGGGGGTAAGAGTGGTTCAGGTCAGAGGCGGCCAGCAATGCGCCGGACTCTTCGAGCATGGCGACAATGATGGGATTGGCGGCCCAGACTTTCTTGCCTTCGAATGCGGGCGGGGAGGCATATGGCCTGGCGTCGGGGTCAACGTGGATGTGGCCTCCGGCATCGACTCGGCTGGTGGGGTCCAGGCCATAGCGCTGGCCGGTATAAAAGTCGTCCGCGCCGTGTGCGGGAGCGGTGTGAACGGCGCCGGTACCGGTGTCGGCTGTGACGTATGTGGCCAGGACACCCAGGACGCTGCGATCGAGGAATGGATGCTTGAAGGTGACGCGATCGAGTACGGAGCCCTTGAAGCGGGCGAGTTCGGAAACTTGGCCGAGGTTGCAGGCGGCGGCTACCTGGGCGGCCAGTGAGGCGGCGACGATGTAGACGGGAGTTGATTCGGGTTCGTGGTCTCCCACCCTTGCCGCAGAAGAACGCGGCAAGGATGGGGCACCCAGGGCTTGTTGAGTTGCCGACTCGGGATTCGCCTGAATTGCTACGTAGTCAAAATCGGGATGGAAGGCTACGGCTAGGGACGCTGGCAGTGTCCAGGGGGTGGTGGTCCAGATGATGGTGTAGACTTCGCGACCGGCAAGCGCCGGGTCGATTGCTGCTGGATCGGAGGTGAGCCGATAGCGCACGTAGACCGATGGGCTGGTGTGCATCTCGTACTCGACTTCAGCCTCGGCCAGGGCGGTGCGGTCGTTGATGCACCAGTAGACCGGCTTAAGCCCGCGGTAGACAAAGCCCTTTTCAAGGAATCCGTAGAAGGCCTCAAGGGTGCGAGCCTCGTAATCGCGAGACATGGTGGTGTACGGCGTTGCCCAGCGGCCAAAGCAGCCCAGGCGCTCAAACTGCGAGGTCTGAAGATCGACGTATTTCTGGGCGTAGACGCGGCATGCATCCAGCACGGCGGCGGCCGGCAATTCGAGCTTCTTGCGGCCCAGTTGCTCATCGACCTTGATCTCGATGGGCAGGCCATGACAATCGAAGCCGGGAACGTAGGGCGAGTCGAATCCGGCCATGGTTTTCGACTTGACGACAAAGTCCTTGAGCCCCTTGTTGAGCGCGTGGCCCAGATGGAGGGGTCCGTTGGCGTACGGGGGGCCGTCGTGAAGAATGTGGGCGGGACGTCCGCGGCCAGCTTTGCGGAGTTCGCCGTAAAGGTCGAGAGCGGCCCATCGAGCCAGGCGAAGTGGCTCATTATGGGGCAGATTGGCCTTCATCGGGAAGGCGGTCTGAGGCAAGGTAAGGGTCGCCTTCAACTCGGGCGCTGAGGACATCGATACTCCCTGGGAAGATGAAAATTATTCCATTGGTTAGTGTAAATGGCTCCGCAAAGAAATATCCGGTAACAAAGGCGCGCCTGCCTCGTCTATTGTTTGTGGGAGCCGTTCGCAGGCGGAAATATGGAAGTTTGGAGTGCGAAGCGGCTTCTGGCAAGACAAGGGCACCCCTTGTCGAGCATAATGGATTGATGGGCCAGGCCTGACAGGAGTGGTATGTCTTCAGGGCTTCAGGTAACCAACGCAACAGCAACCATGGAAAACGATGCGCCTATGTCAGACACAGAATCCCAGGCCGCAGCCTTGACAAGCGGGCACGAATTCGACGGTTTTCTCGGCAAGGCTTTTGAAGAGAAGCCGATTTGGACTGGACTCTACGAGAGCATCCGGGACGTGTTTTTCCCGGTCAGGCTGCCTCCGCTGCAATTGACCTCGACGCCGATCCCGGTTCCGGACCGGATGGCGGTGAAGCCGAATCCATGGGCCATCGGCATTTCCAGCGCCGTGAACATATCGCTCCTGCTGCTTCTACTTTTCTTTGTCGGCAAGAAAATCATCGAAGAAGTGAACAAGCCCACGATCGCGACGAATATCGATGTGGGCGTGTGGCAGCCGAAAGCGCCGGCGGGCAGCGACTCGAACGGCGGTGGCGGCGGCGGCGGAGACCACAGCATTGTGGATCCCGTCAAGGGCCACCTGCCCAAGATTATGAAGGATCCGATTGTTCCTCCGCAGGTACTCACGGTGGACAAACCGAAGCTCGCGATGGAGGCGGCCATCGATGTGCAGAAGAGCATCAGCCTTCCTGATAACCCAACGCTGCCGACGATTGGCGTGACAAACTCCCCAAACGTGACCATGGCCTCTGGCGGGCAAGGCTCCGGGAGCGGCATCGGTACAGGTTCCGGCGGCGGGTTGGGCTCTGGTACTGGCAATGGATACGGGCCCGGCTCTGGCGGCGGCGCCGGCGGTGGCCTATACCACGTGGGCAACGGAGTAACAGCACCGGTGCCATTGAACAGCGTGGAGGCAGAGTTCTCCGACGAGGCGCGGCGTGCCAAGTACCAGGGTGTGTGCCTGATTTCGTTGATTGTGGATGCACAGGGAAATCCGCAGAATCCCAGGGTGGTTCGGGCGCTCGGAATGGGTCTGGACGAGAAGGCTCTGGAAGCGGTGCGGAAGTACAAATTCAAACCGGCGATGAAGGATGGCAGGACGCCGGTGCCGGTGATGATTACGGTCGAGGTGAACTTCCGGCTGTATTGATGGATTCATGAGGTTGAGCTAATGAGCGGAGCGCATGGGCACTCCGCTCTTCCCATTTTCGGGCCAAAGCTTGTTTCGCATAACTTGATTCTCACCCTGTTTACTTAAGGTCAACGCCGGCTGGAGAGGGCGCTTGCCGCTGGATCGAGCGACAAACTGGAAGTTAAGGCGTTATGCAAGCAGAGACCGGCGGCGAATTCAAGCCTCGAGAAGTCTTTCTCCAGACGGGTGCAAAAAGCTACGATGGAGTTCCCGGCGTTGTGAAGGAATTCCAGAATGGCAACTTGCTTCCTGTGCGGCGCGGAGATGGTCCCCCGATTCCGGGCGCGCGATCATCTGCGGCCGCAGGTTTCAACCGAGTATGTGGTTGAATGGTGCCCAACCTGCGAGTTCGGCAAGGTTGCAAGCGGCTTTACGCCGAGCGATGTAGCTGCTTTCTACAGCGCTAATTACTACACGCACGCGGCGCCAGTCTCACCGGACAGGTCATCGATGCGTCTGTTGGATCGGATCCGCGTGCATCTTGCATCGAGAGCGGATCACGGTGTTGATTTTCCCCCCAATGAAGTAGCGCGCGTCAGGTCCGTTCCCACGCTCTGCGATGTTGGGTGCGGCAGCGGGCAGGCTATGTCCGCATTCAACCGGGCCGGCTACGATGCACTTGGAATCGAGCCCGATCCAGCAGGGAGGTCTTTGGCTAATCAGTTTGGCGAAGTGCTCGAGGGAACAGCTGAGGCGCTGCCTGCCGAGGTTTCTGGAATTCAATTCGACGTTGTTCTTCTCTTACACGTGCTCGAACATTGCATCGATCCTGCCGCAGCGCTCCGCAATGTGAAGCAGTTGCTTGCGCCGGGGGGCACAGCGATCATCGAGGCGCCGAACAACGCGGCCCTAGCCTTTGAGACGTATGGGCCAGGATGGTTTTTCGCGGACATTCCAAGGCACCTGCAGTTTCTAACGGAGTCTTCATTGCGGAAGGCGCTTGAGGTCGCCGGAATGCGTGCGGCGCGGGTCATCTACACCGGATACACGCGCCAATTTTCGCCGGAATGGCTTGCTGCACAGAAGGAAATCAGGGCGCATATTGGGCTGGACGGCAATGGTCGCGGGGCTGGAAGTGCGTGGGGCCTGCTGGTTCGAACCGCGTTTGCTCGCGACGCAAGGAAGTATGATTCCGTCCGCGTTCATGCGGTGCATGCGGGCTAGAGGTCGTGCAACCGTTTCCCGGAATCAAAGAGCGAAATCGCCGCATCGGATAGACATGTCACTGACAACTGCCAAGCGCATCGGTAAACGATACGAGAATCCTGCGCCAACAACGGTGGGCGGGATATCCCTGATGTTCAAGATGGGCCCGCGCTTCTTTTTTGGAGCAGCATCGCGCTCGCCGCAGCGCCCACTTGGGCCATTTCACACCGATCATAGGGTTTATGAAACCAGCCCGGAGTCTGGCCTGCGTATCACCTGGTTCGGCCATTCTTCCTCACTCGTCGAACTAGACGGTGTGCGCATCCTCATCGATCCTGTGTGGGATGAACGGGCCGCGCCAGTGCAATGGACTGGCCCAAAGCGTTTCTTCCCTCCACCGCTTCTGCTTGAAGACCTGCCAACCATCGATGTCATTCTCATTTCGCACGATCACTTCGATCATCTCGGCGCGGGCACGGTGCAGCGCCTTGCACGAATGGAGCGCCTGCGGCGAACACGCTGGATTACTCCGCTCGGTGTGGGATCCATTCTGGCCAGCCTGGGTGTTGCTCCGACGCAAACGGCAGAACTCGACTGGACTGAGCAGGTAAACATTGGTGGGGTGATTATCACGGCGTTGCCTGCTCGCCACTTCTCCGGCCGCAGCCTGTTCAATCGCTTCCAGACCCTGTGGGCCTCGTTCGCGCTAATTGGCCCGAAACATCGCGTCTACTACGGTGCCGATTCCGGAGAATGGTACGGCTTCAAGGAAATAGGCAAGGCGTTTGGTCCCTTCGACATCACAATGCTTGAAATTGGCGCCTCCGATCCGCTCTGGGCAAACATCCACATGGGCCCGGAAGGCGCAGTGCGCAGTTTCCGCGCGCTCGGTGGACACGGCTTGCTGATGCCTATTCACTGGGGTCTCTTCGATCTTGCGCTTCACCACTGGCAGCAGCCGATCAAGAATATTATTGCAGTTGAAGAGCTCAAGCTCTGGTCTCCCACGCCGGGGATTCCTGTTGAGGTCGTCTGCGGTCAGGAGATTCGCTCCAATTGGTGGCGGTAATCTGGCGCGGTTTAGGTGCTCAAGCAGAGGTCACGCGATAACTCCCCCGCGCCCCAGCACGGCACTTATGCTTCGATTAGTTTTGATCTGTGGAGAGACATCAGGTCTGCCAGCGATTCAACAAATCATTCGCGCCGATGCTGCCCGCGCAAGTTATTTGGCAGCCTCATGAGGTAAGCCGTTTATAGTTATCCGCCGCTGACTTGTGTGAATACCGTCAACGGCGGATCTACGATTGACTTTGAAGAATATCACCATCTTGAAATGGTGAATTTGTCGATGTATGCAGTGGCCGAACCCTCGCGCCCCTGGCCGTCAAGCTGAAAGTTCGTAAGCAGCGTAGCGCCCCAACCGAGTTTGAAGGCTGAGTTGCCGGTGGCGCCAACAAAATCCGACTGCTGCCCATCTAGAACGACTGACTCATATGTCACGGTTCCGGCGCTATCCCTGGAATACGAAAGCTGAACATGGTGCCAGGTGTGTGGTTCCCAGGTCTTCGGATCCGGGCAGGGAACATTCGAGTGGTTCCACTTATCCTTGGGATGATCCTTTGATCCAACGTTCAGGGTGTAATCCCAGGTACCCGAATACCCATCGCATTGGACACCATAAATCACGGTGTCTCCGTTTGCAATTACCTGGTTGAGGTCCATCTCGATGTTTGCGAGCGACGATGGATTTTCGAGCCAAATATTAGAGTCGTAAACGAAATGGGTCGCTGCAGTGTCTTTTCCAAAAGATTTGTGGAATATCTCCCCGCCGGAGTCTGAAAAACTGATAGAGTACTGTCTCGCGTTCCCGCTCACAGAGGGCGCAGGCGCTATATCGCTGTAGCCGGAGGCGCTCCCTGGAGTTGCGGGGTCGTGATCCCAAGCCCAATCCGGCAAACTCTGAATATTGCTGACAACAGTGATACCAGAGGGTGAAGTGGTACCGGAGGGAAGAACAGTAATATTCAAAGACGCGTCGGCATTCCCACCGCGCGAACCCCAGCATTTTACGTGCAGGATGTGCTGTCCATCCCCAGCAACTACCGCGGCGCTAAAAGAAGCCGGCACGATGGTCGTTGCTCCATAGTCGAGCGAATAGCCCATTACGACCGCACGCTCTGTGTCGCAGGATTTCGCGCTTGCTGTCAAAGTAAATGGTGACGTGAGCTGAGCGCCATTCGCAGGGGTCGTCACTGTGATGGCAGACGCAGGGGCAATACCTGCCACAAGCGCGAAGAATGAGAAAGGGAAGGTTTTCATAGGTCTGTCTCGCAATCTGATTTGTGTGGGCGCGGCCGTTTTGACCGCGATCGCGGCTTGCTCCGCCGTTCCTGACAGCAACCGTGGATTCGCCGTCATTGAATCAAAATGATTCCGTACGTTTAGGCGCATGGCTTTCTTCACTCTCTCTGCATTTGCCCTTTTGGCTTGAATGAAGTCCAATGGTTTGAAATGCGTTGATATAAGTGGGCGCCTAACAGATGCGCGCGCTAGGCTGTGGGTCCGAGTTGATTTCTGCGACTCTCTAATCTTTCTCTCCTGGGGTTTGCATATCCTGCCCTTATGCTGCGCCACACAGACCGTTCTAAGCCTTGTCATTCGGGGTTGGCCTTCGCCGTCTGTAGGAACGAGTATATGCATCGTGAAGATTTAAATGGATTGCACTTTCAGGTCACACGATGTGACCCAAACGCCCCGTCCAGACAAAGCATTATCGCTCTGAATAGAACGGCCTTATGTATCGAGACAGATGGGAAGGTAAGCTATGGTGCAGCGGGTAGTTAGTGGCGCGCAACTGAAGACACGCACTGTCAGGAGCTCTTGTGGTGCACGCGAATCTGCTCTCTCTATCTCTGCGCGCGCATTGTTGATCAACCGGGTGACGGGTTTGTCCGCGAGATAGTTGACGAACGTGGCATTTACCGATGAAGGAATTTGTGGTTCTGCTTACTTGTTATAAGTAAGAACACGCTTCGAGCCTCGTCTGTAAGATCCCATGGGAAGGAGCGAGCGCATTCCGGCAGATTGGGACCAGCAGTCAAAGATCAACGAGTCAATTCAACTCGGTTGCGCCTTGGGCGGCGAAACCACGATGGGCAAGAGGACAGACACAGCCATAATGCCGGCTATGACATGAAGGCCACTCAAATACGATCCGCTGGACTGGCGCAGATGGGCGATAAGCGGCGGACCGAATGCGCTGGCAGTGCCCCATGCGGTGATCATAAGTCCGTAGATAGGGCCAACATTCTTTGACCCAAAGTAGGCGGCTGCAAAGGCCGGCATGGTGCCGAAACCTCCGCCGTAGCACATCAGGATGGTGAACGACACCACCGTAAGGATAGACGCCGAAGCGATGTTTGGCAGCGCCCAAAACAAGCCCGACTTGCACCTGTGCCTCGCAAGAATACCGAACTGATGTCAAATCATGTGGCTCGACGATGGATCGTGCGTACGGCTCAGGCCAGAGCACAGGAACCATTTGGGGAGCTACGACTTCGTAAGCGCCACGACGCACGACGGGCGCACGGCTCGGATGCTGAACCTGATCGATGAGCACACCATTGATAGCGGAAAACCCATCATGATTGCGTTTTCTTCCTGTAGATGCTTCAATAGGTCCCATACAACCGGGGCGCGACTTTCCTGCCCTTAATAGGCGGGCTCCGCCTAAAAAAGAATTTGAGAGGGTATCCCACAATGACACGATCGATTAGACTCGCTGTTTGTCTCTCTGCCGCTCTATCCGTTGGCGCGGCATTGGCTCAGTCACAAACTTCACAGGCCGATGAAGCCACTGCCGGGCCCGCTGTCACCGAGCCCGCTGCTTTTGTCTATGTTTCCAATACCATTAATCCCAATGGGCCAACTTACATTAACAACGTCTACGCTTTCACCGCGGCAGCGGACGGGAAGCTCACCCCGGTTCCCGGTTCCCCGTTCAAGGACAATATTTTTACCCTGGCCGTGAACGGGAAGTTTCTCTTTGGCGGAGATGGCAACGGGAACATCGATTCGTATTTGATGGAGACTTCTGGGGCCCTGAAGAAGGTGGGGACGATCAACCCCACCGTGTACAACCCGGGCGGCTGCGGCGACCCAGGACAATTCAGGATCGACCACTCGGGCGAGATTTTATACAACGTTTCAGAAGACCCCGATTGCTTCGGAACCCACTTCCAGTACTTCAAGATCAATGACACTACCGGCAAGCTGGACTATACGGGCGACACCGCAGAACTTGGCACGAGTATTTATGAAATCGACTTTCTTGGCAATAACAAGGACGCATATTCGCCGATCTGCACCGTATACGATCATGAGGAAGTGGGCTATACGGTTGGATTGGAGCGCCACAGCGATGGGGATCTGACCGAGGTGAACCTTGGAAACCTGGGGCCAGTCACGCCGGAAAGTGGAAACTCCTACTGCCCCTACACGTTTGCCACCGACCCTACCGATCACATGGCTGCGCTGCTTCAGGACGAAGACTCGGATGGCGATCTGTATGGGCTGCCTGTAATCGCGACGTACACCGCCGGCGGAAACGGCACCCTGACTACCAGCAGCACACATAAGAACATGCCTGTTCTGGAAACGGCTACTGAGACCTACGAAGGCATTTCGATGAGGATGTCTCCTTCGGGCAAGTATCTTGCTGTTGGCGCAATCGATGGACTGGAGATATTCCACTTCAATGGCGCCGCTCAGGCGACGAAGTACAAGACACTTCTCACAGGAAAAACCATTGGGGAAGTGTATTGGGACAATAATAATCATCTCTATGCGCTTGAATCTGATTCGCCGGGCGCAGGGAAGCTTTATGTGTACACTGTCACTTCGACCAGTGTTAAGGAAGCGACGGGGTCACCGTATTCGATACCCAATCCAGATTACGTGATTGTTCAACCCAAGTAGTGGGCTGCCCGATCTTTTGTACCAGTTGGATTGTTAGCGTAGCGCAGCGGGTAAGTTACTCAGCTAGAGCAGCCATTTCACGTGTCTCCCATGATCGTCAGGTTGTGATTGAAAACAATCTAAGCCCGCATTGGGACATGGATTTGCTTCGCGATCTCGATGGTTTTCTCAGAAGCAGCCATCGAGTAGTCCTGAGCCCTTGAGCTTAGCTCTTCCGCGGATTCGTGATCGCCTCTGTGGTGCGCGGCAGCTGCAGCGGTGTGGGCGTGGGCTGCGAATATATGCAGGTCCGCAGCATTGTCGTATTTGCTCTGGGGCATGGTGTTCTCCATCTTCTAGCAAACGTTCTGCCTGTTGCATCTGCATTCTTCCACGCGGCATTTCACGGTGCTGAGCAATCGTATACATTCCTGTCAAGCTTCTCCCTTGCGTCCAAAACGACGATGGTGTTGGGGGATAGGCTGTGATGCCTCCTTTGCGGATTGTTCGCTGCATTGGCCGATATCGGGAAGTCTGTGGTCGACGATACCGGTCGGGTAACCACTCGACTTCCCCAACCAATCACGCATAATTAGGTGAATCGCATTGAACAGATGCGGGGCCGGATTTCCGGCACTACACCGCTCTCGCCGTCGTCTCGGGTCATACTCCGGCCGTTAGATGCCGGCGGCGACAGGGTGCTAGGAAGTCTGCCACTTTCCCGATGACCGCTGCTCATTCATGAATGCGACCGCGTTACCCTCCGCGATGCAATCAAGCATTTCCTCATCGGCAAGGCTTTTGCGCTCCCGATGGCATTCGAAGCGAGCGACGCCAATTTGAACATGACACGGTTCACCATGGGTAGCTTCACAAATAGGGCACGCGAATTTCAGAGCTGGATCGTCTCGTACCATGTCACATTGTTACTCTCCGTTAACAAAAAGAGATGATCAGATTTGAGCAGCTCAACCTTTTGCCGCTTGCATGATGAAAATATCGTTGGGCAAAGACAGCATCACGGGCCACGAGTTCTCGACTGACACCTCGAAGCAAGTAAGTATTGGGTATCCTTCCCATGAGATACAGGTTTCGTCCTCCAAGGAAGCCGACCCGGAGTGCGAGAAGATCGACATCCTCCAGGTGGGTTACAAGCGGAACAAAAGCGGCTACAAATTCACTCCGATTGACCCGCAGTTCGATGTGCTCCTGGCTGCCAAACGGATTTGGCAAAAAACTGAAGGCGTCGTAATCCCGAAGAGACTCTATCCGCTATCCCTCAAATGGAATCCTGAAAATCAAAAGGTCGAGCGCGTGCAAGCAGAAAAAGACAGCGCCCAGCATGGCGCGGGCGACGTAGATTTCAGTGAGTTCAGGCCAATATAAACCTAATCACCATTAAGAAAGTCTATGTCATATAACGAAGTCGAATCGGGTGGCGTGTGGAAGCCGGAGGTCGTTGGGGACAAGCTTGAAGGAGTATTGAAGTCGCGTCGGAAAGCGACCGAATGTAGTGGCTAGGATTGCACGATCTTCACCATCGAGGAAGAAGGGACGGGCGAGGACCGCCGCGTCTCGGGTGCAGTGTTGGAGAGCAAGCTTGGCGGTTTGGAGGACGGGGTCAAAGTCCTCTTGACCTATAAAGCCAATCCGAAGGGAACGTACAAGGACTAGTCGGTCGGAGTCTGGGACGATCAGAAGAAAGTCTAATGTCGAACATCCACGCGGCACCGAAGCCGGACAACCCGGCGGAAAACAAGGTTTTTTACCTCTGTCAGACGCGCGGACGCGGTGAGGTCATCAATCCGGCTTTCCCGACCGCTGACGAGAACCCGTCGCCGAAGTGGTGCAAGAACTGAAAGGTGAAGGAGAACTGCGTAGTTATGGAGCTTGAGTTTGACGAGCGTCGCGCCCACCAAATAGCTCAGCCGATCTAAGGCTTCGGGATTGGGTTTTTCACCGCTATGACGCGGACGAAGACCAGGTTGCCGATGGAGAGAAGCGCGTACGTGGCTAATTCAAAAAGGCTGACCATGCATGCATCCTCTCAACTTTCCAGAAATCTATCAGGCAGTTAGGGAGCGGCAGCCGTACGAGATATTCTTTCTGCATGTCGTTGGGGACCCACTGAGTATCGTCTCCCGCTCCCACTCCTCCTCTGAGAACTAAAGTAACCGCAAATTCAATTTCTGGACTGTCTCCAATTGCTCAATTCTGGAAAAAGTTTTCTCGGAGGGCATAATCCACAGGCAAACCAATCAAGAAAGAGTAGGTAGGGGACAGCCATAGCCGGGGTGGCTACGCGCCCGTTGGTCTTACGAGGGGGTCGCGAGACGCATCTACCTACCTACGACACCGAACCTATCGGGCAATGCCATTCCAAGTCTGCCCAATATTGCTCATTCAGGAAATATTTCGGGGAATACTGGCGCAGCTGGAAAGCTCATGGAGACCCTCCCCGCTACAAAAACCCATGAAAATACAAAACTCAAAAGACGCGTTGGAACAAGCGATCAGCGAAGGCTAACAAGTGGATGACATCAAGGGCCGCAAGGCAAAAGTCGCCGTGAACGCTCATGTAGACTTTTTGACATCCAGGCTGGGAACTTTGAAATAACGGCCCTGGAGGCAGTTGTCTTGACGGACCCGCAGTTCTGGCAAGCATTAGGGAAGCAAGGGGATGGAATACGAGAACGACATTGCTTCATACGCCGATTATGGCGCAAGAGTGGGAGAAAAAAGGCAATCTCATAAAGAAATCGAAATACCATGCCCACGAATGGTTTGAAAACGGCCTCTCAAACGGCGATGAACAAGCCTTCTGGCAATCGCTTCCATGATCCAAGACACATCGCTCTGGGCAAACGCCCAAGCTACCCAGAATCTCGGCAAGAAGCAGAGGGAAGCACTTGACGCGCTCCGGTTCCTCCCGGACGCGGGAAGCCAAGGAAGTGCGGGTCCTAGAACTTGTCCGTCAGGAAAACGCGGTGAATGGGAATTGCTGTCCTCGACGCTGACATATTGAAGTCGTTTCTCACAATGGTCACTCTCCATTCCTTGCCGTTCTTTCTGAGAGTGTCCCCGACTCTGCGGAAGGTCATGTCGCCACGCCGATCGGAGATGACTTCGTCATCCTTCGGATCGCCGTTGAATCGGTATATGATCTGCTTCCCGCGCGTCTGCTTTGCGGGTACGCTCCGTTTGACGATGCCATGCTGTTGACTAATCACTTAATAATTGTACGCTTTAAAGCAATCCGCCATATTTGTTGTGGGCGGCCCGCACTATATCCTCATTGAATGCAAAGAGATACGCCACAAATCCTGCGACGGTTCAGTCATGCGCAAGGAATGGTTCGAGATGGATCAGCCCTGTACCTGCCCGTGCCGCGAAACCAAACACATCAAGGAATGAGGATTTTCGGCGCTCATCGGGGCCGCCCCGCGTCATATCACCAAAAAACAGTTCATGCCCTGGACGCCGCAGTTTCCAAGATGATCCGGGCGAACGCGACGGAGTGCATCACGTGTGGAGCGCCCCAGCCGCAATGGCTGGTAGCCGAGCTGACCCCTTCGCGCTAGGCCTTGTTCCGTTTCGTGACCTTGGCGGCCAGTACCTCGTCGCGCTCATGCGCTTTCTTGGAATGCTCATCGGCCTGTTTGGTTAGTTCGTGGGGGCTCAGATGGTCTACTTTGTCGTGAGCGGCGGCATCATGAGCGTGCTCCGCAAGGTTGTGAATTTCGGCTGATCGATTATGCGTGCTCTGTGGCATGGGCGTTCCCCGGGATGTGAGATATTAACCAATCACAAATTGCTCGGACGACCCAAAAAACGGCAATAGCGATTATCAATTCAGTGTTTCATTCTCTGGTGTAAAGTGCTGAGCAATCGGATACATTGAGGAGCATATTGCCGAGTGGCAGTCGAGCTGAGGATGGCCGCTATTGACGTTGTCTTGGTTGGCACGGTCCGCCTTGGCAGAAGCAAGATGAAAGCGCGTGAAACGAGCTCTGAGTCACGGAGCGTCCATCTCTCTAGCGATCAATCGGCAATTTGGCTCGAATGATCGATGGGCCATTCGGAGCAGTTCTCGCTCGCGACGGGCGAAATCCACTTCTTATTTCTCTACGTCGATCTCCGGATACTTCCGCTTGACCGCCGCCACCACCGTCGCGTGTTCAGGCTTTCCGCTGGACCGGGCCAGCGCATCTCGCGCGTGCGCAGCGTCCTCAATCGGGTAGCGCCGCGTCTTCGGAAAGACAAAATCCCCTTTGGGCAGTTCCTTCCGCTCCTCATACGTAAGCTTTGTCATCGTGACTTCTCCCGCCTTTCCAATTCCAGGCGTTCCTCACCGGTAGGATGCCCCCGGCCCACCCCGAGTTGCACCAGGCCTCGATGCCGAACCTTCAGTTCTCTCTAAAGCATCCGCGACATATTTGAGCCACTCGTCGGGTACGCAAACAACGTGTGCTTTAAATCGGTAGCGCGAATTCCGGAACGGATGGCAAGCGCGAAGATATTGATCACTTCGCCCGCCTCGCTCCCGAGAATATGAGCGCCCAGAATGTGGTCCGTGCCTTCTTCCACGAGCACTTTGTAACCGGAACATGTCTCCGCAACGCGCCGAGACGAATACCATGTAGAGGTTATCTCCATTTTGACTCCGAACTTGAGATTTTGCTCACGTGCCCCGCGTTCGCTGAGACCGACAGCAGCCAGCGGTGGGATCGTGAAGACAACCGACGGAATGCCAAGGTAATTTGGTTTCTGATGGTTTCCCTTCAAGAGGTTTGCGGCCACTACCTGCCCTTCATAGCTCGCCACAGGAGCCAGCGGGAGGCCTCCACTCGCGGCTGCATCTCCCGCCGCATAGACGGCTGGAATCGACACACTTTGCAAGAAATCGTTGACTCGCACTCCCCGCTTCTCCCATTCGATCCCCGCAGCGTCCAAATTCATGTCGCCGATCTCGGGCACGCGACCCGCAGAATGCACAACCATATCCGCCTGAAACGTACGCGTCTCCCCAGAGGCCAATGCCCGGGCAGTCAACTGGGCGGAGGTCTTTTCGATCCCTGTCGCTTCGGCTTCGAGATGAAGGTCTATGCCAAGTTCGCGAGTTCGCTCAACGAGCTGATCAACGAGATCCGGGTCAAAAAGGGCAAGTGGACGCGGGCCACGATGCAGGACGGTGACCTGCGATCCCGCAAGCGCTGCTACATGCGCAAACTCAAAGGCGATATACCCGCCCCCGATAAAGAGAAGCCTTGGCGGTAGTTCGTTCAACTCCAGGAACTGATCGCTTGTCGTAAGGTGCTCAGCGCCGGGAATCCCCAAATCCGCCGGCGCCTCCCCGGCCGCAATAACGACGTATCGTCCCTCCAAAGTCTCTTCCCCTACTTGTACTGTCGTTGGACCGGCGAATCGCGCCCGACCATGGAACGCCGCGATGCCGGCTCTCGCGAAATCGTCTTCGCGCCGTTTTGTAACGGGCTCAGTGAAAGAACGTTTGAAACGCATTAGCTCGGGCCAATCGATCTGAAGCTCCGCGGCCTCGATTCCCTTTCCTTTCATTCGGCGAGTCCAGTCGACGGCTTCGGCAGCTCCGACAAGCACTTTCTTCGGGTCGCATCCCCGCAGAGCACAGGTACCTCCGAACGGTCTCGAATCCACAATTGC
>Ga0182024_10003242_pt1 | contig 39076 bp, 37 predicted proteins | sample P32metaG_FD_120480 | JGI IMG/M metagenome (GOLD analysis project Ga0182024, IMG submission 120480) | Permafrost microbial communities from Stordalen Mire, Sweden - P3-2 metaG (Illumina Assembly) | ecosystem: Environmental > Terrestrial > Soil > Wetlands > Permafrost | place: Sweden: Stordalen...
CAGGAGGCGCGTGCGCGCGGCTACAAGCCGGGGCGCTTCAGCTTCAACGTCAAGGGCGGGCGCTGCGAGGTGTGCCGCGGCGACGGGCAGATCAAGATCGAGATGCACTTCCTGCCGGACGTGTACGTCCCGTGCGAGCAGTGCCACGGCAAGCGCTACAACCGCGAGACGCTGGAGGTGCGCTTCAAGGGCAAGTCGATCGCGGACGTGCTCGAGATGCCGGTCGAGGAGGCGCTGACGTTCTTCGAGCACATCCCGAAGATCCGTCGGCGTCTGGAGACGCTCGAGGCGGTCGGCCTGGGCTACGTGCGCCTGGGCCAGCCGGCGACGACGCTGTCGGGCGGCGAGGCTCAGCGGGTGAAGCTCGCGACGGAGCTGTCGAAGATCGCCACCGGCATGACGCTGTACATCCTCGATGAGCCGACCACGGGACTGCACTTCGCGGACGTGCAGCGGCTGCTGGCGGTGCTGCAGCGGCTGGTCGATGCAGGCAACAGCGTGGTTGTGATCGAGCACAACCTGGACATCATCAAGAGCGCCGACCGGCTGATCGACATGGGGCCCGAGGGCGGGGAGGAGGGCGGCCTCGCGATCGCCGTGGGTACCCCGGAGGAGGTAGCTGCTGAGCCGGCCTCACACACCGGGCAGTTCCTGGCAGAGCTGCTCACCCCCGCAGCCTCGCGCAACGGCGCCAAGCCCGGCAAAGCGGCGCCGCGCAGGCGCCGCGCCAAGGTCGCCGCCTGAGCGATGGACGAGCTGGCGCGCGAGGCGCGCCTGTGGGCGCAGAAGTGGCGCTGGTATGAGCGCAACTCGCTGCCTTGGAACCGCGCACGCATCCATTGGCAGCTGCTGCGCCGCGAAGCGTTCGTGCGCTGGCCGGTGCACGGCAACGTCCTGGAGGCGCTGCGCGAGGGTCGGTTGGAGATCGGCGCGAACGCTCTGTTGGAGCCGGGCGTGTGGATCACGGCACCCGGCGCGGCACGCGTGCGCATCGGCGCGGGCACGTTCCTGAACATGGGCGTGATGGTCGCCTCGCATGAGCTGGTGGAGATTGGCGATCACTGCATGCTCGCCAATGGCTGCTTCGTGTCCGACGCGAGCCACCGCTACGACGATCCGAGCAGGCCGATCACATGGCAGGGGTTCGTGAGCAAGGGCCCCACGAGGATCGGCGCGAACTGCTGGCTTGGCGCGAACGTCGTCGTCACGAGCGGCGTCACGATCGGCGAGCGCTGCGTGATCGGCGCCAACAGCGTCGTCACGCGCGACATCGAGCCGTTCTCGATCGCGGCGGGCTCACCGGCGAAGGTGATTCGCCGGGTGCAGTACGAAACCGGGTAGCGTCCGCGCATGGACCTGTTCGAGGCGATGCGCTGCGCCCCCACGACCCGCCGCTTCGAGTCGGACGAGGTGCCGCGTGAGGCGCTCGTGCGGGCGCTCGACGCGGCGCGCTTCGCACCGAGCGGCGGCAACCGCCAGGGCTGGCGCGTGGTCGTGGTCCAGGACGCCGATCGCCGCACCGCGCTGCGCGACCTGTACCTGCCGGGTTGGCGCGAGTACATGCAGCAGACCGGCGGCGCGCGCGTGCTCGCCGAACCGGACAGCTTCGACGCCAACACGGTGCGCCACATCCGCATCGCCGACGACTACGCCACCGGGCTCGACCGGGTGCCGGTGCATCTGGTGGTCGGCGTGCGCCTGGAGGACCTGGCGGTTACCGACGCAAAGCTGCCGCGCCAGAGCATCGTCGGCGGCGCATCGGTTTACCCATTCGTGCAGAACCTGCTGCTGGCATTGCGCGCGGAGGGACTGGGCGCGGCGCTGACCACGCTGCTGGTGCCGGCGGAGGCGGAGGTCAAGCGCTTGCTGGAAATACCGGAGGGGATCGCGATTGCCGCACACATCGGCGTCGGCTACCGCGCCGACCCGTGGCCCAAGCGCCTGTCGCGGCGGCCGGTCGAGGAGTTCGCGTTCGCCGAGCGCTTCGGCGATCCACTGCGCTGAGCATGGGCATTCGCCGCGGCACCTACTCGATCGTCGCGCGCGACCCTTCGACGGGTGAGCTGGGGGTGGCGGTGCAGTCGCACTGGTTCGGGGTCGGCGGCCTGGTCGCGTGGGCGCGAGCGGGCGTGGGCGCGGTGGCCACGCAGTCGATCGCGGAGGTCGCGCACGGGCCGAACACGCTCGATCGGCTGCAGGAAGGGCTCGCGCCCGGGAGCGCGATCGCGGCGGTTCTGCGCGAGGACGAGCTGGCTCACTTCCGTCAGCTGGGAGTGGTCGACTGCACCGGTGCTGTGGCGGCGCACACGGGGGCGGGCTGCATTCCCTTTGCCGGCGACGTCAGCGGCGAAGGATTCACGTGTCAGGCGAACATGATGGCCGGCGACACGGTTCCTGCCGCGATGGCAGCGGCCTATCGTGCGCACACCGGCGATCTCGCTGAGCGTTTGCTGGCGGCGCTGGACGGCGCGGAGGCGGCCGGCGGGGATGTGCGTGGCCGCCAGTCGGCGGCGCTGCTCGTGGTGCCGGCGGCCGGCGAGGCGTGGCGCACGCGCTTCGATGTTCGCGTCGAGGATCACGAGGTCCCGTTGGTCGAGTTGCGCCGGCTGCTGCGACTCGCGCGCGCGTATGAGATGGCCGACCGGGCCGACGAGCTGGCGGGCGAGGCCGCGCACGCGGAGGCGACGCGGCTGTATGTGGCTGCCGCGGAGCTTGCGCCGGAGTCCGAGGAGCTCACTTTCTGGGCCGGTCTGGGCGTGGCCGCTACCGACCTCGACGCCGGTGTCGAGCTGGTCCGCCGGGCAGCTGCGGTCAAGCCGGCATGGCTGACGCTGCTCGATCGTCTCGCCGAGGACCTCGCGCCGACGGCCGCGGCGGTCAGGCGCGCCATCCGCGCCGACGCCGAGCGCTGAGGCGGAGAGCCGCCGCGCCCGGCTCCCGTTGGCAGGTCTCAGGCGAGCAGCTCGTGCAGCTCGGCCAGCTCGCCGGGGTCGATCGAGTAGGAGTGCTCGGGCCCCGGGTAGCGCCTTGTGCGAACGTCTTCGGCGTATGCGCTGACGCCGTCGTTCATGTCCTGCTGCAGGTTGGCGTAGCGCTTGACGAAGCGCGCGCCGAGGCCGTCGCGGATGCCGAGCAGGTCGTGGAACACGAGCACCTGCCCGTCGGTCGCGGGCCCGGCGCCGATCCCGATCACGGGGATCTCCAGGAGCGCCATCAGCTCCTCGGTGACGGCGCTCGGGATCGCCTCGAACACGAGCGCGAAGCAGCCCGCTTCCTGCAGCGCGATCGCCTCCGCGGCGATGCGTGCGGCCGCGACGGCGGTGCGTCCCTGTGCCTTCCAGCCGCCGAGCGCGGTCGAGGTCTGCGGGGTCAGCCCGACGTGGCCCATCACGGGGATGCCGGCGCCGACGATTGCGCGGGCGCGCTTGACCGATGCCTCGCCGCCGCCCTCGAGCTTGACGACGTCGCAGCCGGCCTCCTTGACCATGCGCATCGCGGTCGTGATCGCCTGCTCGTCTGAGACCTCGTAGGAGCCGAACGGCAGGTCGCCGATCAACAGCGGCGTGCGCAGGCCGCGGCGCGCGGCGCGAGCGAGCACGAGCATGTCGTCCAGCTCGACGGGGGTGGTGGCGTTGTAGCCGAGCACGGTGGTCGCGGCGGAGTCGCCGACCAGCACGAGGTCGACGCCGGCGGCCTCGGCCGCGCGCGCGCTGGGGTAGTCATAGGCGGTGACCATCACGATCGGTTCGCCGAGCCGCTTCTTCTCCATCAGCAGCGGGAGGGTCATCGGCAGGCGGCCGGGGTCGGATGGGGCCTGGATGCTGGGGCGGCTGGACATGGTGCTTCCTCTCTGACGGCCGGTTGACGCTCGCTCTCTAAGAGAGCAGGGTCGCCACCTGCTCGTCGATCGTGATGATGCGGTTGGTGTCGGCTTCGACGTGGACCACCCGGGGCACGTAGTGCTCCAGGTCGGCCTCGTCGTATGAGCCGTAGGAGATGACGATGATCGTGTCGCCGCGGTGCACGAGGCGCGCGGCGGCACCGTTCACGCACATCTCGCCGGAGCCGCGCTCGCCGGGGATCGTGTAGGTCTCGAAGCGGGCGCCGTTGTCGACGTCGACGACGTGCACCTGCTCGTACTCGAGCATGTCCGCCGCCTCCAGCAGCTCCGGGTCGATCGTGATCGAGCCGACGTAGTGCAGGTCGCAATCGGTGACGGTTGCCCTGTGGATCTTGGACTTGAGCATCACGCGCTGCATGTCGCGATCGCCTCTCCTTCGTGCGGTTGAGTGACGGGTGTGAGGGTTGTGTTGTCGATCAGCCGGACCTCGCCGATGCGCGCGGCGAGCGCCAGCAGCGCCTCGCCCGTGAGCGTGGCCACCGGCTCGAGCGTGTCGGGCTCGACGAGCGCGACGTACTCGGGCTCGACGTCGAACGGCCGCATCGCCTCGTGTGCGGCGTCGAGCAGCGCCTGCGACGAGCGCTCGCCGCGAGCGGCCAGTGCGCGGGCGGCGTCGAGCGCCGCGGGCAGCGCCAGCGCGCGGGCGCGCTCGGCTGGGGACAGCAGCGCGTTGCGGCTGGAGAGCGCGAGGCCGTCGGGCTCGCGCACGGTCGGCAGCGCCTCGATCAGCACCGGCAGGTTCAGGTCGGCGGCGAGGCGGCGGATGACGACGACCTGCTGCGCGTCCTTCTGGCCGAAGTAGGCCACGTCGGGCATCGCCATGCAAAGCAGCTTGGTCACGACCGTGGCCACACCGCGGAAGTGCTCGGAGCCGCGGCTGGCGCCCTCCAGGCGCTCGGTCACGCCGAGCACCTCGACGGTCGTGGCGAACCCCGCCGGGTAGACCTCCTCGACTGACGGCGCGAACAGCACGTCTGCGCCGGCTGCAGCGGCGAGATCGGCGTCGTGGCGCTCGTCGCGGGGGTAGCGCTCGAGGTCGGCGCGCTCGTTGAACTGCGCGGGGTTCACGAACAGGGACACGACGACCACGTCGCAGTGCTCACGTGCGTGGGAGATCAGCGACAGGTGCCCGTCGTGCAGCGCGCCCATCGTCGGCACGAGCCCGATCGTCCGGCCCTCGCGGCGCGTCTGCTCGAGCGAGGAGCGAAGCTCGGCGACGGTGCGCACGGTCCTCATGCGCGAAGCGAGGTTCGGTTGCGGTGGGGGCTCATCGGGTTCGGTCCAGTTCCCTGCGGATACCGGCGCGACTTCAGATTTCCAGCGGATGCTGCATCAGGTCCACTCGAGCGAGCTCGTTGGCGGCCTGAGACAAATGATACACACGGCCTGTGGCGTGTAGATGGGGGTTTCTACTGTGTGCGCAATGTCACAGGAGGTCATGTCTGCGGCGGCCGGCGCCCATCACCACGCATCGACATTCGGGCGCTTCTTGCCCGCCCGCCGCCACCACTCGCCGGAGTGCTCGTCGAACAGCGTCGCGATCCAGCGCCGTGAGTCGGCTGGGTCGATCACGTCGTCGATCTCGCCGTAGGCGGCCATGTTGACGCCGCGGCCGCGCTCGTAGGCGGCGGCGACCATCTGCTCGAACAGGCGCTCGCGCTCGTCGGGGTCATCGATCGCGTCGAGCTCGCGGCGCATGCCCAGGCGCACGGCGCCCTCGAGGCCCATGCCGCCGAACTCGGAGGTGGGCCAGGCGACGGTGAACAGCGGCGCCTTGAAGCCGCCGCCGGCCATCGCCTGAGCGCCGAGCCCGTAGCCCTTGCGCAGCACGATCGTGCCGGTCGGCACGCTCAGGTTGGCGCCGCCGAGGAACAGTCGCGCGAAGTGGCGCACGGTCGCGGTCTGCTCGGCGGCCGGGCCGACCATGAAGCCGGGCGTGTCGCATAGGAACAGCACGGGCAGCTCGAACGCGTCGCACAGCTGCAGGAAGCGCGCGGCCTTGTCGGCGCCGTCGGCGTCGATCGCGCCGCCGAGGTGCGTGGGGTCGTTGGCGAGCACACCCAGCGGGCGGCCGTCCACGCGCGCGAGCGCGGTCAGCATCCCGGGACCGAAGCCGCGACGGAGCTCCAGCACCGAGCCCTCGTCGAACAGCGTCTCGACCACGCGGCGCACGTCGTAGATGCGCTTGCGCTGCTCGGGGATCAGCTCGCGCAGCAGCTCTTGGTCGGGCACCGATGGTTGGCCGCCCGCTGCACCCGCGTCGCCCGCCGCGCTTGGGGTGCTAGCTCCGGCGAAGTAGGACAGGTAGCGCTTGGCGAGCGCCACCGCCTCGGCGTCGTCGGCGGCGCGCAGGTCAACGACGCCGTTTGCCCACTGCATCTCGATCGGCCCCACTTCGCCGGGCGCGAACACGCCGAGGCCGCCGCCCTCGATCATCGCCGGTCCGCCCATGCCGATGCTCGAGTCCTCGGTGGCGATCACCACGTCGCAGCAGCCGAGCAGCGCGGCGTTGCCGGCGAAGCAGTAGCCGGAGGCGACGCCCACGAGCGGCACGAGCCCGCTGAGCTGCGCGAACAGCTCGAACGCGCGGCAGTCAAGGCCCGCGACGATCGGCATGTCGACATCGCCGGGGCGCCCGCCGCCGCCCTCGGCGAACAGCACCACCGGCAGCCGCCGGCGCTCGGCCAGCTCGAACAGGCGGTCCTTCTTGGCGTGGTTGCGCATCCCCTGGGTGCCCGCCAGGACGGTGTAGTCGTAGGACATCGCCACGCACTGGCGCCCCGCCAGCCTGCCGAGCCCGCCGACAAGGCCGTCCGCTGGAGTGCGCGCGATCAGCTCCTCGCGCGGGCGCCGCGCCTCCTGCGCGGCGAACAGCAGCGGGCCGTACTCGACGAACGTGTCCTCGTCGAGCAGGTCGGCGAGGTTCTCGCGCGCCGTGCGCCGGCCGCGCTCGCGGCGCTGCGCGACCGCCTCGGGCCGGGCGGCGTCGAGCCCGATCTCGTGGCGCTCGCGCACCGCCCGCAGGTCCGCGCGCTCGCCGCCGGCGTCCTCCTGGCGCGGGCGCTTCAGGCCCGGTCCGTCACTCGCGCCGGGCTCCGCTGCGGGGGACGATGCGATCGTCAGCAGCAGCTGGCCCTCCTGCACCGCATCGCCGACCGCGACCGCCACGCCGCGGATCACGCCGTCGGTCTCCGCGAGCACCTCGTGCTCCATCTTCATCGCCTCCAGCACCACCAGCGCGCTGCCCGCATCGACGTGCTCGTCGCACTCGTGCGCGATCGTCACGACCACGCCCGCGAACGGCGCCATGACCTGCTGCTCGACAGTCGATGCCATCGCGAGATCATCGCTCACCGGGCTGTGCTCCGGTCGGCCCGCGCTCGCCAGGGTTCCGTCGCTACCGGTCAGGCGTACACGCTCGCCGTGAGCAATTACCATCCGGCGGGTGTCCTCGCAGGAGCGTGAGCGGTCGGCGTCCGAGCGGCGTGAGGCCCTGAAGCAGGTTCTCGCGCAGGCGCGCAGCTGCACGCGCTGTACCGAGCTTGCCGCGACCCGCAAAACAGTGGTATTCGGCGCGGGAAACGCCGACGCGGACCTGATGTTCATCGGCGAGGCGCCGGGCGCCAGCGAGGACGAGCAGGGGGTGCCGTTCGTGGGGCGCGCCGGCAAGCTGCTCGAGCAGCTGCTCGTGGAGATCGGGCTGTCGCGCTCGGAGGTGTTCATCGCGAATACGCTTAAGTGCAGGCCCCCCGGCAACCGCGACCCCTTGCCGATCGAGCTGGACAACTGCCACGAGTACCTGCTGCGGCAGGTCGAGCTGATCGAGCCGACGGTGATCTGCACGCTCGGCAACTTCTCGACCAAGCTCCTGCGCGGAGACCCGACCGGGATCACACGCCTGCACGGGCAGCCCGAGGTGCTGGTGCTGGGCGCGCGCGCGGTGCGCCTGTACCCGATCTACCACCCGGCGGCGGCGCTGTACACGCCGAGGATGCTCGAGACGCTGCGTGAGGACTTCACGCGCCTGCCCGAGCTGCTCGCGCTCGGAGCGCCCGAGCAGCCACCGGCGCAGGAGCCGCCGGAAGCCGTCGAGGCACCTGAGCTTCCAGGCGCTGGCGCGGGCGCACAGGAGGCCTCGGTGCAGGCGCAGCAGCGCGACCCGGCCGTGGATCAGCTGGGCCTGTTCTAGACGCCTGTCCAGTGACGTTTTCCCTGCAAAGCAGGACTTTCTGGAGCGTCGTGGAAGAATTTTCTCCAGGTCCTAAAGTCGCAAGGCAAGGCTGCCGATGTAGATCCTGTCTCCATCCCTCCAGGAGTAACGACCGGCCCGCGCACCATTCTCCCGCGGGTCGGTCATTTTTTTTGTCTAGGGCCGCATCTGGCCGGGAGTGGCGCCGACAGGCTTTAGAGTCTCCGGGTGGCCCTGCGAAGCGTCGAAACCTCTGGTCCCGCCGAGACGGAATCGCTGGGCGCCGAGCTGGCGGCGATCCTCGAGGATGGCGACCTCGTGCTGGTACGCGGCGAGCTCGGCTCGGGCAAGACCACGCTGGTGCGCGGCGCTGCGCGCGCACTGGGGGTCAGCGATCCGATCACCAGCCCCACGTTCAGCATCGGCCACCGCTATACGGGTGGCGGCGTGACCGTCTCGCACCTTGACCTGTATCGCCTGGCCGGCCTCGAGCGCGAGGATCCGGACCTGCTCGCCGACTATCTCGGGCCGGGCCGGATCGCGTTCGTGGAGTGGCCCCAGGATGCGCACACCGAGCTCGAGGGCGCGCGCATGCGCGTGACCCTGAGTCACGGCGGCGGCGATCGCCGCAGCATCGAGGTGGACGAGCCGGCCGACGCGAGCGATGGCGGCGCGAGCTGGTGATCGTGCTCGGCTTCGATACGGCCACCGCGGCCACCGCCGTCGCGCTGCGCCTTGCCGACGGGACCACCACGCAGGCGCGCGATGACCCTGAGGCGGGCTCGCACCCCGGGCACGCGACGCGGCTGCTCGAGATGGCACGCGAGCTGCTCGAGGCTGGTGGCATCGGCTGGAGCGACGTCGATCGCCTCGCGGTGGGGGTCGGTCCGGGCACATTCACCGGCCTGCGCGTCGGTGTTGCCACCGCGCGCGGCCTCGCCCAGTCGCTGTCGCTCGAGCTGGTCGGAATCTCGAGCCCCGAAGCGCTCGCCTTCGCGGCGCTCGCGGCACACCCCGCCGAGGCCGGGGCGCCAGATGCTGTGCTCGCCGTGATCGACGCTCGCCGTGGCGAGGCGTTCGCCGCGGCGTATGAGCCCGGCGCGGATGGTGCTCCGCGTGAGCTGGTGCCCGCGAGCGCGGTCGCGCCGGCGCAGCTCGCGAGCGTGCTCGCCGGCGCCGAGCAGGCCGCCGGCGCGCAGCGCGGCTGGCTGGCGGTGGGCGACGGGGCGGTGCGCTTTCGCGAGCAGCTCGAGGCCGCCGGCGCATTCACGCCGCCCGACAGCTCGCCTCTGCACCGGGTCAGCGCGGCTGCGATCTGCGAGCTCGGCGCATCCGCCGCCGCCGCGAGGCCGCACGAGCTCGTGCCCGACTACCGCCGTCGCCCGGATGCGGAGCTAGCCTTGACGGGTGGGGGAAAGTCCTCTTGAGATGACCGAGTCAGCCGCACAGCCGCCAATCGCAGTGTCCCCGCATAGTCCCGGTACGGGGGAGGGGGAGCAGGCGCCGCCGGTGGAGGTCAGGCGCCTGAGCTACCAGGACCTGCCGCAGGTGATCGCGGTCGAGCGGCGCGTGTTCCCGACGCCGTGGTCGCTGGCGATGTTCGTGCTCGAGCTCTCCAAGCAGTCGGGCATCTGCCTGGCTGCCACCGACCGTGGCGCCGACGGCGAGCGGCGGCTGGTCGGCTATCTGATCTGCTCGCGCTACGACACCGTCTGGCATGTGATGAACGTGGCGGTCGACAACGATCACCAGCGCCGGGGCATCGCCTCGGCGATGCTTGCGGACCTGTATCAGCGCGTCGGCGATGAGCACGCGCGCTTCACGCTCGAGGTGCGCCGCTCCAACGCGGTCGCGATCCACCTGTACGAGCGCGAGGGCTTCCGCGCGGCCGGCACGCGCCGGCGCTACTACCAGGACAACGGCGAGGACGCGCTCGTGATGTGGCGGACTCCGGCGACGCTCGAAGGCTCGCTGGGCGACGTGCCCAATCCCGATGGGCGGGCGGGGATCTGATCCATGATCCTCGCGCTGGAGACCAGCTGCGACGATACGTGCGCAGCGGTCGTGGACGCGGACGGGCGCATGCGCTCGAACGTGATCTCCTCGCAGGAGGTGCACGCGCGCTTCGGCGGCGTAGTCCCGGAGATCGCCTCGCGTCACCACCTGGAGATCGTGAACCTGATCGTCGAGCAGGCACTCGAGCGCGCCGGCGCTGGGCTCGATGAGGTCGAGCTCATCGCTGCCACGCAGGGCCCCGGGCTCGTGGGCGCGCTGCTGGTCGGCCTTTCGACCGCCAAGGCGCTTGCGGCCGCCCGGGAACTGCCGTTCGCCCCCGTTGACCATCTGCAGGGCCATGTCGCCGCGAACTTCCTCGCCGGCGCCGCCACCGGCACGGGCAGCGTTGACGCCGCGGAGCCGTTCGAGCCGCCGTTCGTGTGCCTGATCGCAAGCGGAGGGCACACGCTGCTTGCGCTCGTCAGCGAGCATGACGGCTTCGAGGTGCTCGGGCGCACGCTCGACGACGCCGCCGGCGAGGCGTTCGACAAGGGCGCGAGGATGCTGGGACTGGGCTACCCGGGCGGCCCGGCGCTCGAGCGACTTGCAGCCGAGGGCGACCCAGCGGCGTTCTCCTTCCCAGGGTCGCCCAGCGAGCGTGCCCGCGGTGGCCGGGGCGTGCGCCACAAGGCCTTTGCCGACAGCCTCGACTTCTCCTTCGCAGGCGTCAAGACCGCGCTGCTGTATGCCGTGCGCGATCTGGGTGAGGACGGCGCGCGCGAGCGCGCGGCCGATCTGGCGGCCTCCTACCAGGCGGCGATCGTCGAGTCGCTGGCGGTGCGCGCCGAGCAGGCGCTGGCGCGCACGGGGATCGCGCGTCTGGCGGTGGGCGGCGGCGTCGCCGCCAACGGCGCGCTGCGTCTTCGCCTTCAGGCGCTGCAGGCGACGCTGCACGTGCCCGCGCGCGCGCTGTGCACCGACAACGCCGCGATGATCGCCAGCGCCGCGCGTTTCACTGCGCAACTGCCCTACCCCGACTACCTGGGGCTGGATGCCTACGCGACCGGCGAACGCGCTCGCTGAGCCGCGCCGGTGTGGGAAGATGGCGCTCGTGGACGACGCAGTGGCCCGCTATCGCGCAGCATCTGAAGCCAACGACGTCGATGGCCTGCTGGCGAGCCTCGCCCCTGACGCCGAGCTGGTGTCGCCGCTCTCGGGGCGCCTCGTGTTTCGCGGCCATCAGGATCTGCGCATCCTGCTCGGCGCCGTCTACGGCGCGATGACGGGGTTGCGGTGGCGGGAGCAGGTGGGGGAGGGCCCGCTGCAGGTCGTGCTGGGCGATGGGATGATCGGCCCGTTCAGGCTGGCCGACGCGATGATCTGCGAGCTCGACGAGCAGGGGCGCATCCGCCGCATCAGGCCCTACCTGCGGCCGTGGCTCGCGCTCACGTACCTGGCGCTGGTGCTGGGGCCGAAGCTTGCGCGGCACCCCGGCGTGCTGCTGCGCGCGGCGCGCGCGGGTTGACCGGGGTGAGGCACCAGGCCGCCTCGCCGGCGGCCGCCGCTCCCAAAGCCGGGGTTGCCGAGGTGACGGTCTACTCAAAGCCCGACTGCCATCTCTGCGAGGAGGCGATGGTGACGCTGCGCCGCCTGCAGCTGGAGCTCGGCTTCGCCCTGCGCGAGCTGGACATCACCACCCAGGATGTGCTGCACCGCGCCTACTTCGAGCGCATCCCGGTTGTCGCGATCGACGGTGAGGAGCTGTGCGACCACTTCGTCGATGAGGCACTGGTGCGCGAGCGTCTAGAGTCCGGGCGATGAGCTATGGCACCGTCCCCGGAGGGGCAGAGCAGTCGACGCCGGCGTTGGCGTCCGCGCGTGACGGGATCGGCTCCGCCGGCGAGCGCCTGTCGCTGGGAGTCGCGGCGCGCCTGTCGCGCTATCTGCAGGTGCTGACGCAGGCCAAGAAGATGGGCAAGGAGACGATCTCCTCGCAGGAGCTCTCCGACTACACGCACGTCAACTCCACGCAGATCCGCCGTGACCTGTCGGGCTTCGGGAAGTTCGGCAAGCGTGGCGTCGGCTACAACGTCGAGGCGCTGGTCTCGCAGATCCGCAAGATCCTGCGCACCGCCGGGCAGCACAACATCGGTCTGATCGGCGCCGGCCATCTCGGCCAGGCGATCGCCTCCTCGGAAATCTTCGCCGACCACGGCTTTCGCGTGGTGGCGATCTTCGACAGCGACGAGGCCAAGGTCGGCACCAAGGTCGGCAGCCAGGTGGTGCGCGACATCGTCGAGTTGCGCCAGGTGGTCGAGGACGAGGACATCGTCGTCGGCGTGCTGGCGGTGCCCACCGGCGCGGCCCAGGGACTCGCCGACGAGCTCGTCGACGCGGGCGTGAAGATCATCTTCAACTACTCCGAGTCGCTGCTGGACGTGCCGCCTGAGGTGACCGTCCACACCTCCAGCCCGGCGGTCGATCTGCTCTACGCGCTGTACTTCTATCTGACGTGACGCAGTGCCCGCCAGAGGGGCCACTGTGCGTCACACTTGACGCCCGAGCGCTTCGCGCGCGACCCGACGCAGACGCCAAGCGATGAACAGCCTTGATCTAGATCGAGCCGCCGAGACATTCGCAGCCGCCGCCGACATGACCGTCGGCATCGAGGAGGAGTTCTCGATCCTCGATCCGCGCACGCTCGAACTGGTCCCGCGCTACGAGCAGCTGCGCGCGGTCGTCGACGGCGATCCGGGGCTGCGCGACGCCATCGCCGGCGAGCTGATCTCATCGGAGATCGAGATCATCTCGGGGCCCGGCGCGGACCTGCGGGATGCGCTGGCCCGCCAGCGCGAGCGTCGCCGGCGGCTGTTCGCGCTCGCGGCCGGCGAGGGCGTCGCGCTTGGCGCCACCGGCACGCATCCGTGGGCCGACTACCGCGAGCAGCCGATCATCGACACCGAGCACTACCGCCGTGTCGAGGAGGGGCTCAAGTACGTCGCCTGGCGCAACAACACGTTCAGCCTGCACGTGCACGTGGGGGTGCGCGACATCGACCGGGCGGTGCGCGCATGCGACCGCCTGCGTCCGGTGCTGCCGCTGCTGCTTGCGATCTCCGCGAACTCGCCGTTCCTCGACGGCCGCGACAGCGGGCTGCACTCGGCGCGCACGCAGAGCTTCACCAAGAGCTTCCCCCGCTGCGGCATTCCCGACGCCTTCGGCGGCTGGCGTGCCTACCGCGAGTACATCGAGTTCCTGAAGCGCACCAACTCGATCGTCGAGTTCACACAGGTGTGGTGGTCGGTCAGGCCGCACTTCAAGTTCGGCACGGTCGAGGTGCGCATCTGCGACGCGCAGGCGAGCGCGCAGGAGTCCGAGGCGCTGGCAAGCCTGATGGTCGCCTGCATCGCGCAGGCGGTGCGCGACGGCGACGAGCGTGTGCCGTTCGCGGACCCCGCGCCGCGGCTGATCGAGGAGAACATGTGGCGCGCGATCCGCTTCGGGCTCGACGGTCGGCTGATCGACCTCGAGCGCGAGCGCGAGTACCCGGCGCGCGAGGCGATCGAGCGGCTGCTCGCGTGGACCGCGCCGGTGCGCGCGGAGCTGGCGATCGAGCCGGCCTTCCCCGAGCGCAACGGCGCGCAGCGCCAGCGGCAGATGATCGAGGCGGGCGCGGGACGCGACGAGGTGTTCGCGGCGAGCGTCCAGGAGACCAGAGAGACCTACTCAGAGGAGGTGACGGTTTGAGCCCAGACGGTGTGCAGCCCGTAAATGAGGGATCCCCCGGCAGCGCAGGGGGCGGCTCCGGACAGCCGAGCGAAGAGGAGATCCGGGCGGCCTATGAAGCCGAGCTGAGCCGCCTGACGAGCACCGACGCGATCGCTCAATCGGTCGTCACGCTGCTGAACGTCGGCGCTCGGCGCCTCGCGCCCGGAGCCAGCGACCCATCCGGGCACCCGGGCGAGCGCGACCTCGAGCAGGCACGCGATGCGATCGACGCCGTCAGAGGGCTGCTGGAGGTGCTCGAGCGCCGGATTCCACGCGAGCTGGCGCCGCTGCGCGACGCGCTCTCGCGGCTGCAGATGGCCTACGCGCAGGAGGCCAGCGCGGGTGCGCCCGCGGCCGGCACCCAGACTCCGGAGGGCGGCGGCGGGCCCGCGGGACCTGGGTCCTCATCGGCCGGCGGTGGCCAGGAGCCGCAGGGCCCGGGCGCCGGGGAGCCCGGTCAAGCGGAGCGCCCGCCCGGTCCGGGGCCGGCGGAGTCGAGCGGCAGGCTGTGGGTGCCGGGTCGCTGAGCGGGCGCCGAAGGCCCGCGCGAACAGGCATAGTGCCGGCCGGCACGATACACTCCGCCCGCGTTTGCACCGGGTAGACGCTCGCGCCGAGCGATCCGGGCGACAAATGTGCGCGCGACAGATCCTCGCGCGGCACGCAAATCAGACCGCGGAGGATTTCTGTTGAGCAGCTTTCTGACGAACCATGGGGTCGTCGTCGCCCTCGTTTGCGCCGCCTGTGCGGTGGTGTACGGGCTCGTGACCACCCGATCACTGCTCGCGCTGTCGCCGGGCAACGAGAAGATGCAGAGCATCTCGCTGGCCGTGCAGCAGGGCGCTCGCGCGTACCTGAACCGCCAGTACATAACGATTGCCGGTGTCGGGGTGGTGGTGTTCGTGGCGCTGATCTTCATCCAGAACATCGCTGTGGCTGGCGGGTTCCTGATCGGAGCGATCCTCTCCGGCTCGACCGGCTACATCGGCATGAACGTGTCGGTGCGCGCCAACGCGCGCGTCGCCGAGGCGGCCAAGGGCGGCGTCTCGCCGGCGCTGAAGGTCGCGTTCCGGGGCGGCGCGATCACAGGCCTGCTTGTGGTCGGGCTCGCGCTGATCGGCGTCTCCGGCTACTACGGCGCGCTGACGTCGTTCTTCAACGACAGCCCCAAGACGGCGGTCGACGCGCTCGTCGGCCTGGGCTTCGGCGGCTCGCTGATCTCCGTGTTCGCGAGGCTCGGCGGCGGCATCTTCACGAAGGCGGCTGACGTCGGCGCGGACCTCGTCGGCAAGGTCGAGGCGGGAATTCCCGAGGACGACCCGCGCAACCCGGCCACGATCGCGGACAACGTCGGCGACAACGTCGGCGATTGTGCCGGCATGGCCGCGGACCTGTTCGAGACCTACGCGGTGACCGCGATCGCGGTGATCCTGCTCGGCGTGCTCACATTCCACGAGTCCACGCAGGTCGCGCTGTACCCGCTGGTGATCGGCGGCGTCGCGATCATCGCCTCGATCATCGGCACGTTCGCGGTGCGCACCAACTCCGACAACGTCGAGCGCGCACTGCTGCAGGGCCTGGTCGTCTCCGGCGTGATCGCCGCTGCGGCCTTCGCGCCCATCACCTACTGGCTGATGAACAACCTCACCTTCAAGGTCGTCGGCAGCACCGTCAACGCGCCAGGCTGGTTTCACCTCTACCTGTGCTCGCTGATCGGGATCGTCGTCACCGGACTGCTGTTCGGACTAACCGAATACTACACCTCGACCCGCTTCGCACCGGTGCAGAAGACCGCGAAAGCGTCGATCACCGGCCACGCGACCAACATCATCCAGGGCTTCTCCTCCGGGCTGCAGGCCACGGCGCTGCCGGCGCTGGTGATCGTGCTCGGGATCCTTGGCTCCTGGAAGCTCGCCGGCGGAGGCGTCACCGGCATCTACGGCATCCTGATCGCGGCCATGGGGCTGCTGTCGCTGACCGGCCTGATCGTCGCACTCGACGCCTTCGGCCCGATCACCGACAACGCCGGCGGCATCGCCGAGATGGCAGACCTGCCCGAGGAGGTGCGCCAGGTCACCGACCGCCTCGACGCGGTCGGCAACACCACCAAGGCCGTCACCAAGGGCTACGCGATCGGCTCCGCCGTGCTGGCGGCAGTCGGCCTGTTCGCGGGCTTCCAGAAAGAACTCGAAAACAAGCTCGGGCACATGATCTCCTTCGGCATCAACGAACCTCCGGTGCTGATCGGCCTGCTGCTGGGCGGGATGATGGTGTGCCTGTTCGCGTCGCTGTCGATCGAGGCCGTCGGGCGCGCCGGCGGCGCGGTCGTCGAGGAGGTGCGCCGCCAGTTCCGCGAGCACCCCGGGATCATGGACTACTCCGAAGAGCCCGACTACGCACGCTGCGTTGACATCGTTACGAAGACCGCGCAGCGCGAGATGATCCTGCCGTCGCTGCTGCCGATCGGCCTCACGCTGATCGTCGGGCTGATCGACCAGCAGGCGCTGGGCGGCCTGTTGATCGGGGTGATCGTCGTCGGCTTCTTCTTCGCCGTGATGATGACCGCCGGCGGTGGCGCATGGGACAACGCCAAGAAGCTCATCGAGGATGGCTCCTTCGGCGGCAAGGGCTCGGACGCGCACGCCGCGTCGGTCACCGGGGACACGGTCGGCGACCCGTTCAAGGACACCGCCGGACCGGCGATCAACCCGATGATCAAGGTCGCCAACATCGTCGCAATCCTGATCATCCCGCTGATCACGTGATTTGACGAGCCACATGTGGCTCGTCAGAACCCGCACATGTGCGGGTTCTCCGGACGGTGCATGCACCGTCCGGCCTGGTGGCGCATGCGCCACCAGGAACGGCCATGCCGGCACGTGAATAAGCTCAGATGAGATGAACGGCAGACAGGCGCACCGCATGAGCACTCTGGTGCTCTCGCTGCTGATGGCGGCGGTCGGCTTGGCGTTGATCGTGCAGTCGTTCACGGGGGGCGCTAGCCCGTTGTCGCCGCGGCTGCTGTTGGGCATCCTGTTCATCGCGGCCGGCGCTGGGCGCTGGTATGTGGAAGTCAGGAGAGCACGCGGGCGATGAGCACGCAGGAGGGCCATAGCTCCGAGCGCGCCGCACACGCGCGCGTGATCGTGCGCCGCAGCATCGGCTCGCCGATCCTGTTCACGATCGTCTACTCCTCGCTCGCGAGTGCGATCTACTTCTCGCTGGGCGTGATCGCAGGTCACGCGCTTGGGCTGACGCCGCTGGTGTTCCTGATCGCCGCGGTGCTCTACACGGTGACCGCGATGACCTACGTCGAGGGCGCCTCGCTGCACCAGGAGCGCGGCGGCTCGACCGTGTTCGCGCGCTATGCCTTCAACGAGCTCGTGAGCTTCATCGCCGGCTGGGCGATCCTGCTCGACTACGTGATCCTGATCGCCGTCACCGCGTACTCGGCGACGCAGTACCTGAAGGTCTTCTGGAGCCCGCTCGGCCACAGCGGTGAGGCGCTCGGCCTGTCGCTGGCGTTCATCGCGCTGGTGGTGCTCAGCAACATCCGCGGCTTCGGCGGCAGCCGCGCGCGGCGGGTGGGCATCCTGCTCGCCGGCGATCTCGCGCTGCAGGCCTTCATCGTGGTGCTCGGTCTGGTGCTGTTCTTCAACCCGCACACGCTGACCGGGCCGATCCACCTCGGCACCGCGCCGACGTGGTCGCACCTGCTGTTCGCGATGACCGTCGCGGTGATCTCCTTCACGAGCCTCGAGTCTGCGTCGGGCCTCGCCGGCGAGGTGCGCATCAGCCGCGCCGGGCTCAAGCGCCTGGTCGCCAGCACGACCGCCACCGTGGCGTTCCTGTACGTCGGCATCGCGCTCGTGGCCGTCACCGCGCTGCCGGTTCACGATGGGCACACCGAACTGGCAGGGCGCTACCTGAACGCGCCGATGATCGGCGTCGTCAGCCACGTGCACCCGCACTGGCTGGGCAAAACGCTGATGTACCTGGTCGCGGCGATGGCCGCGGTCACGCTCGTGGCGGCCGCCAACTCGGCGATGCTCGGGCTCTCGCGGCTTGCCTACTCGCTCTCGACCAACCGCCAGATCCCCAGCGGCCTCGGGCGCCTGCACCCGGAACGCTCGACGCCGTATGTGCTGATCGCGCTCGCCGGTGTGATCGCGGCAGGGCTCGCGGCGACCGAGGACCTCGACTTCCTGGTCGGCATCTACGCGGTCGGCGCGACGCTCGCGTTCACGATCGCGCACCTGTCGATCTGCCGTCTGCGCTACTCAGAGCCCAACCGCGATCGCCCCTATCGGGTGCCGCTGTCGGTCAAGCTCGGCGGCGGCGAACTGCCGCTGCCGGCGGCGTTCGGCGCGTTGATCTCAGCCGGTGGGCTGGTGGCCGTGCTGGTGGTGCACCCCGAGGCCCGCTACGTCGGTCTCGGCTGGATGGTGGTCGGGATCGCGCTGTACGTGATCTACCGCCGCGCCGATGAGACCTCGCTGCTGCGGCGCGTGACGGTCTCGCCGAGCATGCTTCGCGCCGAGCCGCGCGTCGAGCGCGACTACGGCTCGATCCTGGTGCCGCTGTTCGGGACCGAGCTCGACGATGACATCGTCCAGACCGCCGCGCTGCTGGTGGCAGGCGAGCAGACCGACGAGGCGGCGATCGACGAGGCCACGATCGAGGCCGTGTGGATGTTCGTGATCCCGATGTCGCTGCCGCTCGACGCGAGCCTGCCCGAAGCGCAGATCAAGCACGCCCGCCAGGTGCTCGCGCGCGCCAAGGCGGTGGGGGAGGAGTACAACGGCGTACACGTCGCCACCGCGACCGTGCGCACGCGCCGGGCGGGCTTCGCGATCGTCGACGAGGCCCGCAGGCGCGGGGTCGAGGCGATCGTGCTGGGCGCCGAGGAACCGTCGTTGATCCGCGGCGGCGGGCGCCTCGGCGGCCGCGGCGGGCCGCTGGAGGCATACGTGGGAGACATCACCAAGTACGTCGTGCGCAAGGCCAGCTGCCGGGTGATCGTCACGGCGCCCGCCGCGCGCGACTCGCCGATCGAGCTCGCCCGTCGTGCCAACCGGGCCGGCGCCCCAATGGTCTAACCTGCGCACCTATGGTCAACTGCTCATCCACATGTTCGTTCTGATCGTCGGCGCCGGGCGCGTGGGCTCGGCGGTCGCCAAGTCGGCGCTCGCCGCCGGGCACGAAGTATCGGTCCTCGACGAGGACCCGCTCTCGCACGAGCGCCTTGACGCCGGGCAGAGCAAGAGCTGGGAGGACTCGGGCGGCCAGTTCACGGTCGGCACGGCGCTCGAGACCGACGCCCTGATCCAGGCCGGGATCGAGCGCGCCGACGCGTTCATCGCCTCGACCGCCGGCGACAACACGAATCTCGTGATCGCGCAGATCGCACAGAAGCGCTTCGGCGTTGAGAAGGCGATCGTGCGTGTGATGGACCCCGCCCGCGCCGACTGGTACGGCGAGCAGGGCCTCAGCACGATCTCCCCGACCAAGCACGCGATCGACATGTTCGAGCGCGCGCTCGAGCCAGAGGCGGCGTAGCGCATGTACGCGATCATCGCCGGAGCCGGCAAGGTCGGCCGCAACCTCGCTCGCGAGCTGATCAGCAAGGGCCATGAAGTGACCGTGATCGAGTCCTCGCGCAGCTGCTACCTGGCCAACGAGGACGAGTTCGAGCACGCGGTGCAGTACGGCGACGCCACCGAGCTGTGGGTGCTCGAGCGCGCCGGCATCCAGCGCGCCGACCTCGTGATCGCCGTCACGGGCGATGACGAGGACAACATCCTCGTCTGCCAGGTCGCCAAGGAGAAGTACCTGTGCGAGCGGGTGATCGCGCGCGTGAACAACCCTCGCAACCACGATCACTTCCGGCTGCTCGGGATCCAGCCGGCGGTCTCCGCCACCGACCTGATCCTGCGCCTGATCGAGCACGAGGTGCCGCGCTACGGGCTCGTGCACCTGCTCGCGCTCGAAGAGGAGCGCCTGGAGATCATCGAGCTGGAGGTCAGTGCCGACGCGCCCACCGTCGGCGAGCGGGTGGCGGACATCGCGCTGCCCGAAGGCGCGCTGATCATCTCGGTGCTGCGCGGTGGCTCCGGGTTCGTGCCCAAGCACGACACCACGATCGAGGCCGGCGATGAGGTTCTGCTGGTGCTCGATCCGGGCCTGGAGGAGGCGATCACCGCCTACTTCGCTCCCAATGGGCACCCCGCGGCCTTCTGAGCGGCTCGCGGCAGGCCCCGCGTGGGCTGGTGGAGGATCCGCTGGGCGGTTGGCTATTCTCTAGGCCAGACACTGTCCGGGATAGTCCAATTGGCAGTGACGCCCGGTTCTGGTCCGGGAGATTGGGGTTCGAGTCCCTGTCCCGGAGTAGGCTTGCGCCCCGTGTTTACGGGGCGTTTTGCGTTTCAGGGGGTTGCTCGGGCCAGGATTTGGGCCAGTTCTGCTGAACAAGAGAGCTCGGTCCGAGGCGCTGCATAAGCTCGTTCGATGGCTCCAGCGAAACGATCCAGGGAGAAGACCGACTCTGCTGCCGGTGGGTCGCCTCCGATTCGGCGGCGCTGGCGCGACTACAAGACCCCATCGGGTCGTAGTCCGGTCGAAGGGTTCATCGACAAGCTCTCCGACTCCGATGCCGCAGCCGTGCTTGCCGGCATGGAGGAGGTTCGCGATCGGGGCCTGCCTGCTGCCCGCCACCTCGACGGCGACATCTGGGAGGTCAGAGTGGACGGCGATCGGGTCATCTACCGCATCCTGCTTGCGGAAGAAGGCAGCCGCGGACAGATCCTGCTGGCATTGGACGGGTTCAAGAAGAAGACGCAGAAGACGCCCCCGGCCACTATCGAGCTGGCGAAGAGACGTCTTGCGGATTGGCGGCGGCGTGGGGATCAGAAGCGCGTTGCGCGCGGCAGGCGTCCGCTGCATCAGTGAGAGGTGCTACTCTTATCTCTCAAAAGAGATACCGCTGTAGGTATCGACGCCAATTTCAGAGAGTAGGGCAAGGCAATGCCTGAGCGCGACTTCCTAGACAAGATGATCGACAAGCGCGCCGCGCGCAACCCCGAGTTCCCGCGGCTGCTGGACGCCGCTCGCCGGCGGCGTGAGTTGCTGCGTGCTCTGGCCGGGCAGCGTGAGGAGCAGAAGCGCTCGCAGACCGTGATCGCCGCGGCGATGCAGACTTCGCAGTCCTTTGTCGCGCGCCTGGAGAGCACAGCGGCCGATGCGAAGATCTCGACCGTCGATCGCTACGCGGGGAGCCTTGGCTTCGTCGTGCAGTACCACTTGATCCCGACGGCCGAGGCGGACAGCACCCCGCCGGTCGTGGTCCACGCGGCATAACCCGGGTGCCCGTCCACTCGGCCTTGACAGATGGGGAGGGAGAAGGCGCGGCAGCGGGTAGACACCCACCGTACGCACCTTCTGGCGGTGTCAGCGGTGTAGCGCGAATATCTTGGTCGTCGCCACCGCTGCGGCTCCGGTGGGCGTGAACGTCGACTGCTCCACAAGAACGATGTGCTTCGCCGCTTTGAGGAGTTTCTTGCCGGTGGACGTGAGCTTTAGCGTCAGCCTCAACGACTGAGCGCTTGCGAACGGCGCGCTGACGCTCGCTATGAGGATCGGCTTGAGCTTCGTCTTCGCAAGATGGGCGCCCTTCGGCACCTCATACCAGGAGACCACGACTTTGCCCGCGCCGGGCGCTGCGAACGTCAGCGCGTACCCACCTGACTTGAGGATCGTCTTCAGCGCCGCGGCCTTGCCCGTCGGCGTTGGTAGAAGCGAGAGGAAGCGAGCGATTTCCGCCGTCGTGAGCGTTTTCGTCGTCGTGCCGCCGCCAGTGCTGCCACCGCCACCGGTGCTTCCACCAGTGCCGCCGGTACCGCCGCCACTCGTCCGGTTCTTTTCTTCTTCGGTCTTCTTCCTCGCTTCTTCTTCCTGTTTTTCTTCTTCGGCTTTCTTTCTCGCTTCTTCTTCCTTCTTCTTCTGTTCGGTTTCGCTCTGAGGTTTGCCGACGACGATGTCTCCTCGCCTGTCGCCGAGCGCGCAGACGCCGGGGCTGAAGCACGACAACGCCGACGGCGCGTACGCTCGCGGCTCGGACTGCGTGGGCGTCCACGTTTTCGCACCCGCCGCAGGTTCAATCGAGGTGTACACGCTGCCGTAATTGTCGTACACCGCGCACAATGCGGACGACGCGCACGAAACGCCCTTAAGTTGCTCCCTGCCAAGGGCGAAGTCGGGGAGTTCTTCCCTGTGCCAAGCGCTCACGCCGCCCGCGGGGTCGGTGGAGTAGATGATCGCGCTCCCGCCGTTGCCAACACAGAGGGATGTTGTGGGGCAGGAGACGGCATAGAACTGATCGGCGATGCCGAGTTCTGTCTTTGTCCACGCGCTGGCAGGCCCAGTCGGGTCGGTGGTCGTGTACACGATTCCGCCGTAGGTCACCGCGACGCAGAGACTTTCCGACGCACAAGACAGGCTCGAGAGGCCGTTCGACGGGCCTGCTTCCGGGAGGAGTTCCGGCGCCGACCACGAGCTCGCTCCACCGGTCGGGTTGACGGAGTGGAAGACGTTGCCGAAGCCGTCGAAGCCGACGCACAGCGACGACGAGGGACAGGAAACCCCATCGACGAGGTTAAGCGAGTCGACCCTGGCAAAGGTCCACGCGCTCGCTGGGCCTGTCGGGTTGGAGGAAGTGACCACGCCGTTGTCGGCCGACGCTACGCAGAGGCTCGTGGACGGGCACGACACGCCACTGAGTTGAGTCACACCGGGTACGGTCCTGCCCGTCCACCCCGGCGCACCAGCTTCGAGGTCCGCGGATGACAGGATACGCCCGCGCGCGTCCACGGCGACGCAGAGCGAGGCCGATGGGGCGCAGGAGACGCCGGCGAGGCTATCCACCCCGTCGACGTTCGCTGACGACCAGCTAGGCGACGCGGCGACCGGGTTAGCCGAGGCCCAGATGTTGCCACCGGAGTCGCCGATCAGGCAGAGCGTGGTGCTGACGCAGGCGGCGCTGTTCAGGAATCCTTCCGAGGCGACGGTCTGCAGTTTCCACGCTGACGCGGAGCCGGTCGGGTTGGTGGACGCGTAGATTTCACCGGTGTCGGTCGCTGCGATGCAGGCTGTTTCGCTTCCGCATGCCACGGCGAAGAACGGATAGGCGTATTGAGCGGTGGATACATGGACGGATTTCCATGCGCTTGCCCCGCCGGTCGGGTTGGTGGACGTGAGGACGTTGCCCGACCAGTCCGCGACGACACAGAGCGTCGAAGACACGCATGTCGCGTGAAGCTCCGGGTAGGTCGCGGTATCGATGTGGGCTTCGTGCCAGGACACGAGTCCCGTTGTCGGTTCGGTTGATGTGAAGATTTTGCCGCTTTCGTCAGCAGCGAGGCAGAGCCCGGACACACACGAGATCGTTTCGAGGCGCCTGAATTCGTCTACCCAGCTTTCGTGCCATGCCGATGCCCCGGCGGTCGGTTCCGTGGTCTCGTACACGTACCCGCCGCCCCCGACGGCTACGCAGAATGCTGTTGAGGAGCAGGATACCCCTTGCAGGGAATATGCCGGCTTGGCTGAGTTAGTCCACGCGGCTTCGCCGCCGCCGGGGTCTTTGCTCACCCAGATGTTGCCGACGGAGTCTGTGGCTACGCACAGTTCTGTGGACGGACACGAGATCCCGGTGAATTCTGCGGTGGCTTCAGTGAGACCGCCTTCGGCGTTGTCAACGTGACTCGTCGACCACCCGGAGGCGCCGCCGGTGGGGTCGGTGGAGACGCTCACGTCGCCGCCAGAGTTCACAGCAACACAGAAGCTCGCATCGGGGCACGAGTAGCCCGTCATCTTGTAACCGGAGTACGGCGCTTCGTGCTCGATCATGGTCGGCGAACCCCAAGTGAATTCGCTCGCCAACGCCGTCCCGGCGCCGACGGCAACGGCAACGGCAACGGCGAGGCACGCACACGCGAGCACGGCGAGTCGCCGCGAAACCGTTCGTTGCTGCAATCCATGCGTGCCTGGCATCCTCGTCCCTCTCCGTCCGATTGAAGACTGCTGTCAATCCCGTCCGCGCGGGAGGAGGCCGCAAAGTACCACAGACGCGAACTTCGTAAGGATGAGCGAGTCGGCGCGCATGGTTCGGCCCCGACGACCCAGGCGGCAGTCCCGGACGCCACGACGACGGATGGTGGGAGGCGGACCCCCGCCGCCTTTCGACGTTCCTCCAAATCGTTCGCAATTCGCTCGAGCTCGGTTGTCGTTTGTTCCTGCTCCTTGAGTTCCTGCCCCAACTTGTCAATTGCTTCCTGGCGTTCATCAACTTCTTTCTTGAGCTGCTCGGTCAGCCCGCTTTCCAGAGATGCCATGAGAGGCTCACCCAGTTTGTCGAGCCTGTCCAGCTCGATTTCTCGTAGCTTGGCAGCCGCGAGCGACTCGACCGCCGCCTGCCGCATCGCTGCCGCCTCGCGCTCTCGCTGGTCGGCATCTTTGTCCAGCGATGTGGTCAGCGGCTGACCCAATGCCACGAGCCCCAACAAGAGCAAAACCGAGGAGATCGAGTGGGCGGCTAGGCGATCAGGTTGATTCTGAGCCAATGTATGCAGGGCGGCGATCTCGGCTGCGAGAGCCACGATGCCCACGATTGACGCCGTGAAAAACCGCGTCTTGGCGGGGATCAGGTCGAGCACTTTCGCCTCATAGGCGATCGCAAAGAAGACGACCGGAATGAGCGTCGCGGTGGTGCTGTAGAAGTCGAGCGGGTCGCCCTCGGCCGTGGCGAGCAGCATGATCCGTGAGGCATCCATCCCCTGGAACAGTCGTGGCAGCGTCGGACGTACCTTGTTGCCGCGTTGATCGACCGACGTAGCCCATGTGCGAGGTGCGGAGCTCTGCGACGGCCCGGCTCGAGGGCACGTTGGGTCACTGCCGCGGAGCTGCCTACCGCCTACGTTGGCCACGCCGCCACGCGGCTCTCAGCCACGGCGTGCGCTGGGATCTCCGTCTAGTGCTCCCCGGGTTGCTCCAACGCCGTATCCACCGCAGGCGGCGGCCTCACCTGCCAGAGCCGCGCGTCGTGGCGCGTTTCCAGCCAGCGCGTCGCGTGGCGTTCGCCGAGCTCGATCAGGCCGTCGACGAACTCGCGTGCTAGGAACAGGTAGCTGAGCAGCTCACCGTGAATCGCGCTGTGATCGGCGTTTACGAAGCGACCGAGCAGCGCGAGGTTGGAGTCGCGCAGGAAGCCCACCGCGCCGGTGTAACGGTCCTTGTAGATCTCGCGCGCTAGGCGCCCAATCTCCAGGCGATCGTCCGGCGCGATGAAGATGTAGGGGATCTTGCGGTGCGGTGCCTTTGTGGCGGCGCGAGCCACGCCTGGGCCGGCGCGCCCGCGGGTGCTGCTACCCGCGGCCGAGGTGGCAGCCGACAAGGCCGAGGGCGACATTGCGGCGAGCGTCTCGTTGACCGCGGCAAGCCGCGCGACGTCATCGGCCAGCTGATCGGCGAGCGCCACCTGCAGCAGTTGGGCGATGCCGTCGAGCGCATCCGGGCGGCGCGACGCGCCGGCGTGCGTCACCGATGAGTTCAAGCCGATCACCACGACGCGGTCCGCGCCCAACGTGATCGCCGGCGACAGCGGCGCGTTCAGCCGCACGCCACCGTCGCCGTACCAGCCCGTCACGGTGGGCGGGCGGTGAATCTCGATCGCCGGGAACGCGCCCGGGATCGCCGCGGAGGCGAGCACGTGCGCGGGTTCCAGCGGCGTCGCGGCGTAGTCGATCGCGTGCAGCGGGTCCAGGCCCGGCTGCGGGCCGCCGTGGTGGAACACGACGCTGCGGGTGCTCGCGTATGCCGTGGCCACGACCGCCGCGGCGCTCAGCGTGCCGTCATCGACGTTGCGCTCGATCTGCTCGAACGCCACCCGCCGTTCGAGCGTCCCGCGCAGAGGGGAGGGGTCCAGCAGCGCCGACACTCCCGCTCCAGGCACGTCCGCGAACATCGCGCCGGCGCCCAGCAGACGGCCGAGCTCCGGCAGCGATGCCAGCGGTCGCAGCGCGTCGCACCAGCCCAGCTCCCGCCACATCGCAACCGCCGCCGCTGTCGCCGTCTCGAACGGTTCGTGCGCGCGAGCCGCCAGGAACGACCCGTTCAGCGCGCCGATGCTCGTGCCGACGACGATCGTCGGTGTCTGCCCGCGCGCGGCAAGCGCCGGTGCAAGCGCCGCCAGCGCGCCGGCCTCATATGCCCCGCGTGCGCCGCCGCCCGCGAGCACGAGCGCGATCTGCTCGCGCCGGCGCCGTGGTCTTCTGGCTCGTGGGGCGGGCATCGGGTGCAACCGAGCGTACTCCGTGCGGCATCGTGCGTCGTTGCGTTGGGTGCGTTGCGGGAGGCTGGCTCGACATATATTGCAAATAAATAGCCTGTATAGCCATGGTGATACAGAGAGAAGTAAGCGAACGGAAGCGGACGGCGCTACGCCGCCTCGGCCTGCGAGGACCAGTCCCGGTACAGCTCGAAGTAACGCCCGCCCGCTGCTATCAGCTCATCGTGCGTGCCCTGCTCGACGATGTGCCCGTGTTCGAGCACCACGATGCGCCCCGCCTGGCGGATCGTCGACAGGCGGTGGGCGATCACGATCGAGGTGCGCCCCGCGAGCAGACGGCGCATCGCGGCTTCGATTCGGCCCTCGGTGTGCAGGTCGACGTTCGACGTCGCCTCGTCGAGGATCAGGATCCGCGGGTCGGCGATCAGCGCGCGCGCGAAAGCGATCAGCTGGCGCTGCCCTGCCGACAGCTGCGCGCCGCGCTCGCCGACTTCGGTGTCGTACCCGTGCGGCAGCTCCGAGATGAACTCATCAGCGCCGACCGCGCTGGCCGCAGAGCGGATCTGCGCTTCCTCGGCGCCGGGGCGCCCGAAGGCGATGTTGTCCTTGACGGTGCCCGAGAACAGGAACGCCTCCTGCGGCACGATCCCCATCTGCGAGCGCAGCGAGTTGCTGGAGATCTCGCGCAGATCGTGCCCGTCGACGAGCACCCGCCCGCGGGTCGGGTCATAGAAGCGCGCGGCGAGCTTGGCCATCGTTGACTTGCCCGCGCCGGTGGCGCCCACCAGCGCGACCGTCTGCCCGGCCGGCACGTCCAGGTCGATGTGCTCGAGCGCGAGTACCTCCTCGGGCTCCGCCTCCACTATCGGCGAGGCGCCGTTGCCTTTCTGCGCTGCCTGCGCCGCGGCGTCATCGCGCCGCTTGGAGCGGGGGCGATAGGCGAAGGACACATCCTCGAAGCGGATCTCGCCGCGGATCGGGCCGATCGCGGGCGCGTTGGGGCGGTCCTCGAGCGTGGGCTTGGTGTCGAGCAGCTGGAAGATCTTCTCGAGCGCGGCCATGCCGGACTGGTAGGTGGTGTAGAGCTGGGAGAGCTGCTGGATCGGTTCGAACAGGAACGACAGCGTGGCGACGAAGGCGACGATGGTGCCGACGGTGATGTGGCCGTCGATCGCCTGGTAGCCGCCGTAGAGGACGATCACAGCGAGCGCGAGCCCCGAGAGCATTTCGACGCCGGGGAAGTAGGTGGCGTTGAGCCTGACCGTGACCATGTTGGCCTCGCGGTTGTCCTCGTTGAGCTCGGCGAAGCGCGCCTCGTGCACGGGCTCCTGGCCGAAGCTGCGCACGACGCGGATGCCCGACAGCGTCTCCTGCAGGTAGCCGGTGATCGAGCCGATCGTCTCACGCGTGCGCCGGAACGCGCCCGCGGAGATCAGCCGGAACCAGAGGCTCGCGCCGGCGACGAACGGGACGACGCAGAACGTCAGCAGCGCCAGGTCGATGTCGAGATAGAGCAGCACGCCGATCGCGCCGATCAGCGTCAGGCCCGACTGGAACAGCGTCACGACCGAGTCGGTGACGAGGCTTTCCAGCGCCTCCACGTCGTTGGTCATGCGCGAGATCAGCACGCCCGCGGGCCGGCTCTCATAGAAGCCGATCGGCTGGCTCTGCAGGTGCGTGAAGATGCGGATGCGCAGGTCGGCGAGCGCGCGCTGGCCGACCCAGCCGACCAGGTATGTCTGGGCGTACGTGGCCACCCACACGAGCAGCGCGGAGGCCAGGAAGGCGACGACGACGATCACCAGCGTGTGGATGTGGCGCTTTTCGATCCCCGAGTCGATCGCGAGCTTGGCCAGCAGCGGCGGCGCCAGCGAGGCGGCGGTGCCGAGCAGGAGCGCGACGAGCATCGCCGTCGTGCGCAGACGGTACGGGCGCAGCAGCTGCAGCAGCCCGCGCAGGTTGCGGCCGCGGCTCTCGCGGCTGGCGCGCTCGCCCGTCCACTGCTGCCCACCGCGCGCGCTGCCCGGACCGAAGCCCGCGCGCGCGCCGCCGCGCCCGCCGCCGGCGCCCATGCCGCCGGGCGGGCTCATGCCGTCGCTCCCGCGTCGCGCTCGCCGGCAGCCCCCGTCGTGAGCAGGTCCTCGATCAGCAGCGGCGTGCCGTCGGCTGAGGCGCCGTCGGCCGAAGAGGTGCCGGCGACGATCTCGCGGTAGAGCTCGGATGTCTCCAGCAGCTGGTCGTGGTTGCCCTCGGCGAGGATCTGGCCGTGGTCGAGGACGACGATCTGGTCGGCCAGTTCGATCGTCGACAGGCGGTGGGCGATCACGAACGTCGTGCGCCCGGCCATCGCCTCGGCGAGCGCGAGCTTGATGCTCTGCTCCGTGGAGGCGTCGACCGAGGAGGTGGCGTCGTCGAGGATCAGCACGCGCGGGTTGGCGACGAGCGCGCGCGCGATCGCCAGGCGCTGGCGCTGGCCGCCGGAGAGCGTCACGCCGCGCTCGCCGACCTGCGTGTCGTAGCCGTTGGGCAGGCGTGTGATGAACTCGTGCGCTTGCGCGCGTTGTGCGGCCTGTTCGACCTCGGCCACGCTCACTGGAGGCCCGCCCGCCCGCGCGTAGGCGATGTTCTCCGCGACGCTCGCGGAGAACAGGAACGGGTCGTCGCTGACGACCGCGACGGCGGCGCGCACGGAGCGCACGGTGACCTCGCGCACGTTCGCGCCGTCGAGCAGCACCTCGCCGGCGACGGGGTCATACAGTCGCGAGATGAGCGCGACGAGGCTGGTCTTGCCCGAGCCCGTCGGCCCGACGAGCGCGACGGTGCGCCCGGCGGGCACGTCCAGGTCGATGTCGCGCAGCACCGCGCGTCCGCTCTGCGGCGCCGCGTGCTCGGTCTCCACGAGCGCGCTCGCACCGAGCTCGTCGTGCGGGTCCTCGTAGCGGAGGGTGACGTTGCGCAACTGCACGTGCCCGCTGCCGGGCGGCAGCTCGGGCGCGTTCGGCACGTCGGTCAGGTGCGGCTCGCGGTCGAGCAGCTGGAAGATGCGCGCACCGGAGGCGGTGGCGCGTTGGGCGAGGTTGAGCGTCACGCCGAGCGAGCGCATCGGCGTGATCAGCATGTTCACGTACAGGTAGAACGCGGTGAACTGGCCGAGCGTGAGGTGCGTGTGGATCACCGACTCGCCGCCGATCAGCAGCACCGCGGCGAGGCCCAGCTGCGGCAGGAAGCCGATCACCGGGTTGTACGTCGCTTCCAGGCGCGTGGCGACCATCGCCTGGTTGAACACGCGCCCGACAGTGTTCTGGAAGCGCGTCAGCTGGCGGTCCTCGCGGGCGAACGCCTTGACGACGCGCACGCCGGAGATGTTCTCCTCGGCGTCGGCGGTCAGCTCAGCGATGCGCTGCTGTGTCTCCTGGATCGCCGGACGCGCGCGGCGGCCGTAGCGGTAGGAGATCAGCACCACGAACGGCACCGGCGCGAGCGCGATCAGCCCGAGCTCCGGGTTGATCACGAGCATCACTGCGCCGGCGAGCGCGATCGTGAGGATCGACTGCAGGATGAACACGAGCCCGTAGCCGAGGAAGAAGCGCACGGCCGCGAGGTCGACGGTCGCGCGCGACATCAGCTGGCCGGTCTGCTGGTGGTCGAAGAAGCCGAGCTCTAGGCGCTGAAGCTGTGCGTACATGCGCTCGCGCAGGTCGTATTCGACGGCCAGCGAGACGCGCCCGGCGACGATTCGCCGCCAGAACATGAAGCCCCAGCGCGCGAGCACCACCGCGAGGATCACGAGCGCGAGCACCAGCAGCGTGTGGCGATCGTGAGCGAGGCCGCTGGGCGTATGGCCGTGGACGCGTGTGGCGCCCTTTTTGATCGCCTCCACCGCCAGCCCGGTCAGCGCGGGCACCGCGACGGTCATCACCATCGCTAGGCTCGCCAGTCCCCAGGAGATGCTCAGGCCGCGCTTGTAGGGGCTCAGAAATCCCAGTAGTCGGTTGAAGATCTTCATAGTTGTATAAGCAACGATTATCGCAGGCGCCTGTTGGGGTGCGGTCCTGCGCCCCCGCGCGCCGCTACTCCTAAGCTCCGATCATGTCCACGCCGAGCAGCTCCGCGGGCGGACCGCGCTCATCGCATGCAGGGCTCTGCGATACCTGCATGCACCAGCAACTCGTGCGCAACACTCGCGGCTCGACGTTCTCGCTGTGCAGGCGCTCGCGCGAGGATCCCGCCTACCCGCGCTACCCGCGTGTTCCCGTGCTCTCGTGCCCCGGCTATCAGGAGGGCACGCCGCCTGCCGGCGGTGGCGGCTGAGGGATCCCATCGGGCTCAGCCGGCGAGGACGCCCGCCGGCTCGGTCTCGGGCGCGCTCGGCGCCGCCGGCGCCGGCCCGGAGGACACGAAGTCGCGACCGCGCACCAGCACGAAGGCGAGTGCCCCGCCCACGAGCGCCACGAGCGCGGCGATGATCGCGATCGTCGTGAACGCTCCGGTGAAGCCCACGCGGTAGGCGTGTACGAGCGCCGTTTGGGCGGCCGTGGGCAGCGTGCTTGCGAAGCGCGAGACTTCGCCGGACTCCAGGATCGTGGCCAGGTGCCCGTGCGCGGCGCTCGCGATTTCGCCCGCATGTCCGCTGGCCGCCAGCGTCGTGTGCGTGCTGTTGGTGACACTGTGCTGGAAGATCGCGCCCAGTCCGGCGATGCCCGTGGCGATGCCGACCTGACGGAAGGTGGAGTTGATGCCGGAGGCCATGCCGCTGCGCTCGGGCGGCACCACCCCGATCGCGGTCGAGGCCAGCGGCGGGTTGATCATGCCGATCCCGGCGCCGCCCAGCACGAAGCCCGGGATCAGCGTGGTCCAGCCCGAGCCGGCGCTGACGGTGGTCATCGCCAGCAGGCCGACGCCCGCGAGCACGAGGCCCGAGCCGAGCAGCAGGCGCACGGGCACGCGCACGCTCAGCTTGCCGGCCACCGGCGCGACCGCGAACGACAGCAGCGTCACCGGCAGGAAGCGCAGGCCCGCCTGCAGCGGGCTGTAACCGAGCACGTCCTGGATGTACAGCGTGAGGTACAGGAACATCGCGAAGAACGACGCCGAGATCGAGAACGCGACGATGCTCGCGCCGGCGAAGGCCGGGCGCCGGAACAGCGCCAGGTCGAGCATCGGTCGGCTCTGCAGGTGCTCGACGAGCACGAACGTGACGAGCAGCACCACTGAGGCGGCGAGCAGCGCGACGATCTCGGTCGAGCCCCAACCCTTTTCGTTGCCCTGCACGAGCGCGAACACGAGCATGAACAGCGACCCCGAGAACGTCACCAGACCGGCCCAGTCGACACGGGTGGCGTTCGGGTCGCGCGAGTCGGAGACCTGCGTGAGCGTCACGAACACGGCGATCGCGCCGATCGGGACGTTGACGAAGAAGATCCACTTCCAGCCGATGCCCGAGGTGATGACGCCGCCGAGCACCGGGCCGACGGCGACCGCCGCGCCGGTGACCGCGCCGAACACGCCGAACGCGGTTCCGCGCTCCTTGCCATGGAACGCCTGCGCGAGCAGCGCCAGCGAGGTGGCGAACATCATCGCGCCGCCGGTGCCCTGCACGGCGCGCGCGAGGTTGAGCATCAGCGGTGAGCCCGACAGCCCGCAGACCGCTGAGGCGGCCGTGAACACGAGCAGGCCGGCGACGAACACGCGCTTGCGCCCGATCAGGTCGGCGACCGAGCCGGCCGTGAGCAGGAACGCGGCGAGCGTCAGCGAGTAGGCGTTGACGACCCACTGCAGGTCCGAGAACGAGGAGTGCAGCGAGCGCTGGATGTCGGGCAGCGCGACGTTGACGACCGTGATGTCCAGCAGCAGCATGAAGATCGCCACCGAGACCGCGATCAAGGTCCACCATTTACGCTCCATCGGCTAGGCCTCCTGTGGTCGGTCGGGCGATCGGCTTCACCTGCGGGCGGCGCTCACAAGCGCCTCGTCGGCGGCCGCAGTCGCGGGCTCGGACTCCAGCTCGCGGATTTTGCGCCGCACACGCTTGCGTGTCTCGCAGAGCTCCTGTTCGAGCTTAGCCAGCTCACCGGCGCGACGGCGGACGAGCTCGAGCTGGCGCTCGATGTGCCCGAGCGCCTCGTCGAGCAGCTCGCGGCGACGCTCGGGATGGACGTCCTCGCGCTGCAACTGCGCGCGCACCTCCGCGCGTGCGTCCTCGGCTGTGAGCAGCGTCTTGAGCTCATCGAGGGAGACGCCGAGCAGGTTCTTCAGGCGCATCACCTCGCGCAGGCGCTCGACCTCCGCGTGCGTGTACAGGCGGTGCTGGCCGGAGGGCCTGGCGGGCGCCTCGGGCAGCAGCCCGATCTCCTCGTAGTAGCGGATCGTGCGCGGCGTGGTGCCGACCAGGCGGGCGACGTCTCCGATTCGCAGGCTCTCGGCGCGTTGCACCACTGGCTGATCGTCGGTCGCGGAGGCGCTCTGGTCCTGGCCCGGGGTGCTCATCGCGTGCTCGCGTGCGCCGGCGCGGGAGTGGGAGAGCCACTCTGGAGCGGATCTGCGACCTGCACGTGGCGCGGGCGCAGCAGGCAGACGAACATCCCGATGAAGGAGATCGCCGCAAGCACCCACAGGGCGGTGTGCATGTTGGCGATGAACGGCGCGAGCTTCTGCGCGGAGAGCCCTTTGGCAAGACCTGAGAAGACCGCGAACAGCGTTGCTTTTGGCACCGCCGAGGTGATGATCGCGAGCACGAACGCGATCGAGAGCACCGCGCCGGTGTTCTGCAGCAGCGTCCTTGCGCCGGCGGCGATGCCGCGGCGGTGTGCGGGCACGACCCCCATCATCGCTGCTGTGTTGGGGCTGTTGAACATGCCCGAGCCGACGCCCACCAGCCCGAGCCACGCGGCGCTCTGCCAGTAGGGGGTGTGGACCTGCAGCGTGGTCATCGCGGCGAGCCCGGCCGCGCTGACGAGCATGCCCAGCGCCGCGAGCGTGCGCGAGCCGTGGCGGTCGGCGTAGAGGCCGGCGATCGGCGAGGCGATCAGCATGCCGAGGGCGAGCGGGATCAGCTTGATGCCGGCGTTGATAGGCGAGTCGCCCTGGGCGCCCTGGAAGTAGAAGACGAACAGGAACATCAGCGCGAAGCGCGCGAGCCCGTTGATGAACGCCGCGGCGCTGGCGGCGGCGAACAGCCGGCTGCGGAAGATCTCGAGGTCGAGCATTGGCGCCTTCGAGCGGCGCTCGATCAGCACCCACAGCGGCAGCAGCACCACGGCCGCGGCCAGGCCGGCGATCACGATCGGATCGTTCCAGCCGCTGAGCCCGCCGCGCGATACGCCGAGCACGAGCCCGGTGAGGCCGATCACGAAGGTCGTGGTGCCGAGCACGTCGAAGCCGCGCACCGAGTCGGGTTTGGCGAGCTCGCGCAGGATCAACCCGCCCCAGGTCGCGCCGGCGAGCGCGAATGGGACGTTGAACCAGAACACCCAGTGCCAGGAGATCGACACGAGCGCGCCGCCCAGCACGGGGCCGAGCACGAGGCCGATCGCCGCGACCATCGTGTTGGCGCCCATCGCCAAGCCCAGTTCCTCCTTGGGGAAGGCGTCGGTCACGAGCGCGGCGGCGTTCGCGAACAGGAACGCGGAGCCGATGCCCTGCAGCACGCGCCACAGGATCAGCTCGGTCGCGTTGGCCGAGAAGCCGGCACCGAGCGAGGCGAGCGCGAATACGATGAAGCCGCCGACGTAGGCGCGCTTGCGCCCGAACAGGTCGCTCAGGCGACCGGCCATCAGCACCAGCACGGTCGCTGCGATCAGGTAGGCGAGGATCACCCAGACCAACGCGAGCAGGCTCGTGTGCAGCGAGCGCTCGAGGTCGGGCAGCGCGATGATCAGCGTGCCCGAGTTGGTCGCGGCGAGCAACATTCCCAAGCTGGTACAGGACAGCGCCCACCACTTGTAGTTCGCGTGCCCGGCGGCAACGCCGAAGCGCGAGGGAGCTGGTGGGCGGCTGGGTGCCTGTGGTGGGGACGTTGTCGCGGTCAAGTTCTCTGCCCTTGCCTTCTGCTCGAAGAATCTAACGTGAACGTAAGGATCACGATAGCAGGGCGAATGTGGACTCCGGCTGCTAAAACGAGAGACATGTCCACGAGCGAGCCGAAGGTCACCAAGTCAGAGCAGGAGTGGCGCGAGCAGTTGACGCCGGAGCAGTACGACGTGCTGCGCAAGGCCGGCACCGAGCCGCCGTTCACGGGTGAGTACGTCTACAACAAGGAGTCCGGCGACTACCGCTGCGCGGGCTGCTCGGCGGTGCTGTTCAGCGCCGACACGAAGTTCGACTCCGGCACCGGCTGGCCGAGCTTCACCGAGCCGGCGGTCGCCGAGGCGGTCGAGCTGCGTCCGGACAACGGCCTGTTCATGCGCCGCACCGAGGTCCTCTGCCGCACCTGCGGCGGGCACCTGGGCCACGTCTTCGACGACGGACCCGGGCCGGACGGACAGCGCTACTGCATCAACTCCGCGTCGCTGTCGTTCAAGCCCGCCGAGTAGCGCGGCGCGGCGCCGAGTAGCCTTCTCGGCGCCATGACCATGATCATGTCCGATCAGTCTCGGCGGCTGTCCGAGCCGCTGCGTTGGGGGCGACGCGAGAAGACGATCGTCGCCGTCCTGCTCAGCTGCGTGCTGCTCGCCGCGATCGGGCTCGGGGCGTTCGCCCTGACCAGCGGCTCGCCCCCACGCAAGGGCTGTATCGAAGTGACGTTCGCGAGCACGCTGGGCGGCGCCGAGCTGCAGGGGTGCGGAACGCGCGCCCGCAGCATCTGCGCGTCAGGAAGCTTCCACAGCATCCGCGAACAGCTGCAGGCGGCCTGTGCGCGGGCCGGCTATCCGTTCAAATCCGGCTAGCCAAAGGCCGTTTTTCGGCCGTCTAGACAAATGTCTAAACCCTTGGGCCAAGTGTTGGCCCGGATGGCCCTACCGGCGTTCACACGGTCCGGATTTCATACGCGGACTGTCAGTTGGTGACGGCATCCGCTTCTGGGGGGACCGCCGTCGCCACATCCAAAATCGAAGGAACGGAGGCCCATGACCTGGCTGTCATACCCAAGTTGGCTGAACGCAGGCGACAACGCGTGGCAGATGACTGCGGCGACCTTTGTCGGGCTGATGAGCCTGCCAGGCCTGGCGGTCCTGTACGGCGGCGTCATGCAGAAGCGCTGGTCGGTCAACAGCATGATGCTCACGTTCGTGGCCTTCTGTCTCGTGCTGGTTGCGTGGTGTCTGTGGGCATTCAAGATGGGCTTCGACAACCCGATCGCCCACAGTGGCTCCGGTATCTTCGGCACGAAAGGGTTCCTGGGGACGTTCCTAGGTGAACCCGGCAGCGTGCTCGGGCATGCCGGTGAGGAGAATCAAGCGCTGATCCCGTCGGTCACGGAAGGCCCGCCGTTCCATTTCCCTGAGGCCTCGCTGGTGTACTTCCAGTTCGTGTTCGCTGCGATCACGCCGATCCTGATGTTGGGCTCGGTGCTTGGGCGAATCAGCTTCAAGGCGTGGATTCCGTTCGTGCTGCTGTGGATCACGGCGGTGTACACGGTCAACGCGTTCCTGCTGTGGGGCGGCGGCTACTTCGCTGCTCACGGCGCACTGGACTACTCCGGTGGATACGTCATCCACCTGGCGGCAGGTGTCTCCGGCTTCGTGGCAGCGGCGGTGATCGGACCGCGCTTGCAACGAGATCGAGAGGTCGACGCTCCGAACAACCTGCTGATGGTTGCAGTCGGAGCTGGTCTGCTGTGGCTCGGTTGGAACGGCTTCAACGGTGGAGACTCCTACTACGCGGGCTCAGATGCGTCCGCGGCCGTACTGAACACGAACCTGTGTACTGCGGTGGCGATGCTCGTGTGGATCGCATGGGACTACATCTTCCGCGACAAGCCGTCGATGATCGGCGCTGTCAACGGGATGATCACGGGCCTGGTGGGTATCACCCCGGCAGCCGGTTTCGTCAACGGCTATGGGGCGATCATCATCGGTGTGGTGGCCTCCACGATCGTGTGGATGGCGATCCGCTTCCTGAGTCGAGCGCCGATGTTCCGCCATGTGGACGACACCCTGGGGGTGATCTATACGCACGGGATCGCCGGACTCTGCGGCGGTCTGCTTGTAGGCCTGTTGGCCGACTCCAACGTTGTCGAGTACATCGGCAGGGGCGGAGCATCCAACCTGCCTGGCAAAGACGGCCTGCTGATCAACGGCAGTTGGACGCTGTTGCGCTGGCAGGCTGAGGCAGGACTGTGGGTGATCGTGTTCAGCGCGTGTATGACGTTCATCCTGCTGAAGCTGGTCGGGATCTTCATCCCCCTACGTCTCTCCGACGAGGAACTGGAGATCGGCGATCACGCGATCCACGGCAACGAGGTCTACCCCTCCGACGTGCCGACACTCGGCGGTCCCCACGCTCCGGCGTGGCAGCCGGCGCCGGCAGGTGCGGGGGCGTAGCAAGGCAGCGCTTCTCTCAACGGCGGGCGCGTCCTCCCCACGGACGCGCCCGGTGTTGAGGTTGAGGATGGGTTCGCGGCCCCGCTTCGGCGGGGCCGCTGCTCGTTCAGGTCCGAGCGCCTCAGGAGGCGATGCCGGTGGCGCAGCTCAGGAGGCGATGCCGACCGGACAAGACACGCCGGTGCCGCCGAGCCCGCAGTAGCCGCCGGGGTTCTTGGCGAGGTACTGCTGGTGGTACGCCTCGGCGTAGTAGAAGGGGTGAGCCTCATCGAGCTCGAGCAGCTCGGTGGTGATGGTGCCGTGGCCCGCGGCTGAGAGCATCTGCTGGTAGGCGCTGAGCGAAGCCTCAGCGGCGGCCAGCTGTGAATCGCCGTGCCACATCAGCAGCGAGCGGTACTGGGTACCGACGTCGTTGCCCTGGCGCATCCCCTGGGTGGGATCGTGTCCCTCCCAGAACAGCCGCAGCATCTCCTGGTAGCTGGTCTTGGCGGTGTCGAAGGCGACGAGCACCACCTCGGAGTGCCCGGTGCGTCCGCTGCAGACCTCCTCGTAGGTGGGGTTGGGCGTGGTGCCGCCGGCGTAGCCGACAGCGGTCGTGTACACGCCGTCGGCTTCCCAGAAGATCCGCTCGGCTCCCCAGAAGCAGCCCATGCCGAAGACGGCGGTCTGCACGCCCTCGGGGAACGGTCCCTCGAGCGGAGTGCCGAGCACCTCGTGACGGTCTGGCACACGCATCGGCTCGCTGCGCCCGGGCAGTGCCGCGGAGGGCTCGACCATCGTTGCCTTGTTGCGTCCAAAGAATCCCATGTACTCAGGCTAGCCGAAGATCGCGCTGATCCCGGTAGGGCCTGACAGTAGCCTCGGAGCCGGCTCCGCAGCAAGAATTTTCAGAGATCTTTCCGCTCCAAAGCTTCAAGGATCGGCGCGGATATGCGAACCTAGCCGCGTGGCGATCATCCGCGCGAGCAGACCACTTGGCCGCGAGCTACAGCGAGTGTTTCCATCGCGGCCGTTCAACGTCCGCTTCTGGGACGGTGGAACGGTCGAGGCGACGGTCGAAGAGGCGCCGACGTTCTTCGTGCGACGCCCCGTGGCGCTCGCGCACTTCCTCTCGGCGCCGGGGACGCTCGGCCTCGGGCGCGCGTATGTGGATGGCTCTCTGGCGGTCGATGACCTGGACCGCGCGCTGCTGGTGGTCGATGAGTTCGAGCCGCCGGAGCTCAGCCTCACCGACCGTGTGCGCCTCGGCCTGGCAACGGCCGCCGCGGCAGTGCCGGGGGGTCTGCCGCGTCGTCCGAGCCTCGAGCTGACGCTCCGCGGCCGCCTGCACAGCGCTGAGCGAGACGCGGCAGCTGTTCGCTACCACTACGACGTCGGCAACGACTTCTTCGCGCTGTTCCTGGACGAGTCGATGACCTACAGCTGCGCGATCTTCTCCAAAGGCGCGCAGACGCTCGAGGAGGCGCAGCGCACGAAGCTCGATCTGGTCGCCGCCAAGCTCGGGCTCGAGCCCGGCATGCGCGTGCTCGACGTGGGCTGCGGCTGGGGCAGCTTTGCGATCCACGCGGCGCGCGAGTACGGGGTGGAGGTGGTCGGCATCACGCTGTCGGGCCCACAGGCGGAGCGAGCGCGCGAGCGCGTCGCTGAGGCAGGCCTGAGCGAGAAGATCGAGATCCGCGTCCAGGACTACCGCCAGCTGCCGCAGGGCTCCTTCGACGCGATCGCGAGCGTCGGCATGTCCGAGCATGTCGGCGAAGCACAGGTCGACGTGTACGCGCAGGGGCTGTTCGACCTGCTGCGCCCGGGCGGGACGCTGCTGAACCATGCGATCGCGGCGCTCGACCCCAACGCCGAGCCGCTCGAGGATCTGTTCTCAACGCGCTACGTGTTCCCTGACGGCGAGCCGCTGCCGCTTTCGCGCGTGCAACTCGCGCTCGAGCGCGCTGGCTTCCACACCCAGCACGTCGAGGGCTTCCGCGAAGACTACGCAACGACTTTGCGCCACTGGACCCAGCGTCTGGACCAGCACCTCGAGGAGGCCGAGGCGATCGCCGGCGTCGAGCGCACACGGGTGTGGCGTCTGTATCTGCGCGCCGCCGGCCAGGGCTTCGAACAGGGCCTGACAGCGGTCTACCAGGTCAAAGCGCTGCGACCGCTGTAGAATGCCGGCAGCTCGCGGATGTAGCTCAGCTGGCTAGAGCGTCGCCTTGCCATGGCGAAGGTCGAGGGTTCGAATCCCTTCATCCGCTTCGACAGAAAGCCCTGCAAATTGCAGGGCTTTCGTAAGCGTTCAGTGGGTCTGCTCAGGCCAGTAATGGAGCCGGATCTCCGCGGGCGTGGGCGTTGAGCAGTTCGGTGAGGTACGCGAACAGGGACTTGTGTTGGAGGCGGCAGGTGATCGAGGC
>Ga0182024_10003243_pt1 | contig 39072 bp, 45 predicted proteins | sample P32metaG_FD_120480 | JGI IMG/M metagenome (GOLD analysis project Ga0182024, IMG submission 120480) | Permafrost microbial communities from Stordalen Mire, Sweden - P3-2 metaG (Illumina Assembly) | ecosystem: Environmental > Terrestrial > Soil > Wetlands > Permafrost | place: Sweden: Stordalen...
AACGCGGCGATCTGTTGTTTTGCCAATTCGATATTGTCCTTTTCAGCCATGAGAGGCCTCCCTTCTGGACCATCGTGCAGTGGGCAGTATACTCCCGCAGTGGCCCGTCCACAAGGCTGGGGAATTCAGTTACCGCGCAGGCCGATCGACGCCCGGCTGAAGCATCTGGAAGAACGCAAATGAGGATTCGCTACTTGATCGCTTCGAACTCGAATTCCATCACCTTGCCGCGCACCACGTAGCACAGATAGTGCTCCCAAAGCTTCCGGTAGCGCGGGAAATGATTTACCAGAAACTCGAAGCCCAACCAACGCCATAGCGCCAGCAACTTAACGTGAATCTTCACCTCGCGAAAGCGCGCGGCGCTGTAATAGCCGAAGCCGCCGTGGTTCTCGCCGAAGTAGCGGAACGAGAAGCTGTTCAGGTGCCAGCGGTGCGTGGGATCGCAAAACGAGCTGAAGTCGGTGTAGTGCGGGGTGGCGATGAACAGGCGGCCGCCCGGCTCGAGCACGCGATGGAACTCCTCCATCGCGCGGATCACATCCGACACGTGCTCGATGACGTGAATGGCGCGCAACTGAGCAAACGAACTATCGCGAAACGGGTAAGGAAAACGGTCCAGGTCGCAAAGCACGTCGGCGCGGGTACTGGCATTGCGATCCACTCCGATGGCTCCGGGGTATTTGTTGATGCCGCACCCGACATCGAGGACACGGGCGGCGCTTACGCCACTTTTCTTGGAGGCAGCTACGCCACCAGCTTGAGACATTCCTCCAGTGTATCCACAGCGAAATCGGCTTGATCGCGCGTGATCACCAACGGCGGGCACAACCGTATGGCGTTGCGGCCGGCGCCCAACACCAGCAGTCCACGCTCGAACGCCATCTCCTGGATGCGATCGCGAAGTTCGGGCGCACGATCTTTGGTCCGTTGATCGCGCACCAGCTCGAAGCCGATCATGAGGCCCAGCCCCCGGACATCGCCAACCTGGGGGAACCGCTTCGGCCAATGGCGCAGCCGATCGAGGATGTGACCGCCGATCTGCGCCGCATTCGCGATCAATTCACTTTCGAGCAGCTCAATGGTGGCGAGCGCCGCCGCCACGGCCACGGGATTCCCGCCAAAGGTAGAGGCATGCGCACCCGGCCCCCAGTTCATGATCTCAGCGCGCGCAATCATTGCGCTCAGCGGCAGTCCGCTCGCGATGCCTTTCGCGGACGTGAAAATGTCCGCCGCGACTCCAAAGTGCTCGGCGGCCCACATCTTACCGGTCCTTCCCATGCCGCACTGTACTTCGTCGAAAATCAGCAGGATTCCGTGACGATCTGCCAGGCGCCGCAGCTCTTCATGGAAAGCCTTCGGTGGAACCAGGTAGCCGCCTTCGCCCTGGATGGGCTCCACGACGATTCCCGCCACTTCCTCGGCCGGCAGGATGGTTCGGAACAATTCGTCCTCTATGAAGCGAACGCAGCTTACGGCGTAGTCGTCGGCGCTGACTCCAGGGGGCCGGCGATAGGGATCGGGAAAGTGCGCGTGGTACACGCCCGGGACCAGCGGTCCGAAGCCTTTGCGCTGGACTGCCTTGCTGCCGGTGAGCGAAAGCGCGCCCATAGTCCGGCCATGAAACGATCCCGTAAAGGCGATGAATTTGTCCCGGCTCGTGTGATACCGAGCCAGCTTCATCGCAGCCTCCGTAGCCTCCGTTCCGGAGTTGCCGAAGTACACGCGATGCGGGCCGCCGCCCGGTGCGATGGCAGCCAGCTTCTCGGCCAACTGCACCATGTTCTCGTAATAAAAATCCGTCCCCGACATATGGATCAGGCGCTTCGATTGCTCTTCGATCGCCGTAACTACCTTGGGGTGGCAATGGCCCGTGGAAGCGACGGCGATCCCGGCGTTGAAGTCGAGAAATCGGTTCCCGTCGACATCTTCGATCATGGCGCCCTCGCCGCGCGCGGCCACCAGCGGATAACAGCGGGTATAGGACGGCGACAGGACCTCGCTATCGCGGCGGATCAACTCGGTGGCGCGTGGGCCCGGAAGCGGCGTCAAAATATTCGGAAGGTCCAGACGGACCATTTCTTTGGTAGGCATACAGTCTCGTTCTCTTTCAATCCAGGGGTTCTGAGTGGATGGAAATGGGCAGCAGAGAGGAAACTAGTCGGAGCCGAACAAGCTGGGGCGGGATGTTGCCGGTCGCGACACAGTGTTCCTATTATATCAATTTAATTTCCAATGCGGACAAAAATAAACACTGAGGGCGTCAAACGGTTGGAGGTAAAGAAGACGATAATTGCGTTAACGATCGGCGGCCTGGCCGCTTTTGCCGCCTATGGCCAAGACACGGCTAAGGAAGATCTCAAGAAGTCCGGCCAGGATGTGAAGCAGGCCGGGAAGGACACCGGCCACGCCGCGAAACGTGCGGGCAAAGGTGTCGCGAAAGGCACGAAGAAGGGCGTCCATAAGACCGCAAAGGCAACCGAGAAGGGCGCCAAGAAGGTGGACGAAAAAACCAAAGAATAGCCGTTGTGCCCTTTCGTGTGGCCGGCATCGCCAACCGAGATTTAGGTGTGTCGCAAAACGACCGATAAGACACAGATGGGGCGATGATTATTCAATTCACAAGCGGCTGGCGTGCCCTGGCAGGCTTGGTGGAACGTCATGCCCGGATGGTGCGTTGGATCGTTATCAGCTTTGGATTGTTGCTGGCGCATGCGGCCGCTGTCGCCAGATTCGGGGTCCGCGGCCGTGGACCGCTCTTTTCGGCCTTCATTCTGTTGGCGGAAGGGATCGCGTGCGCCGCCGCCTGTTACGGCGCCAGCCGCCGCTCCGGTCCCCTGGGACGCTATTTCTGGCGTCTGATCGCCCTCTCGTTTCTAATCTGGATTGTCGCTGAAATAGCCGGCACACTCGAACCCCCCGGCGTTGTGGAGGATTTGCTTTTTCAATTCTCAACGTTCCCACTGGGGATGACCCTGTTTCTCGAACCTGACTACGAACCTGACCGGTTCGATCCGCTCCATTGGGCGGATTTCGTTCAAACGCTCCTGTTGTGGATCACACTTTACGTGTATTTCACGCCCTATGGGATGGCTCCGTCGGTGTATGGGCCGGTTTGGAACAGAAGCTTATTGATCGATAGCGTGCTAGTCCTGGCATTCTTGCTGCGCGGCAGTTTCACCAGTTCAGCCACCATTCGATCGCTGTTCCTGCGAACATCCATTTACTGCTTCATCCTGGGTGTCGCTGAGGTTTATGGCAGCGTTCCGCCGATTCCCCGGCCGGGGGATTGGTACGACCTGGTCTGGGGCTCGGTTGTGATGGTTGCGCTGGCGACCGCCGCGAGTTGGAACGGCCGGGAAGAAGGCGCTGCAATCGGAATCCCCATGGCGCGGCATACGGCCTTTCAGCAACTCTTTCCTTTGCTTTATCCGGGTCTCATCATGGCTTCGCTGGGCCGTGTTGCGCGCTATTATCCGGTAGCGGCGGCGGCTATCGGAGTGGGCTCGTTCGTCTGCTTTAGCTCCCGCCTGCTAGTCACTCAAAGCCGCTTGCGGAGGGGAGAAGCGGGGCTGCGCAAAGCCAAACACGAGGCGGAATTGGCGAACCGCGCCAAGAGCGAATTCCTGGCCAACATGAGTCACGAGATTCGGACGCCCATGAACGGCGTCCTGGGCACTACGGAGCTATTGCTGAGCACGGAACTTACCGCGGAGCAGCGCGAATACCTGGAGATGAGCAGGAGCTCCGCGCAAGCGCTGCTGACGGTGATCAACAATGTATTGGATTTCTCTAAAATCGAAGCCGGGCGCTTCGAGCTCGATCCCATCGCGTTCAACCTATATCAATTGCTGGAGCAGACCGTAAAGCCGCTGCGGCTGCTGGGGCGGCAAAAGAACCTCGACGTGCAACTCTACATTCAGAAGGGAGTGCCCGAAAGAATCCTGGCGGACGCCTCGCGATTACAACAGGTCCTCATCAATCTGATCGGGAATGCCGTTAAATTCACCGAACGAGGCCAGGTGAAGTTGGAAGTAAGAGTAGAGGCGGGGAACCTGCGTGATATCCTACTTCGGTTCGCAGTGCGCGACACCGGGATCGCGATACCGAGGGAGAAGCAACAACTGATTTTCGAGGCCTTTTCGCAGGCTGACGGCTCCACCACCCGACGCTTTGGCGGCTCCGGGCTGGGCCTCAGTATCTGCTCGCGGCTGGTGGAAATGATGGGAGGACGTATTCAGTTGGATAGCGTGCCGAACCAGGGCAATTGCTTCCATTTCCAGATTCCCTTCGCCAAGGCGGAATCGATCGCCGAGCAAAATACTCAGCCGCCTGCTATTTCCTCCACAAACGCAGAGACGCCCCGGCCTCTTCACATTCTGCTGGCCGAGGATAACCCCGTGAATCAGAAGCTGGCGGTGCGCTTAATTGAGAAGAGGGGACACAGCGTTGTGGCTGTTAATAATGGACGCGAAGCAGTTGAGCGGGTGGAGCGCGAACACTTCGACGTGGTGCTGATGGATGTCTCCATGCCGGAGATGGACGGCCTGGAAGCAACGGCGTTGCTTCGCTCGAAATACCCGAGCGAGGGACGTGTTCCGATTATTGCAATGACTGGACATGCGCTGATGGGCGATCGCGAAATGTGCCTGCGCGCGGGAATGGACGGCTATGTCTCGAAGCCCATCACGGCGGACGATTTGTTTTCGGCCATCGACGAAGTTTTGGCCAGGGACGATTCAGCCGTTGCCCTCTGAGAGCCGAGCGGTCGCGCTACAATTGAAGTTTCCCGCCCATGGTGAAGGCACTCCCGGACATCCTGGCCACAATTGTCGAGCAGAAGAAGCTCGATCTTGCGGTTCGTAAGGCCGACCTGCAGGGGTGGACCGCGCTGGAAGGGCGCGCCGAACGGTCGATCTCTCAGCGCCGGGATTTCTTGGGCGCCCTAGTGGGCCGTCAGCCTGCCGTCATCGCCGAAATCAAGAAGGCGTCGCCGAGCAAAGGCGTTCTGGTGGCGGAATTCGACCCAGCCGGCATTGCGCATCTCTACGAAGAAGGGGGCGCGGCGGCGCTCTCGGTGCTGACGGACGAAAAACATTTTCAGGGTAGTTTGCCGGATCTCGAATCGGCGCGCGAAGCGGTACGCCTTCCGGTCTTAAGGAAAGACTTCACTATCGACGCATATCATGTTCATCAGGCAGCCGCTTACGGGGCCGACGCAATTCTGCTGATCGCCGCGATCCTTAGCGAACGCGAGATGCGGGAATTCCGGGAATTAGCCGAGAGTTACGGAATGGCCGCGCTGGTGGAAGTGCACGATGCGGAGGAACTGGAGCCGGCAGTTGCGTCCGGCGCGCGTCTGATTGGAGTCAATAACCGGAATCTGCACACGTTTGAGGTGTCGCTCGAAACTTCGATTCGCCTGGCCAAGAATATTCCGGCGGGCGTGGTGAAGGTAGCTGAGAGCGGAATCCATTCTTCGGCGGACGTGCAACAACTTCGCGCCGCGGGTTATCAGGCGTTCCTGGTGGGCGAACATTTGATGAAGTCCGGCGACCCGGCGGGCGCATTGCGAGCGCTTTTGTCATGATGGTGAAAATTTGCGGTATCACTAATCGTGGAGACGCGCTCGCCGCCGTCGAAGCCGGAGCCTCCGCCATCGGATTCAATTTTTATCGCGAAAGCCCGCGCTACATTTCACATACCGGCGCCGCGATGATCGGTGAGAAGATCCCCGCCAGCGTGTGGAAAGTAGGCGTGTTCGTCAACGAGTCGCCGGAAACCATCGCGCAAATCGTCCTGGACGCCGGGCTCGATGTTGCCCAGCTCCACGGAAATTCCAAGATGCGCGGCATGCGCGTATGGCAGGCCGTGTCCGTCGCGGATCCGATGGCCTTCACTGAGGCCGCCGAGGCAGTGCTGATCGACTCGCCAGTCTACGGGATATTCGGCGGCTCTGGCAAGACCTGGGACTGGACACAGGCCCCCCATCTGAAACACAAGGTCATCATCGCCGGTGGGCTGGATGGCGACAACGTCCGACTCGCGATCGAACAAGCCCAGCCGTGGGGAGTCGACGCCTGTTCGCGTATCGAAAAATCGCCCGGCCTAAAAGATCACGACAAAATGCGCAGGTTTATCCAGGCAGCGCTCAACAGTTGACTCAATGCTCGACTCCCCAACCCCCAATCCCCAACCCCTAACCCCCGACTCCGGCGGCCATTTCGGCCCTTACGGCGGCCGCTACGTCCCGGAGGTCTTGATGGCGCCGCTCGAAGAGCTCGAGCAAGCGTATCTGGAAGCGCGGCTCGATCCCGCGTTTCAGGCCGAGCTGAAAGACCTGCTCGCCAACTACGCCGGCCGGCCGACGCCGCTCTATCACGCCAAGCGCCTGAGCGAAATACACGGCGGGGCGCAGATTTACATCAAGCGCGAGGATCTGCTACACACCGGCGCGCACAAGATCAACAACTGCCTGGGGCAAGGTTTGCTAGCCCGGCGCATGGGCAAAAAGCGGATCATCGCCGAAACCGGCGCCGGCCAGCACGGCGTGGCCACCGCTACCGTGTGCGCGCTCTTTGGACTGGAATGCATCGTCTATATGGGCGAAGAGGATATGCGGCGGCAGCGCCTGAACGTGTTCCGCATGCGATTGCTCGGCGCGAAAGTGGTGGGCGTGTCCAGCGGCAGCAGGACGCTCAAAGACGCCATCAGCGAGGCCATGCGCGATTGGGTGACCAACGTTCATTCCACCCATTACCTGCTTGGCTCGGCGTTGGGAGCGCATCCCTACCCCATGATGGTCCGCGATTTTCACAGCGTGATCGGTGAAGAGACGCGCCGCCAGATTCTGGAGCGCGAGCGGCGCCTGCCCGATTCGATCTTCGCGTGTGTCGGCGGCGGCAGCAACGCGATCGGGATGTTCCACGCGTTTCTCGGCGACGAAGCCGTGCGATTGATCGGAGTGGAGGCCGGCGGAACCGGAGCGGAGTTGGGCGCTCATGCCGCGCGATTCTCGGGCGGATTCCCCGGGGTGCTGCACGGCGCGCATAGCTATCTTTTGCAAGACGCCGACGGCCAGGTGGCGCTGACCCACTCCGTTTCGGCGGGCCTGGATTACGCACTGGTGGGTCCCGAACATGCGATGCTGCACGATCAAAAGCGCGCAGAATATTGTTCCGTAACCGATCGACAGGCGCTCGACGCAGCGCGCACTCTGGCGCTCACCGAAGGAATTATCCCGGCGCTTGAATCGGCGCACGCCGTCGCGGAAGCCCTGCGCCGGGCGCCGGCCGCTAGAGGCGAGATGTTTGTGATCAATCTCTCCGGGCGAGGCGACAAGGACACCGACATCTATCGTGAGAATCTTAGGGAACTCGATGAACCAGATCAAAAGTGATGAGCCAGATCAAAAGTGACGATCCCGACCAGAATCGCCCAACTCTTTGACCGCTTGCGGGCGGAAAAACGACCCGCACTCATCGCCTACATCGTGGCCGGAGATCCAGCGCCCGCGGCAACTGCCGGCCTGGTTGCCGCTCTCGAACGGGGCGGCGCGGACCTCATTGAGCTGGGTGTTCCCTTCTCCGACCCCATCGCCGACGGTCCCGTCATTCAGCGCGGCAGCGAGCGCGCGTTGAAGGCCGGAACCAAGCTCACTACCGTTCTCGACATCGCGAAGCAGATCCGCAAGCAATCCGAAATTCCGCTGCTGCTATTCACCTACCTGAACCCGGTGTTGCGTTATGGATTGGAACCGCTGGCGCGCGCCGCGGTGGCCAGCGGGATCGACGGCTGCCTGCTGACCGATTTGAGCGTTGAAGAAGCCGAGCCGTACATTCAGGTGATGCGCCACGCCGGTCTCGATACGATATTCCTGGCTGCGCCCACCAGCAGCAGGCGGCGCCTGGAACTGGTGGCGAAATATTCCACCGGGTTCGTCTATCTGGTTTCCCGAACCGGCGTCACCGGCGAGCGGACCAGCGTTTCCGGCGCCGTTGCACCGCTGGTTACCGCCATGCGCGCCGTCACCACGCTTCCGCTCGCGGTTGGATTCGGCGTCTCGACCGCGGATCATGTGCGATCCATTGGCGCCGTCGCCGATGGCGTGGTGGTGGGCAGCGCCTTCGAACGCGTGATTGAAGAGAACGCCGGCAGCGACCAACTTCCCGCGAAGCTAGAGGCTCTGGCCCGCGAACTCGCCAGTGGTTTACTATCGAAGAACAAATGAGCCCACATGAGCATTGACAAGCTCTCGGATTGCCGTAGGCAGATCGACGCGGTAGACGTTCGTATCGTCGAGTTGCTCAACCAGCGAACCGAAATCGTGCACGAAATCGGCCGCATCAAACGGCAGTTCGCATTGCCGATCTATGAGCCCAAGCGCGAAGATCAGGTCTTTGAAAACGTCACCACCCACAATCCCGGACCGCTGACCGCCGATGCGCTGAAGCGCATCTTCGAACGCATCATCGATGAAATGCGAACCATCCAGCAAAAGAAGATGAGCTGAGCGCAGTACAATGGAAGTAATCGATGAGTAATATTCAGTTCTATCTCACGATCGGAATCCCGACACTTGCCATATTGCTCGGCATTTTGATGAACACAGTCCAGTTCAGCGCTGTCAACGCTCGACTCAGCAGTATAGACTCGCGATTCAGCGCTGCTGAGACCCGCGTAAGTAACTGGGAAACGCGTTTCGATGCGCGTTTCAATAACCTCGAAGTGAAGTTTGACACTCTGATTGGCAAGATCGTCGAACTGGACAATCGCGTCACCCGCATCGAAGCGAAGCTCGACATTCGATAAATTCCTCGTCCCGCCGCCTTGCATGGTAAAACTGTGTCTATGATGCGTCACAATCGCCAATTCCTGTATAAGGGAGTTGGGCCCTGGAGGAATGTAGATGGTCAACTGTCCAAACTGCGACGCCGTGATTGATGTAGACGAAGACGATCTGGATGAAGGCGACTCGCTGACCTGCGATGAGTGCGGCGCCGATCTTAGCGTGACTGGATTGGATCCCTTGGAAGTGGAAACCGAGGAAGACGAGGACGAAGACGAGGAGGAAGAGGAAGACGTCGACTACGACGAGGAAGACGACGAAGATGAAGAAGAAGAGGAGACCGAGGAAGAAGATTGGCACTAGCCTGACGCTGATTCTGGCGCTGCTCGTGGCCGCTTTCCTCCCGCTGGCGGCTGCGCCAAAAAAGAAGCCGGTTCTGGATACCTACGCGCTGGTTAGCGGCAGCGTCTTCGATGACAGGGGCTACGCCCTTCCCGGCGCGGACGTGATTCTGGCTCCCGAGGCTCAACCTACCAAGGCAAACACCATCGCGATGGTTTCCGACGCGCGCGGCGAATTCGTGGTCCGCGTTCCCCCAGGCCCCATGCATTACAGCGCGACCGTGCACGCCAAGGGCTACCAAAGCCAGCGGAAGACCGTCAGCGTGGAGGACCAGGAGCGTGTCGAAGTAACCTTCCAGTTGGAACGAGAGTCGAAATAGGTGGTGAAGGCCGTGCCCGTTCGCGCCGTATGCATCGCGATGGTTTTGTTCTGTACGGCCTTGCATGCCCAAAAGAATGAGGACACCACCACGCGTACGGTGGAAGGCATGGTCACCAGTGCGGCGCATCAGCCGGTGGCCCAAGCCGTCGTGCAACTGAAGAACGCCAAGACACTGCAGATCCGTTCGTTCATCACCCAAGAGGACGGCAGCTATCATTTTGCAGGGTTGAGCACGGATGTTGAGTACCAGCTCAAAGCGGACCACGCAGGCGCCACCACTTCCTGGAAGACTTTGAGCGTGTTCAACAGCAAAAAGACCGCGGTCATCAACTTGAAATTGAATAAGTAAGTGTCGAACCAATGAGAAGAGGACCTATGACCAAAGCTTTGGCGATCTCGCTGGCTCTAACAGCGGGCATTCTGTGCGCTCAGGAATTCAAGCTCGGTTCGCGCGTCTCGGACTTCCAGGTTCGCGATCTGGACGGCAAAGCCGTCGCCTTCTCGTCGCTGAAAGGCCCAATTACGGTGGTGACTTTCATCGCCACCCAGTGCCCGGTGTCGAATTCCTACAACCAGCGCATGAGCGATCTCTACAAGGACTACACGACGAAAAACGTGAAGTTCATCTTCGTGAACGCGAACCGTTCCGAGCCGGCCGGCGAAGTCCGCGAACACGCCAGACGCGTAGGTTTTCCCTTCCCCGTCTACAAGGATCCCGGCAACATCCTGGCCGACCGTTTCGACGCGCAGGTGACACCGGAAAACTTCGTGATCGATAGTTCCGGAGTGATCCGCTATCACGGCGCCATCGACGACAACATGAACGAATCGCGAGTGCATACCCGGGCGCTGCGCGCGGCGCTGGATGCACTGCTGGCCGGAAAACCGTTGCCATCCACCGAAACGAAAGCCTTCGGCTGCACCATCAAGCGCGTTCGCCCGGCTGCTTAAGATGAGAATGACGATGAAACGCACCCTCCCCTATTTGATTTGCTTGCCCCTGCTCGCTAACGGCCCGCTAGTGCCGCTGGCGCCAATCAACGAAGCGGGCTTCCAGAAGCTGGTGGACTCGCACAAGGGTAAAGTGGTCTTGTACGATTTCTGGGCCACCTGGTGCGCTCCCTGCCGCGCCGAGCTTCCCCAATTGGCCTTGCTCGAAGACAAGCTGCGTTCCCGAGGCTTAGAGGTGGTTACCATCTCCGCCGACGATCGGGAGCACAAGGCGGCAGCCGAAAAGTTTATCCAAATGTTTCGCGTCGACGGCCCGGCTTACCTCAAGCAGGCTGATAACGACGATCATTTCATCAATGCCATCGATCCCAAGTGGAGCGGCGCTCTACCGGCGCTGTTCCTCTATGACAAGGCTGGGCGCAAGGTGCGCTCCTTCATCGGCGAAACCGACATGGCCGCCCTGGAAAAAGCCATTCGCAAGGTGCTTTAGTGGCGCTGACGCATAGCTCACTACCCTTGACAATAGTTACACTGCATGATAACTTCCCAGTGGTATATCAGTTCATTTGTGAAGAGGGCAGCCATGACAGCTCGACAGCCGCCCTGTATTGGCGGCCGATGGCGAGCCGGCAAAGTAATGGCACTATAATTATTTGAGAGGTGTAAACAATGAGAGCTAAGTTCTATGTCTTCGTGGCCGGCCTTGGATTGCTCGCCACTGCCGCGCCGATCATGGCGCACCATTCTTTTACGGCCGAATACGACGCGGCCAAACCCATCTCGCTTACCGGAACGGTCACCAAAGTAGAGTGGATGAATCCTCACGCGCGGTTCTACATCGACGTGAAAGACGATTCCGGCACGGTGACCAACTGGGAACTCGAGCTCGGCAGCCCGAATGCACTGATGCGCCTGGGTTGGACGCGCAATTCGTTGAAACCTGGCGAAGTGGTCAGCGTGGAGGGCTCTCTGGCCAAGGACGGATCGAAGCTCGCCAACGCGCGCAAAGTCACCCTGGCTGACGGGCGTAAAATATTCGCCGGTTCCGCGGCGGACAGCGAGAACAAGCAGTAGTCGTACGGAGGTTTCACCATGCGATCCACACTAGCCGTCTTAGTCGCCGGCGCCGGGCTCTTTGTAGGGGCGTCTTTTCCGCTCGCGGCGCATCATTCCTTCGCGGCGGAGTTCGACGCCGCGAAGGCCATCACGCTGCAGGGTACGGTTACGAAACTGGACTGGATGAATCCGCACATCTGGATTTATCTGGACACCAAGGACGACACCGGCACGGTCGCCCATTGGCAATGTGAAGGCGGCCCGCCCAATACGCTGACGCGCAATGGCTGGAGCAGGGATTCGCTGAAGGTCGGCGATCAGGCTACCGTTGAGGGCTTCCGCTCCAAGGACGGCACTAACACTTGCAACGCCCGATCTGTAAAGCTGCCCAACGGCAAGAGCGTGTTTGCGGGATCGGCCGACGATGGCGCGCCCAAGCGTCCCGCGCAATAGTCCACGCCGCCTAGCCGCGATCGGCGCTATCACCGAGCCGCGACCGTAAGCCCGCTTCGGGGCCGAGGGAGCGGTCACAAATTAAGGAGATCCTTGTGCGTATTCCTTTTCTCGCCGCCACACTAGCCATCGCGTCATTCGCCTGCGCTCCCCTCTTCTCGCAGTCCGCAGGGTTTACCGGGGATATCAGCTCGAAGCCTCCCCCGGCAGCGCCCGCCGGCCCGGCGCCGCGCACTCCGGACGGCAAGCCCGATCTGAGCGGTCTGTGGGCGCGCCCCTACGTCCCCGACATGACTAAGAGCAACAAGGACCAGAGCCAAATCGGCGCGGCCGAACTGCCGTTCACCGAGGCCGGCATGAAAGCCTGGAAGAGTTACGACGCCGCCCAAGGCGACTATACCGGAAGCTGCCTGCCGTTCGGACTGCTGCGATCCATGAATTCGCCGGACCCCATCCAGATCATGCAGAGTCCCAAGTACGTCGCCCTGCTTTACGAGCAGAACACTTGGTTTCATATCATCCCCATTGACAAGCCGCATCACAAGGACGCAACTCCTACCTGGTTCGGAGATTCGGTGGGACATTGGGATGGCAATACCCTGGTCGTGGACACCGTCAACTTCAACGGCCGCACGCGTCTGGACACCATCGGCCATCCACACAGCGATGCCTTGCACGTGATCGAGCGCTTCACACGGACCGATTCCCTGCATATGGCTTATGAAGTGACCATCGACGATCCCAAGATTTTCACCAAGCCCTGGACCAACAAGCGAATCTTCACGATCCGTCCCGATTGGGAAATCATGGAGTACTCGTGCGAAGAAAACAATAAAGACCTGTACGAAGGCCACATTAAAGCGCCGCCGCCAGCGCAGTAAAATCTAGCCCCTATAGTACGTTCACGCTTCGGAGACTACAGAATTTACCGGCACATTTTCCTCAGTATTCCTAGTGTTTTCTAGGGCCCAGGCCTTAGTGTGCGTAGCGCCTGTCCAGGAGCATCCACAGATTTCAAGCAGGTGTTGCGGAGAGAACCACTCGGGACGCCAAAGCGAACCGGCGTCTAAAGCGACCACGGCATACCAGCCCAGCGCCGCGTCGTAGAGCGTGGCTCTGATTTCGCCAAACAGGTCGTGGTCTTTGATTGCCAACGAGATGGGGCAACCCACCTTCGGCTGCTCTTCCAGTAAAACCACGGCGCACGTCGTCGAGATCTCTTCCAGGTTCGCTGTCGTTTGGCGGATCTCGCCCGGGTGCTCTTCGTAGGTCACCGTTACAAGTTCAGAGCATAGATACTGACAGGAATGGTCCATGCGCGGGAGTAGTGCAAAAGCCTTGCCAGTCTTACTGAGCCGCGCGCGCCAGCAGCGCACTCGAAGACGACCCGAAGGAACATCGACTCAAAGAACACCGGACGGGTGGCGCGTCAGCAGGCGGTCCCGTCTAACCTCCGCAACATCCTCTACCGCCGCCAAACCTTCCCTGCCAAGCATCCTTCGTTGCAAGCGTCCGACAATGTAAATGCAAACCGCAAACACGGCCGGACACACGGCCAGCACTGCGAAAATATCGCGAACTGGAAGACTGGTCGACAAGACGATGCCGCCGAGAATCGGTCCGGCCACCGAGCCGATCTTGGCGATCGAAGTGGCCCAGCCCGCTCCGTTGGCGCGATACGCGCTGGGATAAAAGATTCCGCAGATGCTGTGCATTCCAAAATGACCGCCGATCAGAAACCCGCCTGTGATCGCGCTCAGCACCAGGAATTCGACGTGCCCCATGCCGACGAAAGTGGCGGCCAGCAGCAGGATCACTGTCATGACCGGCATCACCGTGATTGCGATGGCGCCGCGTTTGTCGGTGAAGCGCATCAGCAGGAGTCCGCCCACCGCGCCCATCGCCGAATAGAGCGATGCCGCCGTGGCCGCTTCTTTGCGGCTGTATTTAAGCGCCTCGAAAACCACGGGTGTCCAGTTGACGATGAAGAACACGGCCAGGGAACTGGCGATGTATCCGATCCAAATCAGAGGCGTAATGAAGCGCAGTTCGCCGCGGAACAAAAGCGACGGCCTGAAGTCCCTGTTCTTCGTGCTTTCGTCGCTCACGACGAACGTGGCGCCGGAGGGAATCAATTGACCGGGCGCAATGCGCCGGATGATGGCCGCAATGCGAGCCGCGCCCAGTCCTTTGCTCGCCAGGAACCGGATGGATTCGGGCAGAATCAAAAACAGGATGCCCGAGCAGAACAGCGAGAATGCTCCGCCGAAGACGAACACCGATTTCCAGCCGAACTTGGGGATCAGCCAGATGGCGATGGGACCGCCCAGCGCGGTGCCGAGCGAATAGCCCATCATGATGACCGTCACAATGGTCGCGCGGTAGCGCTTCGGCGCGTATTCGATATTCAGAGCCCAGGCCAGCGGCAGCATTCCGCCGAGCGGCAGTCCATCAATGAAGCGCAGCGCAAGCAGCGTCCAATAATTGTGCGCCAGCGCGAAGCACATGGTCAGGATTCCGAACAGCGCCGTCGCGAAGACCACCACGGGGCGCCGGCCGATGCGATCGCCCAGGTAGCCCAGCGCGAAGCCGCCGACCATGGTTCCGAACAGCCCGATGCTGAAGATATTGCCGAGTTGGATCTTGCTCAGGTGATATTGCGCGCCGAAGTAAGGGGCCGCGAAGCTGATGAGGTTGCTGTCCAGCCCATCGAAGAAGGTGATGATCCACGAGATGAGCACCAGGCTGATGAGGAACCGGCCCAGTTTCTGCTGCTCGATGATCTCGGAGACGTCGACGGCGTTCAACGGTACTACGATATCAAACCTACGGTAAAATCATGGTTAGGCATGCGCAGGTTGGTTGAAATTCTGGTTCTCGCCGGAGGCTTCTCCTTCGCCTTCTTCTTCAGCGCCGACACGGGCATTGCGAGGCCCGATTATTCCCGAAGGACGCAAAAGGAGTGCAACTTCTGCCACCCGCCCGACTCCTATAATCTGACCAACGCCGGCAAGTATTATCGCGACCATCATTACTCGCTGCAGGGCTACACGCCGCCCGCCAAGCCCGATAGCAAGCCAGAGAAGAAGTAGCGGTGTTCGCCGCATGAAGATCCTGGTCCTGAATGGCGGCTCCAGCAGTTTCAAATGCTGGTTTCAGGACGTCCCCGATGGCCAGCTTCCTTCCGAAGGATTAGCTCCACGCTGGAGCGCGCGGGCCGACTGGAGCCGCAACCGAGGAACTGCCGACGTTAAGATCGCTCGGTCCGACGGCGCTGCGGTAACCCGAACCATCACTGCCGATGCGCCCTCCGGATTTCTGGAGCCGGTGCTCGAAGCTCTCTGGAAGGGCGACACAAAAGCGATCGATGCGCCGTCCGAGATCCAAGTGATTGGCCATCGCATCGTGCATGGCGGACCCAAATATCGAGCCAGTGTATTGGTCACCGAGGCGGTTCGCGCGGCGATCGCGGAGCAGGCCGAATTCGCACCAGCGCACAACCGGCTGCAGCTTGCGGCCATCCAGACCGTGGATCGCATCGTAGGAAACAAGGCGCCTCAAGTTGCGGTCTTTGACACCGGATTTCATGCCACGCTGGAGCCCCCGGCGTACGTCTATGCCGGGCCCTACAACTGGCTGGAGCAAGGAATCCGGCGCTACGGATTTCATGGCATCAGCGTTCAATATTCGACGCGGCGCGCCGCCGAGCTTTTGCAGGTTCCCAAAAATTCGTCGCGGCTGATTGTTTGCCATCTTGGAAACGGCGCGTCCGTCACAGCAGTTGCAAGCGGCAAGAGTGTGGACACCAGCATGGGATTTACGCCGCTGGAAGGTATCATGATGGGCACGCGCTCGGGCTCTGTCGATCCCAGCATTTTCCTGTATTTGATGCGGCATCATGGGTACAGCGCCGATCAAATCGACGAGATCCTGAACCGCAAGTCCGGTCTGCTGGGCGTTTCCGGCCTCTCCGGGGATATGCGCGAAATTCTGGAAGCGGTCGAGAAGGGTAACGAACGGGCGCGTCTGGCGTACGACATCTACGCGCATCGCCTGACACGGGAAATCGGCGCGATGCTGGCGGTGCTAGGCGGCGTGGATGCCATCGTCTTCACGGGCGGCATTGGAGAAAATTGCGCGCCGCTGCGCCGGGTGGTCTGCGGGCAGCTTGTGTTTTTGGGTCTCAGATTGGATGCGGCCAAAAACGCCAAGCCGGATTTGGATCAGAACATCGCAGCGGCCGGCTCGACGGTGCAAGTGCTGGTGATTCGCGCCGACGAAGACTGGGAAATTGCCCGGGAGTGCCAGCGCCTGGCCGGCGCTAGCGCGTCCCACTCAGCAAAGCCGCTTCCTGCGTAATGCCTGAGCGGTTCTTCGGCAGCCGCAGCCAAAACAGTGCGCCGCCCTGGCCGCGCACTGCGGCGTCGTCCGCCCAGATGTCGCCGCCGTGATCGAGAAGCGTTTGGCGAGAAAGGGCCAGACCAAGTCCGAGTCCGTTCTTTTTGCCCGCCGTTGCAAACGGCTCAAACAATTTGCCCTGGAGCGCCGCACTGATCCCCGGTCCGGTATCCTCCACGCGAACCATGATGTTGTCGCCCTCAGTCTCTCCTCGAATGGAGATGCTGCCGCCCGAACGCATAGCCTCGACGGCGTTCTCAAACAGGTTCGCGAAAACGCGTTCCATGCGCGCGCGCTCCATGGGGCATTCCAAGTCGTCGGGAACATTCAAATCGAGAGCGATCCCGCGCGTATCGGCGGACGGCGCTACCGTATTCCAAGCCGCCGAAATCACTTCCCGCAGACTGCACATTTCACTGCCGCTGGATGTTCCGCGCACTACGTCCAGCAACTGTTGCAGCATGTCTTGAATGCCACGCGACGCCCGGTAAATGTTTCGGGCCAGGCGGCGCGTCATCTCTGGCGGCAAGTCGCTGTCCATCATCATCTCGGCGCCCGCGTAGATGGCCGCGAGCGGGTTGCGAAGGTCGTGCACAATGGAGGTGGAAAGCTGTCCGATGGTCGAAATGCGCTCCTGCCGGATCAGTTCCTGCCGAGCCTGGCGGATGGATTCGCACATACTTTGGAAGGTGCGCGCCAGCCTGCCCAGTTCATCCTGACTCCGAACGTCGATCTGGTAATTGTAATTCTGTTTCCCGATTTCGGTCGCCGCGCGGTCCAGCTCCGCCACCGGCCGCATGATCTTCCGCGCGACCAGGTAGGTGGTGACCAGCGCCGCCACCAGCGCCAGCAGCCACAGCGCGACGATTTCACGGCGCAACGCCGCCAGCCGCCGGCGCGCACCGGCCAACGATCGCAAGATGAAGAGCTGTCCCACCTGGGCTCCGCTGATGTCGCGCAGCGCAGTGGGAACCGCCAGGTAATCCTGGATTTCGGTCGCGTTCTTCAGCAGCCGCGGCGCGATGGCGGCCGTGATCTCCGGTGCGAGCGTCGAAGTGACTACTCGATTCCGCGCTACGAACACGTACTCGCTGCCGCCGGTGGAGTTTTTCAGCGTCTGGGCGACGCCCGCATCCACGCGATAGCCGGCCACCAAGGCGTTCAGCAGCACTGGACCCGCCGGCGACTGCACGTAGACGGGCGTGACCACCACCTGAAACAGTTCATCGCCCTTTTGTACAAACCCCGAAGCCTGGCGGGGAAACTGGGCACGCGCCGCGCGAACCATCGGCAGGTCGTCGTTGGGCGCGAAGGAAGCGGCTTGCCCCAGGCTCGCCACTACCCTACCCTGCCCGTCCGCCACCAGAAAAAACGCGTCTTCCTTCGACACTCTGGACCACAACTCGCCGGCCGTGTCGCGGATGGTGGCTGCATCTGCAGTGCCGAAGGCGGCGCGAACGTCGGACATGGTGCTCAGGATTTCGCTGATGGCCCCCAGCCGGTTGGCTCGCTCTTTCCACAAGGATTCATAGGCCTGAAAGCTGGCCTTGGCTTCCTGCTCGACGCTGGCATAGCTGGCGCGGACGACGTCGCGCTGTACCAGCCATCCGGCGATGGCAAACGAGAGCGTCATTACCAGTGAGGTGGGAATCAGGATTTTCCATAACAAGGATAGTCGGGAGAATGTCACGGCTTAGCACCCGCATCTCTTCCGGAATACCCCCCGGAATCGGTCACCGGCGGATAGTCGTTCCCAAACTTGTTTTTGTGCGGCAACTCGAGATAGCCGGTTTCCGATATCTGAATTGGCGCTAGTTCGAGCGGGCCATCGCCCACTTCGATGCTGCGCGTTAGCGCGGCCAAAGTTTGCTCCGCGGCGCGCTCATGAAACACGTGCGTGCGATACGATCCCGCCGGGACCTTGGCGATCTCGAAGCCGCCATTTTTGTCCGACGTGGCGAAGTACGGCGATTTCAACACCACAATCACCGCGCTCATGGTGGGATGAATATTGCAAAACACCCGCACCACGCCTTCGCGCCGGAAAGCCAGGGATCTTGTTGTGCCGGGCGGATACAGGCCGATGTCGAAGATCTGCCCATTATAGTTGGAAAATGCGTTGTGGAAGATTGGATCGAAGTTGGGGAAATCCACCACCGTTCCCACGGTAATGGCGAGTACGTGGGGAGTGAACGTCTTGTTCTTTTGCACCATTTGCGCTCGCCCCGCGCTGGCGGGAACGAAAGGCGTCCCCGTGGAAGGCTCCAGCCACACGACAACTCCCGAGTAATCGGTGCGCTTGCGCACATTCGGATCGTGCGACGACACCAGTTCTACACGGCCGCTGACGGTAGCCGCGGCCGCGGCCGAAACCAAGACCAGCGCCAGCGCGGATGTCCTAAAACAAATATGCAACTGCCAAGTCATAATGGTCGTTCAAACGATTTCCCAGACCCACATACGTGGTCCGCACTTGGCCGCCTTCCAGACTTACGATCACATTGGGCGCGATGCGGTACATCAGATTACTAAAATAGCCCTGATTCTTCCCGATATATTGGTACGCAAGGTCCGAATTCCGATCGTCCTGCTGGCCGCCATACAGATCCCACGCCAGCCGCGCCGTGATCGGCACGCGGATCTGCGCCCAACCGCCGGTACTGTGGACGGCCATCGCTTCGCCATAAGGCTGCACCATAAACCCTTGTGGCAAGCCGCCCAGGGTGGCGACGTTCTGGCCGCGAAAAAACATTCCCGAAAACTCCAATTTCGAAATTGGCCGCAGGAACCAGTCGAATGAATAGACCTCCGAAGGAACGAGAGTTTCGACGACGCGGTTCTGGTTGAAGTGATAGCCGCCCGCCAGCTCGACGCGGCCGGTGTCGCTCCAACGATGCCACAACTCCAAACGCGCTTCGGCGCCCGGCCTGGAATATTCCTGCTGTGACGAAGTCCCTGTATAGCCGCTATAGACGATGGGATTGGTCGGATCGGAAGGATAGTCCAGGGAGCTGGTGACAACCACGCCCGCCTGCGCGCGAAGCCCGCTGTTTTCGCCCAAGGAGAAGCGCTGCTCCACCCGCGCTTGGGGCTGCCATAGCCATAAGTTTCCCGCGCCGGTGAGCGGCGAATAACCGACCTGCGCCAGCGAATCGGGATCGCGCGGCGAAATGATCGGCTTATCCTGTCCGAACATCACGCTCGTATTCTTCCAATCGATATTGATCGCAGCCGTTCGCAGCCGCACCAGGTGATCCAGCGAGGAGGCGCCACCGGCAAAGAAATCCATGTAGATGGATCCGCTGATCTTTGCATCTAGGAACGTTTGTGGACCGTTGAACAAAAGCCCCAGCGTGCTTTGCCGCAGAGTGCCGTCACCGGTCATCTCTCCGGGAGTTGGGGAAGCTACCAGAGGATTTTCCGCGTTTCCGTTGAAGCGGCCATTCACAGAAGCGTTGAACAACGCCATGCCGGCGATCCGGATGGGAAATTTCTGCGAAGCTTCTACTTTGGTCTGGGCCAACTCGTCGATTCGATTCTCTTCAACCGCCTGGCGCTCATCGGCCGTTTGCGATGGCGTGGTTGCCGGTTCCGGCGCGTGCAACCCGGAGACTTCCTGCCGCAACGCACGTACTTCCTGGAGCAGCGCCTGATTATCCTTCTCCAACTGATCCAGCCGGTCCAGAATCGCTTGCACCTCTTTTACATTCTGGGGCGCACTCTGACCATGGGCGGCGGCGCTCAATCCCAGCACCAGCAAAGCCACATTCATCGGGGAGCGAAATTTATTCGATTTGCGTATCATTTCCGAGAAGCTGCTCCAGTTTCTCCCGCACCAAAGCGGGTGAATAGGGTTTCGCAAAAACCGCGTTCACGCCGCGCTGGCGCAAGCGATCGGAAACATGCGGGTCGGTGGAGCCGGTGATCACGACAATCGGCATTCCCGCGTGCAGTTGGTTGGTCCGGACCCGGTCGATCAATTCGAAGCCGTCCATTCCGGGCATGTGCAAGTCGGTGACGAGCGCGCGAATGTCTTCATGCCGGCTTTCCAGCAGCTCCCAGGCCCGTTCCGCGCTATCCGCGATCAAAATCTTCAGACCGCCGATTGAGCTGAATATGATTTCCAGGGTCGACGCGCAAGTCTCGGCGTCCTCCACAATCAGCACCGCTCCCCCCTGCAGGTCGCTTTTCACGGCAGAAACCGGTACCCCACGCCGTGCACGGTCAGGAAATGGCGCGGCGAATTCGCATCGGGCTCCAGCTTTTGACGAAGTCGCACCACGTGCGCGTCCACCGTGCGCGTATTGGGAAACGATTCGTAGCCCCATACCGAATTCAGAATCATGTCGCGCGTGAGCGGGCGGTCCGGATTCTGCAGAAAATAGGTGAGAAGATTGTATTCGGCGGGCGTCATTTTCAGCGGATCGCCTCGCTTGCTGACAACTCGCCGCTCGAAATCCACCGCGATGGCGCCGAACTGCGCCACCTTGCGCGCATCCGGCGAGGTCCTGCGCAGCACCGCCCGGATCCGCGCCAGCAGTTCCCTTGCGCCAAACGGCTTCACGATGTAATCGTCGGCGCCAATCTCCAGCAGCAGTACTTTGTCGACCTCCTCGCCAATGGCGCTCAAGACAATGATGGGCGTCTTCAGATTTGCCGCCCGAACCTGCTTGCAAATCTCGGTGCCGTTCATCCCCGGCAGACGCAGATCCACCAGCATCAGATCCGGCTTCAGAGAGAGGGCGCGCTCAAAACCGGTTTTTCCATCCGCGACTAGAGTCGGCGAGAAGCCTTCCTGCTCGAGCATGATGCCAATGGTGTCGCGCAGGCTTTCATCGTCGTCGATGACAAGAATGGTCGTCATGTCTGCAAGGCTCTCTTAAATCGTATCGCGACACACCGCGCAGACCGGCAAACAATCATTGGTGAATTCCTGTTTTTACCAAACGTTTACATCTTGGCTACGACTCGCACCAAGCGCTCGGAGAAGATGGAATCGAAGAACCAGCGCACAGGACGCCGCGCGTTCCGTGATGCGCGCGATAGAAGAGGAGCCAGTGTGGACGTCTCCGGAGAAACGCTGCGCCTGCGTAGGATCGGGCCATTTACCCTTAGAGAGAATCTTTATGCAAGCGGAATGGCGCTGCCCAAGCACTCGCATCCACACGCCTATATCACGTTCGTTATTGAAGGAGCCTTTCGGGAGCGCTACGCCGCCCGTTCCATCCTGTGCCGCACTGGAATGATTCGTTACCTGCCGGCGGGTGAGGTGCATGAGAACGAGACCCTGGCCCGTTCACGATGCCTTCATGTTAGCAGCGATCCGTCTTCCTTCGAGCAGTTGCGCCAGCAGCCGGGTATCCCCGCAAGACCGGCTGAGCTGAGTGGACTCACCACCACCTGGCTCGCCAATCGCCTTTACGCCGAGTTTTCGCGCCAGGATACCGCGTCGGCGATGGCCATCGAGGGACTGGTGCTCGAGATCCTGGCTGAGATTACGCGCTTGGAGGCAGACGATGTTTCTTTTCATGCTCCGCACTGGCTGAAGCAGGCGACGGAGATTGTGGAATCCCGTTTTTTGGAGCGGCTGACCCTGACCGAAATTGCGTCGGAGGTTGGCGTACATTATGTGCATCTATCGCGGCAGTTCCACAAATACAACCGCTGTACGGTGGGCGAACTGATCCGGCGGCGCAGAGTTCAGCACGCGTCGCATTTGCTGGCGCATTCACAGACGCCTCTGGCCGAAATCGCGCTGGTTTGCGGCTTTTCGGACCAGAGCCACTTGTCGTTTCTGTTCAAGCGGCACATGGGACTGAGCCCGTCGAAATTCCGCAGCCTGGCGGGATTGGAATCGGCATCCGATCCTGTCGGAAACGGCGTCCCCAAGAGTGGGGACGCGGCACGCAAGAGTGCGTGCGCCACATAAAATAGCTAGACTAGGCGGCTGTTTATTTTCATCCCACGCGTTAGTGTTTGATGCACGGGGCACTTGTCGGCGATCTCGAGCAACTTCGTCCGCTGCTCCTCGGTCAGGTTACCAGTAAGTTCGATGTCTCGATCGATGCGGTCTAGCATCTCGTCCTTAGAATCGCAATCGGCGCAATCGATGGCGTGGATTTTGCAATGCCGCAACCGGACGACTACGCTGGCAAGCGGCCACTGCTTGCGCCGCGCATACATGCCGAGCGTCATGGAAGTGCAAGCGCCCAGCGCCGCCGCCAGCAGTTCATACGGGGACGGTCCGGCATTCTCGCCGCCGGCGTCCTTCGGTTCGTCCGAGAAAAGCCGATGGGCCCCGACCGTAATTTCCTGCGCGAATCCAGCGACGCTACCGCGGACCACCACCTCGGGAGGAGCCTCGGCCATCAGCTTTCGAGCTCGCCCGCCGCAATTTCATCCACGTAGCACCAAATCCAGCGCTCGCCAGGTTCGACGGACCGCATCAGAGGATGCTTCGAGGAGTGAAAATGCTTGGTCGCGTGCTTGTTCTTCGACGAATCGCAACAAGCCACATGGCCGCACTCCAGGCACATGCGCAGATGCACCCACGAATCGCCTATTTTGACGCAGTCCTCACACACGTGCTTGGAGGGTTTGGTGATGGTGATTTGATCTAAATGAGTACACTGTTTTGCCATTGTTTAGCCTCTCTCGAGTGCGGCGCGATCCCACTTGGCCAGGTTTGCTCCGGCTTCGTAGGTAGTCCGCAAAAAATCCATCAATTCCGGTTCAGGCGAATTCGCGCCCCGGATGTCATCGTACATGAGAAGGAACTCGCCGATTCCCTGGTGATAAAACGCCGGCTTCGGGAGCACCGCAGCGGTTTTGAATCCCGCCGGCTCGGGCGTCGTGTAGGAATAGAAGGCGGGACCCTTGATATCGCCTCCGCCGGGCCAGAAACCCGCGCTGCTCACTTCGTGCGAGTAGGCTTCCTGCATCATTTCTCGATATTGGGGATCGGACCTGGGCGGAGCCAGCCGTCCCGAGAATCGCGTCACGGCGAGGTCGAAGCTGCCCCAAAAGAAATGCACCGGGCTGCACTTGCCGATGAATCGCGCACGAAAGTTCTTCAACACCTTGTCCACCGAAATCAGAAGGCGCCGGAATCGTTCGACGGATTCGCGATCGTAGGACTTGTGCGTGCGGTCCTCGGCAAACGGAATTGGATTGGCGACCTCATCGGGCCTAGCGTGAATGTGCACATCGATCTTGAGGGCGGCGAGTGTGCTCATCACGTCGGCGTAAAAGTCGGCCACGGTGCGCGGGGCCAAGTCCAAGGCCCGAACGTCGCCTTCACTAGTCTGGATCGCAAGCTTGTGACCGATGAAATCGAATTCGATTTCGAAGACGCCGCGCGGATAAGGAATGGCCGACGTGGTAAGACCGCGCGCGCTCACATAGAGCGTCGCATTCCAGTAATGGTTGATCAGCGGCGTCAGGGCCATGCGGATTTTGCCGACAATCTGCGTCCACATATGCAACGTGTCGTAAGTATCCTGCCAGGCGGCCAGTGGAAGCTCGGGCCAAACGTCAAGATGCGGATTCATTACTTCAATTCTACGCGCCTGGCCTTCGACTGGTAAGTTAGAAAAGCATGCGAACTCAAGTGGGTATCGTCGGGGCGGGGCCGGCCGGCCTGATGCTTTCCCATCTGCTGCACCTGGCTGGCGTGGAGTCGGTGATTCTGGAGTGCCGCAGCCGCCAATATATCGAAGATCGCGTGCGCGCGGGCGTGCTGGAGCAAGGCACGGTGGACCTGATGATTGACGCCGGCGTCGGCGAGCGCCTGCGACGTGAAGGACTGCGGCACGATGGGGTTTGGTTCAGCTTCGGCGGCCGCCGTCACCGCATCGATTTGTCCGAACTCACCGGTGGGCGCGCCATCACCGTCTACGCGCAGCAGGAAGTGGTGCGGGATCTGGTCGAAGCGCGCGTCCGCGCGGGTGGACAAATTGTTTTCGAAGTCGACGATCTTTCGGTCCACGATCTGGACTCAACGCTTCCGACAATTCGCTATACGAAAGATGGCGCTCAGCACGAAATCGTTTGCGACTTCATCGCCGGTTGCGACGGCTTTCACGGGATCTGCCGCCCATCTGTCCCGGAGGGCGTCATCACTGCCTATGAGCGCGTTTATCCATTCGCGTGGCTCGGCATTTTGGCGGAAGCGGCGCCCACCTCCGAGGAGCTTGTCTACACCTATCACCAGCGCGGATTCGCGCTCTTCAGCATGCGATCGCCGCAGATTACGCGGCTGTATCTGCAATGCGCTCCCGACGAAGATCTCACCCGATGGCCCGACGATCGGGTATGGGAAGAGCTGTGCGCCCGCATGCGCACCGGCGACGGCTGGGCGCCCGCCATCGGTCCAGTGATTCAGAAAGGCGTCACCGGGATGCGCAGCTTCGTGATCGAACCGATGCAGTTCGGACGGTTGTTTCTGGCGGGCGACGCCGCCCACATCGTGCCGCCTACTGGCGCGAAGGGGCTGAATCTGGCGATCTCCGACGTGCGTGTGCTTTCGCAAGGCTTGGAGGCCTTTTACAAATCAGGCCGCCACGATCTGCTCGATCGATACTCCGCGAGGTGTCTCAGCCGGATCTGGAAAGTGCAACGATTCTCCTGGTGGATGACGTCCATGCTCCATCTCTTCCCGGGCCACGACGGCTTCGACCATCGCCGGCAGTTGGCCGAGCTCGATTACATGACCAGCTCCCGCGCCGGGATGACGAGCCTGGCGGAGAATTACGTGGGACTCCCGGTGGAATGAAAGCCCCACACCCGCGAGTGCCTATGCCACAATGCGAATGAGGCCGTTATGTCCTACCGCCTAATCTCGAATTGCTCCACACTCCTTTGCATTTCGGTAGCGATGCTCGGCGCCGCCGACAAAAAGCTTCCCATCGACGAAACCTCCAACGATGTCCTCGCCATCTCGGTATCGGCGCCGCTCGATAAAGATCAGATCAAGCAGGAGTTGGGATCCGACCTGGGCGCCGACATCATCGTGATCCGACTGACCGCGCGGCCGGTGAGCGAGAAGCCGGTTCAGCTCAACCTGGACGATTTCCTGCTCATATCGGGCAAAGACGGCCAGCGGTCTGAGCCTTTCGCGCCGGGTCAGCTCGCCGGATCGGACAGCCTGACCGTGACTCCCAACGGAACGCGCAGGAGCGGACTGGGCGACCATCGGCCGTCCATCGGGTTCGGCGGCATCGGAATCGGAGGGATCGGCAATTCGGGCGCCACGGCGACACCGGACGTAAAAGTGCAGGAATCGCGCGATGAAAAAGAGAATCCTCTGCTTGCGGCGCTCAATGCAAAGATCCTGCCGGAGAAGGAAATCACTGAACCGATTTCAGGTTTGTTGTTTTTTCAGATTGTCGGGAAAGTCAAAACGAAGGATCTGGAATTGCATTACAAAGGACCGGCAGGCCCGATGGCCCTCCGGTTCAAGCCGGAAAAGTAGAAAGGAGGGCTGGCGCGAGGACCAGTCACGCCAGCGCGGAGGCAGACAGTTCTATTCTTTGGTGGGCTTAGCCGATGCGATTTCGATGGTATCGCCGTCCATCTTTCCCATTACGGTTACTTTTTCGCCCAGCATCGGCATCACTTTGGATTGGGATTTCGCGGCGATTTGATAAACCTTGCCGTCGGATATCAACACGGCCGTGGCTCCGCCTTTCACGCATTTCTTGACGCAGGCGGCGTCACTTTCCGAGGCGGCCTCATGCTTGGCGCCGCACATGGAATCTGAAACAGTCCCCGACCAGGTCTCGGCGAAAGCGGCCGCCGCGAACAAGGAGCCCAGGGAAATAGCCAACGAAAGTTTTCTCATGAGGGCTTTCTCCTTTGAAAGGTTACGAGGTGTAGACGCCGGTCGCGCAAAAGCATTTCAATGTTTGTGGTGGTGTATTCTGTATCTGAATCTGCGGTCCGTTATGTTTATCACCGTGAGTGAACCGGTAACCTAGGGAGAAGCATTGTATAACGCAAAGATAACCGCGCTGGGCTGCTATACGCCGCCGGGACTGTTGACCAACCAGGACTTGGAACGGATGGTGGACACCACAAACGAGTGGATTGTCCAGCGTGTCGGCATCCTGCAGCGCCACATCGCGCCGCCCGAGATGGCCACTTCGGATATGGCCGTGGAGGCCGCCAAAGTGGCTCTAGAGCAGCGCGGGATTGACGCGGCCGAGGTGGATGCAATCCTGGTGTGCACCGTGACGCCCGATATGCTGTTTCCATCCACCGCCTGCCTGGTGCAGGACCGGCTGGGCGCAAAGCGCGCCTGGGGATTCGATCTGGTGGCCGCCTGCTCGGGTTTCATTTACGGATTGACGACGGCGGCGCATCTGGTGTCCGCGGGTTCCCATAAGAAAGTGCTGGTGATCGGTTCCGACACGATGTCGCGCATCATCGACTACACGGATCGCTCTACGTGCATTCTTTTCGGCGACGGCGCCGGTGCGATGCTCATTGAGCCGACCGAGGATGGCGAAACGGGGTTCATCGATTTCAATAACCAGATCGACGGCTCGGGCGGCGACTATCTGAAGCAACCTGCCGGCGGCAGCCGCATACCGGCCAGCGCCGAGTCTGTCGCTCAGCGTCTGCACTACGTCAAGCAGGACGGGCAGCAGGTTTTCAAGTACGCGGTCCGCAAGATGGAAGAAGTCTCGCGCGAGCTGTTGGAGCGCAATCAACTGACCGTCGACGATGTTGCGGTGATGATTCCGCATCAGGCCAATCGGCGGATTATCGCGGCCGCAGCGGAGCGCCTGGGCATCAACTGCGATCGAGTGGTGATCAATATCGATCAGTATGGAAATACCACCGGCGCCACTATTCCCTTGGCTACCCGCGACGCTTTGAGCGGCGGAAAGCTGAAGAAGGGGGATCTGGTGCTGTTCGCGGCGGTGGGCGCGGGCTACACGGTCGGCGCAAACTTGTGGCGCTGGCAGATGTAACTCCCGCCGACTTAGTCATGGAAACAAAAAAGGTATTGGTGTTTGGATGCCATGGGCAGCTTGGCGTCGAGCTGGTAGCTATCTTTACACAGCGCGGCTATCTGGTAACCGGTTTCGATCGTTCCCAGGTGGATATCGGCGATAGCGCACAAGTGGAGCGGGCGTTTGCGCGAGAAGATCCCAGCATCGTCATTAACGCCGCGGCATACAATCAAGTGGATATTGCCGAAAAAGAACCGCTGCCGGCCATGATCGCCAACGGCCTGGCGGTTCGCAATCTCGCGATGTCCTGCCGGCAGCACGACGCGCGCTTCGTGCATTTTTCCACCGACTATGTGTTCGACGGCGCGGCCGGCCGCGCGTACACCGAAGAAGACGCGCCGCATCCGCTGGGAGCGTACGCGGTGTCGAAGCTGGCCGGCGAGCTCTATGCACAGGCTTACCTGGATCGTCCGTTGATCGTCCGGACATCGGGAGTGTTCGGTCCGGGGGGACTGAAAACGGCGCGCGGCAATTTCATCGAGCTGATGCTGCGGCTAGCGGCCGGTGGGCAACCGATCCGGGTAGTGGACGATCACGTAGCGTCGCCCACCTATGCGCCGCTACTGGCCGCGCGTTCGGCCGATCTGGTGGATCGCGGACTGACCGGAGTTTTCCATGTCGGTGGCGGCCAGCCAATCTCGTGGTTCGACTACGCCTCCATGATTTTTCGCATCGCCGGAGTGCATCCGGAGGTGAAGGCCACCAACGAGCGCGAATTTCGCACTGCGGCGCGGCGCCCGAAGTACTCCGCACTTTCGAACGCCAAACTGGAACGATACGGAATCGAACCGTTCCCGCCGCTCGAGACTGCCGTGCGATTGTACATGCAAGCCCGTGCGACGATGAATCCAGGAGGGTGAATGCCTGCAAAGAAGTTACTGATGCTGGTGGGCGACTACGTGGAAGACTACGAAGTGATGGTTCCGTTCCAGGCGCTGCTGATGGTGGGGCACGTGGTTCACGCGGTTTGCCCCAATAAGCGGGCCGGCGATTCGGTGCGCACTGCGATCCACGATTTCGAGGGCGACCAGACCTACAGCGAAAAGCGGGGGCACAATTTTACTCTGAACGCGACCTTCGACGATGTGCGGCCGGAGAATTACGACGCGCTGGTGGTTCCCGGCGGGCGCGCACCCGAGTATATTCGGCTGAACGCGCGGGTGCTCGAAATCGTCCGTCACTTCGCCGGCGCCGACAAGCCGATTGCGGCCATCTGTCACGCGGCGCAATTGCTGGCCGCCGCGGACGTGCTCCAGGGCAAGACTTGCAGTTGCTATCCAGCCGTCGGACCCGATGTAACGCGCGCGGGCGGCACGTTCGTGGATCTCGCGATGGACCAGGCGCACACCTGCGGAAAACTCGTGACCGCTCCGGCCTGGCCGGCACATCCGGCGTGGCTGGCGCAGTTCCTAAAGGTGTTGGGGACGCGAATCGAGCTATAGCAGCATGCGGTGCGCGACACAGAAGTGGGAAAGCACCAGTCTTCGCTGGATCGGGCGGGTTTATGCTACTCTGCATATTTCCTGCAATGTTTCTTGGCGGGAGGCATGGATGCGCTGGTATTACCGAAAACTTCCCGACGGTCTGGTGATCGCTCACGCCCGTCCGGAATTCGCGGTCCAACTCGAACAGCTACAACGCACCTGTTTCCCCACCCTGGCCGAAGAGGAGCGCTTCAAGAGCTACCACTACTTGAAGCATATGGAGCTGTTCGACCGCGGGCAATTCGTCGCTCTGGATGGCGATCGCGTGATCGGCGCAACCACCACGTTGCGTCTCGACTTCGACTTCGATCATGTGGATCATACTTTCGCCGACATCATCCAAGGCGGCTGGCTTACCTCGCACCAGCCGAGCGGCGCCTGGCTCTACGGGGCCGACATCAGCGTCCTTCCCGAGTACAGAGGACGAGGAATCGCCACCGCTCTTTACGCTGCGCGGCAGGAAGTAGTATGGCGGCTCGGGCTGAAGGGACAGGTAACCGCCGGGATGATTCCCGGCTACAGCGCGGTCAAACAACAAATGACGGCCGAGGCATACTACAAGGGCGTCCTTTCGGGCGAGATCCGGGATTCTACGCTTACCATGCAGATGAATACCGGCTTCGAGCCGCGCGGTCTGCTCGCCAATTACCTCAACGATCCGGTTTGCGACAACTACAGTGTCCTGCTCGTGCTCGATGCCGTAAAGAACCTGCGCGGCCATCCCCGGAAAATGCCATGTCTTATATTCGATTGAACACCGAGATTCCCCGCCCCAAGGCGAAGTGATGGAAGGCCGGAAACGCCGGTAGCCCATTGTGGGGGACGTGCGCGGCCTGGATCCCGTGATGCTGGCGAACTGGTGACGTACCGGGAGTCGAAGACGCCGCTCGCGGCCTCCGATACGCTCGCCGTTTTGAGCCGGCCTGTTCAGCAATTGCATCCGCTTCCTGCCACCCCTGAATACGAACGCCCGCAGCTGCACCGCGTTAAAGCAAAGCTCGAACGCTATTTTGATTGTGCTGCCGCCAGAGGACGGGGTATCAAACGCCGGGAAGGAAGTTTCACACAGTTGGACCAGTAGGTAAGCAACGAAGCGGCTGTGGAAAGTATCTCTTCCAGCTGGATGGGTTTACAAATGTATGAGTTCGCGCCCGCTTGATAGCAACGATCGATCTCGTCTGTGTCCCATGATCCGGACATTATAATGACGGGCAGGCGTTTCAACTCCTTGCGACCTCGGATATATTCGAGAACCTCATAGCCGCCCACTCGAGGAAGATTCAGATCCAGAAGAACGATATCGCAACAGGGAGAGGCTGCGGTCCGATCATCCGACGCGAGGTAGCCGATGGCTTTCTCGCCGTCCTCCATACGAGTAATTTCCACCGGTATGCCTGTTTCCACCAGAGACGTCTGTAGCATTTGGGCATCGGCGGGATTATCTTCGACGAGGAGTATCCGAAGCATTGGTAACCATAGACACCTTCTACATTATTTTAGTTTGTCTTCTAACCGTTAGCTTCGGCGTTTTCAAGTATATGGAGCATCACAAATACGTCTACCTACTTCGTAGCGTCGAGAGAGGAATCCGAACAAAATGCCCTGTGAGCTTGCACTGGACGTAACAGACGAGGTATCGGAGTACAAAGGGGTCCTGCTAGTGCGGATGGGCCGTGGCGCCGCGATGCAGATGCGAGTCCAGCCGGACCAGGCCGGCGTTTGGTTTCGAATCGTGCCGATTTCGAAAGCGACGCAATTGGAAGGCGATTCACAATGGCAGGCGGCTTCCGATTCGCAGCTGCGGGCATGGATTCACCCGGACTCGGCCATCGGGCGATGGCTGCTGGCGAAGGGCATCGTAGTGGCGAAAGGCGTGGATCTGGCGAAACAACTTGATGAAAGAGCCTTGCCCCAGACATCCCGATCGCGACGCCCATCGCTTCTGGCTCTTAGGTCCAAGAGCTCCATGTCGTTGCTGTAGCAATAGAGGGACGTGCGGCCAAGCCTATTGTATGGCTACACTTACCGTCGCCGATGAACTGGCCGATCCGATACGAACCTGAACCGGCACCGAGGGGCCTGGCGACAGTCCGGCAGGCACTTGCGCATTAATTTGCAGGACGCCGGAAACCAAGCCAGGGGCCGCTCCCTCGAAGTTGAGCTCGCAAGGCAGGCCACCCATTGTGACCGAGACCTGGGCGTTGGGCGCCGGCAGCGGAGCGGAGGCGACGAATCCGTCCACGCTGGCGGGCGTGGTTACTCCGGCGCCAGTGGCGAAGAGGCTCACCCAATCGCCGCGTGCGGCCGGTTTCGCGGCGGAGTTCACGCTACCGTCAGTGGTGTTCAGAATCGCCCCCGGTCCCTGCCCCGAACCATTGATGCTGAAGACCCCCGGTACGGTGGCAGCCGCCTGCAACGTCACAGGATTCGAGAGCACGCCCAAGTACTCCAACTGAACTTCGGTTGTGGATTTGCCGGCGACGGAATAGGGAACTACTGCGTTCACCTGTCCAGCGGATGCGTACAACAAAGGCGCCGGGACCCCGTTAAAATAGACCTGGACGCCGTCGAGCGCGTTGGCGACCAAGCGGGGATTCGTCAAGGCGAGCAGGGCCGGCGTGGGAGGGCCGATCGCGGAACCGAAGAGCGACACGATCTCGCCGGGAGCCACGGGACCCGATTGAAAGGTGGCGCCGTTCACCACGCCCGCAGGCGTCAGGGTCGGCGTCGCATTGGCAAGACGTAGCAACGCCGCGCCATAGCCTGGAATCGTCACCTGCATCTGCGCGGAGGGGGTGAGCGATTGAAGCTGGGGACCGCTCTGCGGGGTTGCGGCGTCGAGCGTCACCAACGTTGCGGACGAGAATGCGCCGAGAGCGGACAGATCGAGCGCGAAGGTGCGCGAAACTCCAGTGCCGTTATTGTCCGTATAGATCCTCTGGACCGCGTGATTGGACATCAGGATCACAACCGACCCATCCGGATTCCGGAGCGCCAGCGTGTGGGTATCCAAACCGTACATCGCGCCGTTATGATCGATCCAAAGGCAACAGCCGGATGAAGCGACCTGTAGGTTGTCCTGACCAGGCGGCGAAGGCAGCCAGTGAGAAAGATAGTAGTCGACCCAATAGCTGAGCGTGGGATTGCCCGAAGCATCTGTCTCGCCATACTGAGCGTTGGAAGAAAACTCCCAGTGGTAGAGAGCTTGAGCGCCGGCTTGGCCGAGCATTTCAAACACCAGCGAACGCCACGCGGCGAAGAACGCAGAGGTGCCCCGCGGATCGAGAACAAACGGCGTACCGTTGCAGTTGCTCAGTCCATTATTGAGAGCGTAGTCGGCGTTGACGTTGTTCTCGGTAACCCAAACCGGGACTTCGCTGAGGTCCGGCCGAGTGGCAAGCTGCGAGTAAATGCCGGTGACCTCATTTGCAAAGTTGAGGACCGTTGGAAAGATCGCGTCGTCGGTGGTTTGTTGGTTGCAAGTGGAATAAAAGTGCGTGGCGAGCACATCCACGGGAGCAGTCACGTTCGAAACAAATGCAGGCAGAAACGCTTCAGCTTCCTGTCCCCAATCGGAGAGTTCGACGGCCGCGAATCTAATGGACGGGTCCGCTTGAGCCATGACCGGGACCATGGCGTTGTAGAGATTGACGTAGTCCTGGGGCGTAAGACCATTGCCGTTTGGCTCATTGAAGATGCCCCACCAGGTGATGGGGTACGGGCTGGGGCTCTGAAAATGAGCGCCGCCGGCGTCAAAGCCTCCGCTATTGTAGTAGCGAACTAAATTGGCGCTCATGGCGCCAAAGTCGTTGACGCTGGCCGGGAGCAGAGTGCCGCTGGAATCGTTCATATAAGCCGGAGCGCCGGCGATCTGGAATTCCGGACTGTGGTCGCCGGAACTTTGGATGGGCGCGAGCAGCGCATCGAGCTGGGAGAAATCCCAAACGCCCGGACTGCTGAGTGGATCGCTTGCTGGAACCAACTGTACCCTGGTGTGCCGCGGCTGAAGCGCGCCCAGAGTCGCAAGGGCTTGCGGATTTTGGCCGAAGAACTGATAGCTCCAACTGGCAAGTTGAAATGAAGTCGACATGGCGACCTGCAGGCGGCCATTCACCCCCACCGCGGGATTGATCTGGCTGCTCACCTGCACGTTGACGGTGGAGGATTGAGCCGCGCCCAGGCCGGCGCAGAGCAGTAGCAGGGCGGGCAACGTGGAGAAAAGCGGGGGCCGGTGCATCTCAATTTCTTTTTTAGACGTGACGCGTACTTTTTCGTTCCAACGCACTACATCGGAAGGAGTTTGCTACCGTGACCTCATGCAAGTGAGCACCGCAAGCAAGCGACTGTTGCCGTGGCTGGTCGCAGTCGCGTTCTTCATGGAATCGCTCGACACCACGATTCTCAATACGGCCGTGCCCACCATCGCCGCGGCGCTCAAGGTGGCGCCGCTCAGCATGAAAGCGGTGTTATCCAGCTACACATTAAGCCTGGCGGTCTTCATTCCGATCAGCGGCTGGATGGCGGATCGATTCGGGACGAGGCGCGTGTTTGCTTCGGCGATCGGGCTGTTTACTTTGGGATCGCTTCTCTGCGGCCTATCGAACAACATCCACATATTGGTGGCGTGCCGGGTGCTGCAAGGCTGCGGCGGCGCCATGATGGTGCCCGTGGGGCGCCTCACTCTGGTTAGAACGTTCGCCAAATCCGAACTCATCCGCGCCATGAGTTTCGTCGCCATCCCAGGCCTGGTTGGCCCCATGCTCGGACCGATCGCGGGCGGCCTGATCGTTGGGTATTTTCACTGGAGAGTGATCTTTTTCGTAAACCTACCGATCGGCCTGATCGGCTTATTCCTGGTTTATTTGCATCTGCCCGACTACCGCGAAAAGTCGAATCCGCTCGACATGGTCGGGCTCATCCTATTCGGCAGCGGCATCGCGCTGCTGTCCTATGTACTGGAGGTGTTCGGCGAACATACGCTGAGCGTGGGCGAGATCGTGGGGCTGCTGGCGATTTCGCTGACGCTGCTGTTGGGATACGGACTGCACGCGTCGAAGATAGCGTTTCCGCTCCTGAATCTGAGCCTGTTTCGCATTCGAACCTTTCGCGCCGCAGTGAACGGCAGTTTCTTCACACGCCTGGGCATGGGCGGAATACCGTTCATCCTTCCGCTCCTCTACCAGGTTGGCCTTGGGTACACTCCCATTCAATCCGGTCTGCTGATCATGCCGCAGGCCATTGCCGCCATGAGCCTGAAGATGACCATGCCGCGCATCATCAGCTACTTTGGCTATCGCGGCGTACTGATTTCGAATACTCTCATTCTGGGTCTGCTCATTTTGCTTTTCGCTGGCATCGGCGTGGGCACCCCGGTTTGGCTGATCGTGGCGCTGGCGTTCTGCTACGGGTTCTTCAGCTCGCTGCAATATACGTGCATGAACACGCTGGTGTACGCCGACGTGGCAGGGGCCCAGACCAGCGGGGCGAGTTCAATCGCCAGCACCATGCAGCAGATGTCGATGAGCTTCGGCGTAGCGATAGCATCGCTGCTCACCGCCCTCTTTATCCCCGATCGCTTTCGTTCCAGCGCGCCGGAACTGATTCACGGCATCCACTACGCATTCTTCGCGCTGGGCGGAATCACCGTTCTATCAACGATCGTTTTCAGCGAATTAAAGAGCGCGGATGGCGCCGCTACGAGCCAGCATAAGGTGCTGGAGCACGCCGGGTGACGAACTCGGTGGGGACGCCCTCGTCCGCGCCGGACCCCTGGTCCGGCCCATGTTCCAAACAAACGAAAGACGCCGACGAGGGCGTCGGCGTCGGTCCGGGGGGACGCCCCACATCTACTAACGAATGTCGCGCAAGGTCCGCAGGTCGCTCAGGTCGGCGCCTAGCGCGTCCCGGTCGTGCGATTCAAGCGTGTTGTTCTTCACTACGTCCTTCAAGTTGTCGATGACGGCATTGAGCTTGCCCTTGTCGAAGTGATCCTGGCGCAGGTCGCGGTCGAACTCCGAAAGATGATGCTGCACGTTTTCATAGCGCACACGCTCCTTTTGGTTGTTGCGGGTAAAATCTGCGGCTCTCTGGAGATCGTCCTGGACGCGCGAAACCAGATCCCGGGCGTGATTAAAATCAGCCCCCTGCAGCAGCCAGCCGGCCCCGGTGAGCGTACACAACAGCACGGTCCTTACGATGGACATCCTTCGCGAAAACGTTGCGAGCATCCTGATATTCCTCCCCTTGTCTGACTCCCGTAAGCCGACAACTGTTGCATGTGGCCCCCAAATTCCCGGCTCGGCTACCCTAAGAGAGTGCTGAAACATACTTTGCTTCTTTGTGTTAGCGCGGCTGCGGCCTTTGCGGAAGTGCATCCGCTGACGCTGCGACAAGCCGTTGAAATCGCCCTCAAAGAGAACCCCGACCTGGTATTGTCGCGGCTGGACCAGCAGAAGGCCGACGCAGCCATACGGATCGCCAAAGACCCGTTCGTCCCCAAGATGTACGCGGGCAGCGGACTGGCGAAGGTTTGGGGTTACCCCACCAGTATCGAAGGCTCGGCGCCGTCCATCATTCAAACCAGTACCGTTATGGCGCTGTTCAACCGGCCGAAAACGTTCGAGTTGGCTCGCGTGCGAGAGACGGCCCGGGGCGCCGGGATCGACACGGAGTCCAAGAGCGATCAAATAGCTTATCAGACCGCGACAATGTTTCTGGATGCGCAACAACTGGACCGCAGCAGGCAATCTCTCCAACTGGAAGTGGAAAGCCTGCAACGAGTGAGCAGCGCGACCGGCGAGCAAGTGGAAGAAGGGCGCCAGCTGGCCATCGAAAACAAGCGCGTGGCGGTGGAAGTGGCGCGCGCCAGCCAGCGGCTTGCGGCGCTGAACGGCGATCTCGATTACTCCGAGGCATCGCTAGCCGTGGTCCTCGGCTACGCCGCGGCGGATCGCGTCCAGCCCCGGGAAGAAGAAGGCGCGGCCTTCGAGGTCCCGGCCAGCGAACAGGCCGCCCTGGAACTGGCCTTGCAAAATAGCAAGGACATTCGCAAGCTGGAGTCGCAACTTCAAGCCAAGGGTTTCGAGGTGAAAGAAGCCGAGGCGACACGCCTGCCGGTGGTGGATCTGGTGGCTCAATACGAGTTGTTCGCCAAGAGCAATTATCAAAACTTCTTTACTCGCTTTCAGCGCAACAATGGCGAGCTGGGCGTCTCCATCCAAATCCCGCTGATCACCGGATCGGCCTCGAAGGGGCTCGCCTCGCAGGCGCAAACCGACATCCTGGAGCTGCGCACGCAAATGGGTCAGGTTCGCAACCGAATCCAGCTCGACACACAGAAAAGCTATCAGGAATTGCAGAAGGCCACTTCGGCGCAAGAGGTGGCCCGCCTGGACTTGGATTACACGCGCGATCAGGTTTCCCTGCTTCTTGCACAGCTCGGCGAAGGGCGAGCCACCCAGCAGCAAGTGGATAACGCGCGGCTCACCGAACAAGAGAAATGGATCGTGTTCTACGATGCGCAACACGCTGTTGAGAACGCGCGTTTGGATTTGCTGCGGCAAACGGGAACGTTGCAGGCGGCGCTGCGCTGACCGGCTGGATGGCCCACCAGTGTTTCACACGATTGTGAACGCGGCACGCTAAAGCGCGCGCTACACCCCTCGCCGGTTTCCCCACAAATCAATGTGCAGGCGCGGCGTCATCCGAAACCCTTGCCGCTTGGCGATCTCAGCGAGCCATCGTCCTCGCTCCGCCAGAGCCGCTGCATCCACGCCCTCCGGCATCAGCACCACGCGTCCGCGCGACGCTCCGATCTCGCTGACGATCGCGTTCACCTGCTGCAAATCGCTCGGGTCTGCTATCACAAACTTGAGCTGATACGGATAAAGCTGGATCAGCCGCCGCAGGATCTCGGGCTGATAGCGCAGGCGCTCGTGCTGGTCCGCCCAGCGGCCGTTGTCGCGTGTGTGCGGCGTCGAATTGGCGAGCTTCGGGCTGATGCTCATCAGGTCGCAACGGACCTGCGCGTCCACCGTGCCCGCGGTCTCGATGGTGATGTGCTGCGCGCGTCGCCCGGTCAGCTCCTCAGTCAGTTCTTCAATCTGCGGCGCGATCATCGGCTCGCCTCCGGTGATTACGACATGCGATGCGCCGTAGCCGTTCACCTCCTCGACGATCGAGCCGATCGTGCGTTCTTCGCCCTCCGGCTGCCAAGAAGTATACGGCGTGTCGCACCAGGTGCAGCGCAAATTGCAGCCGCTGGTTCGCACGAACACAGACGGCACGCCGACCAGCGTACCTTCGCCTTGGATGGAATGGAAAATTTCAGAGATTTTCAATGCTGTACCCGAGCGGGTCCTTGAGACCCGCATCCGCAAAACCTTTGAGGCGCAGCCGGCACGAATCGCACAAACCACAGGACCGGCCCCGCGCATCCGGATCGTAGCAACTGTGGGTCATCGCGAAATTCACCCCCAGCTGCGCGCCCAGCTGGATGATCTCGCATTTTGAAAGTCGAATCAGCGGCGCGTGGAGCTTGAGCTGCGTTCGGCCTTCCACGCCGGACTTGGTCGCAAGATTGGCCATTTTCTCAAACGCTGCAATGAACTCGGGCCGGCAATCCGGGTACCCGGAGTAGTCAATTGCATTGACACCGATAAAGAGGTCTGAACTCGACAGCACCTCCGCCCAAGCCAGCGCGAACGACAGAAACACCGTATTGCGCGCGGGAACGTAAGTGACCGGAATGCCTTCGGCCAGGCCCGTTTTCGGCACCGCGATATCGTCCGTCAGCGCGGACCCGCCGAACGCGCGCAGATCTACGAAAACTACCCGATGCTCCGCCGCTCCCAGGCTCGACGCCACGCGCGCGGCCGCTTCCAACTCGATGCGATGGCGCTGGCCGTAGTCGAAGCTGAGCGCGTAACAGCGATAGCCCAGGCTCCGGGCGACGGCCAGGCAGATGGCCGAATCCAGGCCGCCACTCAATAGGCAGACTGCGGGCTTCGGTGGTGTCGCCGGGACGTCCATACTACTGCACTTGGATCTTTGCGACGTTGCTTGAAGCCCCGCCTCCGGTCAGCACCAACTCTTGCAAGCCCGACGGAGCTCCAATAGGAACCGTAAGATCTACTTGCCCCAGAGCGACGAAGTTCGGGCCCAGTCCGCTAAACACCACCTTAGCATCCTGTCCCGCGATCGTTGCCGTATAGGTGGTCACAGTATTCGAGAGTATGGTGCCGCTTGCCGCAGCGCCGGTGGCCACCACCGGGTCAACTGCGCCCAAACCGGTGGCATATACAATGATCGTTTCTCCCGGCGCCGCGGGATGCGAGGCCGTGATCAGCGAGAAATCCAGGTGCGTAGCCGCCGCCTGGGTTCCATCAATGGTGAAAATTCCCGGTTGCACTGCGGTGAGCGTAACTTGCACGGTGGCGCTCGCAAATCCATTGTTGAACACCAGGGGCACTGGCGTTCCCACCGTCGCGTCCACCGGCACTTGAACGCTAATCTGCTCCTGGCCACTGACGTCCACGATATTAAAGATCGGGGCCGCTTTGCCATCGATGGTTAAAGATGTACCGGCGAGACTCGTAGATAACGGCACGCTCGGGCTGTAGATCACGCCGGTAAGGTTGCGGGTCACGTTCCCGGCGAAAAGCGTGGCGATCGCCCCAGGGCTGCCGCCGCTCGAGAAGCTGGCTGCGTTCGTAAATGCCGCCGTGGAGATCACAGGGGCGGCCCCAGGCACGACTCCGTACACCTCGCGAATACGGTTGTTGGTTGAGTCGGCGATATACATGTTGCCCAGCAGATCGAGCGCTACACCGAAGTTGCCGTTAAGATTTGCGGAGGTCGCCGCGCCACCGTCGCCGGAAAAACCTTGCACGCCGGAACCCGCAATCGTGCTGATGGTCCCAGTCGCCGAGATCATGCGAGTACGGAAGTTGAGGTCGTCGTTGAAATACAAGTTACCCGCGGAGTCCAGGGTTATGCCGCCCGGATACTTCAGAGTCGCGCCGCTCGCTGGGCCGCCGTCGCCGCCGAAGCCCGCATTGCCAGTGCCGGCGATGGTTGCGATCGTACCGTTGACCGCAACTTTGCGAATCCGTTGATTGAACTGGTCGGAGATGTACACTGCTCCGGTCCCGTCCACCGCAACCGCGGTCGGGTTGTTCAGCGAAGCATCTACGGCCGGTCC
>Ga0182024_10003244_pt1 | contig 39056 bp, 37 predicted proteins | sample P32metaG_FD_120480 | JGI IMG/M metagenome (GOLD analysis project Ga0182024, IMG submission 120480) | Permafrost microbial communities from Stordalen Mire, Sweden - P3-2 metaG (Illumina Assembly) | ecosystem: Environmental > Terrestrial > Soil > Wetlands > Permafrost | place: Sweden: Stordalen...
CCCTTGTCTCCAGTTGCCAGCGGGTCATGCCGGGGACTCTGGAGAGACTGCCGGTGTTAAACCGGAGGAAGGTGGGGATGACGTCAAGTCCTCATGGCCTTTATGACTAGGGCTGCACACGTCCTACAATGGCACGCATAAAGGGACGCAAAGTCGCGAGACCAAGCAAATCCCAAAAAACGTGCCCCAGTTCGGATTGCAGGCTGCAACCCGCCTGCATGAAGCCGGAATCGCTAGTAATCGCGGATCAGAATGCCGCGGTGAATGTGTTCCTGAGCCTTGTACACACCGCCCGTCAAGCCACGAAAGTGGGGGGTATCCGAAGTCGCCGATGCAACCGCAAGGAGCTAAGCGCCGAAGATAAACTCCGCGATTGGGACTAAGTCGTAACAAGGTAGCCGTAGGGGAACCTGCGGCTGGATCACCTCCTTTCTAAGGATTTTTTTCCGATCCTTGTTTGTCACATCTACAAACAACGGATCACCAAGATTGTGGAGATAGTCCTTGTGTTGGCGCGAAGTCCGTTTTGTTGGATGTCGTTCATTATGCAATAGATGCTCAACATCGCTTACCCCCGGGCTCTGCCCGGGGATAAACAACAAAGCAAAACTACTGAATTGAATTGATAGAGACCCGTGGGTTTAAGCCAGACCCGCGGGTCTTTTTTATTGCGCATCGGTCACAGTATCACTTATAGGAACGGCGTGTGATGATATACGCTGCCATCACCAAGTCTCTTTGCCATTTTTACTGCATAATCGTACGCATGCTTATCTAACGACTTCGTTTTTCCACAAACGTTTCTGTATTGTGCGAGTGATCGTAACTCAACGGATTGCCAAAAACAAAATATCTTGGCAGGCGATTCAGTTTTTTTTCTTTCACTAATAAATACATCAATCCGTCTATGTATCCTTCCACGTATACAATGTCCATGTAACGTTTCGCCTTGCACTTTTCTTCCAAAATCTTCATGTACTTTTCGACAACTTGTGCGACATGGCAGGGGCATGAATACTCGCCAGTCATTTTGCGAAGAAGCATTCGGCCAAACGCATCAGCCATGCCATCCAGTTAAACCGCGCAATAAAGTAGCTCAGATTCTTTTTGTAGCTGAAATTTTTATGCAACAAGGCATGCGCTCTCCGCAACTGGAAAACTTCAAAGAAGATACGATCGAATATTGCATCCGAGATCATCAATTTTTCCGCAACTAGGTGACGTTTTAGAGTTTTTAAAAAAAACGTCCCGTCGGTTGCGATCGTTGTTATCCCGAGCGACCTTAGCGTTCCGTCAGAATCGCCACTTGGCATAACTGCATATGCTGTCGGGAGCATATCCTTCATTTCTTCTTTCAGGAGCTTGTACACACTAAGAAAGTCTTGATCTCGCAATGAGTAGCCGACGAACACTACAACCTTTGTCGCCAATAACATCTTTAAATTGCTTCCAACGAGTCCGTTCGATAGCTGCGAGTAAGACGTGTCATAATCTTCAGATGTCGCGACGATTGAACTGAAGCTATCGACCGAGCCATGAATCTTGAAAACCTTTCGGCCTGGAAGATCCCAAAACACAAAATCCTGTGCCGCCACAATTGGGGTTGCTCCACAATATTTATCGAAATACAAATCCCAGTTGCAGTTCTGCCTTCTCTCGTTTTTTTCGCATGGCTCTAGTATAGCGTGATTCTCAGTCGCGGCGCTTCATATAGAGTTCCTTCACGGTGTCCATGTACTTGCGGCCGTCGACGAGAGTTTAGCTGTGAATTCCCGGCGATTTTTATTTCGGCCAGCAATCGCAGCTACTTCATCTCTTCGCCCAGTTGCTTCAACAATTCATGTGGGGCGTTTAGCGTTACAAACCCGTGCCGCGGATATTCAATCTCGAAGATAACTTACAGCGCGAATGCCACCACGATGGCAAACCCGACAGCGTGCAAATAGCTGGGCCGCACGCAATTTCCCATGCCAAACCCGATAGTCCAAGCGGCGACCAACGATAGGAAAAACAACAGCACGAACACCAGCAGTGGCGGATGCGCCTGCACCATAATCAGCCGTGTGGTGGTAAAGCTGATCATGTCGTTCAAGGCCGGCAACAGCAACAGGCGCGCCTCGCGAGTGGCGGGGTCCTTTGTCGCGTCGACGGCGGCAGTCCAAATTTCTTCTTCCAGTTGTTTCGAGCGGTTAAAGTCGTCCATCGCGGCATCCCAGTTGGGCAACAACAACCACAACTGATAGCGCAGCTTCACATACTCGCGAAATTTGTCGCGCAGCGCCGCCTGCCGATCGGCCGGCAGCAACTGCAATCGCACGTACGCCGTGCCAATGGCGTTGTACTCCTGGACGATTAGGTCCCGCCGTTTTTCAAATCTGGAATAAGCGTTGGCAAAAGTGAAAGCGATGAGCAAGCCCAATAAGCTCATCACCGCAGCATCGAATACCGCGGTCGGTAACTCTTCGCCAACGGCGTCTTGCAGCATACGCCGGCGGCCGATGCGATGGCCCCAGACCGAAAACGCCACCATTCCGCCCGCGAGCAGAACGCATGAAATCACAGCGATAGCGTAATTCGTCATAGACCGGAAATAGAGCGGAACAGCTGGATTCCTACCGTCGGAGTTTGCGATTGTCCGCCTCGAATTCACGCCAAGACGCCGCAACGATTTTATAGAACGAGGCCAGATTTTCTAGAGTCGAGCAAAATTGAACGACTGGTTTTCACAATTTCACCCTGGCCCGCGGAGTTTCATGTACAGTTCTTGCACGGTAGCCATGCAGCAGCGGCCGTCGGCGGCGAGCGATTGGCAGTGGGCCTCGGGCGTTTTCGATTTCGCCAATAATTCGCGGATTCGTGTGGGCACACCATCGCGGACGTCGGCTTCGACATCGTCGTACTGGAAGCCGAAGCAGGCACACAGCGGCGCATCGAAATTTTTTGGATAAACCGGTTGCGTCAGTTCCTCGACCGACACGATTTCTTGAAATTCGTTGAAGTACGCAACTTCGCAGCGCGGAAAATTGCAAAACCAGGCGGCGTCTTGCATTTTGATGCGCGATTCGGGCCGGATGTACCTGTCCAGCGGCCCGACGCCCACCGGCAACCCCAACGCACCGCAGCGTGGACAGTAAGCTCGCCCGTCGGATTCCGGTTCGCGGACAAAAGCTTTGTTCATTGGTTGAAGCGATTACGGAGCATGGCGGCGCAGTTCACACCGACTACTGCCAGGGTGCCGAATGCCAACAGCACCAGGCTGGCGGGTTCCGGAACCTGGTTAGAGCTGCCGCCACCTGCTTTCAAAAGATTCTCAAGGGCTTGCAAGTCGGCGTTGGTTACTTTGCCGTCGTGATTGATGTCGCCAATGGATAAATAGTTCGCTCCGTATGTCGCTTCAGCACTGGTCACGTTTGCTAGTGCTGACTCCATGGCCGAAATATCGGCAGACGTCAAATGGCCATCCTGATTGAAGTCGCCCAACACCATCGGCATGATCGAACCGGTGAGAAAGTACGAGCCGACATCAAAGAAACCAGTATTGCTCGGATCGGCCGCGCTAAGCACTTCCGCATAATAGCTGCCCGCGTCCAAATGAGTGCTGATTGTCCCGCTCAGACTACTTGTAATTGACGATGCAACAACGGTTCCGCTGCTATTAAGAATTTCCAAAGAGGCATCCAGCGTGGCGCCAGGATCGGCAATACCTGGCATAATACTTTCTCGTCCCGCATTTGCCGTAATGTTAACCGTGGCACCTGCTGTGCTGAACGACCAGAAATCGTTGGTATAATTCGACAATCCGCTAGTACTCGGGTTGGTGCTGGACGGAGCAATTACACCCTCTGCTGTATTGAAATTGATCGACGTTCCATTCATTTGCAGCGGCGTTGCTGTGCTGCAGCTATGGCCAATGCCGTCATTGGCAATAGCAATGCTTGGATTATTCGTGGTATTGAGAATGACGCTAATATCATTTTGCGTTGTAGGACCGTTGTTGTTTACGTGCGCAGTGCCGATTTTCCACAGCCCGCGCTGTGCCGAATATGAATCGCCCATGATCGGAGCGCGTAACGAGTCGCCGGATGAATACTCATTGATTAACGTGTTTCCGTTGTAGTCGCTTTGATGACTGAGCCCGAAGCCGTGGCCGTTTTCGTGGGCTGCAGCTTCGCCGACAAATTGAGGATATCCACCACCAAGATTCTCAGAGAAAACCCAATCGGTGTGTGTGCCGTTGCTGCCTGACTGGGATTTTCCGGTCACGCCGAGGTACGAAATGCCGCCGCCGCCAGTCCAACTGCCATCGCCGCCGATAACGGTGTGCATCAGCCGACCAGTATTATCGTAATATGTCTGACGCTGTGCATCATTATCTCCGGGAGGCGCCGGATCAATCGTAGTGACGTTCACATTGACCCATGAATATTTCTCGGCCACCCGAGACCAGATTTCTTTCATATCTGCCAATTCGGTGGCACTGAACATGGTTGCATTGTTGTCGATGTCGTATGCCGGCGTAACACCGGGCGTGTACGAAGCATTGTTGCCCCAATTGCCGCTGAAACTGAAGCCGCCGAAGTCGAGGTAAATGGTATAGGCGGCGCCAGGACGGCTATTGAGCATAAGCGGAACGCTGATATCCGAAGCCGACAGATTTCCCACTAAGAACAGTAAGGTGCTGCCGACGGCAATTGCGCGCCAGAGTAGACTGCGTCTGAAAATCTGCCTGGTGAATGTTGTCATGGCCGCCGATGCCCCGGTCAAGTTATCACCGTACTAACACCAATTCAGATCGTCGTAAAGTAGTACCCACTGTTTTCATAAACAGTGGCCCAATCATTTCCATTCACAGCATGACTCGCAAATATGTACACTAGATCGTTGGTGTTGGATTGCGGCGCGCAAAATTCGCGCAAAGTTTCCGAAGAATTTTTGGAAAAACCTTATTTAGAAGTCGGATTTAAATGCAATTTTATCGCACCAATCCGGGCTTGATGTCCAAGGAAAGCGGCTCGGTCAGACCTGCCCGCAATCGTTCCATTGCAATGGCGCCCATCACCGCATTGTCGGTACACAACTCATGCGGAGCGATATGCAGCGAGATACTTCGCTCGCAGCAAATCTCTTCCAGCCGCTCGCGCAAACGTGAATTCGCTGCGACTCCTCCGCCGACAGCCAATGTTTTCAGGCCGGTTTTCTCCAATGCCAAAAGTGATTTATCCACAAGGCAATCGACGACGGCTTCTTGAAAGCTGGCGGCTAAGTCGGCGATCATTTTCTCAGAGAGATTCACCGTATCGGCAACCAGCATTGGCGCGTTATTATCCGCCGGCAGTCGGCGAGGATCGACCGGCGGAGTAATTTGATATCGCACGGCGGTTTTTAGTCCGCTAAAGCTGAACGCCAGCCGCTCGCGGTCTTTCGCAAATGAGCGGGGAAATGCATAAGCCGTACAATCTCCGCCCACTGCCGCGCGCTGAATCGAAGGTCCGCCAGGGTAGGGCAATCCCAACAGGGTGGCGACTTTGTCGAACGCTTCGCCGGCGGCATCGTCGATCGTGCCGCCCAGCAGCGTAAAGTCGATAGCGCTATTGCAGCGATACAAACTGGTATGCCCGCCGCTGACAATCAAACCCACGCAGGGAAATAAATTCTGCGCGCCGGCCACTTTGCAGGCGTAGATGTGAGCCTGCAGATGGTTGACGGCGATCAGCGGTTTGCCCGTGGCGACGCACAAAGCCTTTGCGGCAGAAAGTCCCACCAACAGCGATCCCGCCAGGCCCGGCGTGTTGGCAACGGCGATCGCATCCAAATCGTTTACGGTGATCCCCGCTCGGCGGAGCGTTTCGTCGACCACAGGCAAAATCCGCTCCATGTGGGCGCGCGAGGCGATTTCCGGCACTACCCCACCAAACCGCCGGTGCAAATCGTCCTGCGAGGCAACGACCGACGAGAGGACTCTAAGTGGCTCGGCAATAACCGCCGCCGCCGTTTCATCGCAGGTGGTTTCTAGAACGAGAAGAATCACGGAGCGCGGGCTATTTCCGTCGAAAGGTATTCCATGGCCTTCTGCAATTGCCGATCGACGAACTTTGAAGAGTGGATGGAGACCGACTGCTTCTGCTTGGCGATTTTCGTAGACGAGTTTTCCGATGACCCACCTGTTTTGTTTGTTTTATCGGACGATGAATCATCAGATGAGTGGGCAGTGTCGGATGGCTTGACGGTAGCATGTTCTTTATCTGAGCCGGGGGAGTCAGTCTGACTTTTCGCCGCAGCCTCGTCAGGCCGGCTTTCCATCGGTCCGGCTGCCGAGGCCAGCTTTTGCTTTTCTTCGTGGGCTTTTCCTGTCACCACGTCGCGCTGATGGCGATCGGTCACAAGGGCCGCCATTTCACCGTCCGAGAGTCTCACTTCCATTCCGTCGTCAGGTTTTACGCCCCATTCGTCGGTTTCTTTGGCATCGGGAAAGCGATGGATGTTATGGCCATTGGGCCGAGTGTACGTGGCGGTTGTCAATTTCAGTGCGCTTTTGCCATCTTCCAACTCGATGACATTTTGCACGCTGCCCTTGCCCCAAGTGCGCTCGCCGATGATTACGGCCCGGTGATGATCTTGCAAACAGGCCGAGACAATTTCGCTGGCGCTGGCACTGTATTCGTTTACCAGTACGACCATCGGGAAGCCTTCGAACTTGGTGGACGGAGTTGCATCCCAAACTCGCTCCGGCGTGTTGCGGCCTTGTGTGCTGACAATGCGCCCTTCGCTGATAAACATGTTGCACACATCGACGGCGGAGGTGAGAAGTCCACCGGGATTGAATCGCAAATCGAGCACCAGTCCGCGCATTTTTTGTTGCCGCAGTTTTTCGAGCGCCTGTTTCAAATCGGTTGCTGTATCGCGGCTGAAGGCGGAAATTCGGATGTAGCCGATGCGCTGCTCCGGATCGAGCATGAAATTCCACGAGTCGTCCCCCAGGCGGGATTCGCCCATCACGGTATCAACGTGGATCAGCTCGCGCTTAATGGAAAATGTTTCTTCTTTGCCGTTCAGCGCATGCCGCACGGTGAACGTTACCGGCGTTCCAATTTCGCCTTTCAGCCTGCGAACGACGTCGTCCAGACTCAGGCCGCGAGTAGGCTGGCCTTCAATACTCACAATTCGATCGCCCGCCATTACGCCTGCTTTATAAGCGGGAGTGCCGACCAGCGGGCTGCTGACTTTGATTTGCCCATCGTCCGGCGTGATTTGAATACCGATGCCGCCGAACTGACTTTCCACCGACGTGCGGAAGCCGTTAATTTCGTCTGGACTGATGTAGTTGGAATACGGATCAAGCTTGCTTAGTACGCCCTTGATGGCCGCTTCCATCAGTTCGCGGCGGTCGATCGGTTTGACATAGTTACGTTCGACTTGATCGATGGTGTCGGCCAGCGATTTATAAAACTCGTAATCTTCATCCTCGGCCTTACGACGGGCCGCCAGTTCCTCGGGCGTTTTGGCCGAAGTGCTCGTGGCTGGTGCAGCATCTTCGGCGGCGTCCAAATTGCCACTGGCTGGCGAGGCCGGAGTTGCATCATGCTCTGTTTTTTTATCGTCAGATGATTTACTTGCAGGAGCGACGGAATCGTCGTCGGCCCGGGCGGTAGGACTGGTCAGCAGCAACGGTCCGACCCAAATAATGGGCGCCGCTAGGAAGGTCAAGTTGAAAAATAAGAATCCGAGTAGAGACGGGCAATTACGATACAGCCGATTCATGCGGTTCCTCGCGAGATGTTTTCATCGGACCAAGTTGTCTGACAAAGCCGGGACGCTGACGGCAGTCAAGCTGTTAGTCAATTATAGCGGAGCGGGATCGTTTGGCGGATAGTGCCTTTAAAAGAAGTCACTGCGATCCGGCAAAAGCTCACACGACAGCTGTCGCCTGCTATCGATGAATTCTGGCAGTGTCATGTTCCGCAATCGGTCGCTGAGTGGCCCAAAAACACCGTTGCAAGCGACAAACAGATAGTATACGTTTGTACATATAAGCTTATAAAGCTGTATAAAGCTGACCTCAGATACTGATAAGTTAACCAAAACACTGGAGAAATTAAGCCGACCGCCCGGCAGCCGTAAATACCCTTCGGGTGTTTCTACCACCTGCCGGCGGTCGGCAAAAACATCATGGCGACTACGATTACAACTCTAGCACTGACGAGTGCCAACACAGAGTTCAGCATTAGTTTGGGGACCATTAAAAGCGTCACACTCGGTTGTCGCAATAAGCTGTCCGACATTCGCTTATCGACCGTTAGCGGCAAAGTAGCCAGTCCCACAGAGCCGTATTTGCTGGTCCCTTACAGCAGCAAGCAGACACTGACATTTGCTCCCGCCCAACCTGTGACGCTTTATATGGCGACCGACGATACCGATCAGCCGATCGTAGAGCTGATTACCCATTGACGTCCAAAGAGCGACCGCTTGCCCGTCCCGCACTTCAGCCCGAAAAATCCGCTGCCGACTTTTACCACAACGAAAACATGACAGACCTTTTTAACGACGATATTTTCTCGATTGCTGACGGCGTGGAGCAGGTCGATCTAACCAGCGGCGGTCCGTGGCGGGCCATTGTCCGGCGTATCACTCGAACCGAACAAGCGGAAACAAGTCTTAGTGCCAACACCGTGGTATTTATGGTTGAGCCCTCGGCCGTTGTGAATATCGGCGATACCATCACCCGATCCGACGAATCGACGTACACAATTATCAAAGCACAATTGCGAAGTCACGATTCACGCTGGGTCGTGTACACGGTTTCGGGCACTCCCCCTACCGCCGAGACCACACGATTATTGAGTCTTCCGATAACCAGTGCAAACACAGAATACTCTCTACACTTAGGGCTGACGAAAAGTCTCAAAATTGGCTGTCGAAATGGAGCCGCGAGCCTTCGGATCGCGTTGGCGTCCGGCAAAGTTGCCAGCGCGCTTGAACCGTTTCACTTGGTTCCTGCAAAAACCAAGTTGGATTTGACGTTTGCTCCGGCGGAGGACGTAACGCTCTATGTTGGTTCCCCAGTGGCCAATGTTATGGCTGAGATTGTTTACCGTTGATGGCGGAAACAGCCCGAATGGCCATCCAGCAAGTGATTTCATTGCGATGCTGAATTCCGCCGAAAAGCCGGTACGATCGCGCCTACCTGAACTGACCGCAATTTCTCAGACGGTCGATTGAGCCCGCTTATCGATGGTTTCTGGGTCCGCGAATGCCAAAGCGTCCCGCGATTCGGACTGCTTGGCAATGGCAGACCGACCGTCTTTCACGGCATTTTATGCGCCACTGTGTCTGCGCGGCGGAATTTATAGTTGCGCGACTGGACAGCCGATTTCTATGATCGCACGGTATTGCGTAACGACAACGCAAACGTTCCTTTCGCGTGCAGCAGCTCTGACAGCTTTATGCGCGCAATCCCTGTTTGAAGGCAGACAACTTGAAACCGTCCCTGAGTATCTTGGCGCCTGTCCAAAATGCGCAGTCAAAACTACACAGCAGCGTGCAGCGTTTGCTGGAAGTGCTGGCCGAATTAAGCGGCCGTTTCGAAGTTCTGATTGTCGACGATGGCTCGACCGATGCCACTAGTGAAATCGCTTATGAACTAGCGCGAGATTATCCTCAGGTAAAGATTGCGCGCCAAACACCTTCGCTCGGCTGGGCCGCCACCGTCGCGAAGCATGCCAGCAATGCGACCGGTGAATTCCTAATGATCCATTGTGGTGGCGCGATCGAGGCCGCCGACGTCATCTCGCTGTGGCGATTGCGGCACAGAATTACGGCATCGGCAACCAAGCCAAGCACGCCGCAAAACGGAAAGTCGTGGCGGCTGGATTCTGAATCAAAAGCTGCCGAGCACGAAGCCGCCGACAAGGTCCAACTTACGACGCTTCTCGACGGTTGTTGCATTCATGCCCAAGCGACAAAGTCAAATTTCTTGTTGCTCAAGCGGCAGCAATTGAATCGCCTGGAAAATTGTCTGGCAGTCATTCCACGTTCCAGTCGGATTGAAACTTCGCATTCCAACCTGGCCCCGTCTTCACAAACCGCGCCGTCGGGGCAGCGAATTAAATCGCCCAGTTTCTTAAACCACCTAAAATCGTTCACATTGGGCGAGTAACAACGGCGGATTCTCGGAAACGCACGCTCCATCGCGCCATTCTATTGCGATGGTTACTGGGTTAGAATGCCCATTCAAAGGCGATTGCATCGACGTAGATAAAGTTCGAAGTTGTTGATCTTCGAAGATGCAGGCCCAGCGTTGAGTTTCTGTGCACCAAATCTACCAGCACTGATTTTTGCGATGCCCAAATATGTAGTCCGGTACGGCGCAATGCGGCTTCTCGGGATTATGGCGACCCGCGGCGACGAATCGTTTACGCGCGGCTCGCAAGTAGTGGCGAGGACCGATCGGGGTTTGGAATGCAGTGTCGTGCTGAGCGAAGCGACGGAAGAAGCGACGAAAGAATTGAAAAACCCCGCCCAAGGGCAAATCTTGCGGGCCATGACGCAGGCCGATTCGGTGGAACAGTCGCGAATTCTTGCTCAGCAGCGCGACGAGTTTTTAAAATGCCGCGATTTAATTGTTGTCTCTAATTTGCCCATGGAATTGGTGGACGTAGAGCGAATTTTTGGCGGCGAGCGCATCGTCGTTTATTATTTGGCGGAGAACCGCGTCGATTTCCGCGATTTGGTCAAACAGCTTGCCGGCGAATTTCAAACCCGCATCGAAATGCGGCAAATTGGCGTGCGCGACGAAGCAAAATTGCTTGCCGATTACGGGGATTGCGGCAAACCGGTTTGCTGCAACACGCATTTGAGCGAAATGCCGCCGGTATCGATGAAAATGGCCAAATTGCAAAAGGCGACTCTCGATCCGACGAAAATTTCCGGTCGCTGTGGCCGTCTGAAATGTTGCTTGCGCTACGAATACGATACCTACGAACAATTGCAAACCGAACTGCCGCCGGTTGGTTCTGAGGTGCTCACGCAGCGCGGCCGCCAACGTGTGCTGGCCCACGAGATTTTAGCCCAACAGTTACTGGTGGAAACGGAAGATCATCGTCGGCTGTTAATTCCTGCCGCCGATGTATTGACCGTGATCAGCCGCGGTTCGGCTAGTGATGCAGACGCGCACGGAAATGAATCGGCCGAAACGGAAGCCTGACCCAAGCGATTATGATGCACCTATCGATGCCATAGTGCGGAGACATTCAACCCTATGCCCATGCTCGATCCTTCCCATCCGTTGGCCAAGCTGCTTAAGAACGACAAACGCTATAAATTTGAGGCGTATGCGTTTGTGTTCGAGTCGCTGAGCTATGCCCAAGAAAAAATGGGACTAGGACAAGAACGGCCTGCCGAAGAAGAAGAGGCCGATCCCCAGCCAAAAAGCAAAGAAGGCCGCAAAGTAGAACGCCACATGACCGGACAGCAACTCTGCGAGGCCATTCGCCAGTATGCGCTGGAACAGTTTGGCTTAATGGCCAAGGCAGTGCTCAATAGTTGGGGAGTTCACAATACCGGCGACATTGGCAACATTGTTTTTAATCTCATCGAAATTGGGCAAATGCGAAAAACGAAACAGGACACACGCGAGGATTTTGAAAACGTGTTTGATTTCGACACGGCACTGGTGCGCGATTTCAAAATTGTCCCGCAGGCACAGGCAGAGTGACCGCGCGGAAAACTTCATGCTTTCAGAAAGTGTCACGGAGGACCCGTTGAACGCCCGCTCGAACGCAAACAAAGGAAAGATGGGGCCAGCGAAAAAGATTACAGCATCTTCCTCGCCAGCAGCTTTGCGACCCGCTCCAAGGCGCTGGCAGAGAGTCGCGCTTGCCGCCTCGTTGATTTTGTTGGCTGCCTGGTTGATTGCGCTGGTTGTAATGGCGCAGAAATAGGGGTTATTTGGCCGCATTGCACCCGCTTGCAACGTCAGGCAGATCTTGGGAAAATTCCGTCTCGTTTGATCGCCTGTCAGAGTGTTGACCGATGTTTTGATGGCTGGCATTTCACAAGGGCGATCTTTCCCGTCAACAACACCGTGGAGATTATGCATGAACGTGGTTCCAGTGGGCGATCATGTGGTGATTAAACGCATGGAAGGCGAGCGAAAAACCACCGGTGGTATCGTGCTGCCAGATAGCGCTCAGGAAAAACCACTCCAAGGACGCGTTCTTTCCGTGGGCGATGGCCGTCGTCGCAAAGATGGCACTCGTATCGGAAGCCAAGTGCGCGAAGGAGACCGTGTCCTGTTTTCGCCTTACTCGGGCATGGAGGTCGAAGTAGACGGTGAAAAACTGCTGATAATGACGGAAGAGGATATTTTGGCCGTCATCGACTAGCCGCACTGGTCGACGATATGCTGCCACGTTGTATAATTCGGTGGCCGAACAAATACCGCCGCACCAGCTATGTGCTAAACGCGGCCGGTGGATCTGGCCCGATTGGGGGCGTAGTTCTTCATTTCTGGAACAAGACTGGTCCACTTAATTTTGGGCTCTACATTTTCCGGCTGATTTGAAGAGTCAGGACCCCGTGCTGCTCCCATCCTGCTCGGTCCAATGCGTTAAGCTCAGCTACTTTTTCGGAGGTTTGTATGCGCACGCAAAAATACAGCGTTGCCGCGGTGTTAGGTGGTGTGTTTTTCTTTACTTCAACGGGCTTTTTGTGTGCTGCCGACAGCCAATCGGCAAGTGCGGAAAGCCCGGGTCAATCGCAATTTGATCCTCAGCTTTATCAAAAGACGGTCGAGCGCGGCATCGACTATTTGCTGAACCATGGTCAGGCGGCAGATGGATCATACAGCGCGAAAATCAGCCCGGCAGTGACCGCGCTTTGCGTGGCCGGGTTGCTGCGGAACGGTCGGTCGGTCGACGACCCGGCGATTGCCAAGAGTTTGAAATATCTGGAAGGTTTCGTGCAATCCGACGGCGGCGTCTACAAACCGGGTTCGCCGATTCAGAACTACGAAACCAGCATTGCCATCATGTGCTTTGCTGATGCCAACAAAGACGGCCGATACAAAAATCAGATTCGAGCGGCCGAAAAATACGTGAAAACCATCCAATGGGGCTCGCCGGACTTTGCAACGACCCAGCTCGCAAAAGCGGCGGGCGAAAAGGACGTGAAAAACATCCCAGGGGGGGGCGACGGAAAGGGGAACGTTGACGAATCGAGCGTGAACTATGGCGGTGCCGGATACGGGCGAAGCGGAACGCGGCCCGACCTGTCGAATACCGGTTTCTTGCTCGACGCATTACAGGCTGCGGGCGACGATGCCAACGACGACGCGGTCAAGCGAGCGCTAGTGTTCGTTTCGCGCTGTCAGAATTTGCCGAACCAGTACAACACAACCGAAATCGCCACCAAAAATCCCGACGGCGGCTTCTTTTACACCATTGCCGATGGCGGCTCTAGCCCGGCTGGCAAAAGCGAAGACGGCGGCCTGCGAAGCTACGGCTCAATGACCTATGTTGGCCTAAGGAGCATGATTTTCGCTGGGTTAGGTCGCGATGATGCACGCGTCAAAGCCGCCCTCAATTGGGTGAAAAATCATTACGATTTAACCAGCAATCCCGGTCTGGGTCAGGCCGGTTTGTATTACGGTTATCACACGTTTGCGAAGGCGCTGAGCGCGCTGGGGAGCGACGAGTTTACCGACGCGAAGGGCGTCAAGCACATGTGGAAGGCTGAATTGCTGCAAGAGTTGGCAAAGCGACAGCAAGACAATGGATCGTGGGTCAATGTGGAGAAACGATTCGATGAAGGAGAAGCCAACCTCGTGACCAGCTATGTTCTACTGACGCTTAGCTACTGCAAGCCTGTGGCGGCAAAGTAAGTCGCGCTGGATAACCAACGGGTCATCGTAATATAAAGCTAAAAGCCCAGGAGTCGCAGCCCCTGGGCTTTTTATTTGCCAACCAATCTTGGCTAAACCGGGCCGTCGCTATATCCATTTACATTTTCAAATTAGGCGACGACTTTGAATCGCGCAACCGCCTCGAAAAATCGTTACAATGACAATGAATGTCGCACCCCAACTTCATTTTTGTTACGTGTCAAATCGGCGCGGAACCGGCTCTCAAAGCCGAACTAGCCCGTAAATGGCCGGCATTTCGTTTTGCATTTTCCCGGCCGGGTTTTCTCACGTTCAAATTGCCTACCGGTGCGGCGCTGGCGGACGATTTTGATTTGCACAGCGTTTTTGCCCGCGCTTATGGATTTGCGATTGGAAGGGTCGAAGCCGAAACCCTCCAGCAGCGCGCGGCGCAAGTGTGGCAGTTCGCCGGCGGGCGCGAGTTCAGCGGCTTGCATGTCTGGCTTCGCGATCTGCACGAACCCGGCTATCGCGGCTACGAACCTCGCATCAGCGAAGTGGCCGCCGAAGCGGAAACTGCTATTCGTGCTGGTGCGCCAATTGGATTTCCTCACAGCGATCAGACTTCCACGGAAATTCACACGGAAGTTCACCAGCAGGGCCTCCCGACCGCTGGCGGCTTAGCAACTGTGCGCGCAAAAACGCGACATTGTTTTGAGTCGCCCAACACAGCTCGCGCCCGACAATTAGTTCTCGACTGCGTGATTGTCGAGCCAAATCAGTGGTGGGTCGGATATCATCGGGCCAATTCTATGGCATCACGCTGGCCAGGTGGAATGTTCACGATCGAATTACCGGCCGACGCTGTTTCGCGGGCCTACTTAAAAATGGAAGAAGCATTGGCTTGGTCGCGAATGCCGATTCGAGCGGGCGATCTGTGGGCGGAAATCGGTAGTGCACCAGGTGGCGCTAGTCAAGCACTCTTGAACCACGGTTTAAAAGTGATCGGCATCGATCCTGCCAACATGGATCCGCTCGTATTAGCGAATCCGAATTTCACGTACTGGAAAAAGAGGGGAGCCGACATTCGCCGCCGTGAATTTCGCCCAGTGCGATATTTAACGGCAGATATCAACGTGGCGCCCAGTTATACACTGGATACCGTGGAAGCCATCGTCACGCATCCGGAAGTAAAAATTCACGGTCTGTTGCTAACCCTGAAATTGCTGGAGTGGAAATTGGCCGAGCAATTGCCGGAATTTCTCGATCGAGTTCGCTCCTGGGGTTACGGCCAAGTTCGCGCCCGGCAACTGCACCACAATCGCCAAGAGGTGTGCGTCGCTGCAAGTCGAAAAGATAAACGATAAACGCTAATCGATGAACGAAACACCGGCAAAAACGGCTCACAACATTTATCATTTTTCATTCATCATTTATCGTTTTCATTTCGGCGGTTGAAGCGTTCCGCTTAGCACGTTCTGGCGACCAGAGGGCGTATCTAACAGCAGTGCACCATCGGAAGCAATCCCCGCGCAGCGGCCGGTAATCGTCTGCTGGCCTTGATACACAGTTAGCATTTCGCCACGCTGGCGGCATAGAAGCTCAAAGCGTTCGCCGATCGTTTCCATCGGCTGACCGAGCTGCGCCAGTGCCGCTTCGAGATTTTCCAAGATCGCCAACAGTAATTCCGTGTGATCATAGGTGCGGCCAGTCAAATCGCGCAGCGTAGCGATTGAATCGCGCAGTTCAGGCGGCGCATCGGCCGCAGTGTTGTTGCAGTTCAATCCCACTCCAATGATGTGCCAGCCGGCGGGCAATACTTCCACCAGGATTCCCGCCAGTTTGCCCTGGCCCACATACACGTCGTTCGGCCAATGCAGTCCCGGGGGAAAATCAACCAACCGCGGCGCCAACGCATCGATAATCGCCACCCCGACTGCCAACGACAATCGCGGTACCGCCCGCCGTGGAAAGCCAAATTGCTTCGGGTCCACAATCACGCTAAACGCCAGGCTTCCCTCGCCGGTCCACCAACGATTGCTCGCCCGGCCACGCCCGGCAGTTTGGCTATCCGCCACGACGAGCGCCGGCAACGAAACTTTCTCAGCCGCCGCGTCCTCTGCCAATGCCCGAGCGCGCGTTTGGGTGCTATCGAGCACCGCATGATGCTCGGCATGCTCCAAGAACGTCCCGGCCAACAATGCTTGAATATCAATCATCGTGTGGAGTGATCCTCCGAACCCGCCAAGGCCCAGTGATTCGGTGGCCTAATTCTTTAGCTTGAAGTCGCAACAGTTGATTTGAGATAATACGCCTTAGCCGGACGATGCCTAAGCCCACACACAGCCTAAATGCCGTCTGGAGCGGCCAATATGGCAGCCCCCGACGGTATTGGGTCCAGGGTCTGGTCAATGTTACCTATCGCTTCCAAATCATTGCCGTTCAAACGCTTAGGTCGCGGTTCAATTTACGGCGCGCCGCTTGCATTTTACCGCCCGGACTGGCCGATCCCCTGCGCCGAATGGCAGGTTCGTAGGTTGTCGTGGGTCGTGGAGCAATTCGGGCAAGCGCCTCCGACCATTGGCGGTTTTCGGCCGTTTATCCACCGTTTAACAGCGGTTTTCGAACCGTTTTTCACCGTTTTTCCCGTTTTTTGATCAAACGAAAAGTTACTGGGAGTTTTAGCAATGAGTGCGACTGCAACTAAATCTAAGCCCCGCACTGCGGGCAAAACCCGTTTGCAACCGCTGGGCGATCGGGTCGTGGTGGAGCGAGAGGAATCGGAAATGCGCACCTCCGGCGGAATCTTGCTGCCCGACTCGGCCAAGAACAAACCGTCGCGGGGAACCGTCGTCAGTGTCGGCGATGGAAAGCTAACCGACGATGGCAAGCGCAAGCCACTGCAAGTGAAACCTGGCGACCGCGTTCTATTCACTAGTTACGCCGGCGAGCAATTCAAAATCGGCGACAACGAACTGTTGTTGATGCACGAGGAAGACATTCTGGCGGTGATTGAGTAATTCATCGTCCGTTGTCAGTGGTCGGTTGTCTTCGTAAAAAAACGAATTCGATAACTGAGAAAAAATCAAAACTTATTTAACTCACGCACATAAATATCAATCAAGGATCCAAAACATGGCAAAGATGATTGCATTCGATCAGGAAGCCCGCGAGGCGATGCGCCGCGGCGTTTCCAAATTGGCTCGGGCGGTAAAAGTGACGCTCGGTCCCAAGGGACGGAACGTAATTTTGCAGAAGAGTTTTGGCTCGCCGACGGTAACCAAAGACGGCGTCACCGTGGCCAAGGAAATCGACTTGGAAGATGTGTACGAAAACATCGGCGCCCGGATGGTCCGTGAAGTCGCGTCCAAAACCAGCGACGTCGCTGGCGACGGCACCACAACCGCCACGGTGTTGGCCGAAGCGATTTTCAACGAAGGGCTCAAAGCCGTTGTTGCCGGCGTGAATCCGGTGCAAATGAAACGCGGCATTGAAAAGGCCGTGGAAGACATCTTCGACAAGCTGCAAAAGATGTCGATCAAAATCAAAGGCAAAACCGAAATGGCCCAAGTGGCCTCAGTGGCTGCTAATAACGATCCTGAAATCGGCAGCATTCTGGCCGATGCCATGGAGCGCGTGGGCAAAGACGGCGTGATCACGGTCGACGAAGGCAAAAGCCTGAAGACCGAAACCGAATGGGTCGAGGGAATGCAGTTCGACCGCGGTTATTTGTCGCCATATTTCGTCACCAACCCCCAGCAGATGCAGTGCGTGCTGGAAGATTGCTACGTGCTGGTATACGAAAAGAAAATTGCCAACGTGAAAGAAATCGTGCCCGTGCTCGAGCAAGTGGTCAACGCCAGCAAGCCGCTGTTGATTGTGGCCGAGGAAGTCGAGGGCGAAGCGTTGGCGACGCTGGTCATCAATCGTTTGCGAGGCACTTTTGCGGTGTGCGCTGTGAAGGCGCCCGGCTACGGCGATCGCCGTAAGTCGATGCTGGAAGACATCGCCGTACTCACCGGCGCTACGCCCGTGTTCGAAAGCTTGGGCACCAAGCTGGAAAGCTTGACACTGGCCGATTTGGGCCGTGCCAAGAAAGTGATTGTCGATAAAGACAACACGACCATTATCGAAGGCGCCGGCAAAAGTGGCGAGATCAAGGGACGCATCGAAGCAATTCGCCGCGAAATTTCCACCTCGACCAGCGATTACGATAAGGAAAAACTGGAAGAGCGATTGGCGAAGTTGGCTGGCGGCGTGGCAAAGGTCAATGTTGGCGCCGCTACCGAGAGCGAAATGAAGGAGCGCAAAGCTCGGGTGGAAGATGCCCTGCATGCCACTCGTGCTGCCGTGGAAGAAGGCATTCTGCCAGGCGGTGGCGTGGCTCTTTTGCGGGCGAGCACTTCGGTCAAGCCGGAAGGTCTACAGCACGACGAGGAAGTTGGCTACAACATTGTCGTGCGGGCTTGCCGTGCTCCGCTAACCATGATTGCATCCAACGCGGGCCAGGACGGCACCGTGGTGTGCGAAAAGGTGAGCGAACTGAAAGGCAACAGCGGTTACAACGCTGCTACCAACGAGTACGAAGATTTGGTCAAGGCCGGCGTGATCGACCCCACGAAGGTCACTCGCACTGCCTTGCAAAACGCCGCCAGCGTGGCCACGCTGCTTTTGACCAGTGATGCCTTGATTGCCGAGAAGCCCAAGGAAGAAAAAGGCAAGAAGGGCGCCGCAGGCCACGGCGGCTACGACGACATGTATTAATCGTCGTGCTAGTGGCGATCGGCCGCTTAATTCGTATGAAAAATATTAGCCCCCGGTGCCAGTCACCGGGAGCTTTTTTGCGCGGAACGGTCTACTGAACAAATCGCAGCAAGGCGTAGGACTTTTTCCCGCTGCGCAGCACCATGACGGTTTCGCTGGCTAAGTTGGCGACGGTAAGCTTTGCCTCGATTTCGCCGATACGGCGATTGTTGACGTAGGCGCCCCCTTGCTGAATCGTCCGCCGTGCGTCGCCTTTGCTTTTCGAAAGGCCGCTTTCTACCAAGGCGTCAATCAGTGGCAATCCTTCGCCGGTCAATCGGTCGTGAGGAAGCTCCTTGCTGGGGACATCGGCAAAAATCTCTCTAAGCTGCTGATCATTCAATTGGCTGATTTCCGCACCGAAAAAGATTTCGGTTGCCCGCCGGGCCGACGTCAGACCGCTGTCTCCATGAACCATCCGCGTTAGTTCCTCGGCCAGTCGACGCTGGCTTTCGCGCTGGCCGGGATTGGCGGCCCGGGCGGCATCGAGCGATTCAACCTCCGGCTGCGTAAGATCGGTGAGAAACCGCAAACACTTGCCGGCGTCGGCATCGTCGACATTGATCCAATACTGATAAAACTGGTACGGGCTGGTGCGCAGGGCCGAAAGCCATAGCGTGCCGCTTTCAGTCTTGCCCATTTTTCCGCCGTCACTCTTTGTCAGCAGTGGATTAGTGAGCCCGTATAGCTGCCCGCCATTCATGCGTCGAGCCAAGTCAATTCCGGCGGTAATATTGCCCCATTGATCGCTCCCGCCGATTTGCAGCTCGCAACCATGGTGCTGCTGCAAATACACAAAATCGTACGCCTGCAAAAGCATGTAGCTGAACTCGGTGTAGCTGATGCCCGTGTCGCGATCCAAACGACCCTTAACGGAATCCTTGGCCAGCATCACATTCACAGAAAAATGCTTGCCGACATCGCGCAGAAATTCCAGATAGCTGAACTGGCTCATCCACTCGAAGTTATTCACCAGCAGCGCAACGTTTTGGCCGGAATCGAAATTCAGAAAGCGGCGCATTTGATCGGCAATGCCCGCCACATTCTGCTCAAGCGATTCTTTCGACAGTAAATTGCGTTCTTCACTTTTCCCGCTTGGGTCGCCGATCATGCCCGTCGCGCCGCCGACCACGGCAATCGGTTTGTGGCCCGCGCACTGGAAGCGGCGCAGCATCAAGAGCGGAATTAAATGACCGACGTGCAAACTCTCCGCCGTGGGATCAAAACCGGCGTAAACAGCGCGCGGCTTCTCATTCAGCCACGCAGCCATTTGCGGCGCAGCCTCAGTTGTTTGATGAATGAGACCGCGCCAGTTTAACTCCGCAATAATGTCGTGCATGTTAAAAACGTTTATCTCCATGCGTCATCGTCGGCAAATGGATGGGACGGCCCGGTGAATTTCGGCTTTGGGAGTGCCTTCATGGCCTGCTCCGCGAGTCGCAAATCTTCACGCGTGGTGATTTTCAGATTCACGACCGAGCCAGGGACAATCGTCACTTTCTGACCCAGCCGTTCAACTAGTTGCGCGTCATCGGTGGCGGCGAAACCGCCGCGCTGTGCGTAAGCCTTCAGCAACAACTCACGGCGAAATACTTGCGGCGTCTGCGCCTCCCAGAGGCCGTCGCGAGGAACAGTTTCCGTGATCACACCGCCGGACACGCGCTTTAACGTGTTGCCAACCGGAATCGCTGGAATAGCGGCGCCAGATTTTTCTGCCGTGGAAAAGATATCGGTGATCCATTCGTTGGCAATGCATGGCCGTGCGGCATCATGCACCGCGATGAAATCAATTTCCGGTTGCACTTTCTCCAGAGCCTTCTGAATGGAATCAGCCCGTTCCGCACCGCCATCGACGACATTAATTCCCAAGATTGCCGCGTTGGCCGCAAACTTCGATTGAAAGTATTCGCGATCCTCGGGCGAGATCACCAAGATCAATTGCTTCACGTCGTCGCGGTTCAAAAACTTTTCGGCCGAGTGCAGCCAAACGGCGCGCCCCTCCAATGGCACAAACGACTTTTTGTAGTTTTTGTCCTTGAACCGGCTGCTTTTTCCCGCGGCAGCGAGAATGACGGCGAAACTCGACATGGCAACTCCCTTAACGCATTAGCCCGAATAGCCTGCCATTGTGATGATTGACTGGCAATGGTCAATTGCATCGATTGCCCCAGCGACGTGCCTTGTCACAAGTCATTCTGGGCTGTTAGCTTCCGAATTTTCCCTGCCGCTGCAAATTTGACTCTCGCTAGTTCAGGCCTATAATCGGTCGTGTAATTGTTGACTGCGCAACATCTTGCGCATTTTCACACGGACTGGTTTCTCGCCCAATATGGCACTGGCTAACTTTGCCCGTGGCGCGCCTCGACGGAGCGGCGTGCGGCATTTTATCCGTCCGCTAGTTCCGCTTGTCGGAGCTTGGGTTGCGATTTATCTGGCACAGTTTTCGTCACTGGTTGTTGCTGACGATGCCCCCGTTCCGGCCGTCGAGGCAAAACAATCGGACGTGCCAAATCCCGGGCAAGGATTTTTGATCCGCGTCAATTTACCGATTACCGATGACGTCGATACCCAAGTTCGTCGAGGTGTCACGCAGCTATTGGGCAACTTGCCAGCGGGCGGGCCTCGGCCGATCCTCGTCGTGGAGTTGTGGCCCGGCCAAGCCGAAGCCGGAGCCGGAAGCGACTTTTACCGCAGCCTGTCTCTGGCGAAATTTCTGTCGCACGATTTGCACGATTTGGCGCCGGGCGTGAAGACTGTCGCCTACATTCCCAAAACCGTAAAGGGACATGCCGTACTCGTGGCGATGGCTTGCGAAGAAATCATCATGGCTCCCGACGCCGAGGTTGGCGATGCGGGCATCGACGAATCGGTGATCGGCCCCACCATTCGCAGTGGTTACAAAGAAATTGCCGACGCCCGCAGCACAATTCCAGCCGCAATTGCCCTGGGCATGCTCGATCGCAACGTCAAAGTGCTCAAGGTGACAACCGAGGTAGGTACGGAGTACGTGCTGGAAGATCAATTGGACGATCTTAAGAAACGGCGCGTCGTGCAACAGGTGGAAGAATTAAAACCACGGCCTCTATTGGTCGATGGCCGAAGAGCGCGGCAGGAGCTCGGCTTCGTCAGTTATTTGGCAGACGATCGGGCGGACGTGGCCCGCGCGTTAAAAATTCCGGCTGATTCGCTGCAGGATAATCCCTCGCTGGCCGGCGGATGGCGGCCTGTGCAAGTGGATTTAAAGAGGCCCATAACTGCCACGACGGTCAATCGAGTGCAAAAACTGATTGAAGCTCAAATTCGCGCCAACGATGTGAATTTGGTGGTGCTGTTTATCGATAGCGAAGGCGGCTCGTTTGACAACGCTTTGCGATTGGCTAACTTTCTGGCCGCTCTGAATTCCAGCCAGGTTCGCACGGTAGCATACGTGCCTCGGATGGCTCGCGGAGATGCCGCTTTGGTGGCTCTAGCATGCGATCAATTGGTGGTTGGTCCTAAGGCGACGATCGGTGGTGAAGGGGCTGACGCTCTCAGGCCGGACGCCCGAGCGATAGCGGTAAGCGTGCTCCGTGAGGCGCTGAAAAAAAATAAATCGCGATCGTGGTCGCTGCCGGCAGCAATGATCGATCCTGAGCTCAAAGTGTATCGCTACACCAATCCTACGACCAACACTACCGGATACTTCTGCGAAGAGGAATTGCAGCAACAGCGCGATCCTGGCGCTTGGCGGCAAGGTGAATTGATTAGCAGCGGCGCCGGGCCGTTGCAACTCTCCGGGCAGAAGGCCGAGCAATTAGGCTTGGCTTGGAAAGCTGTTGATAACTTTGAACAATTTAAGCAGGCGTACGGATTGGAGCGCAATCCATCAATGGTCGAACCGGGATGGGCCGATTTTTTGATCGACGCGCTGACGTCGGAAGGCGCGCGGATGTTTTTGCTGATCATGATTTTCGTCGGTGTGTATTTAGAAGTGCACACGCCGGGCGTCGGAATCGGCGGATTCGTGGCATTGCTGGCTGCGCTGTTGTACTTTTGGGCGCAGCATCTGCAAGGTAATCCTGTCGCACTGCAAATTTTGCTATTCTTTGCCGGCATTTTGTGCGTGGCCCTGGAGATTTTTGTGTTGCCTGGGTTTGCGATTTTCGGCCTGGGTGGCGGGCTGATGGTCATCGCCTCGTTGGTATTGGCCAGCCAAACGTTTGTGATTCCGGCCAACGAATATCAACTGGAAAAGCTGCGCAATTCGCTGCTGGTGCTGGGAGGCGCGGCGGTAGGAAGTGTAATTGCTGGCGCGGTGATGCGCCGCTTTTTGCCGAGTGTGCCGGTGTTTAACCGGATGATGTTGGCGCCGCCCTCGACCGAGGAAATGGAAGTAATTTCCCAGCGAGAAGCTCTTGCCGATTTTCAGCACTTGCTGGGACAAACTGGAGTTACGACGACACGATTAGTTTTGTCGGGCAAAGCGCAGATCGGCGATCAGTTGGTCGATGTCGTTGCCGATGGTGAAGCCATCGACCGCGGCACGCCCATCGTCGTCGTCGACGTGATCGGCAGCCGTGTGGTGGTGCGGCCTATGCGGGCGTAGTCTCGTTTCTGTCGCCGCAGCGACGTCTTTCTGCGAGAGATAGACTTGACTGGCCATCGCCATGCAAGTTCAAATCGAGGACGTACTTTAAGTGGAAAGCACTATTCCTTCGTATTTTGGTGCGCAAGCCGTTTGGACCGAATCGCATGTCTCCTGTATTTTGGGCCGCCATTTTATTGCTCGTTGGCTTGACCCTGGTAATGGTGGAGATTTTCATTCCATCGGGCGGTGTGATCGGGTTTCTATCCTTTGCCTCGATCATTGCCGCCATTGTGATGGCGTTTTATCAAAGCGGGCCGACGGTAGGAATCATGTTTTTGTCCGTGTCATGTGTGGCGGTACCGGCCGTCTTGGCAGCAGCATTTCGTCTTTTGCCTGGTACCCCAATGGGCAAACGTTTACTGCCTGATATTCCGTCGGCGGAAGACGTGCTACCAGATCGGGAAGATCGCCGCCGGCTACGGCAACTCATAGGGCGCGTGGGTCGCTCCAAATCGAAAATGCTTCCCAGCGGGGCGGTGATGATTGATGGCCAAACGATAGATGCCATGAGCGAGGGCCAACCCATTGAGGCCGAGGAACCGGTGCGCGTTATCGACGTTCGCGGCACGATGGTTGTTGTCCGGCCCGTTGACGAAAACGCTGCGGATGAAGTTGCTCGGCGACATGCGCGACCGGATGACGATATATTGTCCCGCCCTATCGACAGCTTGGGTCTGGATCCGTTTGACGACCCACTAAAGTAATGCTTCCTGAAGCCACAAAACGGGCTTGCGGCTTGACACAGCGCCACGGGTTGGCAACACTGCGCAGGGTAGCAGCGATACCATTCATTAACCTGTATGGAACACCATGTCGACAATACAGCTATTTGCAGAGACCGAAGTTAGCCAGGTCATTACCATCGCGATTATCTTGGTTGTTTTGGTTGTGGCTCTGGTGGCGCTCGTGGTGTTCGCTCGGTACTTTCGGTTGTGGATTCAATCGGTTACGACGGGGGCAGGCATCGGCATTTTTGATCTGCTGGGGATGACCTTCCGCAAAGTGAATCCGGCTGTGATTGTACGTAGCAAAATCATGGCAGTGCAGGCGGGGTTGGGGGACGAAACTGGCATCACCAGCAAAGCGCTGGAATCCCATTATTTGGCCGGCGGCCGTGTGCCGCTGGTCATTCGAGCGGTCATTGCGGCCAATAAGGCTAAGACCATCAAGCTCGATTACAAACTTGCAACCGCCATCGATTTGGCCGGCCGCGACATTTTGGAATCGGTGAAAACCAGCGTCTATCCAAAGGTAATCGATTGTCCGGCCCGCGGTTCCGGCAAAGAAACGCTTGATGCGGTGGCCAAAAACGGAATCCAATGCAAAGTTAAGGCTCGCGTGACGGTTCGTACGAATCTGAACCAAGTGATCGGCGGCGCCACGGAAGAAACGATTATTGCGCGCGTTGGTGAGGGCATCGTTAGCGCAATCGGCTCATCGGAGACGCACATGGACGTGTTGGAAAACCCGGATCGCATTTCCAAGGCGGTGCTGGCGCGTCGGCTCGATTCGCAAACCGCATTTGAGATCGTCTCGATCGATATCGCCGACATCGACGTTGGGGAAAACATCGGCGCCCGGCTGCAGGCCGACAGGGCCGAAGCCGACATGCGAGTAGCCCGGGCCAACGCTGAGGGGCGCCGCGCGATGGCCGTGGCATTGGAGCAGGAAAACATTGCGTCCATCGAAGGCGCCCGGTCCGAACTGGTAGCGGCCGAAGCTGAAGTACCCAAAGCCATTGCTGCCGCATTCCAAAATGGTTCACTCGGCATTTTCGACTATTACAAGTTGCGGAACGTTCAGGCCGATACCGAAATGCGACGCAGTATTTCCGGCGTCGGCGCGACTACCACGCCAACCTAGTGGCGTACGTCTGATTTTCGTGAATTCGATTTGAAATGCGCTTCCTTGCAATGCTTTCTCCGTTGATTGCCGCTGGATGGCCTGACTTCTTGAGGCTATTGCCGTTTGTCATTGCCTTTTTGGTGTGGGTGATTGGCCGGTTTGCCGGTCAGTTGCCGCAGAAGCCGCCGCAGCGTGGCGCAATTCCTCCGAAACGACCTCCGCCACAACCTCCGAAAAAAGCGGGCGATCCGCTTCAAACGGAAATCGATGAATTCCTACGACAAGCTCAGGCGGCGCGCGAAGAGCGTCCGGCACAGAAATCGGGTCAGCCATCGCCAATAGCGGCGCAAGCTCGGGAAACGGCCACCCCGTCTTCCGGCCGCCCGGGAGATGCACAGCGAAAACGACTGCCTCGTAGGACTTTGGCATCGCAGTCGGAGATCGGTTCGCGGCGCGAAGAAAGTCGGTCGATTTCACGCCCGCCGTTGCGGCCGGTAGCGACGGAAGAATCTCGCGCTAAGCTCGAACCACTAGCGCCTCGCGAATCGGTTGCACAGCACGTGGCCGAATCGCTCGATAGTTCCAAATTCAGCAAACGGGCCACGCAACTCGGCCAAGTTCAAGAATCAACCGATTCGGAATTTCGCCAGCACATGCAACGCGTGTTTCAGCACGAATTGGGTAGTCTTAAGAAGGAAGCGACGGGCATCTTCGAAGCAGCTGGAGCCGCCGCAAGTGCGGCATCGGCTGACGTGTCTGCAAAAGCAACTGCCGCTGCCGCCGGCGCGCAGTCCGGCACGGCCCCTGTTGCTACTCATAAACGCACGAGCGATATTGCCCTTTTTCTTGCAGGCCGCAAGAACATCCGCGATGCAGTTATTTTGAGTGAGATTCTGCAGCGGCCGGAGCACCGTTGGTAATTCCGAGATTTGTAAATATCAGAACCGTGCTTCAGCGAATGTCGCCGACTTGGCAGACGGGGCTTCGGATCATATCTTCGATATTTCTAGCAACCGTTGTTTCATATTGAATCCGCCGACGGATCTCGTATTCTTTCTTTGCGAGGGCTCGTTTCATGGCTTTGGCCACTGTCGTTCCAGGCAAAACTCGGCTCGGATGGATCGGCACCGGCGTTATGGGCCGAAGCATGTGCGGACATTTAATCGACCGCGGTTTTGCAATGACCGTGTTCAGCCGCACAAAATCGAAGGCCGAAGCTCTGTTGGCCAAGGGCGCGCAATGGTCGGAATCTCCTAAAACCGTCGCCGAACAGTCCGACATTGTGTTTAGCATTGTCGGTTTCCCCGCGGATGTCCGCGAAATCATGCTCGGCCCGCAAGGCGCTTTGGCTGGAGGCAGACCCGGTATGATTCTTGCCGATATGACCACCAGTGAACCGTCTCTAGCACTGGAAATCGCTGAGAAGGCCAAAGCAAAAGGAATGCATGCCGTCGATGCTCCGGTTTCTGGCGGCGACGTTGGTGCAAAAGAAGCCCGACTTTCGATCATGATTGGTGGCGACTGCGAAGTGGTCGAATTGTTGCGGCCTTGCTGGGAAGCGATGGGCAAAACCATCGTCTATCAAGGTCCGCCAGGGTCCGGACAGCATACGAAAATGGTCAACCAGATTCTGATCGCCACAGGCATGGTCGGTATTTGCGAGGCGCTGTTGTACGCGTACAAAGCCAAGCTGAATTTGGAAGCCGTAATGCAATCGGTTTCGTCTGGGGCCGCGGGTAGCTGGTCGCTGTCGAATTATGGGCCGCGCATGATGGCCAACAATTTCGATCCTGGTTTTTTTGTCGAACACTTCATCAAAGACATGGGAATTGCGCTCCAGGAATCTAAACGGATGGAACTTTCCATGCCGGGTTTGGCTTTGGCCAATCAATTGTATGTGGCGCTGAAAGCGCAAGGCCACGGCCGCGACGGCACCCATTCGCTGTTGTTGGCATTAGCCTCGCTTTCGAACATTGATTGGAAGAATCGTTAGTCTCAATCTCCTTTCTTGTTCGTTGCGTTCAGTTCCGTCCCCAATTCGTCTTGGCGCTTAGCAATACCCTGCTACAATCAGCGCCCGGTTGAGGCTGTGTGAATTACAAAGACCGGCAAGTAATCGGTCGAGCGGCCTCGGACTGTATCGATCAGACATTCCCTATCACATGGAGATTGCTGTGGGAGTTAAGAAGACAGGAAAAGGGCGCCGCAAATTAGGCCGGAAGAAGCGTCGCATGCGTTCTCGCATTCGTCATCGCAAGGGTTAGGCAAGCATCTTGGTACTCAGGCCAATTCGGCATCGGCGGTCGGCAGCTTTCGAGCGAAAATACGGCGATTTCGGCGGTATTGGACCAAAAAACCGCGGAAATTTCCGCTTTGTGGCGTTTGCACATCGCCCAGCGCGAGCTAAGGTTGCCTGAGGGCGACACGAAGCAAAATAGCAACGTCGCCCTTCAGGAGCGACTGAAGATGCGCAAATTGCTAATCATTTCGATTGTAGGGTTGATCCCGGCCTTTGGCTGCGAAGGCTGCTTAGAAACCATGCGCCGGATCGAAGTCTGGAAGGCGCAAACCTTTTTTACGCCGGCACAGCCCGTCACCATGACACCGGCATCCAGTAATCCTTGCGGAGTTCCTGCCGCGGCTCCGGGGTGCAATTGTCTGCAGGGCGCCGGTACGGCTGCTGTGATGTCGACTCCTGCCGCTACAGTTTCTGCGGGAGATCCAGCAGATTCCGGCGAAACCGTCTCAACGGAAGAATTGGACGGCGTTTTGGAACAGCCGTAAGCCATCGCCCACTTCACCCGCATCGCCACGCGTCCAACGGGGATGTTGAGTTGGATCGATGTGCCGTTCCGGGTGCGGCATCAGCCCGAATACTCTACCGGTTTCGTCACACATACCGGCTACGTTTGCCACCGAGCCGTTCGGGTTGTCCGGATAGGCAATCGACTGTTCGATGCGGGCGCCGTTGTCCGTGGCGATCGTTCTGGGAGTTTCCACCGCCGCGGCCGTCTTTTGTTGACAGCAAGTGGAAGAAATATAACGCAAAGGCAATTGCCCTCGCCGCTGCAATTCTGCTAATGCCGCTTCATCCTGGGCGACAAAGCGACCCTCGCCATGTGCCACGGGCAAATACATTTTTGAAATGCCGGCGAGAAATACGCATTTGCTCCCGTCGGATAATAAATTGACCCAGCGATCTTCAAATTTCCTCGAAGCGTTCCAGGCCAATGTCACACCAGGGCCGCGCGGCGAGTTATCGTCGGATAATAGACCGCATTTGGCCAACACCTGGAATCCGTTGCAGATGCCGATGATAAGTTTCCCAGCGGCTTTAAATTCCCGCATAGCGTCGGAAAGGTGATGCTGCAATTGCACACCGAAGATTCGGCCCGAGGCGATGTCGTCGCCATAGCTAAAACCCCCCGGCACGCATAATACTTGAAAATCCTGCAACAGTTGCGGCGACTCTAGCACTCGTCGCACGTGTAGGATTTCCGCTTGTCCGTCTGCGCGCTGAAAGGCGTAGGCGGTTTCCGTATCGCAATTAGTGCCTGGCGCGCGAAGAATAAGAATTCGAGGCTGCATTTTAGTGACTAACTTGAGCGTCCTCTTACCATTTTAGCGGTTTCTGCCATGCTTGCTTGAGCGCGGCGACTTCAATTTCGACGACGTGCCGATTGGCCATCGGATCGACATCGACGACCAGCAGATTCGACTCGGCGATCACTTCACCAACGGCGGCATGTGGCACATCGCCCATTGCTGCTTCAAAACGCCCAACGCGATCTGGCGGCACTTCCACCAAAAATCGGGTGTTTGACTCGGCGAACAATAACACGATCGCTAGGCCGCCGGGAACAGTTGCAACCTCATTAGCGTGAGCATCGTGCGGCACTTCCAGCAAATACAATCGAGCACCCAAACCTCCCGCAAACGCCATTTCTGCGGCCGCCGTGGCCAAACCACCTTCACTTAAATCGTGGCAACTGCGCACCAGTCCAGCATGAATCGCCCGGTGCAACGCACCAAAGGTCGCTTTGGCCCGGGCCGCATCCACCTTTGGCACGTACCCGCCGGTCAGTTCATTAACCAGCACGAAGTGCGAACCGCCCATTTCGTTCTTTGTAGTGCCGACTTGATACAACACATTTCCGGCGCGTTTCAGGTCCATGGTTACGCACCGATCAACATCGTCAATTTGTCCCAGCGCGCTGATCAAAAGCGAAGGTGGAATGGCCAAAATTCGTTTTTCGCCGTTCGCGTCGACATAACGAAATTCATTGTTAAGACTATCCTTGCCGCTAATAAACGGCGTACCCAATGCTACCGCCAAATCGCGACAGGCCAATGCTGCGCGTACTAGCGATCCCAAAGTTTCCGGCCGCTCGCAATCGCCCCAGCAAAAATTGTCTAGAATCGCGATCCGTTCCGGGTCGGCCCCTACCGCCACACAATTCCGCATGGCCTCATCAATGGCGCTGGTGGCCATATGGTAGGTGTCGAAGTCGCCATATCTCGGATTCATGCCGCAGGAAACGACAATGCCGCGACGCGAATTCAGCACCGGCCGCAGCACCGCCGCATCGCTGGGACCATCGTTATGAATTCCCACGAGCGGCTTGATCACGCTGCCGCCTTGCACTTCGTGATCGTATTGGCGAATTACCCATTCCTTGCTGCACACATTGGGCGACCCGAGGATTTTGAGCAGCGTGGCATTGTGATCGACTCGTAGGCTGGATGACTCACTCTTGAAATGCAGCGGCTTTTCTTCCGGTGGTTTGTAAACAGCCTGGCGCACGACCAGCGGGCGGCCCTCGTGCAAAAATTGCATCGACAGGTCGGCCACCTGTTTGTCATGGTAAAAAAGCTGCAATCGCCTTGTCGAACGGAACTCTCCGATGGCCGTGGCTTCCACGTCTTCTGATTCGCAAAGCGCTTTTAGTTCCGGCCAGCTTGCCGGCGGAACGGCCAATATCATCCGCTCCTGCGCCTCCGAGATCCAGATCTCTGTGTACGACAGGCCTGAGTATTTCAGAGGCACGCAATCCAACCGGACATGGGCGCCGATTTCTTGACCCATTTCACCCACGGCACTGGAAAATCCCCCTGCGCCGCAATCCGTAATAGCGGTATACAATCCGCGGTCTCGCGCTTGCAGTACGACGTCAAGCAACATTTTCTCCGTGATCGCGTTGCCAATTTGTACCGCGCCGCCGGAAAGCGATTCGCTTTCGCTGGTTAATTCAGCAGAACTGAACGTGGCCCCATGAATTCCATCGCGCCCTGTGCGCCCGCCGATGGCGACAATTAGATCGCCCGTTTGCGGTTGTTTATGCGATTTTTCTACCGGCAGCAAACCGACGTTGCCGCAAAACACAAGCGGATTTCCCAAGTAGCGCGGATCGAAATAAATGGCGCCGTTGACCGTGGGTATGCCCATGCGGTTGCCGTAGTCCCGCACTCCGGCAACAACACCCTTCATTACCCGCCGTGGATGGAGCATGCCCGGCGGCACGGAATCGATGGGTGTATCCGGCGGAGCAAAACAGAACACATTCGTACTCGCAATGGGCTTAGCGCCCAACCCGGTACCCATCGGATCGCGAATTACTCCGCCCAAACCGGTATTTGCCCCGCCATACGGCTCTAAAGCGGATGGGTGGTTGTGCGTTTCGACTTTAAAAACCACGTTATTCTGATCGTCGAATCGCACCACGCCGGCATTGTCTTGAAACACGCTAACGCACCAATCATCCTGGCCATTTTCTTGCCGGTTTGCGCGGATTTTTTGTGTGGCGGCAAAAATGGTCTCCTTCAGCATGTTTTCGAAAAAATGCGATTGCGCGCCGCTGACAGTCGACGATGGTCCGGCAAACACCGGTGTGTCACCGAGCGGACCGGTATAAGCAATGCGCCCCGCCAATGTTTTGTGGCTGCAATGTTCGCTCCAAGTCTGCGCTAACGTTTCCAATTCAGCATCGGTAGGATCGCGATTAAATTGACGGAAATGGGCCTGGATGGCTTGCATCTCGTCCAGCGATAGGAAAAGTTGCCCCGTGCGACTGAGCTTAACCAGCGCAGTGTCGTCCATTTCGCGCAACGGAACCGTGATCAACTTGAACACGTAATCACTGCCCAGTTCCAAGCGGTCGAATTCCAATGGGCCGATCACCACTTGTTCGATGGCATCATTCGCCAGCACTTTGGCTGCTAGGAGTGGAACTTTGTTTGGCGATAAATTCGAGAGCCAAAATTTCCGCAGGGTGCGAACCGCCTCAACCTCAAGCCCGAAATCGGCGATGGCCGCTTGGGCGCTTTGAGCCACGGGGTCCATGACGCCAGGCTTTGGCAACACGTGGACAAGCAACGATTGGGCGTCTGCTGCTACGGACTTGATCGGATTCAATGGAGGAGCTGATCCGACCTGGGTAACGATCGCCCGCTCTACCACTCGGTCAGCAAATAATTCCTCAGCTAACCGTTCAACCTGTTGTCGTTCTAGCCGGCCTTGAATGAGATAACCGTTGGCCGCGGCCACATGCAATTCTGAAGCGATTCCTAATTCTGCGGCATCGGCGGTAATTTGAAGGGCCAACCGATCGGGTTGGCATGGCGCCGGATAGATGTCAATCTCCCAAAGCATCGCGAACTTGTTTCCCTTCCGTGAGCAGAGCGCGAAGCAGGGTGGCATCTCCGCGCTCGATTGCCGAGCGAAACGCTTGCACCTTTTTCTCAAACCCGGTCAGTGACTTCAAGACGTTTGCACGGTTTTCTAACAGAATTTGTGTCCACAAGTTCGGATCACCGGCCGCAATCCGTGTAACATCGCGCCAACCGCCGGCGGTTAATGGCAAATCGTCCTGTGGCGTTATCCCGGCTAAAGCGGCTGCAATTAGATGCGGAAGGTGGCTGGTGCCGGCTAAAGCTTTGTCGTGAACCTCCGGCGACATTGTCAGCACGTTGGCTCCTAAGGAAGACCAGAAATCGGTCAACGCTTGTGCGTCTTCGGCCTTTGTGCGATTGGTGGGCGTGATGATTACCACACGGCCTTCAAACAAGTCTGCCCGGGCAAAATGCATTCCTTTTTTTTCACTGCCGGCCAGCGGATGACTGCCGACAAAATGTTCGTCCGGCAGCATGGAAGCTTCCACTTTGGAAACGATCGACGCCTTCGTGCTGCCGGCATCCGTAAGCAAAGTGTTGGTGGGCACGGCGATTGCCGCCGCGAGCACATGTTCGGCGATCTCGTTGACCGGCGTGCAAACGATCACAATATCGGCGTTTGCGACGCCTTGTGGGATATCTGAAGCAATTGCCGTGATTGCCCCTAATTCCTTGGCCTTGATGAGATTTGCGCTGGACTTTGATCGGCCGATTCCGACGACCTGGTCGGCTAACCCCCTGTTGCGCAGCGCCAGACCAATCGAACCCCCGATTAGGCCGACGCCGATAATCGTGACTGTGTTCCAAGATTTCATTCAGTAATCTGCGAAGTTTATAGTTACTTATTGCAAGTTATTAGCTGATATAGCGTTATGATGCAATCCGAGGCTTACATTCGGGAGCCCCATTCTTTAGGACGGGTTATGACCTGGTGCGGAAGAGGCATTAATCCTGAATGTTTTGCATTTTTACGTGTAAAATCCTTGCAGTCGCTACATTCTGATTTGCACATTGGAAGGGGAAGAGGCGCGCTGAGCACTGGTACTTTTCTCGCGGCGCGCATTGAGAGCGAACAAACAGGCCAGCTTTCCGTGTGCTCCTGGGAAGAGGCAACTAACCGTTCAGGCTGATTCCGTTTCGTTTCATTTAAGAGCGATCTAATCGCTTCAATTTTCCCGGGGAGATACAACAATGCGGTTTCGTCTTTGTGGTCTTGCGGCTACGGCCGTGGTTTTGTTGGGCACGTCTCAACTCTTGGCGCAGTTTCCGGCGTCTAAGACATTCACATTCGATGACGGCACCGATGACGGTTGGTCAACAGCTTTTGGTACGGCTGACGCCGGCTGGACTGTTGCCAATGTCGGGGGGAGCAATCGGATGTTAATTCCGCGCAGCGGCTTCCAAGATGCCGGTTATGCCAGCGGTAACGCTGTCGACCCATTCTTTCAGGCGATGGTTGGTGCCGCACAAGTCCCGGCCCTCTACAACATTAGCTACGACTACTATATTGACACTTCGACCTTTGGAGCCAATGCCGGCACGTTCCTTCAGCTTGGAGTGTATGTAAACACAGGCGGCGGCTACTACGCCCAAGATTTTAGCACACCCAACGAGGTTGCGTTCAGTCAAGCTCAGCTAACCAGCGGAGGGATATTGTCAGGCCACGTCTCGGTTAATGTGGCGGCCGTCGGTTTTGCCATGCCAGCTGATACGTTTTACCGGCTTGGTCTCATCGAAAATGGCAATGGTTCGGCACAGGCCGTATATTATGACAACATCTCCGTGTCTCCTGTGCCTGAACCGTGCACGCTGGTCCTGGGTGCATTGGGAGGATTGAGCCTTTTGGTTTGTCATCACCGCCGCAAGAATTAAGCGACGGTTTGTTGAAGGAAGATTGAATTTAAAGCCGACGCGCTACCTCCCCGGGGCGCGTCGGGTTTTTTACGCGCGACTGTTGGTAAGGCTGGCCAGTAGTATAAACTTTCTAGCGTGCGGCCGATTCCATGCTCTGCTCGTCTGAGCGTGGATTACCTTCCAGGCCGGCGGCCAGCTTGTGCAGCGCTTCGGTTTCAATTTGCCGAACTCGTTCACGGGTGAGACCTAAGGCTTCGCCAATTTCTTTTAGCGTACGGGGTTCGTTGTCTTCCAGGCCGAAACGCATCCGAAGCACGGTGGCTTCGCGGGCATCCATCGAATGCAGCATTCGCATGACATGATGCAAATTATCGCTGGTCAGCAGCATTTCTTCGGGCGGCTTGGTCGCGTCGTCGGTGACCATTTCTCCTAATGACCAGCCTGCTTCGGGCTGATCAGTTTGCGGCGTGCTATTGTAAATGCGAATTGCTTTTTTGATGATCGAAAGTTTTTTTCGCGGAAGACCCAAGACGCGGCCGACCTCTTCGGGCGTCGGGGAGCGGCCCAGCTCTTCTGTGAGCCGTGCACTGGCCCGGCGCCATTTGGAAAGCAGTTCGACCATGTACGCCGGAATGCGGATCGTTTTGGCCGAGTTAATCAGGGCCCGTTTGATCGATTGTTTAATCCAGTAACTGGCATAGGTGCTGAACCGCGTGCCCATGGCCGGATCGAAGCCTTCGACGGCGCGCAACAGTCCTAGATTGCCTTCTTCGATTAAATCTTGCAGGCCGAGACCTTTACCCGTATAGCCGCGAGCAATGTTTACCACGAGCCGCAAATTGGCGCGAACCATGCGGTCGCGGGCTTTCACGTCGCCATTGCCAATGGCAATGGCCAATTCTTGTTCCTGAGGCCCATTCAGGAGTGCCGTTTCGTTGATTTCGCGGAGATATGTTTCTAGCGGCGTTTGAACGGCCGCGGAAGGCCGGCGACGTGTAGTAGGCATGCGAGTGGTATTCTCTTGGTTTTTTGGCCGGTTATGGTGCGGCGGCTTCGCTGCAGATATTTCGGCGCATCGGGGGCGCACTAGTACAGACACTTTGATCCATCCGTGGGTTCCGCCTGCACAAGCTTAACTATCGACGCAGTTTTCCGGCCTTCTCCAACTGCGCGCCGGCTCGACGACATGAGACGAATGTAGCCGTGGTGCAGGCCGTAATGAAAAACCCATTAGTGCGGTTTGGCCGCTGCTGGGACCGTCCGAGCAGGGTTCGGCGCGGCAGATCGAAAGGCCCTCGCGGCACCATAGCGTGCATCGGTTGGCTGCATCAATCGCATCTGGAAACGATTGTGCATCATGTACCGGTCGTATTCAGGATACCGACGGTACCTCTGGCCGGCATCACCGTTGAGCCGTTCGAAAAAGCAGTCTATTCGCCGGCCGGTTGAATCAACGGGCCGCTTTTGCCGACGCCGCCTTTTAATTCGGTCCCGGGCGTACTGGGGCCGCCATTGGCGCCGCCATTACTGCCACCCTCGTCAGCAGCTTTCTCTTCGGTTTGTTCTTCGGTCCACTGCACGCGTTTGCGCGAAAGACCGATTTTGCGTTCCTCGGTGTCGACGCGCAGAATCTTAACTTCGATTTCATCGCCGACTTTGACGATCTCCTCGGGATTTTCCACCTTGTGATCGGCCAATTCAGAAATGTGCAACAGCCCTTCCAGGCCGTTTTCTAGGCCGACGAATACGCCAAAGTTGGTCAATTTTGTGACCGTGCCTTTCACGATTTGGCCCGATTGATAACGGCTGGGAATATCGGTCGCCCATGGATCATCTTCGAGCTGCTTCAGACCCAGGGCGATGCGACGCCGCTGCTGATCGACCGACAGCACCTTGCACTTAACCTTTTGGCCTTTTTCGACCACTTCGCTCGGATGGCTGATTTTTCGCGTCCATGACATATCACTCACGTGCAGAAGTCCATCGATTCCTTCCTCGATTTCGATGAACGCACCGTAATTTGTGAGATTCCGCACGGTGCCTTCCACAAGCGTGCCAATCGGATAGCGATCAGCCACTTTGTCCCACGGATTATCCTGCGTTTGCTTCATACCCAGCGAAATTTCGTGCTTGTCCTTGTCGATTTTCAGCACGACCACCTGCACTTCGTCGTCGATGTGGACTAATTCGTTGGGATGGCTGATGCGTTTGGTCCACGACATTTCGCTGATGTGTACCAAACCTTCGATGCCTTCTTCCAGCTTCACAAAGGCGCCGTAGCTCATCACGTTCACCACGGTCCCCTTGTGAACTGAGCTAACCGGGTATTTTTCCTCGACATTGTCCCAGGGGCTGGCCGTCTTTTGCTTCATGCCCAGGGCGATTTTTTCACGCTCCCGGTCGATGTGCAGAATTTGCACTTCAACTTCTTGATCGATCGAAACCAATTCCGACGGATGGCCGATTCGACCCCAGCTCATATCGGTAATGTGCAACAGGCCGTCGATGCCGCCCAAATCGACGAAGGCCCCGAACTCCGCGATGTTTTTCACCACACCGGTGCGTAATTGGCCTTCCTGCAATGTTTCCAGCAGTTGTTTTTTCTTTTCGGTGCGTTCCTGTTCGATCAGCGCGCGGCGGCTAACTACAATATTCCGGCGCGATTCGTCAATTTTGAGCACCAGACATTGAATGGTCCGGCCTACATAATCGCCAATGTCCGAAGGCCGACGAATATCGACCTGGCTGGCCGGCAAAAACACATTTACGCCGCTGACGTCGACCAGCAATCCGCCTTTGATTTTGCGCGTAACGACGCCGGTCACTACGTCCCCCTCCTTGACCGAATCCATCACCTTATTCCACTCTTCGATCTTGCGCGCCTTGCGCTTGGAGAGGGCAATCAGGCCGCGAGCTTCAATGTCGGTGCTTTCGTCGACTTCCTCGATCAGCACTTTAAGTTGCTGACCAATCTGCGGCGGCTCTTCGGTTTCGTCCCATTCGTGGCGAGGGATTTGCCCTTCGCTTTTATAACCGACGTCGACCAGCACAAATTCGTCGTCGACGCGGATAATTCGCCCCTCGACGATAGCATTTTCATTTAGATCTACGCTGGCTACCGCCAAGTTCCCACTGTCGGCATCGGCCATGGCGGACGCTATTTCCCGATCTAGTTCTTCATCACCAACATCCAATCCACGAATTAAGTTTCGATTGACCATGCAATAAGTTCTACGTGCGGAATCTGGTTCAATATCACGGCAAAATCTGTGCGATGGCAAAGATCAACGACCAAATGTTAGTTCGAGATCGAGCCTAACCATTACGCCATCGCGACTCGGCTCGGCAGCCTGCTTCCCCTAATTTAGAAAACCGCCGCCGCCGTATTGCAAGAAAAAGCAAACCAGTCCCGGGTTAGTGGAATTCCCCGCTCAGGGCCCAGCCGCCTTACGTTGGACGCTGCAAAAATGGCCACGAGGATAGCCCGTCAATATATCACTGCAGCCCTTGACCTACAATTGCGGGAAATTCGGAAATCTCCCTGCAATTGACAGTTTGAATACTAACAATCATCAATGCGTACGGTCTAAGGTTGTTAAAGTACTAGCCTTCGAGCGGTTCGGTGTGCTGCAAACGCGTCTGCGCCTTTCGCTGCGTGCCGCTGTTTTGTTATGCTGGGCGTATGAATTCTCCGTCTGGGCCGTCTGATTTGCCCTCCGCCACTGAAAAATCCGCTTCTGGCTCAATAGTGGCCGCCGGTGTCCCGAAAATCGCTCAATCTCCGCATTCGCCCTCAGGCACGTCCGCGGCTCCGGTCGCATCTTTTCCACCTGTGCCGGGCCGAATGCTTGACGAATACGATTTGGGCATGCCGCGGCGGCGGCGCGTCTTGCCACTTGTCTTATTTCTGCTCAGTTGCTTTTTCACCTACGCTGCCGGCACATACCACTGGCAGCCTACTGTGTTCGGGCTGCAACCCGACCGCGCGCACGGCGAACGTTGGGATTTAGGAGAAACTTGGATCCAGCTGCAGCGCAACTGGCAAGACGGAATCATTTACATGGGCTGCGTAATGGCTGTGCTGTTAGCGCACGAAATGGGCCATTTTTTAATGACCGTTCGCTATCGGGTGCCAGCCTCCTATCCCATCTTCTTGCCCGTTCCGATCATGCTTACGGGCACAATGGGCGCCGTCATTGGTATGGAAGGATTTCGTGCCAATCGACGACAGATGTTCGACATCGGTTTGGCCGGTCCTTTGGCAGGGCTGGTGATTACTGTGCCGCTGGTATGGATCGGCATCAAAATCGGCCAGCACACGCTACCGCAGCGTGGCAGCTTTATCTTTGGCGATCCGCTATTGGCAAAATGGCTCATGCAATGGATACGGCCCGATATCGCACCCGGCGAAATTATATCGCCCAACCCTGTTTACATGGCCGGTTGGGTTGGCATGTTCGTGACCGGATTGAACATGATGCCCATTAGCCAACTTGATGGGGGCCATGTAATTTACGCACTCTTTCTTCGACGTTCCCGCGTCATTGCGCGGGGATTTTTACTGGCTGCGATTGCCTTCATTGTCTTGACGGGTCAGGTCGGTTGGACACTGATGGTCGTCATCATCACGTTCATTGGTGTTGACCACCCGCGCACCTCCGACGATACAGTTCCGTTGGGCGCCCTGCGAACCACCCTTGGACTGCTTTCCTTGGCGCTCCCAGTACTGTGCTTCACACCGTATCGTTTGTTTTCTGGATGAGCGGGCAATCGAAAGACGGCGTTTGCAGATCAAATCTTTGCACCAATTTTGCCGCCGCCGGCTTGATAGCAATAGTCAAACAGCAATTGCCATTCGAGTTGTTGGATTTGGCGGCACAGTTTTTCAAGCGCTGAAGATTTGTTTGCTACAGATTCCACCAGATCGACAAAAGCAAATGGATCCCATTCGTCCTGTCGCGTTAAGAAGGCGGCGGTCAGATCTGATGTCGACGCAGTCGCTAATTCCCGCGCCGCGGCGTTAAGCTGCGGATAAATTGGGTGCTTGCCGACGCGTCGAAACCAATATTTGGCGTTCCCATAATCCGGCTCGCGTCGGTGCAAGATTCCGTGCCAAAAACTGCCTGTCGGATTGTGAATTTCCTGGCTAATCGCATGCGATTCGTCGAAAAAATTAAATCGCAGCCACAATGCGGCTAGACAAGCATTAGTGCGGTCTTCTCTTAACTGTAGCGGTAGCGTCTTGTCGAACACCACTAGTAGTCTGTTCTGACCGCTGCCTCGGTCACCATAAAGAATCAAGTACCTTACGATCAAAACGATGATGGGAAGCCGCCACAAAATATCCACTGCAAGTATTTCCAGAGTATTTGGTGAACCAGCCGGACAGCGGTCTTGCCATCC
>Ga0182024_10003245_pt1 | contig 39052 bp, 41 predicted proteins | sample P32metaG_FD_120480 | JGI IMG/M metagenome (GOLD analysis project Ga0182024, IMG submission 120480) | Permafrost microbial communities from Stordalen Mire, Sweden - P3-2 metaG (Illumina Assembly) | ecosystem: Environmental > Terrestrial > Soil > Wetlands > Permafrost | place: Sweden: Stordalen...
TAGAAAGTCTTGCCGACCATTTCCAACGCGCCCGAATTATTCAGTTCATCCCACAGGGTGGTGTTGAAGGTGTTCATGAATTTCTGGGCGTCGCCGGCGCCGCGGAAATCGATGACCGCCATTTTAGGCTTCTTGGGGCCCGTAATAATAACTCCGCCGATCTTGTCCTGACCCGATACAAAAATCGCGCCGGCGGCCAGCGCGGCCAATGATGCAAGAATGAGTTTAATCTTCATTTTTTCAGCTCGAATGTAAACTCGCACTTCGCGGAGTTTTGGTCGTAACCCTGGGGTAGGGGAGGGAATGTTACCCCTTCAATCGCCCTGCGGACCGAAAAATCTAGAGACCGAATGCCGCTGCCTTGCAAAATCGCCAGGTTGCGGATGCTTCCGTCCTTCATTAGATCGAACGTCGCGATCACCGGAGGCGCGGTCCGCGCCACCACGTCGCCAGTATTCCAGTTACGCGCGATCAGGTCCTGAATCTGCTGCGTGTAAGCCCCGAATCGCGTCCCAAGCGTCGTGTTTGCCCCCATGCCGATGCGTCCCGACCCGGGCAACTGGCTGTACAGAGGACTCGAAACCTGCTGCGGACTCTTACTGTACAGCTGATTTTTTTCCAACTGATCGAACGAAGGCAGATGCTTTCGGATGCTCTCTTCCTTCGCCTTAGCCTTCTTCTTTTCATTATGCAGGTTCAACTTGATCGCGTCGGGAGGGATGACTTCTTTTTCCTTCGCGACCTTTTCCGGAGGAGCCTCCGGCGCTTCCGATTCGCTATCGTGCGCCACCGGATTTTTGGGCCCCGAATGAGCCAGCGGAATTTTATCCACCGCTTCGATGCCGACGCTGGCGCCGCCCGCGTTCGGATCGCCGAGATTCACTCCCCGCGAATTGATCCAGTTCAGCACCAGAGCCGCGCCGATCAGCGAACAATGCAGCGCGATGGAGAACGTGAACGGAACCCCCTTGGGATCCGGCCTCGCCAGCACGCCTCCGCCGAAAGTCATCTGGAAATTGGTCATTTGCCGGACTCCAGAGGCTTGGTCACCATGCGGATCTGGTATTTTCCGTCCGCTAATTCCGCCATCACCGGGGCGAGAAGGTCCCAGCGAATCGCCCCGTCGCAGGCCAGGTAAACGGTGGTCTGCCCCTTGAATTGCTGTTCCAGCCGCTTCTGCAAGTCGTGGATGTTGACCTTCTTCTCATTCAGGTGCAAAGTCTGGTCGCTGGAGATGGTCACCGTCGGAAGCACGTCGGTGTTTTCCTTCGTCGCCTTGACCTTCGGCACGTTCACTTCCAGGCCGTAATCCATCACATGCGCGGTCAGCATGAAGATGATCAGCAACACCAGCACCACGTCCACCAGCGGCACGACGTTCATTTCGGAAAGAACGCCTTGCGACGCGCCAAAGCGCCGCCGCCCGCGAAATCCGCCACTTGATCCACCTGTGGAGAACATATCTCTATTCTATTTCGGCTCCTCGAAATTCCTTTCCGTCATGTTGAGGAATTCGAGGGAAAAATCGTCCATCCGCGCGCCCATTTCCTTCACAGCGTTGCCAAAGTAGTTGTAAAACACCGCCGCCGGAATGGCCGCGAACAGGCCCACGCCAGTGGTAATCAGCGCCGCAGCGATGCCCGGCGCGACGGTTCTCATGCTCGTTGAGCCTGACAGCGCTAACTGTTGAAACGCGTCGATAATGCCCACCACCGTGCCGAACAGGCCGATAAACGGCGAAACCGTGGCGATGGTGGCCAGCCAGTTCATGCTCTGTTCCAGACGGCTGATCTCCTCGCTCATGCCGATTTGCAGCGTCCGCTCCAGCGCCGGTTTGTTGCCGATGATGCCTCGGGCCGCCATTTGCCGGCAGACTTCGGAGTATCCGAAATCGAAAACGACTACCAGCGGCGCGGCGCGAAACTGTTCGGTGGCCGCGGCCACCGCATCCAGGCGCGTCGATTTGCGGAACGCGCGCAGGAACCGCAGGTTCGCGTTGCGGGCGCGGCGGAACGCGCTCCACTTCGAGAAAATAATAGTCCAGGAGGATAGCGAAGCAATCATCAGGGTTCCCAGCACCGCCAAGGTCACTGTCCCGGAAGTCTTCACTAGCTCCCAGAAGTTGACTTCCAGAAAGAGCTGGTTCAATCCCGTTTGCACCCAATTTCATTGTAAGCGGAAACGCGTATCAAACAGAAGCGGAAAGAAATGTTTTGGCGCCCTATTGGCTATAATCTGAACGTGATCGCCGAACTCGCCGTCGAAAACTACGCGGTCATCGAGCGCCTCCGCGTTCGATTCCACCGCGGCCTGAACCTGCTGACCGGAGAAACCGGCAGCGGCAAGTCGATTGTCGTCGACGCCCTGGGCCTGCTGTTCGGCGGCCGGGCGTCGGCCGATATGGTCCGCGCCGGAGCCGACCGGGCAAGAATTTCAGGTATTTTCGAGGTTTCGGCCAGCCCCGCCCTGGCCAAGTTGCTGGACGGAGCCGGGATCGAGATCGAGGATAACGAAGTTCTCGTCGAGCGCGAAATCCTGGCCAACGGCAAATCGCGAGCGTTCGTCGCCAGCCGCCCTGTGACCGGCGCATTGCTCCGGGAACTGGCCCCGCACCTGGGCGATATCCACGGCCAGCACGACCAGCAGCAGCTTTTTAGATCGGACGGGCAGCGGGAGATGCTGGATGCGTTCGCCGGATCGGATGACGCGATCGCGTCGTTATATTCAAGCTGGCGTCGCGCGACCGCGGAACTGGAAGAACTGGAGCGTACGGCACAGGAAAAACTACGGCTAGCCGATCTGTGGAGCTTCCAGCGCAACGAAATCGAGACTGTCTCGCCGAGGGCGGGCGAGGATGCCGAACTGGAAAATGAACGCCGCGTGCTGCGCAACGTCGTTAAAATTGAAGAGTCGGCCAATGCGGCCTACGCGGCGCTGTACGACGCCGAAGAGAGCGCGACGGCTCAGTTAAAAGTCGTTCTCAAAAAGCTGGACGAACTGGCCCGTATCGACGAAGGCGTCGCCGTCATCGCAACAACGCTCAAGCCCGCCGTCTTCGCCGTCGAAGAGGCCGCCGACGCCCTGCGCCACTATCTCGGCAAGCTGGAAGCCGATCCGGCACGGCTTGACGAAGTGGAAACCCGCATGGCCGCGCTCGAAAAACTGAAGCGCAAATACGGGACGACCATTGACGAAGTGCTGGTTTTCTTAGAAGACGTCCGCCGCGAACTGAACGCAGTCGAAACATCGAGCGATCGCCAGACGGCGCTGCGCAAAGAGGTCGTGGAGCTGGCCTCATCGTACGAGGCCGCCGCGAGGAAATTGACCTCGACGCGAACCACAGCCGCAAAGCGCCTGTCGAAGAATGTCGAAACCGAACTGGCGTCGCTGGCGATGGAGCGGACGCGCATCGAGATCCGCATCACGCCCGCGCCCTGGTCCGAACACGGTGCGGATGCGGTCGAATTCCTGATGTCGGCCAACGCAGGCGAGGAGCCGAAGCCGCTCGACCGGATAGCCTCGGGCGGAGAACTGTCGCGCGTGGCGCTGGCGCTCAAAACCTGCACGTCGCGACCAGGGAAGGGAACTCCGCGAACGCTGGTGTTCGACGAAGTCGACGCCGGAGTCGGAGGCAGCGCCGCCGAAGCAGTCGGCCGTCGGCTGAAAAAATTGTCGGCCTCCAGCCAGGTCCTCTGCGTGACGCACTTGCCGCAAATCGCCGGTTTCGCCGACCACCATTACTACGTCGAAAAGCACGAAGAGCGAGGCCGCACCGTGGCAACCATAGTAGAACTGTCGCCCGCCCAGCGAACCAAAGAAATCGGCCGGATGCTCTCCGGCGAACGAGTGACCGCGGAGGCGTTGAAGCACGCCGAGCAGTTAATCAAGCTCGCGGCGGAGTAAGATAGGGATCGATGGACACAATTACGGTCGAATCCATTCCGATCCTCGTCGGCCGAGAGGAAGACGGCCGCTGGTGGGCCGATATCGAATCCATGCCTGGCGTAATGGCGTATGGGGCGAGTGGGGAACTAGCCATCGCTGCCGTTCGTGCCCTCGCCCTGCGGGTTGCCGCCGATTGCATCGAGCACGGCGAAGAAATCCCCGAATCGTTCACCAAAGTCTTATCCGTGGCATGAGCAGATGGAGGTCAAGGCAAGACAACTGTTGGCCGCCTTGTTACGGATCGGCTGGGCGGCTCAAACGAGCAGGATGGGCAAACTACACACTGGCGTTTCATGACCATGAGGAAGTCGGCCCCTCACTTCTCGCGCAGATTGCTAAGAAGACCGGTCTAAGTCCTGACGATCTTTGAATCAAGCCGCCTGGAACGCTCGCCGCGCATACAAATGATCGAACAAATTCCCTTCATGCGGCTGATCCCAAGTAATTTGGCCCGTCGGAATCGGACCGAAATTCAGTCTCCCGACCAAATTCGAACTCAGCAAACGATGGCGGAATGGAGCATCGTTGGTCAGAGCCGTCACCACCAGCGATTGCCCCAGAGCCTCCGGCAACTGCGTCTGCGGAACCTCCACCACGCTCGCGAACGGGAACAAATATTCGCGATTCGCCAGCGGATGGTCTACCGAGCACTCGACAATCGTCGGTAATAGATAGGTTGACCCGTCGCGCACCACGCACCGCTCCGCACCTCGGTACGATGCAGATACATCGCGTGCGCCGGGCGTGTACAAATCGCCATCGATCATCTTCGAAATTCGCGACGCCACGCCGCCGTCGGCGAAGGGCGACAACTCCGCCTCCGGATCGTCCGCCGCGCGCGGGATGATCTTTGATAAACGCTCCGCTAACGCTTCGGCGATTTTTCCCGCGTGACGAGGTGTCCACACACTCGACGCGTTTACGCAGGACCGGCCGGAGTTCGCGGCAATCGACGCGACCATCACGTCCAGATATTTCTCCCACTCATCCGCGCAATCCTCGCCGATCACGACCTTGCTGAATCCTGGCCCGTGCACCTCGACGCGAGGATCGTTGGCCCAGATCCTGGTCGATCCCACGTCGCCGAACACCATCCCTCGTCCGCACTGACGCAAAATTTCCGCGCCGCCCGCGTGATCGGCCGGATAGTAGCTGAACGCCGCCGGAGGCGCGCCCGCGCGGATAAGAGCCTGGATCAAACGATACGGCGTCCACGGCTCCGCGCTGCCCGGCTTCAGCACCAGGGGAATTTTCAGCGCGAACGCCGGCGTCCAAAGCGAGTGCACGCCCGGCGAATTGCTGGGCAGCACAATCCCCAGCGATTCCGTGCGCGGGAAAAAGCTCAAGCCCGACCCGAAGCCGCGGTCGAGCACGTCGTACGGAATTTTCCGCGTCAGCCCCGCGATCACCTGTTCCATTTCCGCGAGCGCCGCGTGGATCTTTTTCATGTTGCGACGGACCAGCGTGTGCGGCATGCCGGTCGTCGCCGAAAGCTGCACGACGTATTCCTCGGGCGTCTGCGTGGCGTCCCCCATCGGCAGCTTGTCATTGGAGAAAATATCCGCCGCCCGCTTGCTGATCGCGATCAGTTCCGCCGTCGAATATTTCGCCAGCGCCTCGCGCGGAGTCCTCTGGTCCAGAAGATCGCGCCGGATCAGCCCGACATTCGCCTGGCTGAGCTCGACAAACGTCTCCTTCGTCCGATGATGCGGAGTTCTTACGACGTCCAGACTGCGATACGGAACGCCCTTGCGCAAGATTGGTATATGAAGGATGTTCGGCACATGAAGCATGACCTCATTGTATCTATTCGTCCCGCAGCGCCACGATCGGGTCGAGCCCCGCCGCGCGCCGACCGGGCAGCCAGCACGCCATCGCCGCGATTGCGAAAAACAGCAGCGCCATCGCCAGGTACGTCACCGGATCGGACGCCTTCACCCCTATCAGCATGGTCGACATGACGCGCGTCAAGCCCAGCGCCGCTAACAATCCTATTCCGATTCCAGCCGCGCTCAACCGCAGCCCGTGGCCGATCACCAATCCGAAAATGCGCGCCGGAGCGGCACCGAGAGCCATTCTGACGCCGATCTCCGACGTCCTCTGCCGCACCACCGTCGACAGCACTCCATAAAGTCCGACAGCCGCCAGCAGCACCGCGATGGCCGCGAATACCGCGATCAACATCAATGAAAATCGCGTCCCCGCCTCCGCCTGTTCCATCAGGACATCCATGGGTCGCACCTCGAACATCGCCAGATGCGGATCCACTTTGGCCAGCTCGGCCTTGACCGCCGCTGCGAAATGCCCCGCATCGCCTCCCGTGCGGACCGCCCATCGATCCGCGCGCCCATGGTTCGCGAATCCGTCCGTCAAATAATATTGTTCGCGACCCTCCTGCGCCAGCGTCGTCTGCCGCGTATGCGCCACCACGCCGATCACCTCGACAAACTCCGCTTCCGGTGTCCGCAAGCGAATCAAAATCCTTTTCCCGGCCGCCGATTCGCCGGGGAACGCTTTCTTGGCCAGCATGTCGTCGATCACCACCACATTGCGTTTCGGATCGTTGTCGGCATCGGTGAACGTGCGACCTTCGATCAGCCTCGTCCGCATGGCCTCGAAATATCCGGGCAGCACGATCTCGCAGTCGGCCGCCTGGAACTTCGCCGGGTCGGCTTGCGCCTCTTCCTTCCCCCAGCGCAGAGGATTGAATCGCCCGTCCAGAGGAAACGGAACCGCCGCGCTCGCCGATTGCACGCCCGGCATCGCCGCCAGCCGGCTTTGCAGATCGTGGGCGAAGGCAGCGCGTTCCGCGGGCGTTTTCCCTCGCCCGCCGGCCAGCAGAAACGTCAGCACACCGCGCGGATCGTAGCCCGGATCGATGTGCTGTAGCGCGACAAAGCTCCGGAACATCAATCCCGAGCCGATTAGAAGCACGAACGACAGGGCCACCTCGATCACCACCGCGGCGTTACGCAGCACGCGCCCTCCACCCAGGCTCGCAGTGCGGCCGCTTCCGCGCAAGACCTGCATCACGTCGGGACGCGACGCGCGTAGCGCCGGAACCAATCCGAAAACCATCGCCGCCGCGAGTCCCGCCGCCACCGAGAACGCCAGCACCACGGGGTCGATCGCGATCGATCCCAGGCGCGGCAAATTCGTCGGGCCCATCACAATCAGTTGATGAATCCCCACCCGCGCCAGGCCGAGCCCCACCACGGTCCCGCACGCCGCGATGAGCACGCTCTCGGTCAGCATCTGACGCATCAACCGCCAGCGGCTCGCCCCCAGAGCGGTGCGCACGGAAAGCTCGCGCTCCTTGAGCGACGACCGCACCATCAGCAGATTCGCCACGTTCACACATGCGATGAGCAGCAGGAAAATCACCGCGCCCAGCAGCGCCAGAATCGTCGGCTTCACCTCCGCCACCAAATCCTTGTGCATCGGCTCCAGACGAACGTGATAATCCGCGCTTCTTTCGATCAAGTCGATTCTGCGCTCCTCGGTGGCGTATCTCTCCGCCTGCGATTGCGCCTTCTCGATGGTCGCTCCGGGCTTCAGCCGTCCCACTAGATGGAAACCGATATTGTGCCGCAGGCTCGGGTCGTAGGCCACCCGCAGCGCTGTCCAGATTTCAGGCCTCCGTTCAATATTCGCGCTGGGCGGAAACAGCAACTCAACGTTGGGCTCCAGCACACCCACGATCTGCGCTCCGTTAATGATGCGGCCGACGACACTGGGATCGCTCCCATACCGCCGCTGCCAGTATTCGTTGCTCAAAATCGAGATCGCCGGAATCCTTTGAGGAGCCTGCCCTCCGCGTGCCGCAGGATCGGCCGGAGGCTGCGGGAGACCGTCCGCTTCGATGAAATCGCGCCCCAGCTTCACGCGCGCGCCCAGCAAGCGAAAAAAATTCGTCGTCACCAGGCCGAAACTGGCCTGCTCGAGAGTCCCATCCTCCGCCGGAGTTGCACCACGAAACGTAAACAACGCCCCGAGATCCTCGAACATGGAAGCGCTCGACTTGAGATCCAGAAAGCCGTCGATCGAGAACGTGCCGTCCGAGATGTGCCGCGCGCGCATCTCCACCCACGGCAGCACCAGCCTCTCCGGATCCTTATAAGGAAGCGGCCGCAGCAGCACCGCGTTGGCGACGCTGAAAATCGCCGTGCTCGCTCCGATTCCCATCGCGATGGTCAGAATCGCAGTCAAGGCGAACACCGGGCTCTGCCACAAACCTCGCACTGAGTGGAGTAGATCCTTGCGCATATTGATTTGAGAATTAGACGCGATTGGCGCGTTTATGTTCCGCCGGAACTTCTTGGCGAGCTTAGCGCCTTGGCGTGAAATGTGTTGTGCTATGCTCGAAAATCCGTGATGCGTTTTCTTGGCCTGCTAACCGCGTCGTTTGCCATCGTCTTCCCCGCCGCCTCGCCCGCCCTGGCTTGGAACGCCACCGGACACCGTCTCATCGCCGCCATCGCCTACGATCGCCTCACGCCAAAAGCCCGCGCCCGCGTCGACGCATTGATCCGCCAGCATCCCGACTACGAAAAAATCTTCCTTCGCGATGTCTCGTCCACCGATCCCACGGTACGCGCCCGCGCCGCCTTCATCGCCGCCTCGGTGTGGCCGGATAACATCAGGGGCGATCCGCGATTTTACGACGAAACCCGCTCCAACGCCTCGCCCACTCAGTTGCTTCCCGGCTTTCCCGATATGGCTCGTCACACCACCTGGCACTATTACGACACGCCGATCACGCCCGACGGTGCGGAAGCCGAAAAGCAAAAACCGCCGCATGCCCTTTCGGAGCTAAACCGCATCATTCCACTCATCGGAACCAAAGCGGAAGTCCCTCCCACCAGCGCCTCGAATCCCGCCTACCTGCTGCCCTGGCTCGAACACATTGAAGGCGACGTCCATCAGCCACTGCACTGCGTCAGCCGTTTTCTGAAATCGATGCCCAAAGGCGATCAGGGAGGAAACCTTGTCTACATTATCGGCGCTAACGGCGGCCCCAACGGTAGAAATCTCCACTCCCTGTGGGACGGCGCCGCAGGCCGCGACACGGGCGACGACTACGCCGCGAAATACATCGCCGACGCCACTGCGGCTCACCCTCCCACTCGCCATAACGAGAAAAGACCAGAAAAATGGATCGAGGAAGGATACAAGATTGCGGTCAGCGATGTGTATACTTTCGGGCTCGAAACCGGGACCCGCGACCATCCCGTGACTCTCCCGTCCGGCTATGAAGCCAATGCGGCCAAGGTCGCCCAGCAGCGAATCGCGATCGCGGGTTATCGGCTCGCCGCCGTGCTGAACGAAAAATTAAAATGACGGCGCGCGCCCGCGGCCAATGGATCCTGCTCTCCCTGCTGGTGATTTCGGTCACCATCAATTACATCGACCGCGGCAATCTTTCCATCGCCGCCAGCCGTCTGTCGAGCGAACTCCAGCTCGACCCGGAAAAAATCGGCCTCCTGCTCTCGTCCTTCTTCTGGACCTACGCCGCCATGCAGATCGTCGCCGGGTGGCTGATCGATCGCTACTCCGTCTACTGGATCTTCGCCGGAGGGTTTTTCATCTGGTCGGCCGCCACCGTGCTGACCGGCCTGGCAGGTGGATTCGCGACCATCCTCGCATTGCGCCTCCTCCTCGGTATGGGTGAGTCCGTCTCATACCCCGCCTATTCCAAGATCATTGCGCAGGGATTTACCGAACGGCATCGCGGACTCGCCAACGGTCTGATCGACCTCGGCTCCAAGTCCGGACCGGCGCTCGGCCTGATGATCGGCGGCGTCATTATCAGTCACTACGGGTGGCGGCCTTTGTTTGTCAGCGTGGGCCTCATCAGCATGTTGTGGCTGGCGCCTTGGATATGGGTCGGCCGGCAAGCCTCGCGCAAGTCCGAACATTCCGTCCAGCACTCCGGCCTCGAGGTCGGGCCGGGTCTTCTCGAAATCGCCCAACAGCGCTCAGCCTGGGGAACTTTTCTTTGTCTATTTTGCGGAAACTACGTGTGGTATTTTTTGCTTACGTGGCTGCCCTGGTATCTGGTCCGGGAGCGCCATTATTCGGAAGCTGCCATGGGCCGTTTCGGGTCCATGGCGTTCTGGGCGGTGGGCCTCGCTTCACTCATCAGTGGCGTGATTTCGGACCGACTCGTGCAAGGCGGAGGCTCGCCGACCGTTGTTCGCAAAATGTTCGCTGTGGGCGGACTTGTCGGCGCTATCGTCATGGTTTTCGTGCCTGTGCTGGAAAGCCAGAACGCCTCCCTTGCCGTCCTGATCCTCGCATGCATCTCATTTGGTTGCTATAGTTCCCATCCCTGGCTGATTACTCAGACGCTGGCCGGACCTGCCGCCGCCGGACGCTGGAGCGGCATGCAAAACGCGATCGGAAACCTGGCTGGCGTGATCGCTCCTTGGCTGACAGGCTGGATTGTTCGAGATACCGGCCACTTTATGTATGCGTTTGCCGTGGTGGGCGTAATCCTAGGCGTAGGAGCCGCTTCCTACCTTCTCGTGATAGGCCCGATTGAGCCCATTGTTTGGCGCCCAAAGATATTTTCCACTAGTAACTAAAGTAAAGTTTGTAAGGATCTGTATAAACTACATATTTTTATACGGGTTCGTACTTGTACTTTGGAGCTAAGGACGTTTTTGGGCATCGATTCTGCGTTCACCCCGTTAAAATCGCTGTACAGACGCGAATACCGGTGATACGATGAAGGTGTCCAGTTGTGAAACCTTCACGGGTTTCATAGCGTCTCTTTCTCTAGGGTGATGATCGCCGTCTGCCCGGTGACTTCCCCAACAGTTCGGCGCGCTACGACCTCGCGGTAGTGGTGAGCCGGCCGGTGAGTATCTTCCTCCGAGTACTCACCGGCTTTTTTATTGCCTTTAGCGCTGACTATGCCAGGATTAGCCCCATGCGTGGGCTTGGGGTTTGCTCCACCGAGCCCCAAGCTGACGCATGGGGCTAGAACTCCGCTCCAACCAGTTTGCCCGAACTCCTCTGCGCATCCTTGAGCCCGTTGACCGACCGCGCGCTCCCAGGCAGATCCTCCAGGCTCGACCGGAACGCCGCTTCCGCCGTCGCCTTCTTGCCGTGCCGCAGTGCAACCTCGCCCAGCGCTTCCGCCACCGGCCTGGGATAATAAGCCGGCTCCGAATAACGCAGTTTTCGCTGCATTTTCGACGCATTTTCCAGCGTTTTCAGCCCTCTTCCGACCTTCCCTTCGGCCGCCTGAATGTGACCCGACAGTTCCTCCCGCGCCACCGCCAGTTCCATCGGAGGCTTCCTTTTGACGACCTCTTCATACTGCCGGAACGTCGCATCCATCAGCTTCCCCTCTTCATTCGCCGCCGCCGCGTTGCCCTTCGATGCGTAGGCCAAGCCCATCGCCCAATGCCTCCAGGCCTGCTCGCGAGGCCGGTCGTATACCGGCAAAGAGTGCCCGTCCAGGATTTCATCCCAATTTTCCGACAGCACCATCGCCCGCATCAGCGCGAACCAGCCCTGCCGCTTGGCCGAAAAATTTCCGTCCACCTGCGCCAGCTCGCGCGGATTCTCCTTGAATTCCAGAAGCGATCGCGCCGCCTGTTTCGCTTTGTCGTATTGCCCCTCGAACGCGTACGCAGTCGAAAGATAGTGGACGTTGTGGCCGTGATGACCCGTCCCGTAAAGCGCGTCGGCATGGATGTAACCCAGTTCGTTCACCGCCGCGTCGCCGAACGATTTTTCCGCTTCCGCGAATTTTCCGGTCTGCGAATAAATGTGACCCGGCATGTGCAGCGCATGCGGAATATTGGTCACCAGTTGCGCGTATTTTTCGCAGCTCGGCCAGGCGTCCTTGGCGAATGTCGAGCCTTCCCACGCGTGAATCACGTAATGATGCACGCCGGGATGCTCCGGCGCTTCTTTCAGCAATGCGCGCAGAATGCCCACCGCTTCCATGGTTCCCTCGCGAGGCGTGTGCGACGGCAATTCGTAGCCGCGCATGAGGTGCAGCGAAAGAAACAGCTTCGCTTCCACTTCCTGGGGATACTTGGCGATAATCGCGCGCAGCCCGGCGATATATCCATCATTGGCATCCACCGGACCGGGAAGTCTCCGCGCGGCAATCGATGCGATATACATTTTTTCGAGATCCGTCGCTTTCCCGCTCAATGCGACCGCTCTCTCGGCCGCCGCTTTCGCGCGCGTCGGCGCGCTTCGCGAATCGGTCCCGTAGGAGATCGCGAGCCCCTCGATCTGGAAGCGCGGACGGTAATCGCCAGCCGAAATCATGGCTACTCCCCACCACGGCATCGGAGCCTCCGGATCGAGCTCGGCTGCTTGCAGAAAACTCCTCTCGGCCTCGACCGCCCAGAACGAATGCAATTGCGCGAGCCCCTGGTCGAAAAACTGCTGCGCCTTCGGATTCGAAGTGGTGATCGCCAGGTGCACCGTCCCCTGTCCGGTCATGATATGAGCGGGCAGCGCCGGGGCCGTCCCCGAGGGAGGAGGCACGCAAAGGTCGGGCGTAGGTTTAGTCTGCGCAAATGCAAACGTACCAAGCAGAAAAAGTTTCCACATGGGGATTATTGTAGCGCGTGTTCGATTAAAGCCCGCAGCTGATCTGGCCGGTAACTCGCGCCTTCGAGTTTTGCTTTGAGCGTTCCGTCGCGCCCGATCACCGCCGTGGCGACGGTGTGCGAAATCGATCCTTCCTCCGGCCAGTAGATCAATCCGAATAATCCCGCCACCTCCTGAATCTGTTCCGAAGTGCCAGTCAGGAATCGCCACGATTCTCCGGCCTGCCAGCGTTTCGCGTATCCCGATAAAACCTCCGGCGTATCGAATTGCGGGTCGATGGTGATGGACAGGAACTCGACGTCAGGCAGCTTCTTCGAAACCGAAGAAAACGTCGCCGAAAGACGAGGGCAGACGTCGGGCAGTGGGCAACGGGTATAGATGAAGTCGACCACCACCACCTTGCCCGCGAAATCCGAAAGGGAGACCGTCTTACCGGTTTGGTCGACAAGCGAAAAATTGGTCATTTTGTGGCCGATCGGGATCTTGTTGAGTGGCGTTTTGGGCAAAATAACGTCGCTTTTTGACTCCAGAATGCGCACTTTTCGCGCAATCGAAGCTTTCTTGCCGACGTTCAGTTCGAATCCGACCCTCGTCCCCGGTGCCAGCCGTTCCAGATCCACTTCCGATCCCACCCGAAACGGCATGGTCATGGCCGGCATGTAGTTGTCGATAGGCCGGTGCGCCACCACCATCTGCCTTTCCACTGGATTGGTTTCGACCACGATTCCCTCCACCTCAAACCGGCGCGCGAACAGCAATAAGAGCAGGGGGATCACTCACTTCGACTGTACACCCTAGGCCCGATTGCACGTCGAATGAGTTATGCAGATTTCCCGTCGTGACCTGCTGCTGGGTGCAGCCGCGTTTTTTCCACTTCGTGCGCAGGAGAAAACGGACGCCAATTTTAAAGGCGACGTCAAAGTGGTGAACGTCTTCGCCAACGTCCATAACGGCAAGAATGAAGTTATTAAGGACCTGAAACAGGAAGACTTCACGCTTGAAGAAGACGGGCGCCCGCAGGTCATCAAGTATTTCTCGCGCGAAACAGATCTGCCGTTGACCATCGGTCTAATGGTGGATACCAGCGGCAGCCAGCGGAGGGTGCTGGGCAAGGAAAAAACGGCGACTTCGGACTTTATCTCGCAGGTTCTGCGCGAGGACAAGGATAAGGCGTTTCTGATCAAATTCGACTCCGAAGCCGAGGAAATGCAGGAGCTTACGTCATCGAAGAAAAAGCTCCAGTCGGCCCTGAACGACGTCGAAGGCGCGTCGCCCCGCCAGTTGCAGCGGCGCAACGATCCGAATTCTTCGGGCGGCAGCCAGCCGCGCGGAGGAACGATTCTTTACGATGCGATTCTGCTGGGGTCCAATGAAGAATTGAAAAAGCTGCAAGGGCGCAAGGCGATGATCCTGCTGACCGACGGCGACGATCATGGCAGCAGGAGTTCCCTGTCGGAGTGCATCGAAGCGGCCCAACGCGCCGATACATTGGTCTACTCCATTTATTTCGTCGACCAGGAGCAGTCCAATTTCAATCCGGGCTTCGGAGGACCGGGCATGGGCCGGCGCGGAGGGATGGGCGGAGGCGGCGGGCGCCCCAGGCAGCAGCAGGTGACGCGCGGCGACGGGAAGAAAATCCTGCAAAGAATCTCCAGGGAGACCGGCGGCTCGTTCTTCGAGGTCTCGAAAAAGATGCCCATCGAAAAGATCTATGAGCAGATCGAGGAAGAACTGCGCAGCCAGTACAACCTGGGCTACACGCCCGACAAGAGCGACGCGGGCTCCGGTTTCCGCAAAATCAAGGTCAGCGCCAAGGGTAAAGGCCTGGTAGTACAAGCGCGCGAAGGCTACTACGCGGCAACCTAAAATTACTCTTGACAGGTGACTAAATAGCTGAATTATGCACCTTACATACTCGAAACGCGGCAGTAGCCTGAGGGCGTGACAGGCCGGTTCCTACTTCGCCCGCTTTGCCGTGGGTTTTTGCTGTTTCGGTTTTCCCTATGGATTCGACCCTGGCCGGGGCATGTCTGCCGTAGGCTTCACCTTGAACAGCAGCCGTAGGGCTTCATTCTCGGGAATCGGAATGTGGAGGTTATCACCTTTTGGCACGTGATTTTGATGCTTTCTGTGACGTCAATTTTTTAGCTTCAGATTTCTTGTGGAGCTTGGGCGAGAGCGGAAGGACCACGGGGGGAATGCACATCTGAGCAGTCAGCGCCGATACGAATTGCCGCACATAGGGAACCAGGATCAATTGAAACTCCGACGCCACGAAACGCTCAACAAAGTCTTTCGAAATAGGTTCGATCCCGTGGATGTGCGCTTCGAACTCGCATTCCACCGAAAGCGGTGGTTTGGACTCGCGCTCCTCGCTGAAAGCGACAACGAATAGCCCAGCCGCCTCGAAAAACGTTTCCGCTAATTTGGTTACCATGTACGATCCCTGAAATAATCGTTTAGGTTCTTTTTTGTCCGAATATAATTCGTACAGGCCAACGCGGTCGAGCGTTGCCGAGCAAGACTTCAGCCCGATGTTCACAAGCGTAAGACCCTCTATGAAGTCTTCGTATTTGCCATCATTTTCTGACAATATGTTTCTGTCCTTCCTCGTGTTCGTCAAATCCATACCCTACCAATGCGCTGCCGGGATAGTTCGGAAAGCCAGGTTGATCCGCAGACTTTAGATGTTTTACACGAGAGATCCGCTGCAACATGCTGCCCATCCCCTCAATCCCAGCATGTGATTGTATCGACCATCCGCTCATCTCATGTGGCTCACTCCTCCCCCACCACAAGCAAGTGACGGGATCGCGCGATGGCTGCAACCCCGGCATCCTGGCTACAAAAAGCTCGAACGCGTGCGTGCAAGCTCGCATTGTGAGTGCCTCTGACAGCATGGATGTCACCAACTGGTTCAGGCTTACGTTTTCGCGTTGAGCCTCGCGAACTAGATCCCGGTGAAGCTTTCTGGGGACTCGCTGAACCCATTTCCCGCTCGGCAAATCCTCCTCTGCCTCGGGCTCGGGGATCAGGTCGCCAGCGCTCAGGGCGTCCTCCAGCCAGAGTTTTTGCATTGAGCGGAGTTGCTCTATTGCGACCGCTTCGCTTTCACCGTGAGCAATGCACCCCGGTAGTTCCTGTGTCCTGGCGACAAAATCTCCCTCTTCGTCCCGGCGCACTACAACGGTGTAGGGGAGGGATTCGTAATAAGAAAGGTTTTTGGTCATATCAGTCATAGAGTCCCAGATCCGACATGGCATCCAGAAACTCTCTCACGTAGCGAGCCTTGATCTGTTTACTTCCCCGATTGTGATGGCAAACGCCAAATCTCCGGCCCTTGACGCTGAACATCGTGTTGTGGTCATTTTGCCTCTCTGATGTCGCATATCCGTTTTCTCGAAGCTGGTTTACAACCCACTGGATATCTGAAAGCTCAACGTTATTCTGGCGCTGGGCGAGTTCGCCGATTCTCGCCACGATTCTCTTGATGTCTGCCATGGACCGCCAGTTGCAATAAACAGAATGACGCTAGAGTAGACATAATTTCAATCCTGTACTATGATACTATCTATAGTATCATAGTCAACGAGTTTGTGATACACTCGAACTGACCGTAACAACACTACCCGATGTGGGTGCATCCCATACGATGCCCCAATATCTAGGTGGCTATACGCCAAGATGGGGGAAAAGAAAGGAAGCCCACTCGAAAGCGAACCTCCGTGATTCGAAACGAACAACAACGCGGCAGTGGCGAAATCAGTATACGCAGTGGACTTGGGTTCCACGGGGCGATCCTTCTCAGGGGCAACCGTCCGTATGGGTGCAAATCCCATCTGTCGCACCAAGATCTTACGATTTCAGTATAACCGGGAAATCGTCGAGATTGTTGGCTTTATTTCACAAACCAGCCCTTTTACCCAGACGGGGCACTCCCTAAAGGAAAAATGCAACCTACGATTAAACTTCCCGTTCAGGGTCTGCCGCAATTTCTTCAACAGCAGATCCAAAAACCGCCGGAATTGGTGTACATCAACTTTTCGGCGGAAATCAATCCTACGACAACAGAAACCCTCATCGCGGCCATTGGCAATGCGGTGAATCAAGGCGTCAAAACCGTTTACCTAATGCTGTCGACGCCAGGAGGCCAAGTTATGAACGGGCTCAACCTGTATAACGTTCTCCGGGGATTCCCGATTGAGTTGATAACGCACAACGTCGGAAACGTCGATTCCATTGGAAACACCGTCTTCATGGCAGGATCAAAGCGCTACGCATGCCAGCACTCGACGTTCATGTTCCATGGCGTGGCAACCCACATTCAGGCAACGCTGAGCACGAATGCAGGGCCGTTGGCAATGATGGGTGAAAAAGAACTACGTGAGCGGCTGGACGGAATCCGCGCCGACCAGAAGCGAATCGGTTCGGTTATCAAAGACCGTACAAATCTCGACGAAGCGGCTATTGATACTCTGTTCCTGGAGGCCCAGACCAAAGATGCGAATTGGGCTTTTGCCTGTGGGATCGTTCACGAGATCCGAGATGTTAAGGTGCCGAGCGGCGTTCCCGTAATCCCGTTGGTATTCCAGCGCTAAGGCGGTGTATTGCACGTTCTTCATATCGGCGGTCCCTCGCTAAAATATTAGAACACACTTCGGGGCGGTCAGTTTGCGTCCCGAAGTGGCATCTGGTCATTTTGCTGCATTTGCGAAGGGACCTCGCGAGTCACCTGGGAGATCGTGCCCGTGGGCGATTCCTGCCTGCTGAAGGTCACCCACGATCAGTTGCGTGAAGGCGCCAACAATCAGCTCTACGGCGGCTGGCCGATGATTCTGTCGGGGATCAAGACTCTGCTTGAGACGGGAGAACTGCTGACGACGCCCGGTTCGCAGCGGTTCGCGGCAGCCCTGTGATCGGGACCGAGCCGCGACCACAGGGAGCGGAGTCAAGGCGCTCACACCACGTCCGCGCCCCTCTCCTTGAGCATCTCCCGCAAAACGAAGCGGTGACAGCGGCTCTCATCTTCGCAGTAACAACCAATTGAAAAATTTGTCTGATGCGACAGCGCGGCCAGCACGTCCAGCTCGCGGCTCCGGTCCGGCTCGCTCATCTCTCGCCGGAATTTTCTGCGAAACGAACCCAACGCGCTCTGGTCCGCATGCAAGGCCTGTTTCACTAAGTCGGCGCTGGGCGAGAGGTTAGGGAACCAGACGTCATAGTAATCGAGACGCGAGAAATTAGCTTTCGGCACGCCGCGCGGGGGCCGCCGCACCGTGCCGAGCCGCACACCTTCGCCGTGTTTCCGCGGCGTTCCAAGTCGGACGATAAGGATGGGCATATACAAAGTCTGCACAAACACGGACGGCTCGGGTATGATCTTAAAAGAGGTGGCCGTGACCCGTTCGCTTCCGTTGCTTGCGTGCAGAATTCTGACACCGCTTGTTTTCGTGAATGGGGCCACGCCCGCTCCCACATTTCATAAAGACGTCGAACCGATTCTCCAGAATCGTTGCCAGGGCTGTCATCGTCCGGGCGAAGCCGCGCCCATGACGCTCCTCAACTACAAAGAAGTTCGTCCCTGGGCCAAAGCCATCCGCGGCGCGGTGCTGACCGGCAAAATGCCTCCCTGGCAGGCCGATCCGCGGTACGGACATTTCAGCAACGACCTGTCGCTGGCGAAGGGGGAAAAGGAAACGATCATCTCCTGGATCGACGGCGGCGCTCCGGAAGGGAATCCGGCAGAAGCCCCGAAGCCGCGCACCTGGACCGACGGCTGGCGCATCCCCAAACCCGACGTTGTTTTCGAAATGCCGGAGGAGTTTGCGGTCCCTGCGAACGGCGTCCTTAATTATCAGTACATCCCGGTGCCGACGCATTTCACTGAAGACAAATGGGTGGAAACCGTCGAGGTCCGGCCCAGCGACCACAGCGTGGTGCATCACGCGATCGTCGTTACCGATAACGGGAACGGCTTGCGCGGGCAGGAGTATCTGGCCGGCTACGCGCCGGGCATGGCGCCGCAGTTTTGGAAGCCCGGGCAGGCGAGGCTGATCAAGGCCGGATCTTACCTGGTGTTTCAGATGCACTACACCACCAACGGGAAACCCGCACATGACCGCACCAGGATCGGCATGATTTTTTCGAAAAAGTCGCCCACGCAGCAGATCGTCGCGATGCAGGCCGCCGCGCACTGGCTGCAAATCCCTCCCGGCGAAGCGAATTACCGGCTGGACGCGTCGACCACTATGCATGAGAATGTCGAGCTTGTCGGAATGCGCGTTCACATGCACCTGCGCGGGAAATCGATGGTCTTCCGCGCCGTTTATCCCAACGGCGAATCGGAAATTCTGCTCGACGTTCCTAAGTTCGATTTCAACTGGCAACCGTATTACTACCTGGAGACGCCGAAACCGCTGCCGCGCGGCACGCGTGTCGACGTGACAGCGATGTATGACAACTCGGTGAACAATCCGTTCAATCCGAATCCCGCGGCCACCGTCTTCTGGGGTCCGCAGAGCTGGGATGAAATGATGATCGGCTGGTTCGACGTTGCGGTCAACGTCGGCAGCACCATCGGCCGGGCTATCAACAAATCTCCATTCGAACAGTAAACGGCGCTCGCCTCATCTCTGTTACACTCTAAAAAATCTATGGACCTCTTTCGTACGAAGCCTCTGGCGAGCCTCCTTGCGCAGGCAGGCGACTCCAGTCACGGCTTGAAGCGCACGCTGACCGCCACGGGGCTGATCGCGCTAGGAATCGGCGCGATTATCGGGGCGGGCCTTTTTGTCCGCACAGCGGCTGCATCGGGAGAAGCCGCGGGTCCCGCCGTCACTCTCTCTTTCGTGTTCGCGGCCATTGGATGCTTGTTCGCGGGCCTGTGCTATGCCGAGTTTGCCTCGATGATCCCCATCGCCGGAAGCGCTTACACATACGCGTACACCACCATGGGCGAGATCATCGCGTGGGTCATCGGTTGGGCGCTGGTGCTGGAATACGCGTTCGGTGCCGGTACGGTGTCGATCGCCTGGAGCGAGTATCTAAATAAGCTGTGCGGCGGCAGGATTCCATATTCATGGTGCCACTCTCCTTTCGAAACCGAGATGGGGACCGGGGCGCACGGCATCATGAACATCCCTGCGCTGTTCATCGTCCTCATTCTGACTCTTTTGCTGATTAAAGGGACGTCCGAATCGTCCACCGTCAACGCGATTATCGTGGCCGTGAAAGTCGGCATCGTCCTGGCGTTCATCGCCATCGGCTGGAGCTTCATCAGTCCGGCAAATCACACGCCGTTCCTGATTCCGGAAGGCATCAAGGGGCACGAAGGTTTCTTCCAACACGGATGGGGAGGAGTGCTTCGCGGCGCGGGCATCGTCTTCTTCGCGTTCATCGGATTCGACGCCGTCTCGACGGCCGCACAGGAAACCATCAACCCCGGGCGCGACATGCCGATCGGAATTCTCGGCTCCCTGGCGGTGTGCACGGTGCTCTACATCCTGTTTGGCTGGGTACTGACGGGCGTCGCGCCCTATCCGGAATTTCTGCTCGCCGGCAAGGAAGCTTCGGTGGCCTACGCGATCCAGCATCATATGCCGGGGTTCGGATGGCTGGCAACGCTGGTCACTGTCGCGATCTTAGCGGGGTTTTCGTCGGTCATCCTGGTCATGCTGATGGGCGGAAGCCGCGTGTTCTTCACTATGGCGTGCGACGGCCTGCTGCCCCAGCTGTTTTCCCAGATTCACCCGACGTGTCGCACGCCTTACAAATCGAACATTGTTGTTTTCTGCTTTGTCGGGATCCTTTCTTCCTTCGTTCCCGGCGATCTGCTGGGCGACCTGACCGCGATCGGCACCCTATTCGCGTTCGTGCTGGTATGCATCGGCGTGTGGATCCTGCGAGTGAAAAACCCGGGCCAGCACCGGCCCTTCAAGACGCCGCTGGTGCCGCTGGTTCCAATCCTCGGCGTGCTGTTCTGCATCACGATGATCGTTTCGCTCGATAAATATACCCAGCTCGTAGCGTTCATTTGGATGCTGCTCGGCTTGATCGTCTACTTCCTCTACGGGAAGAGCCATAGCCATCTGAACTCCGATTCAGTATAAATTGGATGCAGTACAAAACCACATCTGGTAACAGGACCCGCGCCTCTGGCGGCGTGCGGGAATTCGCGGCACCATCGGGAGGTGAGCCTACTCCAGCATCTCCAACGCCGACGCGCCCGCGTTCTCTTCGTCTGCCTGGGCAATTCCTGCCGCAGCCAGATGGCCGAAGCCTTCGCCCGGGCTTACGGTAACGACGTTTTGGAGTCGCATAGCGCCGGTATTCGTCCCGCCTCCCGCATTTCGCGCCGGGCGTCCATGGTGATGGAGGAAAAAGGCATCTCGCTCGCCGGCGGCTTTTCGCCCAAACACATTTCGTCGTTCAAACTCGAAGATTTCGACCTCATCGTGAACCTGAGCGAATACAGCCTGCCCGACACCTCCACTATGGTACTGAAGCGCGCTCTGCGGGATCCTATGAGCGGCGATGCCGATGCCTTCCGCGATGTGCGCGCGGATGTGGAACAACTCGTCCGCTTCCTGATCGAACATTTTCGCCGCGCCCGCCAGTCGCATCTCGATCCGCTATATTCGGGGGAATGCGCCGCAGCGTCATAACTCTCTTCCTGATCGCCATTGTCGTCACCGCCGCGCGCCTCTGCCATTCCAACGTTCTGTGGGCCGACGACAATCTTCCGCTCGCCGCGGCGATCCAGGTCGCGCGCGGAAAAGTCCTCTATCGCGATGTCTGGTTCGATAAACCGGCGCTCGTCGCATGGATTAATTTATTGTGGGGCGCGCGCGCCGGAGTGGTGCTGCGCCTCGCCGGAGCCGCGTACGTGATCTCGATCGCCGCCGTCGCCTGGCAATTCGCGCGCTCGAAATGGAGTGAACAGGAAGGCCTCTTCGCCGCAGTATTCGCGGCATTTTTTCTGACCTTCGGATTGCCCTCCGCCGTCATCCCTCTGGCGTCGGACATGCTGCTGGTGCTCCCACATCTCGTCGCAGTTTATTTCGCCTGGCGAGGCCGAGCGTTCCTCAGCGGCGTCGCCGCCGGCATTGGTCTCCTATGCAGTTCGAAAGCTGTCTTCGTCCTTGCCGCGTGTGCGATGTGGCAATGGCGTCAAATCCCGATGCTGCTCGCCGGCTTCGTCGCCCCCAATGCGTTGGCGCTCGGCTGGATGTGGCTCCACGGCTCCGCCGCCGAATACTATCGACAAGCCTGGCAATGGGGACGCATCTACGCGGCGAACACCTTCGTCGAGCATCCGTTCACCGAAGGCGTCACCCGAACCGCGAACTGGATCGGATTTCAGGCCGCGCTGGTCGTCGGCGCGATCGCCGCCCTGCGCCGCGAACGCCGCATCGCTATCTGGATCGCGATCTCGTTCGTCGGCGTCATCCTAGGATTGCGTTTCTTCCCCCGCTACTATTTCTTATTGCTGCCGCCAATGATCATAGCCGCCTCGCGCGGCTGGTCGCTGCTGATGACAACCCCGCGCGTCAGTGCGGGGATCAAGCGGTTCGCCGTCCTGGCCCTCGGCGCATTGCTGGCCGTCCCCTTCATCCGATTCGGCAAACCCTACATCACCCTCGCCCGAGGAGGCACGATGACCGACCTAAGTATGGATCGCGACAGTCGCGCCGCTGCCCAAAAACTGCGGGATTTTTCGCACCCAGGAGAAACGCTCTTCGTCTGGGGTTTCCGCCCCGACATCTTCATTGATTCCCAACTGCCGGCCGGCACGCGATTCTTAGAAAGCCAGCCCATCTCCGGAGTCCTCGCCGACCGCCATCTTTTTTCGTCCGCGCCAATTGCTCCGGATTTCATAGCACCGAATGTTCGCGAGCTAGTAAATACCAAGCCAACCTGGATCGTCGACGGCCTGGGCCTCTACAATCCGTCGCTCGCGCTCCAGCGCCAGCCCGCGCTAGCAGAATGGTTTTCGCTATACACTGAAGTCGCCCGCACGGATTTCTCGATCCTGTACCGGCTACGCCCATGAAAATTGCCGTCCTGATCCCGTGCCATAACGAGGCGCAAACCATCGCCGCCGTGGTCGAGGCGTTCCGCGCCGCGCTCCCTTCCGCGACCGTCTACGTTTACGACAACAATTCGACAGACGCGACGGCCAAAATCGCCACCGAAGCCGGCGCTATTGTCCGCGAGGAGCCCAGCCAGGGAAAAGGCAGCGTAGTCCGCCGCATGTTCGCCGAAATCGAGGCCGACTTCTACGTTCTGGTCGACGGCGACGGCACTTACGACGCGGCGTGCGCTCCGCAAATGGTAGCGCAGGCGTCGGGGCAAAGGCTCGCCATGCTGGTCGCCCGCCGCGTCCCCGGTTCCTCCACCGCGTATCGACCCGGCCATCGCCTCGGCAACCGGATGTTCACCGAATCGGTGGCACTCCTGTTCGGCACCAGTCTGCACGATGTTCTTTCCGGTTATCGTGTCTTCTCCCGCGATTTCGTAAAATCATTCCCCGGCTTCTCACGAGGCTTCGAAATCGAAGCGGAGCTAACCGTCCACGCCCTCACCCTCCGCCTGCCTGTAGCAGAAATCGAAAGCATTTACCACGAACGCCCCGGCGGAGCCAGCAAGCTAAATAAATACACAGACGGCACGCGCATTCTCTGGACAATTTTCACGCTCTTCAAAAACGAGAAGCCGTTCTTCTTCTTCTCCCTCTGGAGCCTGGTCTTTCTGATCACATCGCTGACGCTGGCCTATCCGATTTTCGTGACGTTCCTGGAAACCGGCCTGGTCCCGCGCTTTCCTACTGCGATCCTGGCCACCGGCCTGGCACTTTCCGCGATAATCCTATTCGCCTGCGGATTGATTCTCGACACAGTAACTAAAGGTCGGCGAGAAATGAAGTTGCTTGCATATCTGAACGCGCGTGGACGTCTCGAGTAACCGAAGGTCAACCTCAAGCGCCGTTATCGGCGAAAATGACTTCTCTGACAGTGTCAGTCGCGGCTGGCATGATTTACGCGCCCGCCATCTGGGCCCAAGCCCAGCCTGCTGCTGGCACGCCGAAATTCGAAGTGGCCTCTATCAGACTCTGCGACGGCCGAGGGACTGCTGGTCTCAAGGGCGGAGGTACCGGCGGCGCCGGTGGAGGCTCCGTGTCTCCTGGACGGGTGAGCTTTGCGTGTGGCTCGTTGGCAAACTTTGTTCAGCGGGCCTATGTAACGTTCGTCAACGGTCACAGAAATCCCCCTTGGGGCGCTCCGCCGATCTCGGGCGGGCCCGCATGGATCAATTCCGACCGCTACAAGATCAACGCAAAAGCGGAAGGCAATGCGAGCCAGGGAATGATGCAAGGGCCGATGCTACAAGTGCTTCTAGAGGAGAGATTCAAGCTGAAAATCCATCGCGAGACAAGAGAGGTTACGGTCTATGCGCTGACTGTGGCAAAGGGCGGTCTCAAGCTGCGACGTGTGGAAGAAGGAAGTTGCACTCCACGGGATTACGCAGCGTTGTCGCCGTCACCCGAGCCCGGTCAGAAGCCGTTCTGTGGCAACGGCGGGTTCGGGAGGAAGGGAAGTTTGGTGGTTGCCGAAATTCCCGCAATCAGCATCGATGAGTTTTCTAAAAGACTCAGCTTCAGACTAGACCGCCCCGTCATCGACAAGACCGGCGTCAAAGGATTATTTGATTTTCACCTGGAATTTGCGCCAGATATAATCACGCCCCAGTTCCTCGGACAACCGGGGGAGCCCTCTGAACCCGCCGGCCAATCGATTTTTACCGCGATACAGAAGCAGCTCGGATTGAAGCTTGAGTTGGCCAAGGGCCCCCGCGAATTCCTCGTCATCGACCGCGCAGAGAAGCCCTCCGAGAACTAATCTTCCGTGGCGCGCGCATTCGTGCGCGCTGCGTCGGCACTCGTGTCGGCGCAGAAGCGTTAAGCCGCGTCTTCGAAACTAACAACAATCCTCTTCCCCAGTGCATTCAGGGCAGCCTGAATTTTTTCCGGCTTCGTATTGTGCTTCGGGTCGAGCATCCGCCGCACGACCGTTTCACTCACACCGAGGCGTCCTGCTAACTCCGTATTGCGAATGGCCTGCTCCCGCATCGCCAGATAGAGCGCGAGCTTCGGCGCTAGATAGAGCGGAACGCCAATCGGATGTTGCCCGCGCTTAAGGCTTGACGGAGCCGGGATTGCGGCTCCTCTTCGAATGCGTCCGGCAAGGGCCTCGGCGAGGCAGTCTGAAGCTTGCTCCAGGGAATCTTCCAGATCGTCGCCACCCGTTAAGGCCTCCGGCAGATCCTTGAACCGAACATAGAATCCGCGGCCGTTCTCTTCACGAAGAACGCTAGCGGGATACATTGCGGTGAACATCAAACTCGGGTCCCCTCGCCTCCGTATTGTGGAACACTTCTGTTCGAGTCGCAACGCCATTCACCGGCACGCCGCCGCATTTGGCCGAAAAATCCGCGACTCGCTTCGCGTTTGGTCTTACTCTCTCATCATGACGTTCTTGGTCGCGCCCGTCCCTCCCGAACGGCCCCTGCCCTTGCTCGAATTCATGCGCGTGTCGCGCGAAAATAGCTTCGCCGGGATTCCCGCCGCGGCTTACCGGGAGCCGGTCTATGAACTGAAACACGCCCTTGGCCGCCTGTTCATCGTCAGCGATCCGGCGGCCGTCAAACGAGTCCTGCTCGATAACGTGGCCAATTATCCGAAGGAGCCGCAGACCTCCCGGATCATGGGCGCGGCGTTCGGCGACGGCCTTCTCACCAGCGATGGCGAGAAGTGGCGGAAGCACCGCCGCATCATGGCGCCGTCCTTCGATCATCGCAGCATCGTCTCCTATGCTCCCGCAATGGTCGATACCACGACCCGCTTTATCGAGAAATGGAATGGCCTGGCATCGAACACGCCCGTCGACATCGACTCCGAGATGACGGAATTGACCCTGCGCATCATTTCGCGAACGATGTTTTCCTCCGACAGCGACGGCATCTGCGCGCTGGTCGGCTCGACGCTCAAGGATGGGTTTGAGGCGATGACGTTCGGCTTGATGGACATGTTGCCGGTGATCGGGCCCTGGCGAATGGGCCGGAAGCTGGAAAATATCCACTCGATTTTCAGCGTGCTTGATGCCTCCATCGCCAAGCTCATTGAGGAGCGAGCAGCCATGCCGGACAGCGGCGGACACACCGATCTGTTGGGGCGCCTGGTCGCCGCTCGCGATCTTGAGTCGGGCTGGTGCCTGACCACCGAGGAAGTGCGCGACGAGGTGGTGATCATTTTCGTTGCCGGACACGAAACCACCGCCGCGGCCATGACCTTTGTGTGGTATTTGCTCTCGAAACATCCCTGGGCGGAGGCGAAGCTTCATCGGGAGCTTGATGCCGTATTGCAGGGAAGGGCGCCGAAGTATGAGGACCTCGAAAGACTGCCGTACACGCGACAGGTGATTCAGGAAGCGATGCGCCTTTATCCGCCCGTGCCTGGACTCGCTGGCCGCGAGTGCGTGGCCGACGATGTCCTGGGCGGCCGCCACATACCGAAAGGCGTCCAGGTCGCCATCATGCCCTGGGTCTTGCATCGCCATCAGACCCTGTGGGACGAGCCCGGACGATTCGACCCGGACCGCTTTTCGCCGGAAAATAGCGCCGGGCGCGACCGCTTCGCCTGGCTCCCATTCGGCGGAGGACCGCGCATCTGCGTCGGTGCGGCGCTGGCGCTGACGGAGGCGTCGCTCATTCTCGCAACCGTCGCGCAACATTTCCGATTCGCTTTTGTCGAGGACCAGCAAATCGCGTTGAAGGCCCGGATCACTTTGCGCCCACGCGACGGGATCAAAATGACGGTCGAGAAACGGAACCGCCATGCGTGAGCATGCGGACAGGTCGGACGCCTACCTCACAACCACTCGCAGGGCAAATCCGCCTAACCCCGCCGTCAGCAAAATCCACGCCATCCCCCTTCGCCAAAATAACGAAACATACCTCGCCCCCAACCCCAACACCGCTACCAACCCAATCTGAAAAACACCCGCCCCCACGCTATAAGGCAAAGGAAACCCTGCCACGAACAACCCGTGAAAAACCCCGAGCACCCCGACAATCCAAGCTAAATGCCGCGCATCGGAAGCCATCAAAATCTCAACGGCCAGGTAAGCCACCGTCAGCGCCATTGCCGACTCCAGAAATCGCGGCGCCAGCGGCCACGGAATCCGAGGACCAATCAAAATCGCCGCCGCCTCGCCGCCCAGGAAGCCTAACAGCGGCAAAGCCGCCCGCGGCGAAGCGATCGCCAGCCCGACCAGGAACAGCAGCCCGATCCAATTCATCGCCGCCCGTGCGAATCCCGATCCGAATTGACGCCAGAAGATCTCCGTCCGAGACGGAGGCCGGAACCGCAGCTCGGAACGCGGAAAGGCCTGATCGAAAACCTCCTGGTCGCCGTTCGCGCCCCGAGTCGCATGCAGCCAGTGCACATGATTCGGGACAGTTACCTCGAAGAACCGGCACTCGACCCCCAGCTTGTCCGGAACCAGATTCTCGAATTCATAGGAAGCGTGGCAGACATAGGTGCCGTCTTCCTCCGCGCACTTCGCCGACCTTCGGTGCCCGCCGTCAAACTGAATGTGATCGAGAATCGACGCTGGATTCGCCATCTGCGCGATCTCGATCATCGGAATGCGCAGCTCGTAATCGGCAAGTGGACCATCCACGCGCAACTCGCCCGTGCTCATGCTGACGACGTGCGCCCACATCGGCGTAGCCAGCAGGAAAAAGCTACTCCGCCACAAGCCTTTGTCTCCGCAGCCGCACATACAGCACGCGCAACGCCGCAATCACCGGCACTGAGAAAAACATTCCGGGAATTCCCGCGATCTGCTCCCCCGCCAGTACGCCGAACAGCACCAGCAGCGGGTCGACCTCCACACCGGAGCTCATCAGGTATGGGTTGAGCACGTAATCCTGGAAGAGCCGGTAAATCACCAGGAAAATCACGATCCACAGCAGATGCGGATAGCTCGTGAACGCCGCCACCAACAAAATGATCGCCGACGCCGTCAGCGGCCCCACCACCGGAATAAATTCAAAAATCGCCGCGATCCCGGCCAGCAGGATCGCATAAGGAACCGACGCGATCGACAAAAATCCCGCATAAAAAAGGAACGCCGCGATCGCCAGCAGAACCAGCGCCCGAATGTACTGCGCCAGCAACAGATTCAGATCCATAATGATCTCGTTCACCACCGGCTGATGCCCCCGAGCGAAACTCTCGACGATCAGTTTGCGAATGGCCGCGCCGTCTTTGAGAAAAAAGAAACTCAGAATCGGAATCAGAATCGCGTACAGCACGCTGCCGATGCCGCTCAGGATCTGCATCCCCGCGCTTGAAATAATCGGAAGCACTTGCTTTTCCAGATCTCCCATCCGGTCCTTCAGGAACTGCACCGCCCAGGCCGGCAGAGGCAGGCCGCTTAAAGGGTCCTGTTGTTTCATTACTTCCGATAGCCTGACTGCCAGGCTGGCCGCTTGTTCCCCGATGCGCGAACCCACTGAGACGATGGCGCCGACAATCAATGCCAGCACTGCGACGTAAACTACCACCAGGATCACCACCCGCGGCACGCGTTTGTGACCCGTCCGCTCGAAAAACGCCACCAACGGCGCCAGCAGGTGCGAGAAAAACAGCGCCAGCACGAAAATCATCAGCGTGCGGCGCGCCTCATACACCAACACGCCGACCAGCGCGAACAGAAACACCGTCCACGCGATTTTCAACGCAGGCTTGTCGATTCCAAGCATCCAGACCGTTACTATAGCAATAGTGGATCAACCAACCATGCGATCGCTGGTCGCCGAATTTCAGGAACTGGAAGATAAGCTGCGCGCGGGCGGCGGCCAGAAGAAAATCGAGAAGCAGCATCGCGACGGCAAGCTCACCGCGCGCGAACGGATTCACAAACTGATCGATCCCGGCAGTCTGTTCCTGGAAATCGGCTTGTTGATCGCTTTCGATAAATATGATGGCCACGCGCCGGCCGCGGGTGTAGTCACCGGAGTCGGCCGCATCGAAGGCCGCCCATCGGTCATCGTCGCCAACGATGCAACCGTCAAAGCCGGAGCGTGGTGGCCCGAAACGATTTCGAAAATCCTCCGTGCGCAGGAAATCGCCATGCGCAATCGCATTCCGATTGTTTATCTGGTGGACTCCGCGGGCGTGAACCTACCCTATCAGGACGGAATTTTTCCGGGCACCTACGGCGCGGCGCGAATTTTCTATTACAACTCGCTGATGCGCCGCCGATTGCATGTTCCTCAGATCGCCGCCGTGATGGGAATGTGCATCGCCGGCGGCGCGTATCTGCCCGCGCTCTCGGACGTCATCATTATGGTCGAAGGCTCCAGCTTCATGGGGCTCGGCGGACCAAATTTAGTGAAGGGCGCCGTCGGCCAGATCACCGACGCCGAATCGCTTGGCGGTGCGACTCTGCACACCCGCACCAGCGGCGTGGCGCATTATTCGGCTAAGGACGATCACGAATGTCTGGAGCTGATCCGCAAGAAAATCCGCGAAACGACGCCTCCGGCGCCTTTGTTGAAGGGATCGGCCCCGGCGAAATCCGCCGAAGGATTGTACGATTTACTGCCTTCGAATCACCGGCTGCCGTATAACATCGAAGAAGTGATCGCGCGCATCGTCGACGCCGATGACTATCTGGAGTTTCAGCCTCACCATGCGCCGGAGATGCTGTGCGCCAATGCCCGGCTGCACGGGCGCGAAATCGGAGTTATCGCGAACCGGCGCGGCTTCCTGAAAACGTCCTCCGGCCCGCGCATCGGAGGGATTGTGTACACGGAATCCGCCCTGAAAGTGGCCTATTTCGTCGAAAACGCGCAGCGCCGGGGTGTACCGTTGCTGTATTTGCAGGATGTCTCCGGCTTCATGGTGGGCGTGGAAGCCGAGAGCGAAGGCATCATTCGCGCCGGCGCGATGATGGTGGAGGCCATGGCCTGTGCTACGGTTCCGAAAATCATCCTGACGCTGAATCACGCCAGCGGCGCCGGATATTATGCGATGGCAGGCCAGGGATTCGATCCACATTTCACCTTCGCGTGGCCCACCGCCCGCATCGGCGTAATGGACGGCGACGCCGCGGTGCAGGCAGTTCACGGTCCGGAGCTGGAAAAATTGAAAATCGCGGGCGAACCCGTTCCGCCGGATCTCGAAGCGCGCATCGGGCAGACGCGGGCCGATTATGAGCACTGGCTGGATGCACGCTACGCGGCCGCACGAGGCCACGTGGATGCCGTGATCGATCCGCTGGAGACGCGCCGTGTGCTGCAATTCGCCTTCGAAGCCGCGGCCGGAACGCGCGAACACCTCGCTCTGGAGACAATATGAAACTGCGCACGGAACAGGACGGCAGGCTTTATCGCATCGCTCTGTCGTCGCCCGAAACACGCAACTCGATCGACGCCGAGGGCTGTCGAAATTTGCTGCGCGAACTTCGCGAAGCCGAGGCGGACGCGAACATCGGCGCGATTTTATTGGAGGCCGACGGTCCCATCTTCTGCGCCGGATGCGAGCCCGATGAGGAGCTGATGTCCATCGGGCGAAAAATCGAAAAACCGATCGTCGCGGCGGTGCAGGGAGTGGCCCTTTCTGGAGGCCTGGCGCTGGCGGCGAACGCGCACGTGGTGGTCGCGGCGCAGGGCACCAGTTTCGGGTTGACCGATATCCGCGAAGGCCGCTGGGCCGAGGTGTTTACCGACGCCATCACCTACGCGATCGGCCGGCGCCGAGCGCTCGAATTGGCGTTAAGCGGCCGGATTTTCTCCACTCCCGAAGCCTTCGCCTGGGGATTGGTGCACCATGTGGCTCCCGCGTTCGAACTGGACGACCGCGCGACGGAGGTCGCCCAAGGAATCGCCAACGCCCATCCTGACGCGATTCGCGCTATGCTAAAAATCTAGCATGCGCTGGGTCATCCCGATTCTCTTCTGTCTGCTGGCCGCCTGCCGGCATCCGGCGTATACCTTGGCACGCCAGGGCCGTTCGCAGCTCCTGACGCCTCCACCGTCGAAACCGGAAATCAAGAACGCCCGTCAGCATCCGGCGCAGAAGGCCGGATGCGATATTGAGTCCGCGTCGTTCAGTCTGGCTTGGCGCGGGAACACGGCGCGCCTGACCGTGAAGCCGGAGGCGTATTATGCGCCGCCGGTCGACCCCGTGCCGCAACAGGGTACGCCGGGAATCAGCATCGCGGAAACCGGGCCGCGCATGTTTTCCGATTCGCTGGCGCAGCTCGAGAATTTCCGTCAGGCGGTCGCGGCCAGGGAGGACTTGGGCTGCCTGCGCGATGACGAAAGCGCTCGCTTGCGCCAGGCGATCACCGAGGCGTACCCCTTTCCGCCGCAGATCGCCGCCTATCTGCGCTTTGGCACTTACACGAGAACCGGTTCCATCGATCTGATTCCCGGTTTCGTTGTCCGGACAGTGAGCCCCAATGGTTCGGACCCCGACGTTGCGTTCTACACCGTCGCTGGTGTTCCAGGCGACGATCGCGTGCGAATCTCCGGCACGGGGAGAGCGTTGGCGATTCCCGAAGCTCCGGGTTATTACCGCTATCTCTACTGGACCGGCGCGTCCGAGCACAACTTCCGCACGACGGTCCTCGGCGCGCCCGACCGTAAGACGCTGCGCGACGCGACGGGCCAGTTCCTCGCCGATCCCGAGACGTATTGCGCCAAGCCGTCACCCGGCATCTTCTGCCAGTCGATTGCCGCGAGCGTGGGAATGAACGTTGGCTTCCATGTGCGCGTGAATGGCAACGAAGTCTTCGTCCGCATGGGCGGCACTGTCGGCGAGGCGCTGGGAGAGTCGCGGAACGGCATGCGCGAGTTAAGCCGCGGCCTGCCGCTTCCCCAAAACGTGACCGTCCGCCGGATGTTTCATGGGAAGTTGATTCCGATTAAAGTCAACGGCGAGCCGAACGACATTTTCGGCCTGGTCGCGATGCCGGGGGATGAGATCACGTTTTGAGGGGCTGCGGTCGCCTGGCTTGCTGCGCCAGGTAGTGCTGATCGAGAGCCTGCCGCACTAGCGTTTTGATGACCGCCTGCCGGCTGACGTTGAGGTTCTGCGCGGCTTTATCGAGTTCGTCCAGCATGGAGGCCGTCAGGTCGACGTTGACGCGTTGGACGGGATGAACCATGCGGCCTTTCCCTTCGAAAAAACGGGAGATGTCCTCCCCCTTATCGGCGAGACGAGCGATTGCTTCCGCAGTTATTGGCTTAGTGGTCTTAATAGTTTTCTTCATATAGACGAACCTCTTCCTTCGTCGCCTTCCACAAGGTGACGAGATGAAAAATCTCTCCATCTGCGTCTGTTCGAATCTCGAAAATGATCGTGTATATGCGACCGCTCACCCAGCCGACGGCACGATATTGCTCGGGAAGGTCCGACCGTTTTTCGAGCCAGTGCGGCCGGGAGAACAACGCCTGCGCCTCCTCGAATCCGATGCCGCGGTGCGGATTTGCCCTGAGTCGTTGGCTCTTTCGAGGGTCGAAACTGAAGCGCATTGCTGATATGACTGTTATACCACTCTGCCGGGACGATGCAGGCTTTCCACTGCTCAACTATTTTCGTCTTTGTCCCTGCGAAAGAGTTTGCCTGATGCAGAATGAAAGGTCTCTACGTGCCCTATGTATTCGTGAAGGCCGGGGTACAAAACCAAGAGTGATCCTTGTTCCTTTTCAGAGAATTTAACATCGAGGGGGTCCTGGTAGTCACTCGGCCACTGCGCAGCCTCCCAAACGGCGTGCAGGGACCTCTCGTCAAGCCTCTTCAGCGTTGATGTTACCGTTCGGCCCGCACGTTCTATGGGAGCTGATGACGCCGCTGCGGCATCGGCTATCGGCGTGGAGCCGTCCTTGGCTCCATAGAAGAAAGCGGCGGATCTTTCGGCGAGGGCGACCTGGAAAAAGCCTCGGTACTTGAGTTGGTGAAGCTCCAACACCCGACGGTGCGCGTCGATGCTCACGTTCTCCGACAGCACCTTCGCGTGCCTCAAGGCGCGGGCGGCTTCGATCCAAGTTGCGCGGTCGTTGTTTCCATCCGACAGGAGGGATCGGGCTTCCTCGTACGCGAGGACGCACGAGTCAAGGTAGAAAAGGGAGCGTTTTTCCTCCGCGTCTACCAACTCGCGCGATTTGGTTAGAAGGAGCCCTCCCAGGGTCAGGAGGAGGGCGGCTGGAACAAGCGATGTGAGGGACAGCGCCTTCCCGAGCTGTTCTGCAAGAGGCTTCTGAATCCAAAATGCGAGGTAGGCCGAGCCGAGGACACATAGCGGCGCGACGACAACAAATAGCCAACCGAATGCTGCCAAGACGCGAGCGATAAACCGCCTCACAGGCCTCCTCCTCGGGGCTCAGACCGGAGTCTAACACAGGCCCCCGGTCCAGGACGACGGTCGGCGGACTCCTGCGGGTCGCTGCCAGGTGAACTCCATGATATGCTTTCCCCATGGACAGCCGGATCGCCTTGGCGCTGCTTGGTAGCCTTGCGGTTCATCATTTGGCCGGCCAGACGGCCACGGCGTGCGGTGGCCAACTCGTGCCTCTGAAGCCCGTGCCTCTCATCTCGTGCGCGGCAGCCACGCCCGTTTGTGTAACCGATGCTAATGGCTCGACCGGCCACTGGGTTTGGGGCTGTCCAGTTCCCCAACCGCCAGCTGTCCAGACTGATCCAACCATCCCCTTGCGTATTAGCCCGCCGCACATCATGACGCCCGTTGAGGCGGCGATGGAGATGGAACGTTTGCGGACTCTGCGCCTGGAGAACCAGCAGCTCCAACAGCTGATCAACGCCCAACAGCAACTTTCGTCCGAGGCCTCAGTTCCAAGTGCCGAACTGCCTGCCGCCGAACTTCCGCCTCCCCCGGACGGTCATAACTGGAAGGCGATGAAGGATTTTGAAAAATCGATGATACTATGGCACTCCATTAAGCCGAGTGGGAAGTTTCAGAAGCAGATCGAAAAGGCGCTGGATCGGTTTTACTCCGATCCCGACAATCTCTCCGTGCCGATCTCGGAGGCCTTTCTCAAGGTGAGCGCAACGATAAAATAGCATTTCCGTTGATCGCGTCAACTGGCACGGGACCATCCAATATGGTATAGTCAATCCAGAATTGGTATGCTTCCCCGGCTCGATCTCGACCCTCAGTCCGCAACGCCGCTTTACCGGCAACTGCATGAACAGATTCGCTCTGCGATCCTCGCTGGCGGCATGGCGGATGGGGACCGGATTCCGCCTACTCGGGAATTGGCTCAGTCCATTGGGCTCAACAGGGCGACCATTACGGCTGCTTTCGACGTTCTGGAGTCCGAAGGACTGATCCGGCGCGAGGTGGGGCGGGGAAGTTTTGTGATTGGCGCGGTCACTCAGGAAACCCCGTCGACCATCAGTTTTTCGGCCTCGCGACCTTCGGAAATCATGTTTCCGCTGGACGAGTTTCGAGTTACTTGCCGCGAGGTGATTGACTCCGATGATGCGGCGCAGATTCTCCAACTCGGGCCTGCCAGCGGTTATGGGCCGTTGCGGCGTCATCTGTTAAATGAAGCGCGAAAGCGCGGGACGGCGGGCGAGGACGACGACATTCTGGTCACCAGCGGGTGCCAGCAGGCGTTCGATCTGATTCAGCGCGTTCTTGCGGCGCGCGGCGAAACTGTGTTGATTGAAGATCCGGTTTATCCCGGATTGCGGAATGCGTTTTTGCGAGGCGGCGCACGCGTGATCGGGATGCCTGTTGGCCGCGAGGGTGTCGAGGTGGACGCTTTGGGGGCGCTGCTCGAAAAAGAGAAGCCGCGGTTGATGGTGCTGACTCCGAATTTTCAGAATCCCACGGGTTCGACGCTGCCGGTGGAGTCGCGGCGGACGATTTTGACGCTGGCCCGGCGCGCGGGCGTCATCGTGGTTGAGAACGATTTGTACGGCGAGCTGCGCTATCACGGCGCGGAAGTGCCGACCATGAAGAGGCTCGACGAATCGGGCGAGACGATTCTGCTGGGAAGTTTTTCTAAGATCGCGTTTCCTGGACTGCGAGTGGGCTGGGCCATCGGGCCGAAGCATATCATCGCGCGCTTGACGGAGGCGAAGGAAGCGAGCGATCTGCACTCGGATCAGCTTTCGCAGGCGGTGGTGCTGCGGTTCGCGGAGTCGGGACGGCTGTCCGCGCATCGCGGAAAAATGTTGACCGCCGGGGCGCTGCGGTTGAAGGCGGCGTTGGTCGCGTGCGGAACCGAGCTGCCCTCGGGGTCGACCTTCACTAAACCGGAAGGCGGCATGAATGTTTGGGTGGAGTTGCCGAGGCCTCTGGACGCGTCGGAGCTGGCAACGAGAGCGGAGCGCGAGAATGTCAGCTTCCTGCCTGGCCGCTATTTTGCCGTTACCCGTCCGCAGGTTCACGGGTTGCGATTGAGCTTTGCGGGATTGACGCCGGAGAACATCCGGCACGGGTTGTCGATCCTGGGTTTGATTTTCCGGACCGAACAACAGCGCGCACAGCGCAGACAGAGCGGCGAACCAGCGCCGGCATTAGTTTAAAGGAGAAAATGCATGTACCTATCTGAAGAGTTCCGGCTGAAGGTCGGGTTGGCGGAGATGCTGAAGGGCGGCGTCATTATGGACGTCACCAACGCGGAGCAGGCGAGGATCGCGGAGCATGCGGGCGCATCGGCCGTGATGGCGCTGGAACGCGTGCCGTCGGACATTCGCAAAGAAGGCGGCGTGGCGCGCATGGCGAACATCCGCATCATGCGCGACATTATGAAGACCGTGTCGATTCCGGTGATGGCGAAGGCGCGCATCGGTCACTTCACCGAGGCCCTGATTCTCCAAGAGATGGGCGCGGATTATATTGACGAAAGCGAGGTGCTGACGCCGGCCGACGAGGAGCACCACATCGACAAGAAGACGTACAAAGTTCCGTTCGTGTGCGGGGCGCGCAACCTGGGCGAGGCTCTGCGGCGCATCGCGGAAGGCGCGGCGATGATTCGCACCAAGGGCGAGGCCGGGTCGGGCAATATTGTCGAAGCGGTGCGGCATATCCGGACCATCGTGAAGGAGATGAAGCAGCTCACGGTGCTCGGCAAAGAGGAACTGGTGCATGAGGCGAAGAATCTCGGGGCACCGCTCGAGCTCGTGGAATGGGTAGCGGCGAATGGCAAGCTGCCGGTGCCGAATTTCTCCGCGGGCGGGATCGCGACGCCGGCGGATGTGGCTCTGGTGATGCAGTTGGGCGCGGAAGCGGTGTTCGTCGGCAGCGGGATTTTCAAATCGGAAGATCCGGAGGCGCGCGCCAAAGCCGTCGTGAAGGCCGCGACGTATTATAAGGACCCGGTGAAGCTTCTCGAAGCCTGTGAGGATTTGGGAGAGCCAATGCGCGGGTTGGATGTATCGAAGCTGCCCGAGGGCGAGCTCATGCAAACGCGCGGCTGGTAAAACAAATTTTAGCCGCCGATGAACGCGGATGAACGCGGATAAGACGAACCAAAGCCAAACATGAAAACTGTCGGCATACTTGCGTTGCAGGGCGATTTCGAGGCTCACGCGAAGGCCATCGAGAAGGCGGGCGGACGCGCGATCGAGGTGCGCACGCGCGAAGAGATGGCCGAATGCGACGGGCTGATTCTGCCTGGCGGCGAAAGTTCGACCATGTTGAAGCTCCTGGACTATGAAAATCTCCTTGAGCCTCTGCGCGCGTTCGGCGAAAGGAAGCCGATTTATGGGACTTGCGCCGGGGCGATTCTTCTGGCGAAGGAAGTGTCGCACCCGGCGCAGGTCAGCCTCGGCCTGATGGATATCGACGTGGAGCGCAATGGCTACGGACGACAGATCGACAGCCGCATCGCCAAGCTCGACTTAAATGGAGACGGCACGTTCGAGGCGGTGTTCATTCGCGCTCCGATTATCCGCCGGGCGGGCGCGGATGTGCAGGTGATCGCCAAATATAATGGCGATCCGGTGTGGGCGGAGCAGGGGCGCCATATGGTGACCACGTTTCATCCCGAGCTGACCGGCGACGTGCGCGTGCACCGGCGATTTTTAGAGAAGTTGTAGCCCGATCCGCCGATAAGCCTTCATGTGAAGGTTTTATGGATGCGGTCCTAAGACTGCATCGGATGTGGCTGTCTACCCCTTCCGAAGGCCGCCAGGCTGAATTGCATGGCGCGCCGCTAAACAAAGAACATTTTGAGGGAACCGACCTCCGCCGCCTGCTGGCGCCCGAAGCGAGTTTTCATCAATCGCGCTTCTACGACGCGGATCTGAGCGGAAGCGAACTCGCCGGCGCGCAGTTTTATCACGCGCGTCTGCACCATTCGCGCTTGCGGGAAGTGAACGCCCGGGCAGCGAACTTCACTGGAGCCAGGCTCGACCATTGCGATTTCTCCGGAGCTTCGCTTGCGGGCGCGAGCTTTTTTCGCGCCGAGCTGACCCAGTGCATCTTCCGGGATGCGGATCTTCAGGGCTGCGATTTTCGGGAAGTGCGCATGCGCGGAGGAGATTTTCGCGGCGCGAATCTGGGCGGAACAGCCGGGCTGACCAGGGAGCAGATCGCGCAGGCGATTACCGATCGCGCGACAACTCTGCCGCAAGCTACTTGCCTGCGTTGATCTCTTTGACGCCGGGAGGAAGTTTCAACTCGAACTCGGATGCGGGCAGCGCCGGCTCGGAAGTCGTACGAATTTTCGCATTGGAGAACTGGAAAAGCTTGTAATCCTTTCCTTCTTTTCCCGAAAGCATTTTCTCCTGGATGGGGTTGGCCTGTCCCTCCGGAATCCAGAGTTGAATCTTGGTGACCAGCTTTTTTGCCTCAGCCGATTTGGGCGCCAGGTCCAGGCGGGTGGTCTTCACGCCGTCGACGGTCTCCGCTCCCCCCAGCGTCACGGTGTAGGTCTTCTGCAACTCCGCGGCGGTGGTTCCGAAACCCACCATCAGATATTGATCGGCGGCCTTGGTGTACTTGCGCGTGTCGTAAATCTCGACGCTGTTCGCTTTCGGATGATAGATTTTTACCTGCAAGGGGGTCATTTGCACGGTATGGGCGTCCTGGCCTGTAAAATCGCCCAGCAGCACGAATTTATCCTTGCCGTTCTTCATCAGATTGAACGTGCCCTCTTCCACGGTCGTGTCGCTCAGCACGTCCGAATAGTCGGTTTTGCGAACCTTCGCCGAAAGCGACCGGAATTTCTGCGCAGCCTGGTCCATGCGCTGAAGAATGTCGTTCAGGGAATCGGCGCGCAAGGACGCCGCCAGCGCCAGAATGAAGTAGACTCGCTTCACGGTTTGGTATAGGCCATATAGCCTTGGAGTTCTTGCTCGTCGTTGAAAATCGGATCGACGTTCACGATGGTGGTGTGCGTTTTGTACTTCGCATTCACCGCGGCCGACGCTTTGTTCAGCATGTCCGCCTCGGCAACGCCGTTCAGAACCTGCGGATCGATCCAGAATCCGTTGCGCAGGATAGCGACGCTGGCCGCCTTCGGCTGGTCGTGGAAAATCGTCTTCGGCGTGACGAAAATGAAGGCCAGAATCAGGCCCACCATCACGTCGTACTGCCAGCTTCCGCGAGGGAAATCCCAAAGAATAAAGCGCTTGATGGCACCCATCGTCTTTAGTTTATCAGGCTTGCCGCTTGTGCCGGGATTTCCCACCGTCGCCTGAAAGATACACCGAATCGCGGCGAAACCCCTCGCCACCCGGGCTGCCGGCTTGGGCACCGCAAATGCTGGTAAACATGCTGGTAAACCAGGCCGATGAAGGATACAAGTGGCGCGGAGCCCCTCGGATGTACCAAAATAGAAGAGTCTCGCGTCATATTGAAGGCACGCATTCCGAGGAATGCGTGCTGCTCGTTCGGCTGTTAAATTTCAGGAGCGTCTTTTTTGTATTCACGATTGAGTAAATGGCTTGGGTTGGCCCTTGTCTTCGCCGCGTTCGCAGCCGCCCAGCCGCAGTACCTTGTCTCGACCATCGCCGGCGGATCGCTCCCGCCCACTCCGGCCGCGGCGCTCAGCACCGCCATCACGCAGCCGCAGCGCATTACGGTCGATGGCAGCGGCAACGTCTATTTCACCGCGTCCAACGCCGTCTTCAAGATGACGGCCAGCGGAACGCTGACGCTGCTCGCCGGCACTGGCCGCATTGGCTACGCGGGCGATGGAGGCCCGGCCGTCAAGGCGCAGTTCAACAATCCGCAAGGCGTCGCCATCGACTTTATGGGCAACATCTACGTCGCCGACACCGGCAACAGCCTGATCCGCATCATCACCCCGGACGGCAACATCAATCTGTTCGCGGGCAGCGTCACCAATGGTCTGCCCACCTACGGATGGACCGGCGACGGTGGTCCCGCTAACGGCGCGCAACTCCAGTTGCCTGTCGGCATCGCGGTCGACGGCGCGGGCAATCTTTATATCGCCGACTCCGCCAACAACGCCA